>Ga0310813_10001760_pt1 | contig 13106 bp, 12 predicted proteins | sample YN3metagenome_FD_203086 | JGI IMG/M metagenome (GOLD analysis project Ga0310813, IMG submission 203086) | Soil microbial communities from experimental microcosm in Duke University, North Carolina, United States - YN3 | ecosystem: Engineered > Artificial ecosystem > Soil microcosm > Unclassified...
TGCCGACGCCGGGCCTCTGGAATGCCGTGATGGCCGTGGGCTGGCTCCTGGCCGTCGGCGGATCCGTCGTCATCGGCTTCGCCGTCCGGGACATGACCCGACAGATCGGAACCATCCAATCGGACGCCGAAAACCGGATGCGGATGGAAGTTGCGCAGAAGCAGGAGAAGCCGAACGCCCAGAATAAAGAATAGAGAATAAAGAATCGAAGCAACCGCGACCCTTCACCCCGGAACGACGCTGCAACGACCGAACGCCCCTCACCGATGTACGCCTCAAACAATCCCGGCACCCCGTGGAGGGATTCCCGTTTGTCGGTCCGCGTTCGGATGTGCCGGGCGGCGCTTCCCTTTTGTGTTTCGCGTATTCTCTATTCTCGATTCTTCACTCTTCTTCGTCTGTTATCATCTCATCACCATGAATCTCTATCTCAACGGCGAATATCTTCCGCTCGAGCAAGGCCGCGTTTCCGTCGAGGACCGCGGGTTCCAGTTCGGCGACGGCGTGTACGAGGTCATCCGCGTCTACCGGGGCAAGCCGTTCCGGCTCTCGAAGCACCTGGCGCGCCTGGAGCAGAGCGTGAAGGGCATCGAGATCCCGCTGCCGGAGCCGCTGCCGAAGATCGTGGAGGTCTGCCGCACCCTCATCAAGGATCTCGAGGACGGGCAGATCTATCTTCAGGTCACCCGCGGGACGGCGCCCCGCATGCATGCTTTTCCCAACGAGCTCCGTCCTACATTTGTGGCCTACGCGAGAGCGGTCAAGCCCCACCCGCCGGAGCGGGTCTACACTCTGAAGACCGTGACGGACGACCGCTGGGGCCGCTGCCACCTGAAGACCATCTGCCTGCTTCCCAACATCCTGGGCAAACAGAAGGCCGTCGAGGCCGGCTGCGACGAAGGACTCTTCGTCCGGGAGAACGGGGCCGTCACCGAAGGAACCTCGTCGAACGCGTTCTTTGTGCGCGGCGGCGCTCTCTACACCCATCCCGCGGACAACCGCATCCTGAACGGCGTCACCCGCGAAGCGGTGCTCGAGATCGCCCGGCAGCAGGGCGTCCGGATGCGCCACCAGGCCGTCACCCTCGCGGAAGCGATGGGGGCCGAGGAGGCCTTCGTGACCGGCACCCTGACGGAGATCATGCCGGCGGTCTCGATCGACGGAAAAGCGGTCGGGACCGGAAAGCCGGGCCCCATCACGACGAAGCTCCGGGCGGCCTACCGCCAGCTGACGGCGAAAGAATGCGTGTAAGTCGAATCCTCGTCCTGCTCCTGGCGGCGGGCTGTCAGGCCACGTCGACGGGGCAGTCCTCGCTCGACGTCATCGTTCCGCCGATCCTCGACCAGGACCACATTCCGTCGGCCGTCATCGTCACCGGCGACGTCGACCGGGTCACATACGCGCGCGCGTTCGGGGACGCCACGCTGGACACGATCTTCGACCTCGCGTCGTGCACGAAGGTCGTCGCGACCACGACGGCGGTGATGAAGCTCGTCGAGGAGGGCAAGCTGTCGCTCGACGACCCCATCGGCAAGTACCTGAAGCCCTTCGAAGGCCGGCCCATCACGATCCGGGACTGCCTGCATCACTGCTCGGGGCTGCCGGCGTACCTGACGCCGCGGGCCAAGACCTGCGACGGCATCCTGGCCGAGATCGCCTCGCTGAAGCCGGTGGGCGCCGGCTACACCTACAGCTGCCTCAACATGCTCTCGATGGCCCGCATCGTCGAGCAGGTGACGCGCATGCCGCTGGCGGACTACGTGCGGATCAACTTCTTCGAGCCGCTCGGGATGAAGGACACGAGCTACTACCCGCCGGCCTCGCGCTGCGCCCCGACGGCGCCGGACCTGAAGGGCGTGGTCCATGACCCGCTTGCCCGCAGCTACGCCACCGCGGAGCACCAGTCGGGGAATGCGGGGCTCTTCTCGACGGGCGCCGACCTGGCGCTGTTCTGCCGGGCGCTCCTGAAGGGGCAGGTCCTCAAGCCCGAAACGGTCGCCTCCATGTTCCAGCCCGACGTCCACACGCGCGGCCTGGGCTGGGACGTCTTCGACGACCCGCCGTACAAGCCGGGCGTCGGCCACACCGGCTTCACCGGGACGCTCCTCTGGCTGGATCCCGACACCGGCCGCTTCGCCGTGGTCCTCACCAACCGCGTCCTGACGGGGGAGAAGACGAGCGTCACCCGCCTCCGCAAGGAGGTCCTGGCCGTGGTCAACACCCGGACGCTCCACGGGCAGTAGTCCCCCGGGTTGCGGATTCCGGCTTGCGGGATATACTTCCGACGTGCCCGACCAATACCCGGGCGGCTCCTTCGAGACAAGCCGCCACCTCATGGACTCCGCGGCGCGGCTGTCCGTCAAGAACCAGGTCCTCGAGCGGCTCCTCTGCCTCTTCAGCGGGTCGCTGAACAGCGCCGATCGCCTCCACAACGACATCCTCGACATCGCCATGACCGCGCTGCCCTGCGAGGCGTCCTCCGTCTTCCGGACCGACAAGAAGGGCAACCTGACCCTCGTCGCCGCCCGCGGGCGGGTCGCCGACAAGGTGATCGGGCTGAAGCTCAAGAAGGGGCAGGGCATCGCCGGCGCCTGCGCGAAGGACGCGAGGACCTTGCCCGTGAGCGACGTGGCGCATGATCCGCGGCACGCCGCCGCCTTCGCGAAGGCCCTCGGGTTCGAGACCCGCTCGCTCCTCGCGGTCCCCCTGGTCTACCAGGACAAGGTCCTGGGCGTCATCGAACTGGTGAACAAGACCGGCAGCAACGAGTTCCAGCGGCACGAGGTCGAGCTGGTCGAGCGGGTGGGCCGGACCGCCGGCGACCTCCTCGTGCGCACCCAGGAGATCAAGCGATGATCGATATTGATGCGATCCTCAGGGAACTCGTCAACCGCCGCGGCTCCGACCTCCACCTCAAGGTGGACCGGCCGCCGCTCATGCGGATTTCCAGCGATCTCCTCCCGAGCGAGTTCCCGCCGCTGAGCCGGGAAGACATGGAAGCCGTGCTGCGGCAGCTCGTCGGGGAGAAGGGCTGGACCCGGCTCGTGGAGGACTACGAGGTCGACGCCTCCTACGAGATCAAGGACGTCGCGCGCTTCCGCCTCAACGCCTTCAAGGAGCGCGAGAAGTTCGGCGCCGCGCTGCGCGTGATTCCGCTGACGAGCCCGACGATCGACGGCATGGGCCTGCCGGCCGTCCTCAAGGACATCTGCCAGGCTCCGCAGGGCCTGGTGCTCGTGACGGGCCCGACCGGCAGCGGCAAGTCGACGTCGCTGGCGGCCATGATTTCCCACATCAACGACACCCAGCCGCTCCACATCGTCACCATCGAGGACCCGATCGAGTTCGTGTACACCGACAAGATGTGCACGATCCGCCAGCGGCAGCTGGGGAACGACGTCAAGTCGCTCTCCGAGGCGCTGCGCCGCGTGCTGCGGCAGGACCCCGACGTCATCCTGATGGGCGAGATGCGCGATCCGGAGACGATCGAGCTGGCGATGCACGCCGCCGAGACCGGCCACCTGGTGTTCTCGACGCTGCACACGAACGACGCCAAGCAGTCGATCGACCGCATCATCACGACCTTCCCGGCCGACGCGCACGGGCAGATCCGCGCCCAGATGGCGCTGGCGCTGCAGGCGGTGGTCAGCCAGCGCCTGGTGAAGCGGGCCGACGGCAGCGGCCGCGTGGCGGCGATGGAGATCATGATCAATTCCCCGCAGATCCGGGAGCTCATCCAGGAAGGGAAGACCTCGTCGATCGAAAAGGCGATGGCGTCGTCCGGCGACTACTACCGGATGCAGACGTTCAACCAGGCGCTGGCGAAGATGGTCAACGACCGGTCGATCAGCGAGGCGGAGGCGATGGCGGTCTCGACGAGCCCCAACGACCTCAAGCTTCTCCTGAAGGGCGTCTCGAGCGGGCGGGTCGGCTCGGACAAGATGACCGAGGCGCGCCCGGCGATGAAGATCAACCGGAGCTTCTAGAGATCCGGCCCTCAGGGTTTTCCGTACTCTCCACGACGTCGATTCGATCGTCCCGCCGGCCCTCCATTCGTCCGTTAGGCCGGGGGCAGCGAGGTATACTTTTCCCATGGATCTCAACGGCCTGAAGTTCTCCTCGTCGTCCACCTACACCATCGTGGGCGAAATCGGGCGCGGCGGCATGGGCATCGTGCTGCTGGCCGAGAAGAACAGCGAGGGGGTCGCGGACCTCGTCGCGCTCAAGACGATCCGGGCGAAGTCCGCCGACCACGAGATGCGCCTGAAGCAGGAGGCGAACATCGCCACCGGCCTCCGGCATGAGAACATCGTCAAGACCTACGGGATGGAGGCGATTCCGTACAGCCAGCTGCCGCCCGAGTTCCTGCAGGAATTCGACAAGCTCTCCTTCGAGGATGCGCGTCGTCACGCGTTTCAGAAGTCCGCGGTCCCGGGCGGCCGCTTCGGGGACGCCCGCACGCGGCTGCGCGTCGCCCCGCAGACGACGAACGATCAGAAGCTCTACATGATGGTGATGGACTACATCGAGGGCACGGACGTCCGCACCTTCCAGAACGATCACTTCAAGCGCGACCTCCTCCTCCCGGTCCCGCTCGCGGCCTTCATCGTCAGCCGCGTGGCCCGCTCGCTCGCTTACGCCCACCTGTCGATCATCCACCGGGACATCTCGCCCGAGAACCTGCTGCTCAACACGCAGGGCGTGGTGAAGCTCTCGGACTTCGGCGTCGCGGTGGACCACAAGGAGGAGGGCCTTACCGGGAAGATCTCCTACATGTCGCCCGAGCAGGTGGCCGGGGAGGCGGTGGACGTCCGCACCGACGTCTATTCGCTCGGCCTGGTGCTCTACCTGCTCCTCACCGGCATCCCGGTCCAGAAGGTGCCGCTCAAGCTCCCGGCCCACGAGCGGGTCGAGTACGCCCGGCGCCTGCTGAGCAAGCCGTATCCGGCCCCGCACAAGGTGCGGACCGACGTGCCGGAGTCGATCTCGGAGATCTGTATGAAGATGCTTGCGGGCGACCGCGAGAAGCGCTTCCCCCGGGCCGAGACGGTGGCGCGCGACCTGGAGCAGAAGTATCTCTACGCGAAGGGATTCGGTCCCACCAACAACTCGCTGCAGGCCTACCTGGAGATCTTCGACGCCCAGTTCAAGGAGATCGCGCCCGAGCAGCTCCAGCAGCTCCCGTTCCTCCACGGCGAGCTCAAGCGGCCCGTCGCGGCGGGGTACTACACGGTCGAGGGCAAGGCTTTCCTCGACGACGTCCGCAGCCGTTAGCGAAAAATCCGCGTAACAAATCCGGCTGAACCGCATCTCTTCGGTTCAAGATTGCTCGTCCATTCGCTTGACAGCGTGCCGTCTGGGGGTATTCTCGCGGATTCTTTGATAGGTATGGGGAGGGTCTTCATGCGCGTGCTCAGCATCGCGGTCCTGTTTCTCGGCATCTCCGTCGCGTTCGCGGACGACGAAGTCAAACTGAAGAACGGCGACCGGCTTTCCGGCAGCATCAAGAGCCTGGCGGGCGGGAAGCTCGTCATCGAGACCCCGGAGACGGGCCCGATCAAGGTCGACTGGTCCCAGGTGGTTTCGGTGAAGACCGACAACCCCGTGAAGGTGAAGCTGATCACCGGCGACCTGATCGAGGGCAAGATCGTCCCGGGCGCCGAGGGCAAGCTCAAGGTGGAATCCGGCGGCACGGTGGCGCCGGTGGAAGTGGAGATGACGAAGATCTCGCACTTCAACCAGCCGCCCGTGCAGTGGCACGGCACGCTGAACGCGGCCGCGAAGGCGACCGACGGCAACACGCACGTGCGGTCCTTCCTGGTCGCGGGCGATGGCACGCGGGAGACCGACAGCGACCTGATCCTCATCCGCGCGATCTTCCGCTATGCGGAGCAAAACGGGTTGCTCAGCGAGCGCAACTCCTACGGGATGGGCCAGTACAACCTGAAGATCACGCCCAGGTTTTACGCCTACCTCAGCGAAGAGCTGCAGGGGGACACGTTCAAGGACCTCAGGCTCCGGACCATCACCAGCGTCGGCGTCGGCTACGAGATCCTCAAGGAGAAGGACTACGAGCTGGCCGCGGAAGGGGGCCTTGCGTACATCACGAACGATTTCAGGGTTGCGTCCGACGAGTCGCACCTCGGCGCCCGCGTGTCCGTCCGGGGCCGCTTGGCGCTGCCCCTGGGCTTCGAGCTCAAGGAGCTCTTCACCATCTACCCGAACTTCAAGCATTCCCAGGATTATCAGTTCCGGAACGAGGCGACGCTGGGCACGGCGCTGGGCGGCGGCTGGACGGCGCTGGGCGGCGTGATCACGGAGTTCGACAACAAACCCAGCCCGGGCATCAAGAAGCAGGACGACACGTACTTCATTGGATTGGGATTTACGTTCTAAGGAGAGAGCCATGGTCGGTCCCAAGGATCTCGTCACCAAGCTGGAGCCCCGTCGCTACGCCCGGGAATTCCGGGAGTTCCTCCTCAAGACGAACATGTTCGCTCTGGCCATGGGCGTCGTCATCGGCGCCGCGACGACCAAGCTGGTCGAATCCATCGTGGCCGACCTGGTGATGCCGATCGTCGGCGTGCTGACTCCGGCGGGAGACTGGCGCGCGCTCAAGGTCGGGTTCTGGCGCTTCAACTGGACAATCGGCCACTTGATGGGAACCGTGCTCGACTTCATGATCATCGCGACCGTGGTCTTCATCATCACGAAGATGTTCGTGAAGCAGCAGCCGCCGCCTCCGATGAAGGTGTGCAACGCCTGCAAGGAGGGGAACCACCCCGACGCCACGAAGTGCAAGTGGTGCTGCAGCGACCTACCGGTCGTGGAGGCCCCCAAGATCGTGGCGTGAGCCGTTCAGATTTGACCGGAACTCTGGCCGGGCCGTTCTACGCGTGGTAGAATTGCCCGTCGATGCCGGTGGACCGCACAATCAAAGTCGCGATCGAGGCCCAGCAGGGCCTCGTCGTCATCCATGTCGCCGGCAGCGTCGACCACGTCCAGTACTACCAGCTCGAGGAAGCGATCCAGACGCAGCTGGACCGGAGGCAGCTCAACCTGGTGGTGAATCTTTCGGACCTGACGTACATCTCGAGCGCGGGCATCAATACGCTGGGCCACGCGGTATCGCAGTTCGAGAAGGTGAAGGGCAAGCTCTGCTACGTGCGACCGGCCAACACCGCCCAATGGCACTTCTTCACGACCATCGGGGTCGACCAGATCTTCCCCTGGGCCTCATCCGTGGAAGAGGCGATCAAGAAGGTCGGTCCGGCGGCTCCTTGAGCTCCGCGTGCCGCGCCCGCGCGCGGCGTCCCGCCCGCGCCTTGTTCCGCCGCTTCCGCTCGACGTCGTTCAGGCGCTTCGACGACCCCGGCGAGATCGCCATTTCCGCCCGGTCCACGAGCTCACGGAGCGCGAGGAAGCGGTTCACGTTGCGACGGCGGTCGCGCTGGCAGCGGACGACCAGATCCAGCGGGGGATAGCGGAGCAGCACGCAGTTCGAGGTCTTGTTGATCTTCTGGCCGCCCGGCCCGCCGCCGCGGACGAACTGCTCGTCGATCGCCGCGGGATCGATCCGAAGCGTCGCCAGGCGCGCGAGAAGCTCGGCCACCTTTGCGGGCGAGACGTCGAAGCCCTCCGTCAGGTTCATGGCGCCACGCGTCCGGTGATGCGGTTGAAGCTGGCGTGCATATGGGCCACGAGGACCGCGAGGATCCCGCCATAGACGACCAGGAACAGGAGGAAGGCGTCCGGGTCGACCCCGCTGCGGAATCCATAGCCCCCGTAGTGTCCGACGGCACGGGCGACTTCCGCGAGGTAGGGAACGGGGCTGATCACGCAGAACAGGAACCACTCGGTCTGCCAGCTCAGCAGGTGAGGGACCCCGAGCCGACCCAGGAACGGCAGGATGACGAGGAAGCCGATCAAGCCGCCGAACGTCGCCGTGAACGCCGTCCGCAGGGACCGCGCGTGGAGCGACGCCGCGGCGCCGGTCGCGTAGGCCAGGAGTCCCGGGAGCAGGACGATCAGGAGGGCCTGGGCGACGTCCCCGCGGGTCATCCCGCGGAGCCAGGCGAGGGAGATCCAGAAGAGCAGGAGCAGGATCGTGGTCGGGACGAGCGGCACCAGGCCGGCCAGGAGCTTGGTCCGGACGATCTCGCCGGAGCTCAACGGCGTGCTCAAGAGGACGTCCCACTTGCGCTCCTCCTTCTCGGTCACGAAAAGGCCAACCCCGTTCGAGAGCCCGAGGAGCAGGAAGGCGGTCGAGGATACCCAGATCATCGCCTCGAAAAGGTCCAGACTGAACCAGAACGCGCCGGCTGAGAGGACCAGGAGCGCCGTCGAGAGGCGCACCGAGTTCCGGATCTTGCCCGACGCCCGGGTTCGAAGCTCCTTCCAGAGCAGGGCCCGGGTCTGCCAGACGGCGTTACCGCCGTCGAAGATGCGGATCTTGCGGATCTTTTCAGGCCCGAGGCCTTCGTAGAAACGGTCCAGGGCCTCGAAGGTCCGGGTGAGAAGAGGCGGCGCCGGAGGCCGAACGGCCAGCTCCGCGATCCGCAGGGCGGAAAAGGCGAGCAGGGCCCAGCTCATGAACCCCGTGAACGCGCAGGCGCTCAGCCAGGCGTAATGGAACCCCGAGACCAGGCCGCGGGGGGAGGCGGAGTCGATCGCGGCGTACACGGGATGGACGTGGCAGAGGGCGGCCGATTCCGCCGAGCCGCGGTCCCGGATGAGCAGGCCGGGCAGGAAGGTGTAGGCCGCCAGCAGCGCGAAGGCCAGCAGCGCCGCCGTCACGCCCGAGCGGAAGCGGGTCGAGAGATAGAGCGAGAGCGCGGCGCCCAGCGCGGCCGCGGCGAGCGTCAGGGCCAGGCTGTAGGTCAGGTCCCACGCGGTGGCGCCGCCGAGGAAGACGCAGATCGCGAGGATGGGCGCGCCGCAGAGGATGAGCGTGCTGGTCTGCGCGAGGGCCGCCGTCCACTTGCCCAGGGCGATGCGGAAGGGCGTCAGGGGCGTGGCGGAGAGCACCCCCAAGGTGCCGGCCCGGGTTTCCTTCGTCACCATATCCGACGCCGCCGAGACGGCGTTGAACGTGACCATCACCATCTGCAGGCCGAAGAACGCCTGGAAGAGCTGGCGGCCCAGACGGGCATAGTCCGAGACGGAGAACCAGCGCGTCTGCTGCTCCCACATCCGGGTGAATTCCCAGACGACGAAGCCGATGAGGCCCACGTAGAGGACTCGAGTCGCGAAGGTCTGCCAGCGACGCGAGGTGCCGCTCAGCTCCTTGACGACCAGGGGGTCGAGCAGGAAATACAGGAATCTCACACGCGCCCCATGCTTCGGTCGAAGCGGGAGAGCATGAGCCCCCAGAGCCCGGCGATCGCCCCCGCATAGAGGGCGCAGTACAGGCCGAAGCGGCCCAGCGCACCCGATACGCCGCCGCCGTCCCGGCCCGCGTCCAGCGGCTCGAGGACCGAGATGGGGTTCAGGGCGGACATCACGTAGAGGGGCAGGGGCAACGAGTTGCCGGACGGCGCCAGGATCGAGACCAGGATCGGCAGCACCAGGAGCAGCACGCAGAGAATGCCGGACGTCGCCAGGGCGGCGCTCTGGAGGCTGGCGGCGTGGAGCGAGGCGGCGGCCGACAGGGTGAAGACGAAGAGGAGAAAGACGAAGAGCACGCCCACGTAGAGGAAGATCCCGGCTCCCGACCACCAGGAGAAGGCCACCGCGGTCGCGAGCGCCAGCAGCTGGACGCGGACCGATTCGGGCGACAGCATGCCGGCGGCGAGCTTGCTCCGGACGATGCGGGCGGACGGGACCGGCGAGGACAGGAGCATCTCCATCTTCCGGCCTTCCTTCTCGGGCGCGAAGAGCGAGGCGCCGTTGACGAGCGCCAGGAACGTGAAGAGCGCGCCCAGGAAGATGAAGGTCGGCAGGTGGTTCCCCTGTTTGAAGAGCCAGCAGAGGCAGATGAAGATGAGCGCGTAGACCATGAACATGGACTTCACGTCGGACGACCAGCGTTTTCCGGGACGGGTCACGAGCTCCTTCCACAGGAGCGGATCGCGCTCCCAGACCGGGCGCTCCGGGGGAGGGGCATTCCGGGGCTTTCCATCCTCTGAGGGACGGCTCGGAGTCGGCTCCGGCGCTTCGCTGGTCAGGCGCGGGGAGCGGACCCTCCGCTCGATCAGGGGCCCGACCGTCCGGACGATGAAGAACGACGCGAGGCCCGAGAGGAGCGTCGACAGGATCCAGGAGTAGCTCCAGATCGAGTCGGACTCCACGTTCTCATAGACGAGCTTGTAGATCGAATAGGCCGGGTGCAGGAAGGGGGCGGCCGTGAGGGCGTTCGATCCGGCGACGAAAATGAGGACGAGCGGCAGCAGCGTGTAGCCCAGCACGTAGAGCATGCCCAGCCCCAGGGCTCGCGGGACCGACTGTGCGACCGCCGAGGCGCGCAAGCCGAAGGCGGCGGCGATCATCGCCGTCGCGGCCGTCACGGCGAAGCACCAGAGCAGCTCCCAGGGGCCGACGCTCCCGAGATACACGCAGACGGCGACCACCGGAACTCCGCAGAGGATCAGGGAGCCGGACTGAGCCATCGCGGCCATCCATTTCGAGAAGGCGATCCGCCGCGCCGTGAGGGGGGTCAGCAGGAGCAGTCCCAGGGTTCCCGCCTGTTCCTCGCGGATGACGCGGTCGGCCGCGGCACCAACCGCCGCGAGCGTCACGATGACCACCTGCATGGGGACGAACTGGTTGAACAGGCGACGACCGATCGCGGAGTACTCGGATGGGCCGATGAAGGGGGTGGTCGATACCATGCGCGACCAGAACTCGTACATGATGAGGCCGATGAGACCGACGTAGACCACGCGCCCGAAATACGTCTGGCTCCGGCGCGAGATCCCGTAGATCTCCTTCACCGTGACCGGGTCCACGAGGGCGATGGATTTCATCTCACTGAAGCATACCCGCAAGAGGCCGTCATGCGCGAATCGCGATCCGGCGGAATCGCAGGACCATTTCGACCGGCAGCAAAAGCGTCACGGGCAGATAGAGGACGACGAAGCGGATCATGCGCTCGATCGCCAGCGGCGGGATGTCGCGGTGCCGCACGCGGCCGATCTCGAACGCATCGAGGACCGTGAGCGGATCGAGCGCCTCGATCCAGCACCAGAGCTCGTTCCAGCCCGCCCCGGGCATCCAGCGGAGCGGCCGGGCGGCGGCCGCCAGGAGCGGGGGGACGGTCAGGAGGAATCCCACGACGCCGGCCGAGAAGAGGAAGGCGGCCCGGGCGGTGGGAGAGCGGAGCGACGCGGTCGCGGCCAGCGAATACGCGAAGAGGAGGAAGAGGGTGCTGATCATGGCCACCGCCAGGAAGGTGTAGATCGTCTGCGTGGCGAGCCAGGCCGTGAGGGCAAGGCCGTAGAGGAAGATCAGGCCCGCCGCCTCCGGGAAGATCAGCCCGCAGAGCAGCTTGGCCCGCACCACCTGGATGGCGGTGATGGGCGTCGACAGGAGCATCAGCCACTGCCGGCCTTCCTTTTCGGGAGCGAAGAGGAGCGATCCGCCGGCGAGCGCGACGACGGCGAAGAAGCTGCCCCAGAGGGTGAAGAAGCCGCTGCCCTCGCGGAAGCCGAAGGCCACCCAGCTGCAGACGAAGAATGTGAAGAGGATGATGTAGCAGCGGGTCCGCCAGTCCGCGCGGACGCGCAGCGCGGGCCGCAGCGTGAATTCCTTCCAGAGCAGCGGGTTGGAGTCCCAGACAGCGCGCCAGGTGGTAAGGATTCGCCGGGACTTCCGGGGGCGCTGGTCGCGGACGTCCTCGAGCTTCAGCGCGCGCCGTTCCCGGGCGATGTCCGCGACGCCCTGCCAGGCCCCGACCTTCATGCGGACGCGATGAATCGCGAGGTTCAGGTAGAGCACGCACATCAGGACGGCGTAGAGGGTCGTGCAGACCCCACCGCGGTGGACGAGGGCCGTGGGCTTGATCCAGACCTGGAGGAAGAGGTTCCCCAGGAAGTCGAAGAAGATGAAGAAGAGCAGCATCACGAGCATGAGGGGGAGGGAGGCCGCGACGGCCGCGCCCCCCGTCTTCAGCCGCGCGGAGAAGTAGATCGAGACGGCGCCTGCCACGGCGGCCATGCCGAGCGTCCAGGCGGCGCTGCGGACGAGCTCGCCCGGCCCGACGCCGCCCAGGTACACCGCGATCGCCTGCACCGGGAGGCCGCAGAGGTAGAGGGAGAGGGCGATCATCAGCACGCCTTTCCACTTCCCGAGGACGACGCGGGCGGGCGTGAGGGAGCTGAGGAAGAGGATCGGAAGCGTCCCGTTTCGGTTTTCCCGCGCGATCATGTCGGAGCCGGCGATGACGGCCGCCACGACCGTGAGCGCCAGGCTGACCCACTCGGTCCTCAGGAAGATCTCGCGCGCGATCTCGGCGTACTGGGAGACCGTGATGATCGCGCGATTCCCGGGCGTTCCCTTCCAGGCGCCCTTCCAATACTCGTAGAGGAGGTACGCGGTGATGGCGACGAAGATGCAGCGTCCGATATAGGTTTGCCAGCGGCGGGAGATGCCGCGCAGTTCCTTCGCCGCGACGGGGTCGAAGACCATGCCCACTCCCAACGGCCCGGGCGACCGAACGTTCAGGAAACTTCGCCCTTGGTCAACTTGAGGAACGCGTCCTCGAGGGTGACTTCCGCGACCTTGAAGAGCTTGAGGCGCAGGTTCTGCTGGAGGAGCACCTGGGGGATGACGTGGACTTCGGGATGCCCGGGCCGAAGCTTGATGCGGAGCAGCCCCTCGGTCTCGCTCACCGACTCGGTGAACGGCTGCTCCTCGAGGGTCTTCTTGGCCCGATCCGTCTCCTCGAAGACTTCCACGAGCCAGACGTCGTCGCCCTGGACCTGGGCCATGGCCTCCTTGAGGCCGCCGGCGTAGAGCAGCTTGCCGCGCTCGATGAGGCCGATCTTATTGCAGAGGTCCGCCAGGTCCGCCAGGATGTGGGACGAGATCAGGATCGTCTTGCCCATGTTGCGCAGCTCCTTGAGGAGCGCGCGGATCTCGATGCGGGCCCGCGGGTCGAGGCCCGAGGC
>Ga0310813_10001761_pt1 | contig 13096 bp, 10 predicted proteins | sample YN3metagenome_FD_203086 | JGI IMG/M metagenome (GOLD analysis project Ga0310813, IMG submission 203086) | Soil microbial communities from experimental microcosm in Duke University, North Carolina, United States - YN3 | ecosystem: Engineered > Artificial ecosystem > Soil microcosm > Unclassified...
AAGAATCACAACCACGGAGGGAGTCATCACCAGCAAATTGACGCCGATCTTGTAAAGATTTCTTTTAAGTGTTTGCTGAAGCGATGGAAATTTCCTGTCAACATATTCATTGTACTGCACATGCGCAAACCATGAGCCATAGCCTAAAAGGTAAACAATTGGGTAAGTAACTGCCCAGACCCGCCAGTCGGTCCACATGCGATCATCGTAAAGAATATACACCCACGCCATTGAAATCAGGGGCATGGAAAGCCAGAAGCACCATACGTAAAATCGTTTTGGCTTTGCGAATTTCATGTCTCGCCCTCCTGCCGGTCGATAAAAGCTAAAAGTAGTTTTCGTTCATTTGATTCGTCGATGATGGTGACAGGAGGTGCGTTCAGCATTTTGTATTTGACTACGAGGTTGTCGAGCCCCTCATCCACGTTGAGGTTCTGCCTCATTATTTTTTCCTGTTTGGAATTAGCAATGCAGAGCCGGTTGTCCCTGGTTCCGTAAATACGAATGTGCAGTGGCTTTTCTTTGTTCAATGCATTGGTATAGATAATATTTTCCAGTATCACCTGCATACTAAGGGGCGGGATTAACTTGTGCAGGAAATCGTCATCAATCGAGATCGTTGTTTCCAGGGCATTGCCAAATCTTTCTTTTGACAGGTATAAATATGACTTTGCAAATTTCAGTTCTTCCGCGACCGGCACCAGCAATGCATCATCGCTGCGCAGGAGATAGCGATGTACCGTCGTCATTTCATCCAAAAATCTTTCAGCTTTGTTTTCATTTTCCTGGATTAGACCTGAGAGGGTGTTAAAGCAATTAAATAAAAAGTGCGGGTTGATCTGGCCCTTCAGGCCAAGCAATTTGCTTCGGCGATATGCATTCTTAAGTCTTTCTGTTTCGGCAAGTGAAGCCTTCCATTCCGCCCAGTTTGATACGCCTTCGTTGATAAACGTCAGGACAGTGCTGATGATGCACCCGTACATGATTGCCCACCACAACATAGCCTGGCGAAGGGGACAGTTCAGCAGGCTGAGTTTTTCATAGATTGAAAACAGGCTGCTGATCATGATGAGCGTCATCAAATAAAACACAGGCAGCATTATGGCGATTCGTTTAAACAAATCGCCCGCTGCGGGAAAACTGATCCGGATAAATGTTGCAACGCTCCTGAAAAGGAAGTAAGCGGCAAGCAGGCAGAAGCCGCTATAGAAAAAACTTTTACCAAACTCTGCGACAGATTGAAAGATGCATGACCCAAACATCAGTATGTTCAATACCAGGATATAGGGTGGCATGATCCAGGCAGACGTAATAAGTTCCCTTCGAAATTGGCGGGGTATTGTCATGTGATTAATCTACTAATATAAGGGATTCTTCGTCAATGAAATTTTGATATTTCCCTTCATGTTTATAATGTTTGCTATGAACAGTTTGAAATGATCGTGCCTTTTTAAATTGCCACTCATCATTTTGTACGATGATTTTCGTGACATAAATGATAGCTTTAAACAGGCGCCGAAACAATCCAAAACTCCAATTAATAAAATTTTTGTTATGCGGATATTGCTGGTTTCCTTATTAACTCTTCCATTTTTTGCCGGTGCGCAAATAAACAGGTCGGCAAACGAGGTTGCCCGCGAAAGCATCCAGGAGTATATTTCTCAGAAATTATTCAAAAACCAGGCATACACCGCTGGGCAGTATGGCGACCTTCAATCTCAACTTGACAGGGAAAGCCATGTTGCGTGGTCAATCACCCATCAATTTGAGATCATGGACTCGCAATATGTTTCCAATAAAAGAATTCCTGTGCGGACGGCGTATAATTTTTCTTTCTATCTCGATAAGAAATTGAAGGTCATTAAGGCGGAAGGTTATCACAGGGAATGATCTTCAATTTGCTGGTTCGGAAATCATTCCAATGTGCAATTCTGGCAATCATTTCTGCCTTCCTTTTCGTTATCCAACCATTTTTTTTGTATATTAAAAACATATTTTGACCTGCATTTCCACAATGCACGCTACCTGAGACTTTTGACGACATTATGAGATTATTATTTTTTTTGATTATCGCTTTTCCATTGCGCGCCTTCTCACAGGATTTTACCGGAGTTTGGACGGGGTTTATGTTTACTTCCAATGTCCGTGTACAATATGAGTTGGTAATAAGTGAATCAAATAATAAATTAAAAGGGTATTCTCTCACAGTTTTTAACATCAACAATGTGGAAAACACCGGGGTCAAGACCATGAAGGTGAAAGCCAAAAAAAGCAAGATTTCGATTGAAGATGACGACCTGGTTTTTAATGACTATACCCAACGTTCAAAACGCGTTGTATTATATGGCACACTTTCATTGGGAGAAGAAGATTCGGTTTTTGTATTGGAGGGATCATTTTTTACCAGGTCGTTGGATCGGTCGAGTTATACCGGCACAATTCGACTGGAGAAAAATAAAACTTTCGGCGAAGCCCGAATGGTACCAATACTGAGAAAAATGGATTTGTGGGCGGCGCTGTCTATTCCTGAAATCCAGTCGACGCCAGCAACTGCATCAACAGTGTCCTTAGCTGCAAACGACGACGCAGTCTTAAAGGATTCAACAGTGTTGAAAACTGAAGTGGCGATGATGAATAATAAAAAGGTGAATAAAACGGATGTTGCAAATCTCCCGAACGCCAAAAAGGAGGAGGCAATAACTGTTGGTACATTGCCTGGAGGAACGACAAAGCCGGGTGTAGGTAGCAATAATGATATAGAAGTTGCGGCCGTTCCCAAACCGATTAATAAATCAGATATTGCGGATTTGCCCGGTCTCAAAAAAGAAACGATCGTAGTCGGCAATTTGCCCGGGGGGACGACAAAGCCGGGTGTAGGTAGCAATAATGATATAGAAGTTGCGGCCGTTCCCAAAGCGATTAATAAATCAGATGTTGCGGATTTGCCCGGTCTCAAAAAAGAAACGATCGCAGTTGGCAGTTTGCCCGGAGGAACGACAAAACCGGGTGTAGTTAGCAATACGGATACAGAAGTTGCAGCCGTTCCCAAACCGATTAATAAATCAGATGTTGCGGATTTGCCCGGTCTCAAAAAAGAAACAATAGCCGTTGGCACCTTACCCGGTGGTGTGGCAAAACCCGGTGTAGCTCCGCGCCCTGTTGCAGAAGATATCGCATCCCGCAAAACCGAAGTCATCCGCAGTATTTACGTTCAGTCGGACAGCCTTGTACTCAGTCTTTATGACAACGGCGAGATCGACGGCGATACCGTAAGCGTGGTTATGAATGACAGGATAATTATTGCCCGACAGGGATTGGGCATTAATGCAATTAAGGCGACGGTGTATGTACCACGCGGCCAGGAAGATTCTGTTCGCCTGGTCATGTATGCCGAAAATCTCGGTCGCATTCCTCCCAACACAGGCTTGTTAATCGTACAGGATGGTGATGAAACCCATCATATAAGATTTTCGGGGGATTATCAAAAAAATTCAGCCGTTATATTGCGGCGGAAACGGTAACTCCCGTGGAACCTGGACCTCCTTTTATTTTGGAAATCTATACAATTAAAGCTTCATATAGCACTTCAACGGGATGTAATGCCACTCTGGCTGTACCATCTTTTATTTGGTGGCGGCAACTTGTGCCTGGCGCTGCAATGATCGTATGATCGTTTGCACTTCTAACTGCGGGGAAGAGCACAAGTTCTCCTATTTTCATCGAAAGTTCATAATGTTCTTTTTCATAGCCGAATGATCCTGCCATTCCGCAACAGCCCGAGGGAATGATTTCAACTTTGTAATTCTGCGGCAATGTCAGCAACCGGTGTGAATGCATTACAGAAGACAATGCCTTCTGTTGGCAATGCCCGTGAAGTTTGATCGTTCGTTTCTCTTTCGTAAAATTTTCACCTGTAATATGTCCTTTTTCAATTTCTTTTGCCATAAACTCGTCGATTAAGAAAACGTGGGAAGCAAGGTTTCGTGCTTCAACCAGGTATTGATCATTGGCCAGGTCGACATACTCGTCCCGGAAAGTGAGGATTGCGGACGGTTCTATGCCAATTAGCGGCGTTTCCGGGGTAATCAGCGAATGAAGCAGCCGGATATTTTCGTTAGCAATTTTCTTTGCCTTCCTTACTAAACCTTTCGACAACCATGTCCTTCCGCTTTCGATGTGATCGGGAATGATCACTTCATAACCCAATTTCTCCAGCAACAGAATAGCTTTGATGCCGATCGCGGTGTCGTTGTAATTCGTGAACTCATCACAAAAAAGATAAACTCTTTTTCTTTTACTTATTAGTTTATTGATATCGTGTCCGCCTATTTGGTTTTTATGTTTCGTGTACCAACGCTTCAAAGTGGTTTTATACAAGGCTGGCATCGATCGCTGCACAGCAAATCCGGAAATTTTTTTGATCAGCCAGGCAAAACCCTTTCCATTCATCATTAAATTGTATATACCCGGTGCTATCGCTCCCAGCCGGGCCGAGGAAGAAAAATTCGCTATCAGTTTTGAACGAAAGGGAACGCCGTTGGAATCATAATAATGCTGCAGGAATTCGGCCTTTAGTTTTGCGGCGTCAACGTTACTGGGACATTCAGATTTGCAACCTTTGCAACTGAGGCAAAGGTCCATCACATCATAAATTTCCTTGTGATCAAAACGATTTAGTTTATCTGAATTAGTCAAAAACTCTCGAAGGATATTGGCTCTCGCCCGCGTGGTATCCTTTTCATTTCTTGTAGCCATAAATGAAGGACACATGGTTCCGCCCGACAATTCGGTTTTGCGGCAGTCACCGGAACCATTGCATTGTTCTGCGTGCTGAAGAATATTTTGGTTGTGAAAACGAAAGACGGTTTTGAATTCAGGCGTTTGTTGGCCCGGCGTGTAGCGCAACATCGTGTTCATTGATGGCGTGTCGACAATCTTGTTTGGATTAAATATATTATCAGGGTCCCAGGTTTGTTTAATTCTTTTCAGCAGTAGATAGTTGTTTTCGCCGATCATTTGCCTTATGAATTCGCCCCTCAGCCTGCCATCACCATGTTCACCGCTTAATGATCCTTTGTATTTTTTTACCAGGGTGGCAATCTCTTCGGCTATTATACGAAACAATTGATTGCCTGCATTTGTCTTTAGGTTTATAATAGGACGCAGGTGAATTTCGCCGGACCCGGCGTGTGCATAATGCACGGAAAATAAATTGTGTTTATTAAGAATTTTGTTGAAATCACTGATGAAATCAGGAAGATCGTTAACGTCAACTGCTGTATCTTCTATTACGGGCACAGCTTTATCATCACCGGGCAAATTACTTAATAGTCCCAGGCCTGCTTTCCGCAATGTCCAAATTTTCTTTGTATCCTCGCCAAAGAGCAGGGGAAAATGATAACCCAGGCCTGCTGCCCGCATTTCTACTTCAACCCGGTGCGCCAATGCTATCACCTCCTCACGTGTATCACGTGAGAATTCAATAACCAGGATAGCCCCGGGATCACCTTTTACAAAAAAGCGGTTTTTTCTTTGCTCCAGGTTATCTTTTGTGCATTCGAGAATGAAATGATCGATCAATTCGCTGGCAGTCGGTTTATATTTCAGCGCGATGAGATTAGCCCGCAACGATTCGTCGATGGAATTGAAATGCACGCAGAGAAGGCCGGCTTCTTTTGGTGGAAGTGGAACAACGTTTACTTTGATCTCTGTTATAAATGCTAACGTGCCTTCCGAGCCTGCAATTAGTTTGCAAAAATTGAATTCCGGCTCACCTGCAACAAATGGTGCAGATTCCATAAGTACATCAACCGCATACCCCGTATTTCTTCTTTCTACTGATTTTTTCGGAAACTCATTTCTAATTTCCTGTTGGGTTTCGTAATTGCTGAGCAAGCTTCGAACAGAACGGTAAATCGACGCCTCCAGGCTATTGCCTTCGCATTTTTGATGGAAAGCGTCAACGTCAAGAGATTTGAATTCTGCTTCGGATCCGTCGCTTAATAATGCTTTTACTTCAAGCAAGTGTTCGCGGGTGCTCCTGTATACAATCGAATTTGATCCGCATGAATTATTTCCCACCATTCCGCCTATCATGGCCCTGTTAGCTGTGGAGGTCTCAGGGCCGAAGAGCAATCCGTGGGGTTTTAAGAACAAGTTTAATTCATCGCGAATGACGCCCGGTTCAACCCTGACCCATCGTTGCTCTTTATTCAGCTCAATGATACGGGTAAAATATTTTGAGACGTCGACTATAATTCCTTTTCCAACGACCTGGCCCGCCAGCGAAGTGCCCGCTGTTCTCGGTATTAGCGATGTCTTGTGCGTTTTTGCAAAATGAATTAATTTTTTAATATCTGAAACAGACTTTGGGACAGCAACTGCCAGTGGCATTTCACGGTAAGCCGACGCGTCGGTGGCATACAATATCCGCATCGTTTTATCGTCGTACAGTTCACCCTCCAGTTCATCGGCGAGTTGCTTCAGATGTTGATTCATTGATCTATTTGTCCGCTGCACCTTTTTATTCAGAACAATATCTCCTGCTTGTCCGGTTGGTGCAAATATATTGAAAGATCACCCCAGGGTAAATTTGAATGTTGTTAAGGTTTTCATTTGTGATACTGACGGGCTAATAATTACCGGGAGCAGAGAACGGGCTGAGTATTTCGTAGTTAATCCGGGAAAAACTTCTCACTTTAATATCGGCACTGTGACCCATGTATTAAAATTCGATTTGATGGAGGTCTTTATACTGGCGTTCACCATCACTAATTATATTTGTTTGCATCGATTTCTTTTCGTCAAAGAAATTTTGAATCATGAAGGATATGTTTGGGGTATAAAACTGTCGCCGTATGTGTACGCCAATTAAGCAATGACACACCCGGAGTGTCTTCACTTTCCGGATTGCACACTTTTTAGAAATTCATTGATTGCAATTTCTGCCTTTGGCCCGTTATTACCTGGTAAGGTCAAAGCGAAAAATAATTATGAATTTTGTGATTTTTTTTTCGCCGTGGTTGTGTTTGTTTTTATACAAGTTGCAGGGCATCCTTTGTTACGTTATTGACCGTATCATATTTTTCTAATAGCAAAAAACCGGGCAGGAATAATAAATCCTGCCCGGTTTCAATTAAGATGGAAATCACAAATGATTAAACCCGGATCCTCTGGGTCACTTTTAGCATAGCTTCTTCGACAGCCTTTTCCCTGGTGGCTGCTGTAGACCTGGCAATGGTGGCTCCTGGGTCAACATTGTAGACATGACAATAAAAGTTTTCGCCAATTTTATAAGTAGTCACCCGGACGAGCACGCCCTTGACTTCAGCGATCTCTTCCTTGAAATTTTCGGTTTTCACAAATTCAATTTAAAAACGCCAAGGCACCTTTATTCTACATTGCCATTTGTTTTTCTTTTTGCGTGGAAGCTTCCTTTTCCACGGGCGCACCAACTAAATTGCCCCATTCTGTCCACGAACCATCATAGTTTGAAACGTTTGGATACCCGAGCAGGTATTTTAGCACAAACCATGTATGGCTCGAACGTTCGCCAATACGGCAGTAAGCAATCACATTGTCTTCGGGCTTTATCCCTTTACCCATGTATAATTTTTCGAGGTCTTCACGACTTTTGAAAGTACCATCTTCATTGCAGGCCTGGGCCCACGGAATGTTTATGGCGCCGGGAATGTGCCCTCCGCGCTGGCATGTTTCAGGAAGGCCTGGCGGGGAAAGTATTTTACCGGTGAACTCGTCGGCGGATCGTACATCTACCAGTGAGTACCCCGAGGTATCCATTGCCTTTTGTACCTGCATCAGGTAGCTCCTGATAGATTCATCGCGTTGCTTAGCATCATAAGTTGTTGCCTTCGGAGCTATAACGTCTTTCGTCACCACGCGGCCTTCGGCCAACCACTTTTTGCGGCCTCCATTCATGATGCGTACATCATTGTGCCCGTACATTTTTAGTTGCCAGAAAGCCCAGGCAGCAAACCAATTATTGTTGTCACCATAGAGGATCAGGATAGTGTCATTGTCAATGCCGCTTTCGCCAAGTAATTTTTCGAGTTCAGGCTTGTTAATTACGTCGCGACGGAGCGTGTCACACAGTTGTGTTTGCCAGTTCCAGCCCAGGGAGCCGGGTACATGGCCTTCACTGTAAGCCTGTGTATCAACATCAACTTCGACTACTACAACATGCGGATCAAACTTGTGTTGGTCTACCCATTCGGTCGATACCAGCACATCCGGTTGAGCATAGTCAGGCATAAATAAAAATTTAAAGGTTAAAAAATTTAGAAGGACACAAAAGTTACGACAATGTGAGATCATACCATGAAAAAAAATTCTGTGCTTTCAGGAAAATCTTGCCCGAACAACCGGAACATCTGGATCAGTAGCTGAATCCGGAGGAATCGCGGTGAAAATTTATTTAACGGGACAGCGGGGTAAAAAGAATACCTCTCCAAATTGAATTTTAGAGAGGCAAACTTTTATGGACAAAATTACCTGCTGATCAACAGTTTCTTTTGTTGCATTGTATAATGGTCATTTGTGAAGATCTGTACGATGTATAGACCAGGCGGAAGTCTTTCCAGGTTCATTTTTTCATTTGCACTGCTCAGTTTTGATACAAATACTTTATGACCTGAGGCGTTATATATTTCGACCTGTAGGGGAGACGCGTTATTCTGCCTGGAGTAAATCTGGACGTAATTCTTCGCCGGATTAGGTAGTAAGCGAAATTCTTCTTTGCTTTCATAGTCTTTTCTAACCACTATCACCCGGCTATAGTCATGAGCCGAACTTTGTTTGATCACTTTTAGCCGGTAATAAAAGGTTGAATAGTTCAAATTTCCAGCAGGATCGGTCGCTCGATAATATTGGGCCGCATCAGAATTGGCGATTGGTACTAAACTGCCGATTTTACTGAAGTGTCTCCCATCAGTGCTTCTTTCTATGTCAAAGCTTACAATATCTTTATCCGGAGTGGTCCATTGAAGCAAAATATCAGGATAATTATAATTACCGGTAAAGCTTAGATTTTCAACTGCCAGCGGTTTGCATCCCATTGAATCCCGCTCCAACATAATGGTGTCAGTAGAATATGGCGTACATCCTCCAAACAGGGTTTGTGTAACAATGTAGGTGCCGGGCATATCTACCTGAATCGAAGGACCTGTTGCAGGCGACGTAATAATGTGCCCACCAATAGTGGTCCATATGTATTCAGAAGTGGCTATCGGGTTTTGTACAGAAAGAGTACTGGTATCCGGCTCTTCTCCGCAAAACAAGGAACTGTCACCTATCACAACCGCGGGGGCGGGCCTGGCAATAAGATAAGGACCGGCAAAGTCTTTTAATTCAGAAGTGAAGGAAGTTGAAGACCTGGTTTTTGCCATGAACCTTCTAAATGAAAGATTGCAGCCGGATGTTCCAAGTAGCGTGTAAGGATCGAGACCGATCTTGGTCATGTTAACACTGACTTCCATAAAACTACGGCTATCGTAAGTGACCTTTGCTATATTCGTGACATCCGCAAAACCAAAGGGCCCCGCCCATGTACTATCCGCGCACTGCATGCCACTGTAAAATGTACCTCCGGTTTTTGGTACTATACTGGCATATCCGAATTGAGCACCTGCGCCGTCACCGTCAAATAGTCCTCCCCAGCTAAACGGGATGGGTGTTATTGATAAAGAATTTTTATCTATCCAGATACGTGCCTCGAGCAAGGTAAGAGATGAAGAGCTGAACTCTGCCGTCAGGATCACATCTCCCGGAGATATGACATTCCCGAGGTTATCAAATTTCCACGAGGTGTGACCGGCGTCGGGACCATAATTATAAAATTTATTATCCGCGCTGTTGAAATAGATATCCGTTTGGTACAATTCAAAATCATAATAGCGATTGCCAGTATTTCCGTGTAAGGAGAGACCAGCAAAAAACCAGAGAGAATCGGAAAGGGCAGGTCCATCGCGACGGATATGTACCAATATGTCGTTCAGGTCGCTCTTATTCGGAACGGGGGTAGCTCCACCATTCCACAATCCGGCGCTTTGCCCGTTTTTATTTCCGCTCATAAAGGCGGTTGAATCATAGTTGTGATGGTCACGTACATAAAGCGCGTCATAGAGTAATCTGCCATTGACAATTGAGTAAACCGGATAATTCATGGGCCGGGTGAAACACGCATTACGCGCCGATGAATCGGCGATGTACCCCTGCATTATGGCCGCGGCACCAGTCGTATCAATCACATATATTCCGGTCCCATTTGATCCCGGAAACCAGTCGTCATTTGCCGGTAAAGGCATACCGCCATAAAAATTGGCCTTTAGGTCGGCTTCGACGCCAAAGTTTGCTTTGATAACGGGAGTGATGATCTGGGAAATGCCTTGATTTGAAAGCAATAAAAGAGGCAAAATTGCAATAAGCAGAGTTCTTTTCATAAGGTAGGTATTTATGTATGGTCTTACTACGGATTATTATTCGGACAAAGGCCAGCAGAGGATAAGGGATTATTACGAAAAATACCTTCGGAAAAACTCGACACCAAAGAGTATTCGCCACAAAGGAATACAAGAAGATTTACCGGTGCAAGGTTTTTAAAATATTTTTTAAATTAAGTTTTGAACATCCAATGTTTGAAAACAAAGTTGCTGTCTATCAATAAAATAACCGGCTAGTTATTTTACGAAGTGACGCCCGGCCAGAGTGGTAGAATTACGATTTTTGTTTAACTCATTCCTATACTTACGCTGAAGTTTCTTACATGATTAAGTAGAAGCGAGAACAATGCTGTAAGGTTAATTTTTAAAATTGCTTTGGGGTAGGATCTCAAAACAAGTGAAAGCCTCATTACCAGAGTTGGGAAGGAATACTGCGATGAACAATATACGGGAATTAGTTTTTGCTGAAAGTCTTTAAAGAAATCTTTGCAGGAGGTGTATCAAAAAAAGAAGCCAAAGCTCTGCGCCATACGTCATTCATACGGCTCATTGAAATAATCTCCTGGAGATATAAAGACCTTTTGCGATAGTCTATATTCTCCAATATAAACCGGAGGAGAAGTTTTTTAGCAGTGGGGGATGTATTTGTACGGATCATAACAGTTGGTTTAATAATCATCGGTAAAAACTATGCCACTCCTTATCAGATAGTGAAAAAAGATACTAACAGCCGTGCCGATCTTAAGTATCCTCAAGGAAGAATATATCATGATTACACAGTTTAGCATATTTCGTAATACGAAATGTCAAAGCTATCATCATTCGCTATTGGGTCCTAAACAGGGTTGTAAATACGTGCTTCGTTGGAGCAGCGATCTTAATAAATCAGGCAGATACGCACTATTGTGTAGATTTTTTTTCTCAAAACATTATGATTAAACGCGATGTAAGAGGCAGTATGAGCGAGTTATTATACTGGAACTGTTTTTGGTTTGATTGGAGAGAAATTCTTTCATTTCTAAAAACAACTGTCATGACCAGGTATATCAAAATTAGCCGGTTCATATTACGCCGTGCATTGTATCTCTTTGTATTGAGCTTTATGAACGTTATCGCTTTCGCCCAGGATAAAGGAATCGACGTTGACATTAATGTAAAAAAGGAACATTCGTGGTATCAACAGCCATGGATTTGGGTAGTGGGTGCCGCAATATTCATTTTATTGCTTGTGGCTCTTTTGAGAAGTGGCGGTGCCCGTAACAAAGGATAAGTTACAGTACATGATCCGTCAATGAACCCAAAACCATTCCCCATTTTAAAAAATGATTTATGGAAATTAAAAGAAACGAGGCAACCAACAATCGTCCGGCGGGTGACCGGGTGATTGATGCTACTTATGTTTTTTCAGATTTGCCTTCGGTTATCGCACAATTGCGCGACGAAAAAGCATGGGCGCATAACGACCGGAACGGCATTACGATATTTAAGTCAGATAACATCAGCATTGTAGTGTCAGCTTTTAAAGGCGGAGCCATAATTAGTGAAAACGAAGTGGAAGGGTACCTCACTATTCAAATGTTGCAGGGTAAAGCTGTTTTTTCAACCGATGATGGTGATACTGTCTTATCGGAAAATCATTTGGTGACCCTGCATCCCCATGTGGTGCATTCATTTAAAGCCGACACAGATTGTGTTGTTTTACTTACTACTTATTTGAAAGAAGATATCTTGTATTGATTAGATATAAGAAAGATCCTTTTTAAAAACAAAATCCGAAATCCGAAATCTGAAATCCGAATTCGCGGGTACGGTCTCTTGATTTGTGTCAATCAATGTTTTGCAGCAGCCGATATTTTTCTATCTTTAAATTAATTAACTGCTGTACATGCCCCACCATCGCCAGTTGGCTGCTATCATGTTTACCGATATTGAAGGTTACACTGCCGCCATGCAGGAGAACGAGTCAAAGGCCATTGAGTTAAGGGAACGTCACCGCCAGGTTATCAAACAGGCTCACGAGAATTTTAGCGGTCGCATTGTTCAGTATTATGGGGATGGCACTTTAAGCATATTCCAGAGTGCCGTCACTGCAGTACAATGCGCCATTTACTTGCAGCAGGCTTTTTTTCAATCACCCAAAGTTCCTGTCCGCATTGGATTGCACATTGGAGACATAATTTTCGCGGATGAACAGGTAATGGGCGACGGGGTTAACCTCGCCTCACGGATAGAATCTCTTGGGATGCCTGGCTGTGTATTGCTTTCCGACAAAGTAAAAGACGAGATTAACAATCATCCAGCTCTGAAAACGCTTTCAATGGGCATATACAACCTGAAAAATATTAGCCGGCCGGTTGAAGTTTTTGCCCTCGTTCATCCTGACCTCGTGACTCCAAAACCCGGGACGCTGGAGGGAAAAACAAGCCCGGCACAAAAGACAATACCGGCGGTGAATAAAAGAGCTTCTCCAAAAAGCGTTGCTGTGCTACCATTCGCCAATATCAGTAATGATCCCGAGCAGGATTACTTTAGTACCGGAATTGCAGAAGAAATTCTCAATTCACTTTCCAATTTAAAAGATCTGAAAGTAGCTGGTCGCACTTCAACACCACAGTACAATCGTGAAAATATTGACTTGC
>Ga0310813_10001762_pt1 | contig 13094 bp, 12 predicted proteins | sample YN3metagenome_FD_203086 | JGI IMG/M metagenome (GOLD analysis project Ga0310813, IMG submission 203086) | Soil microbial communities from experimental microcosm in Duke University, North Carolina, United States - YN3 | ecosystem: Engineered > Artificial ecosystem > Soil microcosm > Unclassified...
GGCCGGGATCGGGGAACGCGCGACCATCCGCGCCCAGCACCTCGGTGCCCGTGGCCCAGATGGCCTCCAGGGCGTTGACGACGAGCCCCTCGTACTGCTTGCCCTGCCAGAGATAGCCCTCGAGCCGCGGGTTGCGCTCGCCGGCGCGCACGCGGCGAATGGCCGCCACCATCTCGGCCTGGGTCTGGGGGACGCGCAGGCCGTACTTCGCCAGGAGATCGGCACGGTAGTAGAGGAGGCCCACGTTCATGAACCACGGGAGCGCCCAGTCCCGGCCGCGATAGCGAGCGGCCGCAGCCGCCGCGGGGAAGTGCGCGTCCAGCTCGCCCGGAGCGAGCCGGTCCGTGATGTCCAGGATCCAGCCCGCGCGCGCGAACTCGGGCACCCAGATGCAGTCGAGCATCATCACGTCGAACCCGGGGTTGCCCCCTTCCAGGTTGATCACGAGGAACTGACGCTGCTCGTCGCTGCTCCAGGGCAAGCTCTCGGCCTTGACGCGAATGCCGGGGTGCGTCGCCTCGAACTCTTTCAGGAGCGGCGGCATGGGATCGACCGGGCCCAGGAGCTTCGCGTGCTTGAAGACCACGGTGACGGGGCCGGACGGGGAGCCCCCATCCGTGCAGCCCCAGAGGATCAGGACGAGGCCGAGCCATGCGGCGAGAAGCGGAAGCCCGGCGAGGCGGGTGACGCCGCGGATCCGATGCCGACCCCGGGGGTGCGCGGCGGCCATTGGCACTCATGATAGCCCGGGCCCGCGCGCCGCTCCCGCCATCGCTATGCTAGGATTCCCCCGGCGCGGCCAAGCCCGGACCGTCGCGAGAGGAGAATCGCCACGAACGTTCGCGTCTGGAGCGTGCTGCTCGCGCTGAACACCCTCGCCGCCGGCCTCGCCGGATCCACTCACGCCGCCGATCCGCGCACCTTCGGCACCGGCTTTGCGGTGCGCGCGGATGGCTGGATCCTCACCAGCGCGCAGGTGGTGGCCGGCGCCCGCTCGCTCGCGGTGACCTGCCCCGGGCGCCCGAAGGCCACCGCCACGCTGGATCACTTCGTCCGGCGGCTCGACATCGCCATCCTGCGCATGGAGCAGGAGGGCCTGCCCTACCTGACGTTCAGCCTCTCCATCAGTGTGAGCGAGATGGTGCTGGTCGGCGACAACGTGGCCACCGTCGTGTACCTCAAATCGACCGATGGAACGATCGCGGCCACGCCGGCGATCGCCACGGTGACGGCGCTCGCCGGTCCGGGCGACTCGCCCGAGTTCCTGCAGCTCGCGATGCCCGCCGACCGTCGTGATGCGGGCGCGCCGGTGGTGAGCGCGCGGGGCGACGTCGTGGGCATCCTCACCAGCGCGGCGGCCATCAAGGACTTCGTGGATCCGGCCGCGCCGCCTTCCTCCGGGGTGACCTGGGCGGTCAAGGGACAGGCGGTGCTGCGGCTCTTCGTTCCCCCGCCGCCCATCGACCCGACGCGCTCCCTCGAGGACGCGACCGAGCGCACCCGCCGGGCGACCTGCCTCGTCGAGGTCACGCGCTAGCCCTGTCTCCGGAGGTGCACAGCCTCCTGTCTCTCATTCTGGACATTCCCGGGCGCCCGCGCCCCGGGCATGCTCGCGCCATGAACGGCCTGGTGAAGTTCTACGACGAGCCGACGGGCTGGGGGCTGATCGCGGGGGACGACGGAGCGCTCTACATGCTGCGCGGCGGGCAGCTCGCCGATGCGGCGCCGCGGGTGGGCGAGCGCGTGGCATTCGAGCCGCAGAAGGGCGGGGGCGGGCTCCGGGCGGCGGCGGTGCGGCGGCTCTCGGACGGTTAGGGCCGACCGGAGTCGACGACCATCGCGCGATAGCCGGAGGCGCTGAGCCGCCTCGCCGCCTCGTCGGCGTCGCGCCGGCTCGCGTAGTTGCCCACGCGCACGCGCCAGAGGGTGCGGCCGCTCACCTCGGCGCGCAGGACGCGTGCGTCGGGCCAGCTCCGCGCCAGCGAGTCACGCAGCGAGACGGCGGAGCCCTCGGACGCATAGGCGCCAAGCTGCACGCTCCACCCCTCGGTGGGGGGGGCAGGCGCGGCCGGCGCCGGAGGCGCGGTGGCCAAGCGGACGGGAGCGGTGGGCGCGGGCGCAGCGACGGTTTGAGCCGGGGCGGTCGGGGCCGGCGGCGCCGTCATCGCCGGGGCCGGCGCGCTTGAGGTCGGCGGAGCGCTCATGACCGGCGCGGGCGGGCTCGGAGCCGGCGCGGGAGTCATGGGGGGGGCGGGCGCGCGCGCCACCGCGGCCGTCTCCACTCGGGGGGCGACGTCAGTCCGCGCGACGGTCTCCGGTTTTGACATCGCCGTGTCCGTCACGATGGGCGGAGGAGCCTGGGCCGGCGGCGAGATCGGCGTCTGGCCCACGGCCGGCACGACTGGAGCCACGGTCGGTGCGGCAGGCGCGGCGGCGACGGGAGCCGGCGCCACGGTGGCCGGCGGCACGTCGGAAGCCGCAACAACCGGACGGGGCGGGGGTGGCGGGCTCGCCTGCGCCTGGGGCGGCGACGGTGGCGCCGGCGGGGTCGTCGTGGCCGGCGCGGGCGCCAGCCTTGCGGTCGCGTTCGTGTACCCCGGTATGGACACCACGTGCAGCTTTACCGGAATCACACCGGGACCGACCACACCGAGCAGCTTGGCGGCCGCATAGGATAGATCGATGATGCGCTTGTCGTCCTTGAACGGTCCCCGGTCGTTGATCCGCACCTCGACGGAGCTTCCGTCCCCCAGGCTCTCGACCCGCACCCGTGTGCCGAAGGGCAACGTGCGATGCGCCGCGGTCATCTGGTTCATGTCGTAGGTCTCGCCGCTCGCCGCTTTTCGCCCGTGGTAGGGATGGCCGTACCACGACGCGTCGCCGGTTTCTTCGTAGCCGGGCGCAATCGGTGCGGCCGAGCTCGGCGGCGAGGTGGGCGCGGGCCGCGCCGGCGCGGTGGCCACGCGCGTTGTCGCGCATGCGGAGAGAAGGAAGAGCGCCCCCACGATCAGGCCGAGCCGGACGCTCTGCCTCAGCGGCATGGCCCAGCATACCCCGAAGTCCCTGCCGGCGAAGCATTCGAGGAAGGGTAGTATGGGGCCCGGCGCCCGCTCTCATGCCCACCGCCTCGCTCGACACGCACAGCGCGCATCGTCCGGTACGCGAGCTCGGCCTGCTCGCGCTGTCTCAGGTCCTCGCGATGACGCTGTGGTTCTCCGCCACCGCCGTGCTGCCGGCGTTGATCGCCGCCTGGTCGCTGTCGGCGACCGGCGCCGCCTGGCTCACCGCCGCGGTGCAGCTGGGCTTCGTGGTCGGGTCCCTGGGCTCGGCCGTGTTCAATCTCCCCGACGTGCTGCCGCCGCGCCGGATGCTTGCGCTCTCCGCGGTGGCCGGGGCAGTGGTGAACCTGGCCCTCGCCTGGCTCGCCGACGGCATCGCGGCTGCGCTCCTCCTCCGCTTCCTCACCGGGCTGTGCCTGGCCGGAGTCTATCCGCCTGGCATGAAGATCGCGGCCGGCCACTCGAGCGGACGGGGGCGCGGCCTCGCCATCGGCGTGCTCGTGGGGGCCCTGACCCTCGGCAGTGCCGCGCCGCACCTGGTCGCGGGCCTGCTCGACGCCCGCGGGCTCTCATATCCCCTCGTGCTCACGGTCTCGAGCGCGCTCGCGCTCGTGGGCGCGGCCATCGTGGCGGGATGGGTGCACGACGGTCCGTACGCGCCGGCGCCCGCCCCGTTCGACCCTCATCAGCTCGGCCGCGTGCTGCAGAACCGCGGGGTGCTCCTCGCAAACCTCGGCTACTTCGGCCACATGTGGGAGCTCTACGCGGTGTGGGCCTGGCTGGCGGTGTTCCTGGCCGCCGCCGTCGGGCCGGGGCATCCCCGTACTCCGCGCCTCGCCGCCTTCGTCATCATCGGCGTGGCCGGCGCGGTCGGCGCGGTGCTCGGCGGCTGGCTCGCAGACCGCCTCGGCCGCACGACCGTGACGATCGGGGCGATGGCCATCTCGGGCGCCTGCTGCGTGCTGAGCGTGTGGGCCTATGCGGCGCCTCTCGGGCTCCTCCTCGCCTTCGGCGTGGTGTGGGGCGCCAGCGTGATCGCGGACTCGGCGCAGTTCTCGGCGTCGGTGACCGAGCTCTCCCAGCCGGCCTACATGGGCACCGCGATCACGCTGCAGACCAGCCTCGGCTTCGCGCTCACCCTGGTGACGATCTGGAGCCTGCCCCTGCTCGCCCAGCACGTCGGCTGGCGTTACGTGTTCCTCGTGCTCGCCCCAGGCCCCCTCCTGGGTTGCTGGGCCATGGCGGCGCTCCGCCGCCGGCCCGAGGCGATCCGCCTGGCCGGTGGGCGACGCTAAGTCCCGGTCCCGCCGACTCCTTCTCCGCCTGACGCTTCCCCGACATCCGGCGATCCCCCTCCACTCGTAGCAACGGGTGGAAAGGAGGGAGAGCCATGACGAACTGGAAGACCTGGACGGTCGCCACGCTGGCGACGTGGGGGCTCGGTGCGCTCGACGCGCCGGTGCTGCCCGAGGGCTCGAGCGCCGAGGCCGCCGACGGCGCGGTCGAGATCCGCATCTTCTCCTTCACGCCGTCGCCGCTCAGTGTGCCGAAGGGCACCACGGTGACGTGGACCAACGGCGACGAGATCACGCACACCGTCACCTCGGGCGCGCCGGGGCAGAACGACGTGCGCTTCTCGGGCCGGCTCGACGGCAAGGGCACGACGTTCGCCCATACGTTCGGCGACCCGGGCACCTATCAGTACCACTGCGAGCGGCATCAGGCGATGACCGGCGAGATCGTCGTCAAGTAACCCCACCCACCGACTCACGCACAGGAGGAGCACGTGATGAATCGCAGAACCTGGATCCGCGTCACCGGAGTGGCCCTGCTTGCCGCGCTCGTCGGGATCACCACCCCCGCGCTGGCCGCGCACGGCAGCGCCAGCGCCTCGGATCTCCGTACGGGCTACAACGCCCTCCTCGCCGAGCATGTCCTCCTCGCCGCCGCCGCGACCAATGCGGCGCTCGGCGGACGCCAGGCTGAGTTCGAGGCCGCCGCCGCGGCGCTGGACGGCAACTCGCAGGACATCGCCACCTCGATCGGCTCGGTGTACGGGGCGGACGCCGAGAAGGCGTTCCTGCCCCTCTGGCGGAAGCACATCGGAATGGCGGTCGACTACACGATGGGCCTCGCCACCAGGGACAAGGCCAAGCAGGACAAGGCAGTGGCCGACCTCATCGGCTACACGCAAGACTTCGGCGCCTTCCTCGCCGCCGCGAACCCGAATCTGCCCAAGGACGTGGTGGCCGAGCTCGTGAAGCACCACGTGGGCACGCTCAAGAGCGTGATCGACCCACAGGCGGCGGGCGATCCCGCAGCCGCCTTCGCGGCGCTGCGCGTCGCCGCGGGGCACATGTCGATGATCGGCGATCCGCTCGCCGGCGCCATCGCCAAGCAATTCCCGGCGAAGTATCCGGGCGACCCGGCGGCCCCGGCGGCCGGGCTGCGCGCCACCCTGAACCTCGCGCTACGCGAGCACGTCTATCTCGCCGCCGCCGCGACCAATGCCGCGCTGGGCGGGCGTAAGCCCGAGTTCGAGGCGGCCGCCGCCGCCCTGGACGGCAACTCGGTGGACGTGGCCCGCGCCATCGGCTCCGTCTACGGCGCCGACGCCGAGAAGGCCTTCCTGCCCCTGTGGCGGAAGCACATCGGGATGGTGGTCGACTACACCGTGGGCGTCACGACCAAGGACAAGGCCAAGCAGGACAAGGCGGTGGCGGACCTCGTGGCATATACCGACGACCTCGCCGCCTTCCTCGCCGCCGCCAACCCGAACCTGCCCAGGGCCGTAGTGGCCGATCTCGTGAAGCACCACGTGGTGACGCTCAAGGAGGTCATCGACGTCCAGGCCGCCGGCGATCAGACCAAGGCGTGGAAGAGCGTGCGCACCGCCGCGGGCCACATGGCCAAGATCGCCGATCCTCTCGCCGCCGCAATCACGAAGCAGTTCCCGCAGAAGTTCGCGGCCGCGCAGTAGCGGAAGACGGTCGAGAAGGGTCCAGATGGGCCCTTCTCGGCCGCCTTATGCCGTTTGCGCGCGGGAGCGGCGCACGTCGGCCTGGACGTTCCTGACGATGTCGCCGTCGAAGTCGATCGTGACCGTCTGCTCCTCGACGTCGAAGTAACGCACCGTCGAGAACCAGCCCACGATGCGGCTCGTGTGCGGCCGGACGCGGCGCCCCCGATAGACGAGGGTGCGACCGCGCTGGGGTGCGAGCCGCTCGTTGCGCTCCGCATCGGGCCCCGCGAGGACGAGCACTTCCGCCAGCGTGGTGCGACCGGGCACGATCCGCGCGATCACGTCGTCACCGAGCAAGGTGCCGCTCACCCGATCGCGGGGGGCGCGGTTCCAGCCGGTCAGATAGACGTGGGTGATAAGGCTGGAGGCGATGTGCGCCCCCACCCGGCCGAGCGCGGGCCCCACCGCGTAGCCCAGGGCCAGAAAGAGCATGGGGACGATCACGAGCAGGGCGCCCTGGAGCTTCGAGAAATAGCCGTACTGGATCGAGAGGTGCTGGGGCGAGATGCCCTCGGACGTGTCGAGGAACAGCGAGACGACTTCCGTGCTCTCGAGCGTCTCGGAGAGGCGCCGGATCGTGGTCCGCGGATAGACATCGTCGATCTTGAGCTGATCGGACTGGGGGAAGTGGATGACCAGCTCGGCGGGCGCGTCGGCAAGGCGGAGGGCGCGGTCCCGGTGCGCGAAGTACATGGGGAAGAGCGGCCGGTCCCGCACCTCGTTGAAGCTGATCGTGAGCATGTGGCGCTGGCCCTGAATCACGCGCTCGAGCCAGCTCGCCTGGCGCGGCTTCACGAGGGCCTGGCTCTGCATCCTGAGCTCGATGAGCCACTTCGGATCGGCCAGCTGGGGCGTCGCCGGGATCTGGATCCACGTGGCGGGCGGCGAGAGCCCGAGCGCCCCGCCGTACTGCACGAACGTCACATAGGGCGCGCCCCCCTCCACGGGCTGGGCCTTGGCCGCCGCGTCGGGATCGGACAGGTTCTGCGTGTAGAGCGGCAGTCGCCCCTCGCCCACCACGTCGAAGCCCAGATCGGTCACCGACTTGGCCAGCGCCGGGTCGGCCTTGCCGCCAGGCACGGGGGACGCAATCTCGCCCGGCCAAAGGAGATAGAGCGCCTGCGGCCGAAAGGTCGCCGGTGGCGGCACCGCCACGCTCCAGAGAATGTCGATGTCGGTGGTGTCGCGACCGGGGGTCACGCTGGCCCGCACGATGAGTGGCCCGATGCGGGCGGGCGAGCTCGGCTCGCTGGAGAAGAAGAGCTGCGCGGCGGCCGGGCCGGGAGCGGCCAGCGCGAGGAGGAAGCCCGCGGCGAGCAGGGCAGCGCGCAGCACGGCAGGGGGGCGGCGCATCGCCCGATCATACCCTGAGGCTTTCCAGCTGCCGGGTGGGTACCTGTTAGGTGTGCCTAATAAATCGTGGGGGACGCGAATCCCGAGCCTCGAGCGGCGGATCGGAAGGAGTGGCCGGCCATTCCGTAGGCCGGCCCACGACGACACAATCCCGTACCCAAAGGAGCCATAGATGCTGACCGTTGGCGATCGCCTTCCCGAGTTCGACCTCCAGGCCGTCGTGAGCCTGGACAAGGGGCACGAGTTCGCATCCATCACCCATCGGAGCTATCCGGGCAAGTGGCTCGTGCTGTTCGCCTGGCCCATGGACTTCACCTTCGTCTGTCCCACCGAGATCGCCGAGTTCGGCAAGAAGAGCGCCGACTTCGCCGATCGCGATGCGCAGGTGCTCGGGATGAGCACCGACACCCACTTCGTGCACCTGGCGTGGCGCCGCGATCATCCGGATCTCAAGTCGTTGCCCTTCCCCATGCTCGCCGACACTAAGCGGCAGCTCTCCTCTGCGCTGGGCATCATCCACAAGACGGAAGGTGTGCCGCTGCGCGTGACCTACATCGTCGATCCCGAGGGCGTGATCCGCTTCGTCAGCGCCAACGACCTCTCCGTTGGCCGTAACGTGGACGAGGTGCTGCGCGTGCTGGATGCGCTCCAGACCGACGAGCTCTGCCCCTGCAACTGGCAGAAGGGCGAGCCCACGCTTCAGGTCGCCTGATCGTGGAGGCGCTGGAGACGCTCCGTACCGCGCTACCGGACGCGGCCCGCGACATCCGGCTCAACATCCAATCCGTGCTCAAGGACGGCGCGCTCTCCGAGCCTCAGCGGTGGGGGGTGGCGGTGGCCTCGGCCATCGCCGCCCGCAACCCGCGGTTGCGCGAGGCGGTGCTCGCCGCGGCGGCGAGCGCAGTCGACGCCGCCGTGGTGGAGGACGCCCGCGCCGCCGCCGCGCTGATGGCGATGAACAACGTTTACTACCGCTTCCGCCATATGGTGGGCAAGCCCGGCTACGCCGAGATGCGCGCCGGGCTTCGCATGAATCGCCTCGCCCGGCCCGGCACCAACCGCGCCGACTTCGAACTGTTCTCGCTTGCGGTGAGCGCGATCAACGGCTGCGAGATGTGCATACGCGCGCACGAGAAGGCCGTGACGGACGCCGGCCTGACACCCGAGCACGTGAACGACGCGGTCCGCATCGCGGCGACCCTCTACGCGGCCGCCGTCTCGCTCGAGATGGATTGACCTCATCCCGGGGCCGGGCTACGCTCGGCGCACGCCATCCGAGGAGGAGCCCGCATGCCCGACGTCCGCGCCACCGCCGCCATCGCCGAATTCGTGGTGAAGAGCCGCTTCGAGGAGTGCCCGGCGGAGGCGGTGGACGCCGCGCGCCGCGCCATCCTCGACACCCTCGGTGTGATGCTGGCCGGTGCGGTCGAGGAGCCCGCCCGGCTGGTGCGGCGGGTGGTCGAGGCGGAAGGCGGCGCCCCGCGCGCCACCGTCGTCGGCGCCGGCGGCCTGCGCACAGGCGCGACGTGGGCCGCTCTCGCGAACGGCACCGCCGCGCATGCGCTGGACTTCGACGACACCAACTTCGGCATGATGGGTCATCCCTCCGCTCCGGTGCTCGCGGCCGGGCTCGCCGCGGGCGAGCTGGCCCTCGTGGACGGCCCTGCCCTGCTCCATGCGTTCCTGCTGGGGTTCGAGGTGGAGACCACGCTCGCCGAAGTGCTGAACCCCGCACACTACCATCACGGCTGGCACGCCACCTGTACGCTCGGCACGCTCGGCGCCGCCGCCGCGGCCGCCCGACTCCTCGGCCTGGACGCCGCGCAGACGCGGATGGCGCTCGCGGTGGCGGCATCGCAGTCCTCCGGCCTCAAGGAGAACTTCGGCACCATGACCAAGCCGTTCCACGCCGGGCACGCCGCGCGCAGCGGCGTGCTCGCCGCCTTGCTCGCGCGCGAGGGGTGGACGGCGTCGGAGCAGGCGCTGGAAGGGCCCCAGGGCTTCCTGAACGTGCTGGGCGCCGGCAGTCTGAAGCCCGAGCGTCTCGCCACCCTCGGGAGTCCCTGGAAAATCCTCACCACCGGCGTGGCGGTGAAGCCCTACCCCTCGTGCGCGTGCACCCACTCCATCATCGACAGTGCGCGCGAGCTCCGGCAGCGGCACGGCTTCCGGGCCGGCGACGTCGCCGAAGTCTCGGTGGGCGTGAACGCCTCGGTGCCCAAGATCCTCATCCACGCCAATCCACGCACGGGACTCGAGGCGAAGTTCTCGGGCGAGTTCGCCGCGGCCGCTGCCCTCGTGGAAGAGCGCCTCGGCATCCAGACCTTCACCGACGCGAAGGTGCAGGATCCGGCCATTCGCGCGCTGCTGCCGCGGGTGCGCGTTTCGGTCGACCCCGAGATCCCCGGCGACCTCGAGCGGCACATGTGGTCCCGTGTGCGGGTCCGGCTCACCGACGGGCGGACCTTCGAGATCGGCCCACGGCAGGTGCCCGGCCACCCGGGCAACCCGCTGAGCGCCGATCAGCTCCGCGAAAAGTTCGAGAGCTGCGCGGCCGTCGCCCTGAGCCCCGAGCGCGTGCAGGCCGTCCGGGAGATGGTCGAGGGCCTGGAAGGCTGCCCCGACCTCCGGAGCTTCACGGCGATCCTGTAGCCACGGCGTCGCGCAGGGCCCCCGCCGCCGCGTCGAGGAAGCGTGCGATGTCCCGCTCGTCGTGGGCGAGCGAGAGATAAAGCTTGGTGGACATCGGGTTGAGGAAGATGCCCCGCCGGAACAGCCCCAGCAGGAACGCCCGCGCGCGCCGTCGATCGGAGTCGAAGGCGCTCCGATAGTCGGTGACCTCGCGCGCGGTGAACACCACCGCGGCGAGCGGGCCCTCGCCTTGCACATGCGCGGTGACCCCGGCGTCCGCGAGCACGCGGCGCAGCCCCGCGCGGAGCGAGTCACCGATTGCGAACAGTCGCGAATAGGTGCCGGGCCGCCGGAGCTCGCTAAGGGTGGCCAGCCCCGCGGCGCAGGACACCGGGTTGCCGCCGAGGCTCGATGCCCACCAGACATAACGTCCGTCGGCGCCCAGCCGATCTTCGCGCACGAGATCCATCACCTCCGCGCGGCCGGCCACCGCGCCGATCGGATAGCCACCGCCCAGGGCCTTGCCGAGCGTCGCCAGGTCAGGCTCGACGCCGTAGTGCTCCGCGGCGCCGCCGTAGGCGAGTCGGAACCCGGTGACCGTCTCGTCGAAGATCAGGAGCACGCCGCGCTCCGTGGCGAGCTCGCGCAGGCCGGCGAGGAAGCCGGGGCGCGGGGAGGTGCAGCGGTGCAGCGGCTCCACGATGATGGCGGCGAGCGTGTCGCAATGCGAATTCACGATGGCGGTACTGGCGGCGAGATCGTTGTAGGGCGCCACCAGCACGTCGGCCACCGCGCCCGGTGGCACGCCCGCCGAGGTCGGCTCGCCGGCGGGAAAATCGAGGAGCCGGCTCGGGAACAGGCTCACCGTGCCCACCTCGTTGGCGCCGTGATACGCGCCCTCGAACTTGAGCACCCGCGCACGCCCCGTGAAAGCACGGGCCAGCCGCACCGCGTGGGCAGCGGCCTCGGTGCCCGAGGCGCAGAAGCGCACGCGCTCGGCGCCGCGCCGCGCGCGCACGATCTCCTCGGCGAGCGCCAGCGCGGGCGCGCTCACGTAGGCGAAGTTGGAGCCGCCGGCGGCAGCGGCGCGCGCGGCCTCGAGGACGACGGGATGGGCGTGGCCCAGCAGCACCGAGCCCCAGCCCATGGTGAAGTCGGTGAAGGCGCGCCCCTCGGTATCCCACACCGTGGCGCCGTCGCCGCGGGCGAGCACCACCGCGAGCTCGGGAGGCAGGTTGTACTCACCGAGCGATCCCGCCGGAAACACCCGCTGGGCCCGCTCGACCGGTGACGACATGAAGCGAAGGAGAGCTGGGTCGCCGCTTGAAGCGGGTTGCCCTGACCGACTACACCCCGGTCAACATGCGAATAGCATGTTGATGACTAATGGTGACAGGTCACACATTCGAGCGGGGCGTTGAACTTTTCCTTGCTGAGCTTGGGCAGGGGCTTGGGGATCCACGAAAGGCTCGCGAGCTGCCCGCCGTTGGCGGCGCGATGGCATTCGATGCACCAGCCCATCGTGAGCTTGTTGGGCTCGTTGGGCACCAGAGCCAGGTTCTTGAGGTCGTTGACCAGGGTCTGCCCCGTCACGCCACCGGTCACCTGCTCCATCGCCTCGATGCGGCCATGGCAAGTCTGGCAGGGCAGCCCCGCCTGAATGTGGTTCTTGTGCACGAACTTCGCGTGCTCGGGCACCTTGAACACCCGCACCCACGGGATGGCTTCCTTGCGCTCCCAGTAGCCATGGAGCTTCTGCACTTCGGGATTGCCCAGCGCGGCGACGATCTTGTGGCAGCCCATGCAGCGCTCGACCGAGGGCAGGCTGGCGGCCGCGGAGCGCCGGGCGCCGGTGTGGCAGTACTGGCAGTCGATCTTGAACGAGCCCGCGTGGATCACATGACTGAAGAAGATGGGCTGCACCGGCCCCTCGCGCTTCTCCGACACGGGAAGCACGCCCTTGGGATCGAAGGGCGGATCCGCGAGGGTGCGGATGTAGGCGACGACGTCGTGAATCTGCTTGTCGGAAAGGGTGGGCCTGAACGGCGGCATCAGGTTGGAGAGACCGATGGACTGCGGGCCCTCCCCGATCGCGCGCACCAGCATGTGATCGGGCAGCACATTCATGACGCGGCCGTCGGCCAGATTTTGCGGCTTGATCGGGAGATTGGCGCCGCCCGGCCCATCGCCCTTGCCCGCCTCGCCGTGACAGGTCGCGCAGTACTGCACGTACACCTGCTTGCCGCCGGCGACGTTCGGGTTCGGTCGCTCGTGTCCCGCCTCCTTCGGCTCACCCAGCTCCGTCTTGGCGGTGGAATTCTGGGACCAGCCGAGGAATCCGATGACGATGCCCGCCACGAGCACGGCGATAGTGAGCACGAATCGGCCGAATCGCATGGCGCGGATTGTACTTTATTTCACCCGCCGAGGTAAAGGCGCTTGACCTCGGGATCGGCCAGCAGCGTGCGCCCCGAGCCGTCGAACCGGTTGTGGCCGAGCTCCAGCACATAGCCCCGATCGGCCACCGAGAGGGCCTTGGCCGCGTTTTGCTCCACGACCATGAGGGTGTAGCCGTTCTTCTTCATCTCCACGAGCTTCTCGAAGATGAGCGCGACGTACTTGGGGGAGAGCCCCAGCGACGGCTCGTCCAGGAGCACCAGCTTGGGGTGGGTCATGAGGGCCCGGCCAATCGCCACCATCTGCTGCTCGCCGCCCGACATGGTCCCGGCCTTCTGATGGCGCCGCTCGGCCAGCACGGGGAAGAGCGCGTAGACGCGGTCCAGCGAGTCCTTGATCTTCCGGGCGTCGCGCTCGATGTAGGCCCCCATCTCGAGGTTCTCGAGCACCGTCATCTGGGGAAACACGATCCGTCCCTGGGGCACGTAGGCGAGTCCCCGGCGCAGCACCTGATCGGGGCGGAGTCCGGTGATGTCGTCGCCGTCGAAGAGCACCCGCCCCTCGCTGGGCTTGAGGAAGCCCACGATCACCTTGAACGCGGTGGACTTGCCGGCCCCGTTGGGCCCGATGAC
>Ga0310813_10001763_pt1 | contig 13087 bp, 21 predicted proteins | sample YN3metagenome_FD_203086 | JGI IMG/M metagenome (GOLD analysis project Ga0310813, IMG submission 203086) | Soil microbial communities from experimental microcosm in Duke University, North Carolina, United States - YN3 | ecosystem: Engineered > Artificial ecosystem > Soil microcosm > Unclassified...
GACGGGCAACGGATCTGGAGCAGGCGCGATTTTCACGGGCGGTGCAACCGGGCACGGCATCAGTGCTGTCGGTGGCGCTACGAGTGGTAATGGCATCCGCGTCGCGGGCACGGCCGGGAATAGTGCAGCAGTCAGTCTTGCCGGACAGGGATCGGCGGCCGGGTTGATTACAACGGGTGGGGCGACTGGTGATGGCCTGAAGGTGGTCGGTGGAGGCACCTCCGGCAATGGGATCACGGTCACGACCACAAGCGGGGATGGCCTCAATGTGACGGCCACTGGCACCGCCAAGGCGGCGCTGAATCTCACGGGGGCTGCTGCCGCTACAACCAACGCGGCTGGTCCTGCCATCAAGGCTACCGGCGGAGCGGCGACGACCAGCGCGGGCGGCACATCGGCACAGGCAGTGCAGCTCGTAGGCGGTGCTGGTGCGGCATCCACGAATGGTGCTAGCCCGGGTCTCACGGCGGATGGTGGCGGCACCACGACTGTCACTGGTGGCGCGGGCGCAGTCGTGACCGGCACCGGCAACCTCGATGGACTGCAGGCGACGGGTGCCGGGTCCGGATCCGGTTCGTTGCTCACTGGCGGATCGACGGGACCTGCGTTGAAGGCCACGAATACGACGGGCGACGTGATCACCGTGACGGGCGTGGCGGGCAATGCGAATGCGGTGGCGCTCGCCGGACAAGGCTCAGGCGATGCGCTGAAGTTGACCGGCGGTGCGACGGGCAACGCGCTCGAAGCGATCGGCGGCGGCACGTCTGGTAACGCCATTAAGGCCACAACGACGAGCGGCGATGCGATTTCGGCAACAGCAGGCGGTGGCAACGGCGCAGGGTTGGCCCTCGCCGGGCAAGGATCAGCGGCTGGCCTCAAGACGACCGGTGGAGCCACAGGACAGGGCGCGAACTTCATCGGCGGCGCGACATCGGGCGCGGCGATCAAGGCCTACGCCACGGCGGGCAACTCCGTCGGTATAGATATTGCCTCCCGCGGTTCAGAAACCGCGCTCGGCATCAGCGCGTTAGGTACTGGCATCGGGATGTGGATTCACGGCGGGGCGACCTCCGGGGCCGGGGTGAAGATCGATACGACGAGTGGGGATGCCGTGCAACTCGTCGCCACGAATGGTCGCGCGCTGGTGGCCGGCGCGGACGGCACGGGCAAGTACGCGATCGAACTCACGGCCGGATCCGATGCGGGCGGCCTCAAGATCACGTCTGCTGGAAACGCGGACGGTGTGTCGATTGCCGGGGGAGGTACCGGCAACGGCGTCAAGATCACTGGCGGGGCAACCGGCGACGCGATCAACCTGAGCACCGCGGCAGGCGACGGCATCGACGCGGCGACGAACATCGCAGGCGGTGTCGGTATTCGCGCGGGCATCACAGGCGATCTCACCGGCAACGTCTCGGGCTCCGTCGGATCCGTCGCGGCGGGAGGGATCACGGCCGCCTCGCTCGCTTCGGACACGATCACGGCAGCGAAGATCGCGACGGACGCGATCGGCTCGGCGGAACTCGCGGCGAGCGCGGCGATCGAAATCGGGATCCAGGATCAGCCGACGGGCACCGTTGTCGCCGACGGCTCGAACAGCACGACGCAGGTAAAGACCGACCTCGCCTCGACGACGGATGACCAGTACAAAGATCTGCTGGTTCGGTTCACGGGCGCGAGTTGCAACGTGCTCGACGAAGTGGCGAAGGTCATAAGCTACAACGGCACGACAAAGATCCTCGTGTGGAGCCCGGCGAAAACGGCGACACCGACGACGACGGATTGCACGTTCGTTCTGCAGAACCGATAGAATCTCAACCGCTGAGAGGGAGCCCATGTCCACGAACAATCTGTACGGAAAGGCCTTCGCCAACCTGCTCGGCGGTGAAGTGTCCGGCGACGCGTTCGCGATCGACTACCTGAGCGACACGATCAAGATCGCGTTGCTGGCGAACGCCTACACGCAGAACCTCGATACGCACGAAACCTTTGCCGACATCACCGACGAAGTGACCGGCACGGGCTACACGGCGGGCGGGGCGACGCTGGCGAGCAAGACGATCACCTACACCGCGGCGAACTCGTGGGGCACGGCGTGGGCGACGAACACCGCCTACGTGGCCGGCGATGTGGTGCGGCCGACGAGCGGCAACGGGCATCTGTTCCGGTGCATCGTCGCGGGCACGTCGCACGCCTCGACCGAGCCGACGTGGCCGACGACGTCTGGCGCGACGGTCACGGATAACACCGTCACGTGGGCCGAGATCGGCCGCGGGATCACGGTGATCGACGCGGCGGATCCCTCGTGGACCACGGCGACGATCTCCGGCATCCGCAAGGCGGTCGTCTACAAGGACAGCGGCACGGCGAACACGTCGCCGCTGATCTGTCTGATGGTGTTCGACAGCGACATCGCCGTCGTGGCCGGCACCTTCACGGTGACGTTGCCCGTCCTTGGGATCCTCGACTTCTCGACGCCCTAGCGAGCCGTCGTGTCGCTGATCCTGTGGGAGTCGTTCGAGGGCGGGACTAGCGCGACCGTCACTAACCTAGAGTCCGCACCAGGGCTCGGGCGTGGGGCGGTCGCGTCGGTGTCCGCGTCGAGTGCGATCGCGGCGAAGGCCGCGCGAGCGCTTGCGGTGGCAGCGGTTGCGGCGACCGTGCTCGCGACAAGTGCGACTGCTCCACCGGCCAACGCGTTTTCGTTCGGGCGTGGTCCTGCCGTCACGCTCACCGCCAGTACTCGGTCCGCGCGTGCCTTCTCGTTCGGACGTGGCCCGGCCGTAGCGCTCACCGCCAGCAGTCGCCCCGCACGGGCGGCGACGTTCGCTCGGGGACCGACCGTCACCCTGACGGCCAGCAGCCGCCCGGCACTGGCGGCCACGTTCGCTCGTGGGCCGTCCGTCCACGCGTCGAGCGCGGTGGCCGTGGCAGCGTCCAGGGCGACGGCGCGAGCCCCGACCGTCTCCTTCACCGTCGCTGTCACGGCTACCGCTCGTCCGGCGCGTGGGTTTGCGGCAGCCTCGGCGCCGATCCCGCGATCGAGCGAGACGATCGCCGCTGTCTCGGCGCGTGCGTGGGCGAGTGGCCGTGGGCCGTCCTGTGCCCTCTCCACGGCCCCACGGGCGGCGATCGGCACGTGCCGTGGGCCTCAGCCGTCCGTCTCGGCGTCGAGCGTCCTAGCGGCGAAGGCGGCCCGTGCGACGCTGATCGCGCAGCGCGCCACGACGGATCTCTCGACACGGGCGCACCCGGTGTCCGCGTTCGGGCGCGTCGTCTCGAAGGCGCCGACCGTCCTGGCAAGCTCCACCGTCACCGCCCGGCCGGCAACCGCCGGAGCGATCGGCCGACCGGGCAGTGCCGCGGTGATCGTCGCGGTGGCGGGACGGACGGCCTCGGCGACGGGGCGCGCACCAGTGCCCGCCATTGCCGCCAGCAGCCTCGTCACGGCCCGCCCGGCGCGGGCGACGGCCTCGGCTCCACGGACCGTCGCGAGCGCGTCTGTGGCCGTCCAGGCACGGCAGGCGATCGCCGCGGCGTACACGTGCACGGTTGCCGAGATCACGCTCACCACGCGGGCTGTGGCGGCGCGGGCGACGGCTTTGGCGGGGCTGCCGGATCTCAGCTTCGCGACACGAGCCGAAGCGCGGCCGGCGTACGGCAGTGGGCACAGCGCGTCGGCGATCGGCGCCGTTGTGCACATCGCGCGGATCTCGCTCACGGGATCGTTCGTGCGATCGATCGCCCTTACGGGTTCCCTGGCGGAGCCGATCGGGCTCACGGGATCGTTCGATCCGCCGATCACGTTGACCGGCAGCATTGAGGAGGCCGCCTGACATGGCCGACACGATCAACATCACGGCCGCCGAGCACAAGTTCTACCTGGGCGAAGATAAGATCCTCGTCTTCACCATCTCGCAGGCCTCCGGATCGATCGCGGGTTGGGCGATGGCGCTGGTGATCAAGGCGAGCCTGAGCGCGGGCGCCCCGGAACTGCTGTCGAAAACGATCGGCGCCGGCCTGACGATCACCGCGGACGGCCCACCGGGCGTCGTCGAGGCGGCGTTCGAGGACGTCGATACCGATGGCAGCGTCTACGCGTTCCTCCCCGGCATGAAGAAAGATCGCACGCCGCGGTACTACTACTCGCTCAAGCGGCTCGATCCAGGGCAGGAGGCAATCCTCACCGAAGGATCGTGGGAGTTCGCCGTCGCCACGCAGATCCGCGAGGCGTGACGATGGAAGAAGCGCTGACGCTCGTCAACAAACTCGGCGGCGTTAGCTTCGCGACGTTGTTGATGGTGATCCTGTGGGGCAGTTGGAAAGGGATCTGGCGATGGGGGAAAGACTTCGACGCGCTGGAGATCCGATTGCGAACGGAGAGGGCGGTCATCCTCGACGATCGGGACTGGTGGCGCAACATTGCCGTACGCGCGACAGGGCTCGCGGAAACGCAGGGCCAACTGCTGAAGGTGACGTCGCATGTTGACGAGATCAACCGCGAACTGCTCGACGATCGCGAGCGGAAGCCGTGACGCGCATCGTCCCTGGCCGCGGCTATGTCTTGTCGGGCATGCGATCGGAGATGTGGGGCGCCCCGCATCCGACGCACGGCACGCCGGAATCGGTCGCGGCGAAGTATCTCGGCTCGTTGCAAGGGACGCGACGCTGGCACGGCTTCGAAGTGTGGAAGGATGGAACCGAACAAGGTGTGATCTTCATGGCCGACGCGGACCTTGCGCAATTGACGGTGAAAGCACTCCCCAGCGCGAGGAGGTAGCGATGCGCTGGTTCTGGCAGACCGACACGGATCGTCGTGAACCTGTAGCGCTCGCTCCAGTCGATGACGCGCAGCGGCGGGCGCTCAACGTCTCAGGGCAGGAGTACCGCGAGGAGATCGAACGTCGCCTCCGGCTGCTCGAATTGCAGATGATCGTATTTGCCCGCGAGGGAGGGCGCTGACGATGCTGGCTTACGCCTCATGGACCGAAGCGTTTCAACTGTGCGTGGCGCTGGTGGGATTTGCGTTTGCCACGTGGGCCGTGTGGGACGCGGCGAAGGATGCGATCTTTCTCGCTGACGTGCCGACCGGAGATCTCCGCCGACTGATCGCGCTCGGCAACATGCTCAGCCAGTTGACGCGCCTGATGACGCAAGGCCTGCTCGTGTTGGTCGGCGTGGTGAGCGTACTGCTCCCGCCGCCGCCGTACACCGATAACACCGTCGGCGTGGATCAGGCGACGTTCGTGCGCGTCGGACTCATGCTCGTCACGGTGATCCTCACCGCCGACTGGATTGTGCAACGCCGGCACCGTGACGCCTTTCTTGCGCGGGTTCGCGTGGCGGGCGAGGCACCGCATACTATGTCCGTCGTCGTCGGCGGCGCCGAAGTCGCCAAAGTGGAGTTACCGATCGGAGCGACGAAGTGACCGACGCGGAGATCATCGACGGGATCCTGAATCGCGAAAAGCGCGGCGAGCCGCCCTGGATCGCACCGGGCGATCGTGGTGGACGGACGTCGTGGGGTATTAGTGAACGCGCACACCCCGAAGCGTGGGTCGATGGCCCGCCGTCGCGTGAACGTGCCGCGGAGATCTATCGGCTCGAATACCTCGAACCGTTCGCGAGTCTCGAGGAACCATTGCGGATTCAAATGATCGACATCGGCGTCACGAGCGGCGTGAGCGAAGCGTGGAAGCTGTTGCAGAAAGTGATCGGCGTGCGTCCGGATGGGAGTCCAGGCCCGGTGACACGCGCCGCCCTGGCCGCCGCTGGATCCGCGCGCATGATCAACAACGCGCTCGTCGCCGCGCGGTTGCAGTTCATCGACCAGATCACCGACGGCGATCTCCGCCAGAAGATCAACGAAGAGGGGTGGGAGAATCGCGCGCTCGTGTTTCTCGTCCTGTAGTCCCATCATGACTATGCTTGGAGGTTTAGCCGTGACGGAACCGATCGAACCGATCGATGCGAACCTGCGTGCCGTCCTTCCGCCGACGACGACCGGCGAGGAGGATCGGCACACCGCCGGGCAACGTCGCGTCAACATGACGTGGGAATTGACGCAAGCGCTGATCGCCATCATGGTAACGCTCGCGACACTCTACGTCTCCGCCAAGCTCGCGCTCCGCGACCAGGGACAGGTTGCGGCGTTCCTACTTCTCTCGAACGCGTTCTTTCTCGTCATCGGGTTCTACTTCGGGCGCACGAACCATCAACGCGTCGGCGGTGTGGACATCGGGCGATGAGTCTCTTCGGGGTGCGCCTCAGTCGTCGCAGTGGCCGCGTCGTCGCCGGCCTCGGCGGTGGGCGCGTGTCCCTCGACAACGTGGCATTCGCGGAAGGTGGCGAGCCGTTCTGGCTCAACGCGGAGGACGACATCATCTACGCGAGCACGAGCGGCGGCAACGATGTCGGCGTGATGATCCGCCACGCGAACGGCACGACGACTCCGGCGCTCAATCCCGACGGCACGCCCGTCAAGCCCGCGAACGAACTCGCCGCAGGCGGGGGACGATGGGCACGCTGGCGCACGGGTGTCGGCCTCACCGATAGCACCGGGCTCGCGCTGCCGAGTGCGGGCTTGCTCGACGTCGGACCGGACGCGACGCTCTACTACAACGTCGATCGCGATCACGGGATCCGCGCTCGACGCATCGACGGCACTGACGTTGAGATCCTACCGTTCGTGCGGTGGACGGCGCTGTGGCTGACGGGCGTCGAGGGCGGGTGCGTCTGGACCGACTACAACCTGCACGCGCACACGTGGAACCTGCCAACGCCGGTGACCGTCGAGGGCGAGGCGGTGTTCTGTCCGTCCGCGTTCTTTCTCGCCGGCCGCTGGTGGATCTGCTACCTCACGCAGACGCGGATTCTCGCGCACTACATCGACGATCCGGAGTACGGCTACGAGATCGCGATCGGGGATCGGCTGTTCTACCCGCATGCGATCGCCTTCAACGGGAAGATCCGCTGCGCGTACAGCGTCACGAGCGGCGCACAGCCGGGCAACCAGCGCGTCGTCACGATCGATCCCACGTCGCCGCGCGTGAAGCTCCGCGTGCCGGCGCCGCTCCGGCCGCTCGACGCACCAGTCCTCTCGTGTTGCTTCTTCGCCGACTCGGTGCGCTACGGATCGGATCCCGCGGCTCCTGGCACGGGAACGATCGTGGTGGAGACGGGGCTCATGCCGAACCGGCCGACGATCATCGCTCGGTCGAGCGATGAAGGTGTCGATCTGATCAACGAGTACCGCCGCAGTTGGGATCGCGTGCGCGGGATCTACATCACGACGGAGCGCGGCGACTTGCGGATGCAGGCTGACGCCGCGCGAGCGCGCATGAAGCAACTCGGCCTCGCGCCGCAACCGATCATCAGCTACACCGGGAGCACGCTGCCGGCGGATCTGTCGATGGTGGACGTGCGCGGGCTGCAGTGCTATCAGGAGATCGGCGAACCGCTGAGCACCGCGGAGCATCGCTGGCGGAATCAGGTGCAAGGCGTGGGCGCGACACCCTACGCGATCGTCGGCGGGATCTTCGATCGGCGGAGTGCGGCCGGGCGATTGCCGGTGGCGGATCTTCGAGGCGCGATCCCGATCTATCTCGACCTCGCGCGCTCGCCGTGGTGCCGCGGGATCTACCTGTTCGCATGGGGCCGTCCTGGCGGTGGCCGCGACTACGGACTCGGGCCGGACGTGCAGCGGCTCGTGGACGCGGCCGGGACGCCGGCCATCGCCGGCCCCTCCATTACGATCACCAGCTACAGCCCGGCCGCGGGGAAAGCCCCGCTCGAAGTGGTCGCCGTGTGGGACTACGACGGGATCTCCGGCCCGGTGTCCCTGGTCTATTGGCTCTGGCGTCGGACAGATAGTTCCACGTGGAACACTGCCAACCCGACGGGCAACCCGCCAGACGATCGGGATCACCATTTCCGGTTCACACAGCCGGGACGCTACGAGATCGCTGCCCGAGCCGTAGGCCCGGGCGGTGCCCATCAAACCGGCCGCCAGCGCCTCGTGCTGGTGGCCTGAAAGGCGAACGATGAAACCCTCGCGCAAGTGGGCGATCGCGCTCTGGCTGGCCGCCTATGCGGCGTGCGGGCCTATTCCCAACCCGCCGACCCCGAAGCCGCCGATCGTGGTGGCCGTCTCCGTAGCCTCCAGTACGGACGGCCGCCCGATCGGCGGTGCGACGGTGTGGCACCAGCCAAAGCCGGACGTCACCCGGCAGACGGATCAAACCGGCGCGGCGTCCCTGCCGGTGGCGGCGATCACGTCGGGGGTGTGCGCGAAGAAGGAGGGGTTCCACAGCCCCGGCCTCCCCGCGCAACCGTACACGTGCATTCCGCTCACCGGATCGTCGGCGCGGCTGCAACTGCAACCCGTGCCCCCGCCGGAACCGCCGCCGCTGCCAACACCGATCCTCCACAGCGATCGGCAGATCTTCCGCGACGCCTCCGCGCACAACGCCGGCTGGCGGTGGAAGGGTGTCTCGGCGTTCAAGCTGCTCCGCCGGTTCCAACTCGGGGAGGACATCGGCCCGTTCCTCGCGGCGTACAAGGGCTACAACATTCTCCGCGTCTGGCCGTACGTCACGTGGACCGGCACCGGTTGGGAACCGCCCACGGTGGACGTGCTCAAGGCCTTCCTGCGCCGCGTCGGTGACGCGGGATGGATGGTCGAACTTACGCTGCTCACCGACGACAACGCGTCGCGGATCCCGTGGGCGAAGGCGCTCGTCGCGTCCCTGGCCGCGGCGCCTCGCCCGACAAACCTCGTGATCGAAATCGGCAACGAGCCCGAGACGCACAAGCACATCGACACGCAAGCACTGAAGGCGGTCCTCGACGCGTCGGGGTTTCTCTACGCGAGCGGCAATTACGAAAGCTGTGGCGATGAACAGCACCCGTGTTCGAAGGCGTTCGGCCTGTTCGGCGACGCGCACACTCCACGCGACAGCGAGTGGCCTCGCAAGGCGCACGACCTGATGGAGTACTTCCACGGAAAGGGGCCGCACTACATCACGGAACCAGCGCGCCCGTATCCGTGGGTTGCCGACGAGCCCGCGAAAACACAGGACGTCGCGCCGCCGAAGGCACCGCTCACAAAAGCCGACGACTGGCGCGCGTATGGCGGCACCGCGGCGCTGCTCGGCGCGGGTGCGACGTTCCATTGCGAGACGTGCAAGTACGCGGATCTCCCGACCGCGGAGGAGCGCACCCTGGCCGCGGCGATGCTTGAAGGCCTCAACGCGTTCCCCGCGGAGGCGCCGACCGGCCAGTACGCGCGGCCGAGCGATGCGAGCTTGCGGACGTACACGATCGACGGCAAGTGGATGGTGCGCGTGCGGCCGACGACGTCTGCACCCTCGGGCGGATGGACGCGGATCGGGACGTCGAACATTCTCTGGAAGCGGTGATACCCTTTACCCCGTTGCGCGGATTCAACCAAAGGAGCCTTCGACCATGTTAGACAACCCGCTCGTGATCAGGTTCATCACGTCGTTCTTTCGGTGGGTGCTCGGCCCGATTGCAGCGCTCCTCGTTGCGAAGGGCATCATCAGCGCGGAGGACTCCGGCCAGTACATCAACGCGCTGACGAGTGCCTCATCGGTCGTCGGCGGTCTGACGTTCGTCGGACAACTCGGCTGGTCGCTGTGGGAGAAGTATCGCGCGCAGCGCACCCTCACGACGGCGTTGTCGATGGGGCCGACCACACAGGATCGCGTCGAGCAGCACATCGCCGATGGCAACGCGGCGCCGGCCTCGACGCCGAAAGACGTAGTGACGGTGCAGGAGCCGAAGTCGAAGTAGCGGATCGTTTTCACTCGGATCAGAGAAGGAGCACGGAATGGGATTCCGATCACTGGCTGGCATCGTGGCGGTAGCGATCGCGCTGACGTTCTCCCCTGGCTGTGCGGGGAAGCCGTCACCGACGACGGTGCCGCCGGGCTCGACACTCGAAAGTCAGACGACGGCGTTCTACGCCTACAAGGGATTGCGCGCGGTGGAAGTCTTTCAGCGCACGATCATCGATCTCAACGCGACGAAGAAGGTGAGCGACGACTTCGCGCTCGACGCGCTCAACAAGGCGCGGCGTGCTGGTGTCGCGGGTGAGAAGCTGGCCGACGCGCTCGAAGAGTACGATCGGCTCAAGGCTGCGGCGCAGTCCACCACGGGATCGGCCGAGTCGATCAACGCGTTGATCACGGAGTTTGAGAACGCGGCGAACGTGATCGCGGGACTGCCCACGGGGAACGCGGCCGTCGATGCGATCAAAGCGTTCGTCACGGAAGTCGTAAAGGCGATCAACTCGCTCAAGGCGACGTTCAAGGGCACGGGCGCGAGCCTCACCCCGCTGCTCACCCCGCCGCACGTGCACGCGTTCGCGCGGTAGGTTCACCCGTTCACCCGAGAGAGGAAAGGATCGCAGCATGGCATCCATCACCGAGAAGCTCGCGAGCCTACAGGGCGCGCTCAACGGGATCGCAGGCATTGCCTCAACGATCCAGCCGTGGATCGGCCCGGTTGTGTTCGGCATCGAGACGCTCTGGAACGAGTTTCACAAGTCGAACCCGAACGCGACGCCGGAAGATTTCATCTCATGGTTGCGCTCTGAAGGGAAGGTCGTCCAGAACGTGACCGACACGTGGGCGCTGGCGAAGGGCTACGTCCAGGATCCGGCGACGGGCGACTGGAAGAAGCCGACTACGTAGATCTTGCCGCGAGGTGGGCAAGGGCCGGCGGCTGTCAGCGCGCGACGGACCGCCGGCCAGTTCTCACTAAATCCCTAGCAATCAGCCGGGCTTGACGTGGTAGTACCTCGGGGAGTAAGATCCTGTGTGTCGGCCGGAGTTGAGCCGACACCAAGGAGCGCCCCATGCAGCCAACCGGCACCGCAACCCTCACGATCCTCCTCCGACATCTCCGACAGGCGCGACGCGTGCACGACGAGACGTTGGCCCGCACGTTGGCCGGCGCGCTCAAGCATCAGGTGAAGGCGGAGCGTGCGCTCCGCGTGGCCCGCATCCGTTCGGACAACTAGGAGGCCACCATGACGATCCTTGCCAAGTTCCCCGGCGTTTGCTCCGCCTGCCATCGTGCGATCGCGAAGGGCTCAGTCATCGAATGGTCGAAAGGTGCCGGCGCGCGTCACGTAGACGCGGAGGCCTGTAAGGCAGCGGCACCGAAGCCAGCGCCGCAGATCGGCGACGTCGTGATCAACATGAGCGCGGTCGTGACGTTCCTCCGTGCGGCGCGCGAGCGCGGGCTGAAGTTCCCCAAGGTGGCCTTCCTCGCGCCGGGCGGCGGCGAGCTTCGGATCGTGCTCGCGGGCGACACGAGCGCGAACCCTGGCGCCGTCTACGTGAAAGTGAACGACGAATATCGCGGACTGATTGCACCAGACGGCACGGTGCGCGGATCGCTCGACGCTGGCGCGCGATCGCTGACGAAGGATCTCGACTTGCAGATCGCGCTCATCGCGGTGGCCGCGGATCCGGTGACAGCGGCGAAGGCCTACGGCGCGCTGCTCGGCCGGTGCTCGTTCTGCTCGCTGCCGCTCACCGATGAGGGCAGCACGGAAGTCGGCTACGGCCCGATCTGCGCGAAGCGCTACGGGCTGCCGCATCATCCCAAGGGCACGCCCACGCTGGCCGTGCCGGTGTCGGCGTAGGGAGGACAACATGGCAACCGTAACGCTCGAACTGCCGATCGTGGTGACGCTGGATCAGATCAAGGAGGCCGCGCGTGAGTGCGGCCTCTCGATCGTCGAGTACGTGATCGTCTCGCGGCTGTGCCCGCCGATGGCGTTTGTCGCGGAGGCCTCCACGCCGGATTGGGGCGGTATCTGCTGGACGTACAAGGAGGCCGAGGCGAAGCGCTTCCACAGCTACGACGCGGCGATCGATTTTAGTAAGGCCGCGACGGCGGCTGGCTCTGATCTGATGTACACCGAAGCGATCACAGTGAGGGTGCGATGAACTTCAACAGCCAGCAACGCGTGGCCTATCTCGATCAGATCGCGCAGGCGGTGATCGAAGATCTCGGACTCATGCGCCGCGTGCGGTTGGAGAACGGCGAGTCAGGCGGGTTGCCCGAGCAGGCACTCGTCGATCTGATCTTCGAGATCGAGGTTGCGCTCGGGCGAGTGCAGGCACCGTCGGGCATCGATCCCGCGGTGCCCATCGCGGCCTTCATCAACGTGCGGCCCAAGGACGCACCCGTGGACGGCTACAAGGTGACGCTCGTGGCAAGCGTGCAACCGTCTCCTACGTTGCGGCCCGCGGCCCAGGAGCCGCCCGTCGCGTGGGACGCGGACGATCAGCGCTGCCACGAAGCCGAAGGCGCGCTCGAAGATGAGATATTGGGGGACGCGTGAAACTCTCGAAGCAGTACCCACAGTGGGCGCAGGGCTGGATCCTGATCGACGATCGGGACACGCCATCACTTGAACGCGCGATCGGCGCGCAGATCTTTTACTCGCAGAAAGGAGCGATCGAGCGGCGAGCGAAGTGCGCGAACGGCCAGCAGTTGAGCGCGGTGCCCGTCGGCGATCTCGACTGCTCGGCCGTCACCGTATCCATCACCGGCCGGATCACAGTTGCGCCGAAGCCGGCGGCGCGGAGCTTCTGAGGAGGACCACATGACCGAGAAAGCCAGCCCGCTCCCCACGGACCCGTTCGATCAGACGATCGCGAAACTGATCGGGCATCCGGACGGGGCGCACACTCAGCCCGCCGTCGTGCAGGACGTGGACTTCTACGGCAACGTGTCGAGCTACATGCTGCAAACGGTGAAGTGGCCCGAGGGCGTGACGCAGTTCGTGACCGTGGTGAACGCCGCGGGCTCGAACCGCTACATGCTGCCGCCGCGCGTCCTGGCCGTGCTCGACCGGCAGCGCGAGTCGGTGTCGCTGCAAGTGCGACGTCGGCACGGGCGCCGGCTCGCGGAGGCCTCGAAGGCCGCGGGCCGGGTGACGAGCTTCACGCCCGAGATGCGGGCGAAGGCACTCGCCACGCGGAAGGCGAAGGCCGCGAAACGGAAGGCCAGAAAGGCGCGACAGTAGGGCCGGCCGGGCGGGTTCCGG
>Ga0310813_10001764_pt1 | contig 13085 bp, 7 predicted proteins | sample YN3metagenome_FD_203086 | JGI IMG/M metagenome (GOLD analysis project Ga0310813, IMG submission 203086) | Soil microbial communities from experimental microcosm in Duke University, North Carolina, United States - YN3 | ecosystem: Engineered > Artificial ecosystem > Soil microcosm > Unclassified ...
CCTCACCGGTGATCGGGTCCACTTCCGTGGGCGCCTGACCACCACCTCCCCCGGCATCATCGGTGCTGGCTCCTCCGCCCTTCCCGCCGGCGCCCTTGCCCGTGCCGCCGCCCGTGCCGCCGCCAGCGCCGCCGCCAGTGGTGCCGCCGGTGGTGCCGCCGTCGCCGCTGGTCTCGGGCTGGCCCTCGTCGGTTGACGGCTCGCCGGTGCCGGTCGACGTACCGCACGGGCCCTCGCCGTCCTCGTCGCACGCCGCCGGCTGCGGGGCGATCTGCGCCAGCTTGTTCTGCTTGAGGTTGCCCGCGACGAAGGTGGGGTTGTTGCATTTCGTGGCGTCGCGGTTCTCGACATCGACCGCGGGGTCGGCCGACTTGAGCCTGGCCAGCTGGGTGAAGCCGGCCTGCACGAGGTTGAGCGGCAGGGGCGAGTAGCCGTAGGGACCGGCCTTGGCCTGCCCCTCGCAGAGCGAGTAGTACATGAAGTCGCCGAGCGTCTGGCGCTTCGCGGTCGACATGCGCTGGTCCTGGGCGCCGGTCGGGATGATCATGTAGCTGTAGGACGACAGCGGGTAGGCCCGTGGGTCGGTGGCGTTGTAGACGCCGTCGAGGATCTGGGTGAGGTACATCGGCGAGGACGTGTCCTCGTTGATGCGGGCCTGGGTCAGCGCGACGGCGACGTTGTACTGCGTCGGCTCGACGTAGTAGCCGCCCTTGTTGAGGACCTTGACGACCGGGTAGTCCTTGTTGAGCGGGTAGGCGTACTCGACGTAGCCGATCGTGCCGTTGCCCGCGAACCCCGAGATCGTGTTCATCACCTGGTCCGACCCCGACTGGGCGAGCATCCGGCCCTTGCGCGGGTAGTAGGACGTGTAGCCGCTCCTGCCGAAGAAGGGCCGCCAGATCGACGGGTACTGCGCGTCCATCCACGTCGTCAGCTGGGCCGTCGTGCCGGAGCCGTCCGAGCGGACGACCGGGGTGATCGCCAGCTTGGGGAAGGCGCGGCCGTTGTTGTCCTTCGTGATGGCCGGGTCGGACCAGTCGGTGATCTCGCCGGTGAAGATCCTGGTGAGGGTCTCTCCCGACAGGCGCAGGTTGCGGACGAGCTCGTTGCCGATCTTCAGCTGGTAGGTGAACGCGGTGCCACCAGCGACGATCGGGAGGTAGGCGAACTCGCGTCCGTTGCTGTTGTCGGCGTTGCCGAACTCGTCCACGCCCGGGTAGGGGATCTCGGAGATGCCGAAGTCGGTGACGTTCTGCGCGAAGTTCTTGCGGCCCTGCGAGGAGCCACCGCCGTTGTAGGTCACCTTCATGCCCAGCGCGTCCACGTCGGAGATCCACTGCTGCACGATCACCTCGGACCAGGTGGAGCCCGAGCCCTCGATCTGGGCGTACGCCGCCCGCGCGGAGTAGTTGCCGAGGCCGTCGTCGGCGTGGGCGGCGGTGTCGAGGCTGGTCAGGGCGAGCAGTCCTGCGACGAAGAGAGCAGCGACGAGGCGGGGTGGGCGGGGCATCAGGACTCCTCGGGAGCGCGCTTCGCGCGGGGCGTACGGGCGGGGCGGGGGGCACGTGCCCGCGGCGGGCGGGCGACGAGGCGGGCGATCACGAAGAGGACGAGCACCAGGACCAGCAGGACCGTCGCGGCCGCGAAGGCGCGCTCGATGTCCATCGGCTCGGGACTGCGGGCGCCCTTGAAGATGAAGAGCGGCAAGGAGTTCATGACGCCGTCCGTCGGGTCGGTGACGAAGAAGGTGGCGACGCCCGAGGTCAGGAGCACCGGCGACGTCTCGCCGATGCCGCGGGCGACGCCGAGGATCAGGGCGGTGGCGAGGCCGGGGCGGGCGGTCGGCAGGACGACGTGCCACACGGTGCGCCAGCGGCTGGCACCCAGGGCGAGGCTGGCCTCCCGGAGCCCACCGGGCACGACCCGCAGGACCACGTCGGCCGCGCGGGCGATGATCGGCAGCATCATCACCGACAGCGCCATCGCGGCAGCGAACCCCGAGCGGGGGAAGCCGAGCGCGACGATCAGCACGGTGTAGACGAAGAGGCCGGCCACGATCGACGGGAGCGCAGTCATCGCCTCGACGATGGTGCGTACGACGACCGCGAAGCGCCCGCCGACCTCGGTCATGAAGACCGCGGTGCCGATCCCGAGCGGCAGCGTCACCGCGATCGCAATGCCGAGCTCGATAGCCGAGCCCAGGATCGCGTGGCCGATCCCGCCGCGGTCGAACGGGTCGCGCGGACCGACGCCGGCCATGTCGTCGACGAAGAAGTTGAGGTGCAGCAGCGGCTCCCAGCCGCGGTAGACCACGAAGACCACGGTGCTGACCAGCGCGGCGCCGACGACGAGCGCGCCGGACGTGACGATGCCGGCCACGACGCGATCCACGACGTCGACCCGGCGACCGGTCATCGAGGTCGTCACGGCGCTCATCAGCAGCCCGAGCCCGAACCACGCCACCAGCAGCCAGGCCGGTCCGCCCAGTGGCAGGATCCGCTGGGTCAGCAGCCAGGCCAGCGCGAACGCGCTCACCCAGGCACCGACGACGGTGAAGCGCTCCTCGGCGGTTGGCCTGCCCAGGCCGGGGCGGGGCACGGGCGGCGCGGCTGCCGGATCGAGGTGCGGAAGGTACGTCGTACGAGTGCGACCCGAGCGGTCCGGGATGCGCGCGCCGTTGACGTCGGTGCGGCGGACCTGGGTGCTCGTCACGCCTCGGTCCCCGCTCCGGACCGGCTGCGCGCGACGATCATCGCGGCGAGCGTGTTGACCACGAGGGTGATCAGGAAGAGGACGAAGCCGGCGGTCAGCAGCGCCGAGAGCTGGGCAGCGCTCGCATCGCCGAAGCGACCGGCGATCAGCGCGCTCACCGAGCTGGTGCCCACCTCGAGGATCCGCGGCTTGATGACGAAGTCGGGCGAGATGATGAGCAGCACCGCGATCGTCTCGCCCAGCGCACGGCCCAGCCCGAGCATCGTCCCGCCGATGATGCCGCCGCGGCCGAACGGCAGCACGACCGAGCGGATCATCCCCCAGCGGGTCGCGCCGAGCGCGAGCGCCGCTTCCTTCTCACCGGGCGGCGTCTGCGAGAAGACCTGGCGCATCACGGCGCACGACATCGGCAGCACCATCATCGCCACCGCGATGCCTGCACAGAACGCGCTGCCGATGTAGCGCGACTGGTCCCAGACGGCTGCGTCCGGGTCGGCCTGGACGTCGAAGAGCGGGATCCACCCGAGGTGCTGGTGCAACCACAGGCTGAACGCCGCGGCGTGGGGCATCACGAGGAAGTAGCCCCACATCCCGTAGATGATCGAGGGGACGGCGGCCATCAGGTCGACGAGCGAGACGAGGGTGGCCTTGACCCCGGCCGGCGCGTACTCGCTGATGTAGAGCGCGGTGAGCAGGGCGAGGGGGAACGCGAAGGCCATCGCCACCCCCGCCACCGACACGGTGCCGACGAGCACAGCGCCGATGCCGAGCACGTCGGCCTCGGGCTGCCACGCGCTCTCGGTGAAGAAGCTCCACCCGTAGCGCTGCAGCGTGGGCACCGACTGCCATGCCAGGAAAGCGCCGATGCCGCCGGTCACGACGAGCACCGTCGCGCCGACGGTGCGTGCGCCGATCTCGAAGACCCGGTCGGCACCGGTGGCGCGGCGGGCCAGGCGGCGTGGGGACGCCTGGCTCGCGGGCAGGACGGAGTCCTGGGCGGGGAGTGTGGTCACGACTGACTTTCGAACGGGCCCGAGAGATGTGCTGACGGTTGTCCCCGACGAAAGCCCCCGAAGGCAGTTCGACCGGTCGCGACCCAAAGCATCGGGGTGCCCGCCGAACGCCACAGGCGTCGCAGGTGAACGACGGGCCAACGCTCAGCCCCGGCCGGCCGAACGAATCTGTCTGGACCACCGGGGCCTGCCGGGCGGCCCCCGCGGGGTTGTTCACCTTCGCCGCGTACGGTCCCCGACGTGATCGAGGACGCCCTGCTCGCCGACGCGGTCGACCTCGTCAGGACCGGCCGGGGACGCGACCTGCGGGAGCGTTCTGGTGTCACCCTGGAGGAGCTCGCGGCCGCTGTCGGCGTGCCGCCCGTCGAGCTCATGGCATGGGAGCTCGGGGAGCGCGAGCCGCGCGGACCAGCAGCCGGTGACTACGTCCGGGTCGTGCGCGCGCTCTCGCGCCGGAACTGACACGACCGCGACACCTCCACGAGGGAGGCGCCGCGGTCGCGGAGGCGCGGTCGGATGGCCGCGGTGGCCGGCCCGCGTCGGTCAGTCGGTGTCCGACCCCGGGAGGGCTGCCCCGGGGACCTCGTCGGGGAGGTACACCTCCGCGTCTCCCGGGTAGGGCACGTCGTAGTGGTGCGCGTCGTACCACGTGTAGCGGTTCATCAGCTCGGGGTTGGCGAAGTCGGCACGAGCGCGCCGGCCGCTGAGGTGCTGCTCGTCCTTCCACTTCTCCCAGGCCACGGTGGAGGAGATCGCCTCCGGAGCGGTCCTGGGAGCGGTGATCCCGCTGGCGGGGGTGTCGAGACCGCAGGCCGGGGGCGTCTTGATGTTCTCGGTCAGCGAGATCTTGTTCTTCCTGACCGAGTACGGCGTGAGGTCGGGCTTCTTCTGGAAGGCGTCGAACATCGGCGTCGCTGCGGCGAGCTTCTGGTTCAGCGGTTCGGCACCGAGGATCTGCTGGATGGTGCGGACCATGTTGACCTGGGTGTAGTAGCGCGACACCGTCTCGCCGTGGACCGCCCACGGGCTGATCACCTGCACCGGCGCACGGTGGCCGTCGACGTGGTCGGCGCCGTTCTGGCTGTCGTCCTCGACCACGAAGATGGCCGAGTCCTTCCACCACCTGCTGTGCGAGATGGTGTCGACGACTCGACCGACTGCGAGGTCGCCGCTGGCGACGTTGGACCGCGCGGACACCGGCCCGCCCGTGTGGTCGTCCGACATCCAGATCATCTGGAAGTCCTTGGGACCGTTGGCGAGGAAGTCCTGCTTCCAGATCGCCGCGCGGTAGAGGTCGGGGATCGACATGTCGAACGGCGGGGACAGCGGGTGGGTGATCTCGTTGAGCGAGGGGATGACGGACCCGTAGTTGCCGCGCAGCTCCGGCGTCGTCAGCAGCGCGGGGTCACCACCCTTCTCCTCGACGCTCTGCGTGGCGCAGTAGTACTGCTGCCACGTCCCGGACGGCTTGCCCTCGGTGTAGATGAACTCCCCGTAGTTCCTGGCCGAGGCACCGGCGGCCTGGACCGAGGTCCAGAGGAAGCCCGAGCGCTGGTGGCCCAGGACGTCCTCCTCGGTGTCGTACGACCGCTCGTACTCGCCAGCGCTGGACTCGGTGTACTCCGGGTTGTCGCCCTGCATCAGCCAGTTGTGGCCCTCGGCGGAGTTGGTGCCCACGTCGTAGGTGTTGTCGTAGAGGCCGAACTGCCGTGCCAGGGCGTGCAGGTTGGGGGTCACCGTCTCGCCGAACTGCGCGAGCGACGGGTCGCCGTTGCCCTCGGGCATGTCGCCGTGGATCTGGTCGTAGGTGCGGTTCTCCTTCACGATCATGAAGACGTGCTTGATCGTGGACGGGTCGCCGATGCGCTTCGGGACGGGCACGGCCTTGGCCTTGTTGCCCCTCACCCGCTTGGTGTCGGTGTCGGAGGGACCCCAGCCGTTCTGGCTGAAGACCTGGCGCGTCAGGGTCTCGCGGATCTCGGTGTCGGCGGGCAGCGTGAAGCGCGTCAGCGACGCCGTCGTGCCGTGCGTGCCGTGCCCGGTCGCCGGCGTGGTGCCCGCGCCCTGGTTGAAGGTGATGAGCGGGCCGCGGGCGTCGATGCCGCGCCGGTTCGCCACCACGACCTCGTCACCCACCGCGAACACACCCTCGGGGTAGTAGTCGGTGGGGACCAGCCCGACGTAGCTCACCGGGTCGAGTGCCGTGGCGCCGAGCCGGTACACGGCGACGGCGTTGGCGCGGCCCAGGCTGACCAGCAACCGACCGTCCTGCACGGCGATGGCGTCAGGCGCGTAGCCGACCTCGGAGCCCTGCCACGGCTTGGTCGAGATCGTCTGCACGACCTGGTCGGTGGCGGTGTCGATCACCGACACCGTGTCGTCGTTGGTGTTGGCCACGTAGACCACGTCGTCCTGCACGTGCAGGGCCGTCGGGTGCAGGCCGACCGTCACCTGCTCGACGGGTACCGCGGGCGCGCTCGTGTCGATGACGCTGACCGTGCCCGACGTGGACGTCCCGCGCACCGCGTCGGCCGGCACAGCCGTGCCGTAGGAGTCCTGGGTCGCCTCGCCGGCGGTGGCACGTCGCCCGCCCTCGTTCGCGACGTACAGCGTGGACCCCACGAGCGCGAGGCCGCGCGGGGCGATCCCGACGTCCCAGGTCTGCTCGACGGCGCCCGTGGCCGGGTCGAGGGCGACGACGGCGTTCTGGCCGTTGAGGCCGGCGTAGAGCGTCGAGCCGTCGGCGGAGAAGACCAGGCCGGAGGTGAGGACGTTGGCCCCACCGACAGCCGGGAGCGTGATCCGGGTCGGGGTCGCCAGGCTGCCGTCCGGGTTGACCGTGAAGCGGGTGAGGCCGGTGCGGTTCGGCATCCAGAAGGTCGAGCCGTCGGGCGAGTAGACGGGGCTCTCCTGACCGACGGTGTTGTCGGTGAGGCGCAGGTCGACACCCGCCGCGGTGCCGGCCCGCCAGACGAGCTCGTAGGTCGAGAGGTCGAAGACCTGGAGCGAGACCGAGCGATCGTTCGACGTCGCGGCGAGGAAGCGGCCGTCAGGGCTCAGCGTGGACCCCATGAACTTGCCGTACGTCGTCGTCAACCGCTGACCGAGTGGCTTGAGGACCTGGCCGGAGGAGATCTGCAGGCCGTCGGCGTACTCGGTGCCGACCTGGTGGTCGCCGAAGCCCAGGGTGTTGCCGTAGGCGACGCCGCCGGTGACGGCGAGCGCGACGGCGCCGGCGACGGCGCCCAGCGTCCGTCCGCGTCGGAGCGGGCGTCGTGGTGGCGTGACGACACGGTTGCGAGTGACGTTCATCGTGGTCCTTCCGAGGGTGGGAGATGAGGCGCTACGGGTACTTCTGGGGTGAGTCGGGAGAGCTCTGCTCGAGCAGGTCGAGGGAGCCGTCGAACTGCCACAGCGGGTTGGGGGCGTCGCCCGTGCGGGTCCGGACCTGGAAGAAGCCGTTGACCTCCTTCGGGCCGTCGCCGTCGGCGACGTACTTCCCGTCCGCGAGGACGTCGAGCTGGTAGATCGCGGAGCCCGTCGCGCTCGACCCAGGCAGGGTCCAGGTCACGACGCAGCGCCAGTCCGAGCCGGGGCCCGTGTCCTCCACGCGATCGCCGCCCTTGTCGCAGCGAGCCGTTGCCTGCAGCTGCTCGGTCGTGACCGGCGGGCGGTTGAGCTGCTCGGTCTGGAGCACGTAGAGGTGCGAGAAGGAGGACGCGAGGCCAGCCTCGATCTTGTCGCGATCGACGCCCGAGCCCGTTGCCCCGGTCGCAGCCGACAGGACGGCGGTCGTGAGGACCCCCAACGCGAGCAGCGGGGCGAGGCCGGTGAGGACGAGACGACGGCCGGATCCGTCGTTGGCCAGGTCGGTGAAGTCGCGGCGGACGAACATGCGGAACGCGAGGTACGTCGCCAGCGCGGTCCAGGCGAGGCCGACCACCACGCTCGTCCAGAGCGGACCGGACTGGCCGGGCTCGGTGAGCAGCCCCCGGTAGCCGAGGAACCCGCTCACCGGCAGCGACAGCCGGACGGCCACCGGCACCGGGAGCAGGGCCACCCCCTGCAGCACCAGCGCCAGGACCACGGGAAGCAGCAGGCCGAGTGGCGAGCGGCCCAGCGCGACGGAGCCGAGCAGTCCCACCGCCGCGAATGCCAGTGTCGGCGGCACCAGGGTGAGCCAGGCCAGCAGCACGGTCCGAGCGAGCTCGCCGGACGCGACGAGGTGCCCGTCGAGCCCCGGGACCGGGTGGCTGCCGACCGAGAGGAGTCCGCCGACGATCGACGAGGTGACCAGAGCGACGAGCAGGGCGGCGATCACGGCGACCATCAGGTGGCGCCACGTACCGAGCCGGTCCTCGACGGCGAACACGTCACCTGCCACGAGGGCGGTGAGCAGGGGCAGGACGAGCGTGCCCAGGAAGGCGAGCACCGCGAGCGAACCCGCCCACCCGGACTGGCCCATCCACCGGCCGTAGAGGGCATCGGCGGGGAGAGAGGTCTGTCGGCTGATGACGGCGGTGTAGACGGCCGGGGCCACGAGACATGCGAGCAGCACCAGCCGGAGCCGCCACTGCGAGACCAGCTTGACCATCTCGAACCGGTAGACCGCGCCCAGCGGGGACGACGCCGCGCCGGGCCCGGACGGTCGGGCGTCGCGGACCATGGTCGTCATGCGGATCCCGGCCGGTCATGCGCCGGCGAGCCGGTCAGGGCCAGGAACGCCGCCTCGAGCGGCGGCACGACGGGCCCGAGCTCACGGATCGCGGTGCCGGTCGCGACCAGCCGCTCGACGAGCTCGTCGACGGCCTGCTCCGGCCCGCGGACGACGAGTGCGCGGTCGTCGTACCGCGACGCCGTGAGGTCGGTGACGACCCGCAGCTCGGGGACGAGGGGCGCCAGCCTGCGGGTCGCGTCCGGGTCGGACGTCACCAACCTGTAGTCGAGGTCGCCGTTCTCGGACGCCAGCTTGGAGAGGGGTCCGGTGAAGACGACCCGGCCCGCTGCGAGCAGCGTCACCTCGTCGCAGAGGGCGGCGAGGTCGTCCATGCGGTGGCTGGACAGGACGACCGTCACGCCGTCGGCCGCGAGGTCGCCGAGGACCGCGTGCACCTGGCGCTTGCCGGCCGGGTCGAGGCCATTGGCCGGTTCGTCGACCACCAGCAGTCGCGGCTCCCCCACGAGTGCCGCTGCCAGCCCGAGCCGCTGCCGCATGCCCAGTGAGAAGCCGCGGGTCGGATCGTCGGCGACCTCGATGAGCCCGACCCGGTCGAGCAGCGCGTCCACGGCACCGCGCGTGAGCCGCGTCCCCAGTCGCAGGGACGCGATGCTCGCCAGGTTCTGCCGCGCGGTCATCGTGGGGTAGACGCCCGGACCGTCGACGAAGCCCGACACCGCGCCCGCTGCCGTCCCGACGGGTACGCCGAGCACCTCGAGCGTGCCGCTGCTCGGACGGGACAGCCCCAGGAGCAGTCCGAGCAGCGTCGTCTTCCCGGCGCCGTTGGGCCCGACGAGACCGTGGATCCGGCCCGCCGGCAGGTCCAGGTCGACCCCGTCGAGCGCGATGACGTCACCGAACGTCTTGCTCAGGCCGCGCGTGCGCACAGCAGCTGCAGGCATGACCCACCCCATCCCGAGATCGAGGTCGGCGCCGCCCGAGTGCGGCTCCGTCCTGCGACCGTACGAGCCGCGGGTGGACGTGACACCCCGGGCAGGCAAACGTCACGCGAACGACGGCCGACTCCTGCTGACCCGAAATACAGTCAGAGGCGGCCTCCCGGATCTCTCCGGAAAGCCGCCTCTGACCTTCTGTTTATCTTGGTAGCGGGGGCAGGATTTGAACCTGCGACCTCTGGGTTATGAGCCCAGCGAGCTACCGAGCTGCTCCACCCCGCGTCGGTGAACAGAACATTACAGGTGCGGTGGGGAGGGCCCAAATCGGGGTCAGCCGGCCAGGCGGACGGCCTCCTCGATCAGCGCGCGACCCTCCTCCATCAACCGGGCCCACTTCACGCTGTTGCCGCTGCGCTGCGCCTCGTCGGCCTGGGTGAACTTCTCCTCGGCCTGCTGGAGCAGGTCACGGATCTGGGCCTGGGTGCCACCCGGCGCCGGGGTCGTCGGCTCGGCCGTCGGGGACTCGGACGGCGACGCGGTCGGCGTCTCGGTCGGGGTCTCGGGCGACTCCGGATCGGTGCTCGACCCACCACCGGTGAGCGAGTCCTCGATGGCCGACGCGAGGCTGGTGCCGATGCCGACGTTGCCGTTGTAGGAGACCAGCACGAACCGGAGGATCGGGAAGTTCGACGCTCCGTCACGCCGGGTGTAGACCGGCTGGACGTACATGAACGAGTTGCCGATCGGCACCGTCAGGAGGTTGCCGGGCACCCGGTCGGCGTCACCGGTCGTGTACGGCAGCAGCGCCGCGCTGACGTCCTCGTTGGTGGCGAACGTGTTCGCGATCTGCAGCGGTCCGCCCGTGGGCTCGTTGGGCAGCTGCAGCACCGACACCTTGCCGTACTCGTCGCTCGTGGCGTCGCTGTTGACCGCCATGTAGGCCGCGAGGTTGTTCTCCTTGTCGCGCGGCACGTAGACCGAGGTCAGCGACCAGGTGTCGCCCTCCCCGGTGTCGGTGAACAGGCGGTAGGGCGGCTGCAGGCGGCTGTTGCGCTGCGGGTCGCTCGGCACCTCCCAGCGGCTGGAACCCTCGAACCACGCCGACGGCGAGGTCTCGTGGTAGCGCTGGAACTGGTAGCGCTGGGCCTTGAAGAAGTCCTCGGGGTAGCGCAGGTGCTCCATCAGCGCGTCGGGGATGTCGCCCTTGGGCTGGACGACGTCGGGGAAGACCGCCTCCCACGCGTTGAGGATCGGGTCTTCCTCGTCCCACTCGTAGAGGTTGACCGTGCCGTCGTAGGCGTCGACCGTGGCCTTCACTGAGTTGCGCAGGTAGTTGATCTCGTCGGTCGGGAGGGTCTGGAAGCCGGTGTTCTCCTGGAGCGAGTCGTCGGTCATCGTCTCGAGCGACTCCCGCTGCGACAGCGGGTACTTGTCGGTGACGGTGTAGCCGTCCAGGATCCACTGGATCCGGCCGTCGACGACTGCGGGATACGGGTCGGAGTCGACCGTCAGCCACGGAGCGACCTTCTCGACCATCTGGCGCGGATTGCGGTCGTAGAGGATCTTGGAGTTGTCGTGGACGCGGCTCGACAGCAGCAGGTTGGGCTCGCTGAACTTCACGGCGTAGAGCAGCTGCGTGAACACGTTGCCGATCGGCACGCCGGCCTTGCCGGTGTAGGTGGTGGCGACGTCCTCCTCGCTGCGGTCACCGCGGGGCAGGTCGAACTCGACGGCCTTCCCGTCCGGGTCGAGGCCGACGATGCTGTAGGACGGGCTCTGCTCGCCGAAGTACACGCGCGTCTCGTAGCCGTCGGGTCCGGCGAGCCGGGTGAGGGTGTCCTCGTCGGCCTCCGCGCCCTCCGCCCACTGGATCCCGGTCTGCTGCGAGGAGTCGTCCTCGGGGCGCTGGTTGGCGAAGGCGGCGATGACGCCGTTGCCGTGGGTGTAGGCGGTGTGCAGGTTCGACCAGTTCTGGTCGTTGGCCGCCAGGCCGCTCTGGTCCAGCTCGCGCACGCCGAGCACGACGGCGCGGTCGGTGCCGTCGATCTCGTAGCGGTCCACGTCGAGCACGTTGGGCACCGAGTAGTACGCGCGCACCTGCTGCTGCTGCTCGAAGATCTCGCTGACGATCTGCGGGTCGACGAGCGGGATGCCGCTCGTCATCCCGTCGAGCGCCTCGAGCCGGCCGTCCTCGACCACGCCGGTGCCGCTGAGGTTGCGCACGTCGATCTGGTCGAGCTGGTAGGCCGCACGCGTCGCGTCGATGTTCTCCTTGATGTAGGGACCCTCGCGGTCGGGGACGTTGGGGTTGACCCGGATCGCCTGCACGACCGACGGCACGATCAGGCCGAGGATGATCGCCGACAGCGCGAACAGGGCCACGCCGACCGACGGCAGCAGCCACGTGCGGCGCCAGATGTTGGCGAGGAAGAGGAGCGCGCACACCACGGCGATGCCGGCGAGGATCTCCTTGGCGGGCAGCACCGCCTTCGCGTCGGTGTATCCCATGCCGGTGAAGATCGATCCCGAGTTCGTGACGAGGTCGAAGCGGTCGAGCCAGTAGTCGACGGCCTTGGCGAGCACGAAGACCGCGAGGAGCGCCGACACCTGGATCTGGGCGGCGCTGGTGAGCCGCTCACCCGGCCGCGCCGACAGTCGTACGCCACCGAAGAGGTAGTTCACCAGGACCGAGGCCAGCAGTCCGACGACCGCCACTGCCATCACGAAGTCGACGACGTAGTGCCAGAACGGCAGGTCGAAGACGAAGAACCCGACGTCCTTGTTGAAGTACGGGTCGGTGGTCCCGAAGTCCTGGCTGTGCCGCCACAGCGAGTAGTTGCGCCACTGCCCGGTCGCCGAGCCGCCGGCGAAGAGGCCCATGACGATCGCGGCTCCGGCGATGACCCACGTCATCCGCGGGGCGAGCAGCTCGCGGTAGCGGTCCAGCCCGTCGTCGGGCATGCCGGGCATCCCCGGCCACAGCACCGGACGGAAGCGGTAGGCCAGGGCCATCGTGACCGCCACCGTGGCGGCCATGAGGCCGGCGAAGACGAAGAACAGCCCGATGCGCGTCAGCAGCAGGGTCGTGAAGACCTCCCGGTAGCCGACGGAGTCGAACCAGAGCCGCTCGGTCCAGAATGACGCGAAGCCGCTGAGCACCATGAAGCCGAGGACCAGCACGATCGCCGTGATGACGAGCGCGCCCGGGCGGCGCGAGGCCGTGGGCGGTCGCTGGCCGGTGGGTCGCTGGGGGCCGTCGGGGCCGCTGCCGGCGCTCGGTCGGTCGAAGGGATTGCTCATGCCTGCCCCTGCTCGGGAGTGTCGGTGAAGGTGGCGTGGAGGAGGTCGAGGAGACCGGGCACCAGCTCGGTGCCGTTGACGACCGACTGCTCGTCGTCGTGCGCGCGCAGCCGCAGGGCGCAGTACGACGCCCCGGCGCGGGTCACGCCGGCCACCATCCGCACCTCCTGGCGGTCGGGGTGCTCACGGGCGAACAGCTCGGCCGCGGTGGGGTCGTCGGGAATGTCGTCGTCGACGTCGGGCGGGAGCACCAGCCGCTCGATGACCGCCGCGCAGCCGGTGACGCTCTCGGGCCAGGCGATCGTGTGCAACGCCTCCTCAAGGGCCTGACCGGGCGGGAGGCCGTCCTGCTCGATCGAGGTGAAGGAGCCGTCGTCGGCGGGACCGTCGATGGACATCGCAGCCGCCAGGGCGGGCTCCTGCGCGACGAGCGCGGCGGTGTCGACC
>Ga0310813_10001766_pt1 | contig 13072 bp, 9 predicted proteins | sample YN3metagenome_FD_203086 | JGI IMG/M metagenome (GOLD analysis project Ga0310813, IMG submission 203086) | Soil microbial communities from experimental microcosm in Duke University, North Carolina, United States - YN3 | ecosystem: Engineered > Artificial ecosystem > Soil microcosm > Unclassified ...
CGCCGCGGCTTTAGTTCAATGGTTCCAAACTCGTCGGTACTTAAAGTTACTGCAAAATGTAACCCAGGTGCCTGTCTTAGGCCACTCGAAGCGCGCAAAATGTTTTTGAGTTCAGAACGCCTGGAACCAGGAGATGGCTATGGAGTCAACCCGAACTGGAATAATGTGTCGCATCTGCCCAGGGCAGCCAGTACCCGAGCGGTGGAGCGGGAGCAACAGGAACTGACATGCACTTACGGATTGAACCCAGATTCACCACTGAAACCAGCGTTGTTCTGCAACGGCTGCGCCGCGACTCGCACCAACTTTCAGCGCGCATCCTGGATGTTTCCGGAGTGGGCTTCCGCCTGATGGTTCCGGAGGCTCTCACCGTGGGGGAGCCTTTGCGAATCCTTCTCGGGGATTATAAATTGCTGGTTATGGTGCGCTATTCGATCCCGCTTGAAAATGGGCATTCGGTGGGAGTGGAGCGAATCGATGCCTGGCTGCAGGACGATAAAGCCGTCCCATCCCAGAAGCGGGATGCCGCCCCCTTGTTAGGGCGGCCGCAGTTGAAGGGGCATCTTGGCTTACTGCGGACCACGGCTCTCCACGACCTGTTCACGAAACAGGCCTTTAGGGCAGGGCGCAAACGGCTGTTTCTAGGGGGACTCGCAACCGGCCTCGGCCTCTTAGTACTAGCCATTCTGCGTGGTCCTTGGTAAGGAAAAAGTCTGTAGCCACGTTGTGTGAGCCAGCTTATAGCACCTCATGTTATTGCACATCATGTTATTGCACATCATTGCGCGGTAAAGAGAATCGTGGCATCATAACCGGAAACCGGGAGGTAGCCATGAATCGATCCCGTTCCTTTCGAGATTCAGAAGTGTCCAGGCTCATCGCGGCTGTTTTGTCCCTGAGCGCCGCCGCGACACTTGGCGCGCAGGTGCCGGGATTGCAGATGAACGTGACCTATGTGTGTCCGGCTCTGCAAGCCGCGTTGAAAGTCTATTCCTGCGCCGGTCCGGCGGCTGCCGATTGGTGCGATGTGGAGACATTCACCGCCGGGCAGCCCGCCTCGCGCGGGAAATCGACGCGCCAGCAGGTGATGACGGTGCTCACGGTCTGCCATGTGCAAACCGCCGCGGAGGCCAAGAGCGCGGCTGGCAGTGGAGGGCCGGCGGCCGCTCCCGCCAATCCTCAGACTGGTGCCGGCGGTTTCAAGGTAGGCGACAACGTGCAAGTGCTTACCGCGGGTGGTTTCATGGACGCCAAGATCCTGCAGGTTAGAGGCAATTCTTACTACGTCCATGCGGCGAATGGTGGCGAGGTCTGGAAGTCCTATCCGGCGGAGTTGCGGCGGGTGGGGAAGCTCACCATGGAGGACCACGCTAACGGGCAATACGATCTTAACGACCGGGTGCAGGTGCTGGTGGACGGCCGCTGGGTGGAGAGCGAGATCCATGGAAGCGATGGAAATGGTCAATTTGAGGTCGACGTGCCTGGAGGGCGCCGGGCATGGGTCCCGGTGCAGAGCATTCGTCCCTCCACTGCCCCGCCGCCGGGACCGCCCAAGGGAGGCGTTCCTCCGCGGCCCGGACTGACCAGTTGCGGCAGTAAATACGACGGCCGTTATGCAACCACCGGTGGGTTTGGCTCCTTCCAGGTCACCTTCCGCTCCGGCAAGGCGACTGTTAGCGGGGGACTCGGGGACGAGGAAACGTTGGAATGCTGGATGGGCGGCGGCAAGATCTATCTGCATAAACCCGGCGACGATCCCAAAGTCGATATGCCAATTGATGTCAACGACGACGGCACGCTGCAGACCCCCCTGGGTGAGATCAAGCGGAAGGGCAACTAAACAGAGGCGCGGACGGCGCGCGCCTGTTGTCCCCGACGTGCAAGGTGGAATAAACGCATTCGGCGGCATCGCCCGCTGCTTCGCTGCCGTTGAATCGTACCTCGCTGAAAATAAAACATAACATTGCCTGAACGTTCCGGCTATGGTACTTTCGGAGGGGACACTCTGGGCCTCCCGGTACTTCCCCTCGTTTTCCTATGAATCTGCGGTCTTTATTCAGTCTATTTTCTTCAGATCTGGCCATCGACTTGGGCACGGCCAACACGCTGGTCTACGCCAAAGGCAAAGGCATCGTGGTGAACGAGCCCTCCATCGTCGCCATCAACAAGACCAACGGAGAAGTGGAGGCGGTGGGCAAGGAAGCCAAGGAGATGCTCGGCCGCACGCCCGGCAATATCGTGGCCATCCGGCCCATGAAGGACGGCGTGATCGCCGACTTCAAGGTCACCGAGCGCATGCTGAATTACTTCATTCAGAAGGCGCATGGGCGTAAGATGCTGGTGCACCCGCGTATCATTATCGGAGTCCCCAGCGAAATCACGCAGGTAGAAAAGCGCGCGGTGATCGATTCCGCCTATCACGCTAAGGCGAGTGAAGTATATCTGGTGGAGCAGGCTATGGTGGCCGCGATCGGCGCCGGATTGCCCATCACCGAGCCTTCCGGCAACATGGTTGTGGACATCGGCGGCGGCACCACTGATGTGGCCGTCATCTCACTCTCGGGCATCGTTTATTCGCGCTCGGTGCGGGTGGCCGGCAACGAGATGGACGACGCCATCATGCAGTACATGAAGCGCAAGTATAACCTGCTGATCGGCGAAACCACGGCGGAGCGCGTGAAGATCACGGTGGGCTCAGCATACGAGCTGGATAAGCCGATCACCATGGAGATTAAAGGTCGCAATTTGATCGAAGGCGTTCCCAAGACCATTACGGTGGACGATACCGAGATCCGTGAGGCGCTTTCCGAGTGCGTCGCCACCATCATGAACGCAATCCGCGTGGCGCTGGAGCGTACTCCTCCGGAGCTTTCTGCCGATATTAGCGATCGTGGCATTGTACTGACGGGCGGGGGAGCCCTGCTCAAGAATTTGGATAAGCGCATTCGCCAGGAGACGGGCTTGCCGGTGTCCATCGCCGAGGACCCGCTGGCTTCGGTGGTGCTGGGCACCGGGAAAATGCTGACGGAGTTCAGGCTGCTGCGGCGTATCGCGATCGAGTAGCATAAGGGGGCTGGGCCCCTCGGTTGGGTATGTTGGCGGCTGGGGCAGCCGCATGTAGTATGGAATTTTTCCTCAATCGATACCGCAACCTCACGGTGTTGCTGGTGGCCATTGTGGCGCAACTGTTGCTGCTGGCCTACCAGGTGAAGAGCAACGGCGAAGTGCGGCTGATTCGCGTATGGGCGGTCAGCGCAGTTACCCCGCTGGCGCGCGTGATTGAGGCCGGCCGCAGCGGCACGGTGCACTTCGTTCGCGATTACTTTGTGCTGTTGAACGTGCGCCAAGAAAACCAGCGCCTCAAGTCGGAGCTGGACCGCACCAAGATGGACAACCAGTACCTGCGGGCCGAGCTTTCGACGGCCGACCGCGCCGAGTCGCTGGCCATCTTCCAGCAGCAATCGCCCTCCAAGACCATCGCCGCGCACGTGATCGGCAACACCACGGGGGTAGGCGCCAAGGTGGTCATTGTCGACCGCGGCACCGGCAGCGGCGTCCAGAAAGGCATGGCTGTAATCACGCCGGATGGCATCGTGGGCAAAGTGACGGCCGCCTATCCCACCGCCTCTTTCGTGCTGCTGATCACCGATCCGTCGTTCGCCGCAGGTGTCATTTCCCAAAAGAATCATGTGCATGGAACCTTGAAGGGGCAGGGGTATAGCACGGTTATTGTGGATTACGTGCAGAACGAACAGAAGGTCGAGCCGGGCGAACAGTTCTTTACCTCCGGCGACGATCGTATTTTCCCCAAGGGGCTGCCGGTGGGCGAAACCACCGTGGTTCGGGAAGGCAAATCGTACAAGGAAATCTTTGTCACTCCCAGCGGTTTGCAGAATGGTCTGGAGGAAGTGCTGATTGTGACCGAAGGAGTGCATGTGCCCATCCCGGAAGCGCAGCCAACTTCGCAGACTGTCCATCTGCAAGAGCCGCCGCCGGCGGAATCATCCGATGCTTCCACCATCGATGGCGCGCCCGATCAAGTACCGGCGCAGGCGCCTGCTCAGCCTCCCACGCAAAGCGGGCCGTTGACCACCGACGCCGATCGCCTGGTGGACCAATATCGCAAGATCGGGCAGGCCGAAAAGCATATATATGGCCAGAGCGCGGGTGGCGCCCCGAACTTCAACATCAACTTGAACCCGCGGCCGGCCGACGTAGTGCCCTTGCCGCCCGGAGCCCAGAATCCGGCTTCGCCCGGAGCCCCAAGTTCGGCTTCGCCGCCGGCCCCGAGTCCGGCGCCTCCGCCGCCCGCGCCCGCGGCCAAGAATCCCGGAGCGAAGCGCCCATGAGTGACCTGGGAACCGATTTTCGCCTGGACTTCAGCGAAACCCCGCTCCTGAAGAAGGGCGTTTCAAAATACCATATCGCGGCCATCATCGGCATTCCTTTGGCGGCGATTTTGTTCCAGGTTTACGTTCCGCGTTTCTTCGAAAGGCTCTCCTACCTGGAACTGCCGCTGTTGGTGACGGTGTATTTTTCGCTGATGCGCCGGTCGCCGGTGGCGGGGGTCCTGTTCGGTGCCGGTATTGGCCTGGCGCAGGATTCGCTCTCGCATAATCCGCTGGGGATGTTCGGGATCGTCAAGACCCTAGTGGGCTATTTCGCGGCGCAAATGAGCCAGCGCTTCGATGTGCAGAATGCCGGTGTGCGGCTGGTGCTGGGTTTTTTCTTTTGTTTTTTCCACCAGTTTTTTTATTGGGTGCTGGGTCGCGCGCTGCTGGGCGAAGCGCTGGATCTGGATTTACAAACGACGCTGCTGGTAGCGGTGCTCAACGCCCTGGTTGCCGTGCCCCTATTTCACATCTTGGATAGACTGAAGGTTACGGATTAAGATGCCATTGGAGCGCGAGCCCGATTTCAAGCCCGACGCCGCCAAGCGCCTCTCGCACGACGACACTCGCTTCGCGCTGGGACGCATCGCCGGTTTCCAGTATTTCATCGTCGCCGTCTTTCTATTCCTGATTACCGGCTTCTGGGTGCTCCAGATTCGCGACGGCCAAAGCAATAGCGAACTTGCCGAGCACAATCGCGTCAAGACGGTCCCGGTAATCGCGCCGCGCGGAAAACTCCTCGACCGCGACGGGCGCGTGATCGTGGACAATCAGGCGGCCTTCACGCTGCTGTTGACGCGCGAAAATCTGAACCCGGATCACCTTGATGGCATCGCAGCCGGCCTGCACCTGGACCCCGCCGAGGTCCGCGCGCGCGTGCGGCGCTTCGCGTCGCGTCCCAAGTATGTGCCGGTGATGATCAAACAGGAGCTGACGCCGGCGGAAATCTCTTTTGTCGAATCGCATCGTGACGCCGATACCTACCCGGAAATGGAACTGGTCACGAACCAGCGGCGCCTGTATCCGCGCAATGGCTTCGCGGCGCATGCCGTCGGTTACGTGGGCGAAGTCTCCGAGCAGGAACTGGACACTCCCGAATTTGCGAAATATTCGCAGGGCGAAATCGTCGGCAAAGCGGGACTGGAACGCCAGTATAACGATATGCTGATGGGAACCGACGGGCAGCGCCGGGTGGTGGTGGATAGTTCCGGCCGCGAGCGGGAAGTGCTGGAGAGCACCGAGGCCACGCCCGGCCACAGCCTGCAGTTGACGCTGGATTTGGATCTGCAGGCGGTCGCGGAGCTGGGGCTGGAGGGCCAGCGCGGCGCGGTGGTGGCGCTGGATCCGCGCAGCGGCGAAGTGCTGGCGATGGTCAGCCGCCCGGCCTACGATCCCAATGCCTTCGCGGCCCACATTACAACCGAGTATTGGAAGCAGTTGACGTCGGGCAACGATAACCCCATGCTGAATCGCGCGATTCAGGCTCAGTTCGCGCCGGGTTCGACATTCAAGCCGATCATGGCGCTGGCGGGCCTGGAAACCGGTACGATTGACGACCACGACACCTTCCGCTGTCCCGGCGGCGCCACGTTTTTTGGGCGTTTTTTCAAGTGCTGGCAGAAAAGAGGGCATGGCACCGTCAACGTGCACCTGGGCATCGTGCAATCCTGCGACGTATTCTTTTACAACCTGGGCAACAAGCTGGGCATCGACCAGATTGCCGCCTACGCGGAGATGGCGGGCATCGGCAAGAAAACCGGGATCGATCTGCCGGGCGAGGCCGAGGGCCTGATGCCATCGAGTAAATGGAAACTGCGCACCCAGCGCCAGAAGTGGTACGCCGGCGAGACCATTTCCGTCGCCATCGGACAAGGCGCGGTAACGGTGACGCCGCTGCAACTGGCGGCAGCCATCGGCGGGATTGTCAGCGGTGGAAACTGGTTCAAGCCTCACTTGGTGAAGGAGGCGGCGGCGCGCGAACCACGGCACGCCGATCTGCGCGCCGAGAGCGTCGCCAGCGTGGTCTCCGGCATGTACGGCGTGATCAACGAGGGGGGGACAGGCGCAGCGTCGCGCATCGAAGGCGTGGAATTTTCGGGCAAGACCGGGAGCGCCCAGCGGATCTCCAACGACCTGCGAAAATCCGGCGCGGTGGATGCGGATGAACAGAAGGACAACGGCTGGTTCGTCGGATTCGCGCCGCGCGAGAACCCGGAAATCGTGGTAGCGGTGCTGCTCGAAGGCGGCGAGCATGGCGCGCTCGCCGGGCCCATCGCGCGCGATGTCGTAAAATCCTACTTCGATAAAAAGATTCGGATCTCCCAAACCGCACCGCTAGCGCGGCCACTGGCGCTGCTGCGATCGCCGCGGCCTTAGTACTTAGGGCGATTAAGTGACCGCGGGACGCCGTACTTCGGCACGATTTTCCGTCCTGGGAGTAAATTCGGCCACGTATTTTCGACCGGGTTCGACGTATGTGCCTGAATCGACTCGGATGGCTCCGCATTGGTGACGCGCATGCACGTAAGGGGGCATGTTACGCATCACAAAACTCGCAGTCGTTGTCTTTACGGGCACTTGCCTAGCCTGGTCTCAGGAGCCAAATCCCGTACAAAAGCCCGGTTCGGGGATCCAGCCGGAACCTGGCATGCCAACGGCCATTTTCCGTATCCAAGTGGTTTCGCGCTCCACTCCCGCGGTGAACTATCTGCACCGGGGAGGCGCCACCAAGATTGACTTCGACGGTACGCCGCTGATGCCTGAGGGGAAGGGCGGGGCGACGGTGGAAAGCGAACGCGGCGTGATACGCGTATCCGCGCGCTTCGAGAATTTCGTGCAACCGAGCACATTCGGCCCGGAGTACCTGACCTATGTCCTGTGGGCGATCTCACCGGATGGCCGTCCGGTAAATTTGGGTGAACTCACTTTGGATCATTATGGCAAGGGGTCGAGCAGCGACATCAAGACCACCAGTGAGATTCAAACCTTCGGCATGATCGTCACCGCCGAACCGTATTATGCGGTGACCCAGCCGAGCGATGTGGTGGTCATGGAAAATGTAGTGCGTAAGGATACTCGCGGCGTCATAGAGACCATCGATGCGAAGTATGAGCTGCTGCCGCGCGGTCTGTACACCATGGAAGGAAAAGCCAAAGGCTTCCTGCCGGTTCGCGTGGACAAGAAGAATCCGTTCGAGCTGTATGAAGCGGAGAATGCGGTGATGCTGGCGCGCGTCGCCGGAGCCGAACAGTATGCCGCCGACAGCTTTCAGAAGGCGATTGATGCGCTCGCCTGGGCGCACCGCAACCAGGCGCAGAAGCCCGGCCAAAAACCAGTGATCACCATGGCTCGCGAGGCGGCACTGCGCGCCGAGGATTCGCGTGTGATCGCCATCCGTGCGCAACGGGAAGAAGCTTTGGCCGCCGAGCGGGCAGCGTCACTGGCTCGCGAAACCGCGTCCAACGCCAAAGCGGACGAGGAAGCCCGAGAGCGTGCCCGGGCCGACCGGGAACGCGCCGAGGCCGATCGCCAACGCGCCCAAGCGGATGCGCAGCGGATGCAGGCGGAAGCCGAGCGCTCGGCTGCCGAGAAAGCCCGAGCGGAAGCGCTGGCTGCCACAGCCCAGGCGAATGCCGACCGGCAGCGGGCTGAGACCGCCAAACTGGAGGCCGATCGCGCGCGTCAGGAAGCCCTCGAGCAACAACAGAAGTTAGAGGCAGAGGCTGGTCAGGCGCGGGATGCTGCGGCCAAGGCTCAGCAGGAGCAGGCGGAACTGCGCCAAAAGTTGATGATTCAGTTCAATCAAATCCTGCAGACGCGCGAGACGGCTCGGGGACTGATCGTGAATATGAGCGATGTGCTGTTTGATACCGGTAAATATACGCTGAAGCCGGGCGCCCGCGAGAAGCTCGCGAAGATCTCCGGCATTATTCTGGCTCATCCCGGACTGACCATTACTGTCGAAGGCCATACCGACAGCGTGGGCGGCGACGACTACAATATGAAGTTGTCAGAAAATCGGGCGAATGCAGTGAGGACCTACCTGATTTCCCAAGGGCTGGATTCCAGCATCGTGACTGCCCAAGGCTTCGGCAAGACGCGGCCGGTCGCGGACAACAGTACGGCCGCCGGTCGGCAGCAAAATCGCCGCGTGGAAATGGTGGTGGCGGGCGACGTACTTGGTACCAGCGCTAGCGCCGTCGCCCCCCAGTAGGGTGAGTGGAACGCGGCGGCCGTGGGCGCGCCGCGTACTTTGCGCTCAAGCCAGGTCGAACTTCTCGTGGTGCAGCTGCGGGTCGCTCTTGACCAGAACCGGGCGCCGCAGGACCTCTTCCAGTTCTTCCAGGAATTTGTTCTGGTGCGATTTCAAGACCTTGGCGACGTCCGGATGGACGCGCAGCATGACCTCTTTGCCTTCAATGCTTCGCGAAAGCTTGCGGGCTTCTGTAAGGATCTCGCTCACCACGGTCTGCGGACTCTTGACGTAACCCGCGCCTTCGCAATGCGGGCAGGGTGCGCACAGTGTTCGCTCCAGCGACTGCTTCACGCGCTTGCGGGTAATGGCGACCAGGCCGAAATCGTTGAACTGGAGAATCTTGTAAGGCGCACGGTCGGCGCGCATGGCTTCTTCGAGGGTTTGCATCACCTTCTGGCGGTTCTTGCGCTCGTCCATGTCGATGAAATCGATCACGATGATGCCTCCCAGATCGCGCAGGCGGATCTGGCGGACAATCTCCTTAATCGCTTCAGTGTTGGTCTTAACGATGGTGTCTTCGAGACGATTGGTCTTGCCGACGTACTTGCCGGTGTTGACGTCGATCGCCACCAGCGCCTCCGTCTGATTGATGACGATGAAACCGCCGGACTTTAGCCATACCTTCGGCCGCAGAGCTTTTTCGAGTTCATTGGTAACACTGAAAGCGTCGAAGATGGGAGCATCGCGCGTGTATAGCTTCACCTTCGGCACCAGCACCGGCTGGAAGCGCTCGACGAAGCGCAGCACGTTTTCGTAGGTCTCTTCGTTGTCGATCCAGATGGCTTTGAAACTGTCGGCCAACTGGTCGCGCAGAATGCGCTGTACGATGTCCAGATCGTGATGGAGCATCGACGGCGCGGGTCGCTTATCGGCCTTGGCGCGGATATCCTGCCACAAGTTGTAGAGGAACAGCATGTCGCCCGCGATCTCGTCCTCCGTGCGGCCTTCGGCGGCGGTGCGGGTGATGAATCCGCCCACCGGGCCCGGCCGTTTGCCTTGCAGAATCCGCTTCAAGCGCAGGCGCTCCTCGTCGCTCGCGATCTTGCGCGAGACCCCCATATGCTCGAGCGTCGGCATGTAGACCACGTAGCGTCCCGGGAGCGCGATGTGCGAGGTGATGCGGGCGCCCTTGGGACCTAGCGGTTCCTTGGCGATCTGAACGATGATTTCCTGGCCTTCTTTGAGTAAATCGCTGATCGAGGGCTGGCCCTGATTGGGGCGCGAGACGGTGCGCTCCTGGCGTTCCTGCCGTGGTTGCTCTTCGCGAGCGGCGGCGCCATTGGACTCGCCACGCGCCATTTCCGGACGCGGCTGCTCCGCCGCTCCGGCTTCGGCGCGTGTACGGTCGGCTTGGTCGGGCGAGCTTTGCCCGCGGCCGCGCCGGCGACGGCGCGAGACCCGATGCGGGAAGCGCCCTCCGCGCTCGCGAACCGAAGCGCTTCCGGATTCCGCGCCGGCATCGCCCGTCACCGCTGCTTCTCCGGGAGGCGTGATCTCGATGCCTTCGACGTCGCCCAGAATCATCGCCTGTATGTCGCTATCTTCGTCGTCGTCAAGCAGGGGCGCGACGGCAGGATGGTCTTCGGATTCGCCCGCGAGATGCTCGGAGACTTCGGCCGATTCCAGGGTTTCCGGCATGAATTCTACCGCGTCCACTTCTTCCGCTGTGCCGTCTGCCATCAGGAGGCCCGGTTGTTCGGGTACTTCCGCTGAGTCCGACTCGACCGCCCGCTTGTGGAGCGGCGCATCCGGCAGTGCGTTCTCGGGTGGATAGTGGATGGGTTCGTCGAACTCGTTTACTTCGACTTCGCTGTCCACTTCTGGTGCTTTTTCGACGCTTGCGGTTTCGATCCCCGCAATCGCTCCGGCAAACGTGGATTCTGCGGTAGACGGCGGTTTTTCCAGCGCGTGTTCCGGCGGCGCAGTCTGGCGATACTTCGCGAGTGATTCGCCGGGTAACACAATCGGGGCCACCGGCACCGGCGCCCAAGCGGGGGTTATCGGAGTCTCGACCGCGGCTTCAGCCTCGGCTTCGGGGGCCGTGCTTGGCAAATCCGCTGCTTCCGGCCCCGCCGCTGCAGCCGGACGAGCGGTGTCACTGGCGTACTTGGAATCCGGAAAACCGTGCCCGCCACGTCGTCGCCGGCGGGACCTGCGACCCCTGCGCTCGCGTTCCTCACGCTCGCCGCTGAAAGCTGGCGCGAGTCCATTGGCAGCACGTTCGCCGGTCGGCGCGGCAGCCGTCGCCAGTAGCTCCGTGACAGCGGCACCTTCCGTGGCGACGGGAGCCGCGCCGGCCTCTTCAGAGGGACTTGGGGCTGGAGGCCGGTAGGGCGGAGCAACGTCGCGTTGCTCGCGGCCACCTCGATCGCGATCGCGACCGCGGTCCCGGCCCCGCTCGCGGACGGGGCGCTCGTCGCCGGTGATCTTGTCGAAATCCTCGTGCTCCTCGAGGAAGTCGGAAACATAGAGAAACGTGTCGCGCTCCAGGCCCACATCGACGAAAGCCGATTGCATTCCAGGCAGCACGCGCGTCACGCGCCCTTTATGAATGCTGCCGGCGAGCGAATATTCGTTGGCGCGCTGGAAGTAGACTTCCACCAACTGGTCGTCTTCGATCAGCGCCACTTTGGTTTCGTGCCGATTGGCCGAAATCACCAATTCCTTACTCATGTGTTCATCCCTTCATGGGCCTTCGGGGCCCTTCCTAGGCCTTCAGGAGGCCTCGGGGACCGGGTCCAAGGGAAGAGGCGGGTAGCGCGGGCTTCGATGGATCGCTCACTGGCGGCGTCGCCGGGATGGAGAAATTTTCCTCGCACATCCCGCTTCGAAACTGCTCCAACCGCCAGCAGAAGAACCCACTCTCGGGGAGGCCAAGTGATCCGCCACGATCGGCGCGTCTCAATCCCCTTGAAGGAGTTCAAAAAACTTTGGTTACCGAAATCCGTTTTACGCCTGAACGCCTTTGGAGCGCCAAGTCCGTATCCTAAATCAACTCACAAACCGCCGGAGCCGAACGTTGTTCACCAGCCCCAGCATCATAAATACTGAAAACATATTCGAGCCGCCCGAACTCATGAGCGGCAAAGGAATCCCGGTCACAGGCATGCGTCCCACCACCATCCCCACGTTCACCAGCAAATGGAACAGCAGCAGCGCGGCCACGCCCATACAAACGTACATCCCGGCCCGGTCGGGGGCCATCTGGGCATTCTGAACAATCTGCATCAACAGCAAAAAATAGAGACTCAACACCACCACCACACCCACGAACCCATGCTCCTCGGCGAAGGACGAGAAAATGAGATCGGTATGAGTGGCCGGCAGGAAGCGAAGCTGGGTTTGGGTGCCGCGCGTGACTCCGCGCCCCCAGACGCCGCCGTCTCCCACCGCAATTTTGGATTGGATTACCTGATAACCGGCTCCCCGAGGATCGCCTGAAGGGTCCAGAAACGTCTCCAGGCGCTGCCGCTGGTAGTCCTTGAGAAAGTACCAGCCGACCGGTAAGGCGAGTGCGCCTACCAACGCGACCATGGCCAAGTATCGCCATTGAACTCCGGCTATCAGAATCCCGACGGCCAGGATCGGCAGGTACGTTAACCCCGTACCCAGATCCGGCTGGTACATCACCAGCATGGCCGGAATTCCTACTAACCCTCCTAATTTCAACAAGTCGCGAGGCTTGATCTCATCGCTACGAAGTTCCGACACGTACCTCGCTACCACTAATATTATCACCAATTTGACAAATTCCGAGACCTGAAGATTTACACCCAGGACTCTGATCCAGCGGCGCGAGCCGAAGACCAGGCGCCCGGCCAGCAGAACTCCGACCAGCGAGGTGACCGAGAGCGTGTAAAGCAAGGGGATCTGGCCCAGCAATGTGTGATAGTCGATGGATGTCACCACCCACATCAGGCCGAGGGCGATGCCGATCCAGATGAGCTGCTTCCACCAGGCGTCTTCCCAGCGGGTATCGCGGGTGGCGGAGTAGATCTGCAGCACGCCGAGTCCGCAGATGATGAGACTGATCAGCAGCAGCGGCCAATCCAGGTCCCGATAACTGCGATAGCGCGCCATGCAACTTTCAGTTTACGGCAGAAGCGGGGTGAACGCCTACGAATTTATTCGGTGTCAAGACTCGTCATGCTTTGGCTGTTGTCAAGTTGTCGGCACCCATGACCTAGAATTAGTCAATAGCCGCATGGGAACGATGATCTAAGCCGCGACGTCCGCGTGATTTTCGCGTCGGGGCCTTCCGGCCTGGAAATGGCTTGGCGCGAAGCGAGCGTTTGACTCGGCGCTGCCAAGCACCTGCGTACAGGTCCAAACTTTTGGACAAACGCCAGTCTGGCGGCGTTTGCCGAAGCCTATGATCGTCACCTTCGACCGGGGATTCCTACGCCATCGCAAAGTGGACGTCCGG
>Ga0310813_10001767_pt1 | contig 13069 bp, 5 predicted proteins | sample YN3metagenome_FD_203086 | JGI IMG/M metagenome (GOLD analysis project Ga0310813, IMG submission 203086) | Soil microbial communities from experimental microcosm in Duke University, North Carolina, United States - YN3 | ecosystem: Engineered > Artificial ecosystem > Soil microcosm > Unclassified ...
GCTTCCCGGCATTATCGTGTCGGAGATCGAATAGGAAAGACCATATCCGAAGAAATTCGAAGTTACCATCCCGCCCGGTATCGACGCGATATTTGTCACAGGTACCGGCGAGCTTATCGAGCCGATGAGGTTCCAGCCAAGGCTCACGGAAATCGTATCAACGGTTCTTGCTTGACCGGCCAGCGCCAAAACTTGACCGCCCGAGAACTTCATCCAGTAACCAGTACCGTTCCGTAACGTATCCGTTGCGGCGTATCCGGAGGCACTATAAGCAAATGCACTACCAGAGCTGGAGGGGAATACGGAAGATTTGCGATAGTCCGGCAGCGTGCGGGGGACGGAGAGGATATTCCATCCGTTATTTATCGTGACAACGGATGCATCAGTAATTTCCGCCAGCGGACGGCGCCACACGCTCCGCGTAGTCGTTCCGGCGTAGAGGTATTGGTCGTCACACGTCATCTTATACACGGCATTTTTCGGGCTCCAACCCTCATTGATCGCGGCCCAAGTTCCGCCCTTATCGGTCGATCGATAGACGCCGTCGTTGGTACCCACGAAGAGATCTCCCCCCTTTGTTGTAAGCGACTGTGCACCCACGGCAAATGGAAGACTCGCGGTCGCCGTCCACGTCGAGCCGTGATCGGTCGACTTCTTTACACCCGTGGAAGAAGAGGCGAATAGCGTCGAGTCTATCTGAGCAAACGTCGATATCGCACCGGCTGTCGTAGCCCACGACGCCCCATCATCCGTCGAACGGTGGGAGGCGACATTGGAACCCGTCACAACGTTGGAGCCATCCTTCCATATGTCAAGGCCGCCTTCGTAGAAGAGATAACCCGCCGGAAGTGTAGCCCACGTTAACCCTGCGTCCGTGGATTTCGCCACCCCCGGGTATCCGGTCAAGTACACTGTGTTTCCTTCTACCCAAAATGAAAAAGTGTTCGTCAGGCCAAAGCCGGTGTTGCTCAACGTCCAGTTGTCGCCGTTGTCGGAACTTCTGAATAGTTTGTAGGAAGCCGTACCGCCAAGCAAATCTGTTCCGACGCGCGCAAAGCAGTAATACCCGGCATCTGCGGGGAGCCCGTTATTGATTTCCGCCCATGTATCGCCATGATCGCTGCTTCGGAAAAATCCATCGGCATCACCTGCCGCAAACAATGATCCGTTACTGGAATAGATGCCGTTTATCTTCAGCGCCTTTATGCCGGCCGACGACTTGAACCAGTTCGTTCCATTGTTCGTTGACCGGAATATTCCATGGCTTGCAAAACCCAGCATGACACTCGATCCGCTTGCCGCCAGTGATCGAATTGCCGTGCCGGATGTCGGTTGCGGCAAGCCCACCCGAATACTATCCCACGTGTTGCCACTCTGATCGGCACGAAACATATATCCTCCCACACCGATAAAAAGATTCGAAGACGTCGATAGAACGCTCGTCGTGAAGTTTGTTCCGGGAATGGCGGCACTCGGATTGATTTTCGTCCACGCTGTATCGTTCCCGGTGGATCGGAACACGCCCGTGGTGCTTGTGGCAACAAAGATATACGAACTATTTGCACTCAGGCCCGTGATTCCCCCAATCGTGGTGTTGCTCGGAATCCAATTCACGCCGTTGTCGGTAGACTTATAAATCCCTTTCACGGTATTCGATAAGCCGGCATAAATATCAGATCCCTTCGTTGTAAGGAAGATCGCCGAGGAATTTGCAGGCATGCCGGCATTCGACGCCACCCACGTGTCACCACCATCAGTCGAAGAATAGAACGAGGGACTCCCAAGGGCGGTGGTGACGTGGGCGAGGAGCTTTGACCCGACGACCAGCATCACACTCATCGTTGCGTAGCCGGGCAAACCGGACCCATTCATCTGGCTCCACGTATCTCCATTGTCGGTGGAACGATACACGATCTTGGGATTTACTATTGTGCTTGAGCCGATGTACACTGTTGTCCCGGAGGCTGCAATGGAATACAGCGGCATATCGGCACCGAACGAGTTCGTGACCGGAACCCACGAGGCGCCGTTGTTCGTGGACCGGTACACGCCGTTATTTGCAAGAGCGTACACATATCCGTTCGCAGCATTTACGACGAGCTGGCTTACGAATCCGCCCGATGGCCCGCTCGTCTGCACCCATTGTCCCATGGCGGGGATACCGCCGAGGAGAAGAAGGATGAGAATGGTAATGAGGTATTTCATGATAACTTCTTTCGGTTAATGGTAGAGGTGCAAGTAACATGCGTACAGGAACAGTCTGACAGGGCGATCATTTAACGAGCATCATTTTTTTGATTTCCGAATACGAACCGGCCCGCATTCTATAATAGTACAGCCCGCTCGATACTCCGCCCGCATCCCACGCAGTCTTGTACGTTCCGGGCTGAAGCTCCTGATTCACCAGCGTGGCAACCTCTCTTCCAAGCAGATCGTACACCGCGATTCTTACCACTCCGAAACTTGAAACCGAGAACTCAAGCGTCGTCGTCGGGTTGAACGGATTCGGATAATTCTGGCTGAGCGCGAACCCCGACGGAACCATCGAGGGAATTTCCTCGACAGCAGCGACGACATCGCTCAACGGCCGTTTCCACACACTGTTGCCGCTCGTTCCAGCGTACATTGACCCGGCGACAACGGCGAATGAATACCCGTAATTTGAAGGGGGCAGTCCCGTGGAGATCTTCGTCCACGAAGTACCCATATTGGTGCTGACAAAGATCCCATTGTTCGGGCTGCATGCGAAGAGATTGCTTCCCTCCCCCCAGAGCTGACCTGTCCCTCCGCCCGAAGGCAGATTCGTAACAGCACTCCAGAACCCGCCGCTGTTTGTGGATTTATAGACTTTGTTCGGAAACCCTCCTCCGGCAAATAGGGTCGATCCTACTGAGGTAAATCCACCGACGCCAAAGTACGGGGCTATCCCGGAATCGGCCCATGCCCAGGTAATTCCGTTGTCGGTTGATTTTGCGACTTCCAGGCCATACGCGTATAACTCCGCGCCGGATTTATAGAGCCCCGAAAACCCGACAAAGTTGCCGAGCGCGGTGTCGGCCTGCGTCCAGTTGTCTCCATTATCCGTGCTGAGATAGATTCTGCCGTTTGCCGCGATGAGTCCGGCGGGTGTCGAAACGATGGCGCCGAGAGAACCGAACGCGCCCCCCATGCCATTTCCGATATTTGTCCAGGTCGCACCGCCATCGGTCGAACGCTCAAGGCCGTCGACCGGAAAATCGCGTTCGATGAGAGTTGAGCCGTTCACATAGACAAGCGTCGCCTGGCTCGAAGAATCTTTGAGATTACCCCGTACGTTCGTCCATGTATCTCCACCATCGTTTGTTTTGAAGATGCTATTCCCGTTTCCGTAGAGTATGCCGCCGTCGAGGAGAAAGTTATTCATGTCCCGCGCTTTGAGCCCGGTGACTGTCTGTGTCCAGTTCGCTCCATTATCGGTGGATTTGTAAACTCCGTTTGCAATGGTTCCGACGAAGACATCGGATCCTGATAGCGCGACTGCATTCATATTCATGTATGGCAGGCCTCCTCCAAGCGGCGACCAATTTGCACCGCCATCGGTACTGCCATACATGTAATACGCTGCCGCTGCATAAACGCGCGATCCTGTCGCACGGAGTTTGATAATTCCCGAATAGAGCGGAATGCCGTTGTCAGCCTGCACCCAGGTACTGCCGGCGTCCGTCGTCTTATAGAGATGAACTCCTCCGGCGTACACCGTTGAGCCGTCGGAATACATGCCATCGTAGAGATAATAATCGGCAGGAAGGCCGCTGTTGGAAGGAGACCACGATCCGCCGAGATCGGTCGAGCGGAACATCGGACTGAGGGTTCCGTTGCTGTACGATGCGCTTGCAAGAAGAGTTGTACCGACCGCCGCAATGCTGCCCACCGCCACGTTTACTCCGCTGTTTGGCAGGCCGGAATTCGAGGTTGCCCAATTGACACCGTTGTCCGAAGAATGAAACACGCCTTTCGCCGTTGTGCTTGCAAAAACATCCGCGCCGATAACCGCTAGGCCTGTAACGCTCCCGAACAACCCGGTTGCTTCCGTCCATGTGGTGCCGTTGTCGGATGAGTAGTAAAGACTGCTTGTCCCGGACGCCAGGAGGTTTGAACCGCTCTTCGCCATCGCGACGACGGTCTGATATCCCATGCCGTTGATTTTTTGCGTCCACGTGGCGCCTGCGTCGGTGGAAAGGAACACGCCTGCACCCGATGTTCCGGCATACAGGTTCGAACCGTCGGCGAGAAGCTCGAAGACTGCTCCTCCTTCCGGCCCTTTTGTTTGCACCCATTGCGCAATGCCGGTAGTGCCAAGTATCAGAAGCGCAAGAATAATTGTACCAACGAATTTCATACTATGTCCCTTCCTGAAAATGAGGTGTACGAGGATGAATCACTTTTGTCGAAACCCAGTGCGGAAGCTTCTGCGAGCACAAATCCGATCGGGATGCGCTGGCAGATTTCCATTGCTGTCGCCTTATCTGTTGCGGTCATAATGCTGAAACCTTCTTTTGTGAGAACTTCCCGAAGCCGCCGGAGTTCTTTTGTGTCTGAATCGATAACGAGGATGTGCTTTTCCATTTAATTGGATCGAATGAGTGGTACGTATTTATACAAAGGTCATGCCGAACGGGAAATGGGACTGAAACCGGCGAATGGAAACCGGATTCCTGATTTTTGAACTCTGAGCCTTGAAACGTGTCGCCGGAAAGCGACGAGTAAATCGTGGAAGTTTGTCGGCGGAGGGAGACATCGCCCTTTTTGAATGTGGCGATTAATTTTGTAGATTTTGATAGGTTCACTCGCAGATTACCTGATTTCACCTTAATGAAATACCTCCTTGCTCTATTCATAGTGGCATGTTCCGCCAATGCAACTGCGGGGGCTACGCACTCGGTCGCCCGCCAGTGGAATGAAGCCATGATCCAGGCCGTACGGCATGATCTCGCCCGGCCGACAGTTCAGGCGCGTAATCTTTTCCATTTTTCGATTGCGGTATATGATGCATGGGCGGCATACGACAGTGTTGCTCAAACATACCTACTGGGGAAAAATGTCGGAGGATTCGTCTGCCCCTTCACCGGAGTAAGCCAACCGGCAGACGTCCATGCCGCTCGTGAAAAAGCGATGAGTTATGCGGCGTACCGGCTTCTTACATTTCGGTTTCAGAATTCTCCCGGAGCGACCGCCTCTCTCGCCCGGTTCGATTCACTGATGAACGTTCTCGGATTCGATCCTGCGGATACTTCGACAGACTACACCACGCAATCACCTGCCGCGCTTGGGAATTATCTCGGCCAGCAACTCATTTCATATGGGCTTCAGGACGGCGCCAACGAATCGGGTTCTTATGCGAATCAACATTACCTTCCCGTAAATCCTGCTCTCATTGTGGCACTTCCCGGCAACCCGCGGATCGTAGATCCCAACCGGTGGCAGCCGCTTGCGCTCGACACCATTATCGACCAGAACGGAAACGTTCTCCCCGAAAACATCACAAAGTTCCTGACGCCCGAGTGGGGCGCGGTGACTCCGTTCGCGCTCACCGCGGGCGAAAAAACTCTTCACAACCGCGGCGGGTATACATACCAGGTATATCACGATCCCGGGCCGCCCCCGATGATCGATACGATGAACACTGAAAGCGATTCCAGCAAGATGTATAAATGGGCATTCGAGCTGGTCGCGGTGTGGTCGTCGCATCTCAAAGCTACCGACACGCTGCGCTGGGATATTTCCCCCGCGTCGATCGGGAACAATCCCACGCTGCCGCAAACGTATACCGATCTCAAGAATTTTTACAATCTTACCGGGGGAGGCGATCAAGGGACAGGCAGGATTGTGAATCCTCGTACCGGCCAGCCGTATGCGCCGCAGTTTGTCCCGCGCGGCGATTACGCGCGAGTGCTCGCAGAGTTCTGGGCTGATGGCCCGACATCCGAGACTCCGCCGGGGCATTGGTTTACGATTTTGAATTATGTCGACGACCAGCCGCTTTTCGAGAAGAAGTTCAAAGGCCAGGGCCCGACCCTTGAAGACCTTGAGTGGGACGTCAAAGCATATTTTGCCCTCGGTGGCGCTGTGCATGACGCAGCCGTTTCATGCTGGGGAATCAAAGGATGGTATGACTTTGTGCGGCCGATCTCCGCGATACGTTGGATGGCAGATCGTGGACAATGCTCCGACTCGACGCAGCCGCACTTTTCCCGCTCGGGAATCGATCTTATTCCTGGCTTCATCGAACTCGTCCAGCACGGAGATTCACTCGCCGGAGCGGGGGACACAAACGTCGGCAAGATAAAATTGCTCGCGTGGCGCGGTCCGAAGTTTGTGGCTAACCCGCAAACCGATTTCGCAGATGTCGGCTGGATCCTTGCCGAAGACTGGATGCCGTACCAGCGTCCGACGTTCGTAACCCCGCCGTTTGCCGGTTACACTTCCGGACATTCCACCTACTCCCGCGCATCCGCAGAGGTGATGACGCTTCTCACCGGCGACGAATATTTTCCGGGCGGAATGGGTGAGTTTCACGCACCGCAGAATCAATTTCTTGTATTTGAAGAGGGCCCGAGCGTGGATGTGACCCTTCAGTGGGCAACCTACCGGGACGCCGCCGATCAATGCAGTCTTTCACGAATCTGGGGAGGAATTCATCCGCCGATCGACGACATGCCGGGCCGGATTATCGGCAGGACAGTCGGCATCAATGCATTCGCCCTCGCTGAAAAATATTTCCTGGGACAGGTGACTTCAGTTGTAGAAGCGCCGCCGGTCAAACGTGACAGAACTGTTTCAGTTTATCCGAACCCGGTGTCAAGCGGAAAAACGCTGACTATTTCGTTCAACTCACCCGCTCGCAATGTCGATATATCGCTGTATGATATTCTTGGAAGAGAGATTACTTCGAAGAGAATCGACGATGTCCAGAACCTCCAGACAGTTGCTGTCAACACAGCATCGCTTGCGACCGGCATGTATCTGGTAAGGGTCAAGGAAAGCACCTCGGTGAGCTTCCACCGGGTATTCATTCTCAAATAGTCATTTGTATTTTTTTTGCATAAAAAAAGGCTCCCGTGAGAGCCTTTTTTTAAATGAACGATGCAGCATGCTCAGTATTCAATCCCGAGCTGGGCGAGCAGCTTATAAAAATGGGTCCGATTGATGCCCAGAATTTTGGCGGCGTCCGCTACTGAGCTTGCCTCGCGCAGCGTCTTGATAATATACATCCTTCGAAATTCTGTTTCGGCTTCGAGGAGCGGCTTTCCCATCGCAACACCGGGTTCCTGTGAAGATTGCTCGATCAGCTCAGGCGGAAGATCTGTCACTTCGAGGGATGTCCCTTTCGATAATACGACCGACCTGTGGATGACATTCTCGAGTTCGCGGACATTGCCGGGCCAGGAGTATTGTTCGAGGACATCGAGGGCCTCGCGCGAGAGGCTCTGCGTAGATCCGTTTCCGGCATATTTCCGGATAAAAAATTCGGCAAGCTCCTTGATGTCTTCCTTCCGTTCGCCAAGCCCGGGCATGGTGAGCTCGATGACCTTCAGGCGGTAATAGAGATCTTCGCGGAACGTCCCTGCCTCGATCATCCCGCCGATATCGCGGTTCGTGGCCGCGATAAACCGTACATCAATGCGCATCGGATGGACGCTCCCGAGTCGCTCGATCTCTTTTGTCTGGAGGACCCTCAGTAACTTTGCCTGCAGGTTGACAGAAAGCTCCCCCAGCTCGTCGAAAAACACGGAGCCGCCGTTGGCGATCTCCAGTTTTCCCGGCTTCGGTTTTGTGGCGCCCGTGAACGCGCCGCTTTCATACCCGAAGAGCTCGGACTCTAAAAGGTCGGCAGGAATTGCGCCGCAGTTGATCGTTACAAAGGGCTTCGCGCTGCGATGGCTGTTCCGGTGGATCGCGCGCGCGAGCAGGTCTTTGCCTGTTCCGTTCTCGCCCAAGATCAAAACAGGAGCTTCCGTCGGAGAAATCTTCGATGAAATCTTCAGTATGTCGAATAATCTTTTGCTCGACCCGATCATGTCCTCGCAGCTGAATTGCTTTCGAAGGTCGTCAAACTTCATCGAAGCTTCATCGAGCAATTTCTTTTCCAGCGATGAAATTTCGATTGAAATTTCCAGCCCGCGCACGATCTGGCGTGCGAATGACAGGAGAAATGTGAGATCCGATTCGATAAAAGGATTCTTGTCGGCCCGGCGGTCGAGGTAGACAGCGCCAAGGACTTTGACCCCCGCAACAAGGGGCACGCATAAGACGGCGCTTATGCCGAGCCTGATAACGCTCTGGCGTTTGGAGAGAACATCGTCGGCGGCGGCATCTGCAACCTGAACGGCTTTGGCCTGAGAGAGCGTATTGCTGATGACGGTCCGGCTCATCTCCCTCGCTTCCGGATGTTCGTCGGGATTCATGTTCCGGGCGAATACGGATTCCTGCTCACCGGCATCCCCCGTATGATTGACGAGCACGATAAAACCCGCCTCTGCCCGGAGCTCGCGGACCACGGTTTCAATGGCTTTTTCCATCAGCGCTCGCATCTCGGTCTCCGAGGAAAACGAAATCCCGGAAGTGTAGAGCACTTCCAACCGGCGTTTTTCTTCGGCGAGCGATGCAAGCCGCTTATCGTCTCCCTCCCTATCATCCATCAAACCGGTTAGTTCCGCGCTGATCGATCGGTTGAATTCCATCAACATTTTGAAGAGCCGGTCGACTTTCTTGAGGGCCTCGGGTGAGCTGTTCTGTGATTTCAGCTCTGAAGAGAGCTCCATGAATCCGGAGGAGAGCTTGCTCATGTTTTCGCCGAGCAATTTTTGGACGCGCTGGCGTATTTCGGAAGGTTGACTCATGTTGATGATCAAATATACAGCTTTGAAGGCTCATCGGCAATCGCCGATTACAAGACTGAACCCAATGCCTCGCGCACTTCTCTCATTGTTTGAATACGCTCATCGGGATTTTTCGAAAGACATCGCATGATGAGCGCGTCGGCTGCGGCGGGTAAATCCGACCGGATGAAAGCGGGCGCTGGCGGAAGGTGGTTGAAAATCGAGTGTATGACCGCTATTTCGTTTTCACCCGTGAACGGAAGACGTGATGTGCAGAGTTCATAGAGCACAACTCCAAAAGAAAAGATATCGACCCGGTGATCTACCATGATCCCGGTAACCTGTTCCGGAGCTACATAACCCAGCGTCCCGAGTACGGTTCCAAGGGTGGTCATCGTCGTCACCAGCGGTGACTTCGAAAGGCCGAAATCCATAATGCGGACGTCCCCGCTGCCGTCGAGCATCACATTTCCGGTCTTGATGTCACGATGAATGATATTGTGGGCATGAATTTCCGTGATCCCGTCGGCAACCTGCAATGATATTTTCTTTATCTCCTCCAGCGGGAGCGGATGATTCCTATCGAGATACTGTTTCAACGTACCGCCGGGCAGATATTCCATGGCGATATACCCTCGTTCCTTTGCTTCGCTGACCTCGTAGACTTTGACGATGTGGGGATGCACGAACGACGAGAGTAATTGCCCTTCGACCATAAGCCGCTTCCGGTTTTCGGCATCCTGCAGCAAGACCGGATTCAGCACCTTCAATGCAACCTCATCCTTGGTGTGGATATCGAACGCCTTAAACACGGTGCCCATTCCTCCTTCACCGAGCCGCTCGAGAAGCTTGTAATGTGAAATATATTTCGATTCCCGGCGCTTCGCGAGAACATGGGCGACATACAAGAACCCGCCGCTGAGGATCGCAACACTTCCCAGCGGGAACACGGCCGCGGCAATCGCACTATGCCGGATTGTCGTATGCACGCCAAGTACGTAAATAATGATGGCAGCGAACAAAAATGCCGGCGTCCGCACATATTTTGCCGTGCTCGTTTTGGATGACACCACAAAAGCCAGCCACACTATGAACAGCAGAAGAATAAACTTCAATGATTCATGAGCAATGTTGATATAACCGAGTGTTCGTTTGAATGAATAGAACAAATCCCACGCAACGCTCATCGGAAATGCAAATTCTGAGACATCAATGATCCCCGGTTTGATGTTCGAGCGTGTACGCACAGCTCCGCCCGGATATCGCACGTCAAGATCATAGGCTGCAGTCGTGTCGATGGCAACATGCATGCCCTCCGTGTTCAGGACCTCCCCGTAATACGCAATAGAGCGGCTGCCGTCTGCCCCCTTTTTCCACAACGTCACCTTCGATCCGATGCCGGCTGAGTTGCTTCGAATGCCGCAGAACCGTAGGCTGACGACATTCGATGGGTGAGCATCGTTGCGATAGACAAACAGGCGGTTCCCCTGATCGATCGCTTCGAGGAACATGTCATCATCGCCGTCTGCGTCGATGTCGGCAAAGGTCGCGGAGCCTTTGTGCGGGATGCGTATCGTCTTGTCTTCAACGAATCTCCCCCCGTCGTTGCGGTAGAACCTGTCGAGGAGAAAGAGGTCCTGGTCGCCGTCGCTGTCGACGTCGACAAACGCCCCGAAAGGATTATTCCCCTGTGAATCGAACGGAATGATTTCGCCCGGTGAAAATTTTCCATGCCCGTCATTGAGAAAAAATACCGCTTTTCCTTTTCGCCAGATCATGAACACATCGAGCGCGCCGTCATGATTGACATCGATGGGACACGCCCACGTAATAAACGGCGTCTCCTCGAAGTACGCACCGTCTAATCCTGCAGCTTCGCCGGATTCGGTGAATGTGCCGTCGGCATTGTTGACGTAGTACTCCGATGTTACATTTGAATTAAACATGAAAATGTCTTCGCGCCCGTCGCCGTTGAGATCGGCAGCAAAGAACGAACCGGTCGCTCCGAGTTCGAGCTGCTTGCCGAAACTCTTCGAACTTGGGAACCTCCCGGTTCCGTCGTTATAGTATATCGTGAACGGGGGAGCTTTGCTGTCGTTCCCGGAGTAGAGATAAATCATATCAAGATCGCCGTCGCTATCCATATCGGCGAGCGCTACAATGTCGCGGTCGGCTTTACGCCCGGCGTCCGTCGGCATTGTTTCTTCCCGGAAGTTCCATCCTCCCATATTGCGGTACCACGCGTCCGGTTGGCTTGCCTTGAGCGCGACAACGTCGGGGAGACCGTTGTTGTCGACGTCCCCAACCGCCGAACGGGCCAGGGTCGCGCCTGAAATTGGATGAAGGCGTTCAGTAATGTCCGTGTAAAACCCATCCCCGCGGTTTGAGTAAAGCCGGTCCGGGTATGCAATGAATGAGGAGGTGAAAAGATCCTGCGTTCCATTGCCATCGAAGTCTGCGTTGGTGGGAACGCTTCCATCAGGATGAATATTGGATGAAGCAGAAATGTCTGTAAACGTCGGGACCATTCCCCAAAATGAACTCCACAGGCCTGCAGAGGTTAAGGCATACAGCGTGTATCGGTCTCCTGTTTCGGTGGCGCTGATGCGGCCGTACAAAATAATGGGAGGAATTTTTCCCGCGGGATTCCACTCCTCGCCGTCGAAGCGCAGGAGATCGCCTTCAGTGCTGCCGCACCATCCGTCGGCGGGCGATAGCATGCGTACCGATTGAAGAGGACTCTTTGCTGCGGAAGGAATGCGTTTCCAAGCCCCCTCCTCAAAATGTAAAATCCCCTGAGTCCCAACTGCCCATCCGTTGCCGCCATCGAAAGAAATGTCGAAAATGTAATTCACCACGCTGGTATCCGCTACCGGAGAACGCTTCCACGCAGTACCGTCGTAATGATAGATGAGATTATTTTTTCCCCCGACCCAAATATCATCGGGGCCGGAAGTCCAGAGGGCGCGCATCGTTTGATCGGTGAACGGCTTCTGAACCGACCAGCGTGTGCCGTCGAATTTGTAGAAGAGGCCATCCTGGCCGACTGCGCAACCAAAAGTTTTGTTCAGTATGTGCAGCTTGAATAGAACAAGGTCATCGGCTGGATCATTCGAATATTGAGGGAAGTTTTGCCGTTCCCAACGTGCCCCGTCGAAATGATAGAGTGTCTTCTCCCACGTTTTCGCGTCATGCCCCAGCACCCAAACATTGTTGTCGGCAAGCGCCTGGATGAGAAATACCTCAATCTGTGTTTTTGTGAAGAGTGAAACGTCCAGCACTCTATCGGCTTTGGATCCATCGTAATGATACACTCCGCGGTTCGTCGTGTACCATATCGACGAATCCGAGACCACCGAAAATGAATATCCGTACTCTCCCGTTGGGAACGGGACAATCGAGTAAAACGACAGGGTCTGCTGCGGAACCTTCGAGGACGCCAGCCCGGCTGAACAGAGCGCGAGCAGGAAAAGATTTTTGAAAACGTTGTTCATGCTAAAATGTTGTTCAATATAGAGAGAAAGCTTCTAACATGCACAACGGAGGTTTCCGGCCTGATTGATTGTATGGAAAATTCTTGATAGAATACGGTTGGTGTGGGAGGATGTAACCATGAAAAGAGGACAATGAAGAAGAATATCGACTGGATCGCGGCCTTCAAGCCATTGTTTCGGAAATACCGGGGGCGCAAGCACCCGCTCCATCATGAAAACCGGTATCAGCTGCTCGTGATGGTGGTTCTTTCCGCGAGAAGCACCGATCAGAAAGTCAATGCTGTCGCGCCTGAGCTCTTTCGCCAATTTCCTTCGATGGAAGCGCTGGCCGCCGCATCGCCTGAAGATCTGCGTCCGTACATCAAGGGAGTTACGAATTTTTACAATAAGGCCGGGTGGTTGATTACACTTGCCCGGATTGTAAAAGAGGTCAAGAATATTCCGACGACGATGGAAGCGCTGACCGAGCTTCCGGGAATCGGAAGAAAATCGGCAAACGTGATCCTCAGCGAATCGGGGTTGCCACCCGAAGGGGTGATCGTAGATGTGCATGTTATGCGGGTTGCCCCCAGGATCGGAATAGCGAACGGTTCGAACCCCGAGCAGATCGAGAAGCAGCTGATGGAAAAGATCCCGAAGAAACATTGGAAAGAGCTGGGTATGAGCCTCACCTACCTGGGGCGCGAGATCTGCAGGCCGACCGATCCTCATTTTTGC
>Ga0310813_10001769_pt1 | contig 13061 bp, 13 predicted proteins | sample YN3metagenome_FD_203086 | JGI IMG/M metagenome (GOLD analysis project Ga0310813, IMG submission 203086) | Soil microbial communities from experimental microcosm in Duke University, North Carolina, United States - YN3 | ecosystem: Engineered > Artificial ecosystem > Soil microcosm > Unclassified...
GGAGAGAGTGGAGGGCAAGTGAAGGAGGAGGAGGAGGAGGAGGAATTCCAGTTGTTTCTCTTTATTTGAATCTCGTATCTCGTATTTTGAATCTCGTATCTCAATAAATCTCAGTTTCTATGATTGCGTTTCTTGGGGGGAGGAGGAGAGTCAAAATCCAAGCGTCTCGGGCTGAGTTGCCGACGACACCGACACGACGTATCCTGCATCCGTTTCCGTTTCTGTGGATGCGTATCCGGTTCGGAATCCGTTTCCGGGATCCGTATCCGTTGCGCATCCATGCGAATCTCGGGCGATCTCGTGAAAATCTCGGGCGATCTCGACGGATCCTCCATCTGCTTGACAATCTCCGTGTATTCACGGATCATGCACTGCAGATCTGTACTGCCAATCCACCCATTCGCCTTCCAATAGGCCGTCAGATAGTACATGCGCGGTGTCGGGGGATGCGTATCTGCAAATCTCCCAACAATGTCTTCCATAGACACCTTGACTGGTGCGCCCGCGAATGCGGGCGCCGAGACCGGCGCTGGCGCCGGGTTCTCTGTGGGGGGCGGATCCATCGTTTCCATCACCAGTTTCTTCCGTCCGCGGGAGATCTTGGGTTTGGGCGATGATGGGATGCGCGGAAGAGGTGGCGGGGGCGTGATTTCCAGCGGATCCGGGGTGGATACGAGCCGGATATCGGAATCCATCTCTGCCATAGATTCGGACAGGAGATCTTGTAGATCAACTTTGTTCTGAGCCTTGGAAAGTAGAAAATGAGCCAGGTTCTTGCATCGCGAGTCGTCAACATTAGAGAGACAACCAATAAGAACCGGGGCGGATATAAAGTCGGTGGTCAGTGGAATCCGAGACAAGAAATCCACTTCCACATCCGTATCGGAATCCGTGATTTCCTGCACGATCCAGACGAATTCCTTGATATCGTAGTACACGGCGTGTCTGAGATGCACGAACGTATATTGGTGGAATTGGTTACACAAGTATGCGATTCTGCGCACGTATACGTGGCGCGAACCGATTTTCCGTAACATCATGCAAGGGATGCAAGATTTCCAGCGGCAGTTGATCAAGTTCATATGCGGATTCTTCTTCTACGGGATCCTGACGGCGAGCATTGCGCAGACGCTGGTGACGGCGCATCGGTGGCGCGTCGAGACGGCGCGGCAGGAGTTGTGGATCCAGAAGAATGAGTTGAGATTCGAGAAATTGTGTTTAGACACGACACAGGTCTTTGATTTGGATTTCAAGAAACAGTGTCAAGAATACGACGAGATCCGCTCGCAAAGTGCGAGCATCTTGGCGGCGGTCAAGATTGCCAAGGAATGGCAGATCTGCGATGCGGAACAGGGTGGATGCAGGGGCGTCACCGGGCTATTCGCTGGCGGGGTGCTGGTTCTAATAGGGATTCTGTACTTGTTAAATCGTGCGCCCAGCATGATTATGAGATATCGGGATGAGCGTGAGATGCAGGACGTGAACGAGTTCATGTATACACGCGGACACAATAAATACGCTTGAATCACGAGATCTCAAATATGTGTCGCGGAGATGGCGGGGAGTTTGGGGATGAGGCGTGGTATCAAGATCGGACGTGTCTGGGCGCGATCCTGCTTTTCTTATCTGTCGGGATCGTGATCGCCATCACCATAGGCGGAATCGCGCTTGAGGATGAGATCGAAATCCGGTCACAAGATCCGGATCCCATATTCTCGCGGGCGCGGATCATCCCGCAGCTCTTTGATATGAACTCCACCCGGATTCCATCGAGTGATATCCGGATCAGTGAGGATTCGGATTTCCGTATTGGATACTGTCGAGAATTCCCGAATGACGGATTGGGAGAGATCCGCGCACTTGTGCAGATGGATGTGGCGCCCGGTGGATTTCCGATGGGCGGGGTGGAGATGCGATTCGATATTCCGCTTATCGAAGATACCATCAAGGAGTCGTCCACACTCCGGAGATGTCCGCATCCGCAGTGCTCTATATACGATTATCGGACGGGGATCGGCGCGGGCGGGTCCTTTTACAATACCTATGCGGCGTTCTGGACTCTATCGGAGATCACCGTGGAACGGGAGTGGAAGTTATCGTATCCCGTATCTTGCGGATGCAGTGGCGAGATGCCGGTGCGATTCTCGTGTATTGTCACGACGGCGGGAATGGATTCCGGGGAGTATATCGCCGGAGGGGTGAGTTTGAGTTTCCAATTCATGTATACTGTATCGAGTGTAATATGATGAGGGTTGTTTATTACATGTTAGCAACATGAACAAGATAAAGCGATGACTGTAATCCAGTAGATTCCGATCTTCCAGCGACATCTCCGTCTCTGTTTCCGATAGCAAATCTCGGAGCGCATCCAATTCTTGGGCGAGATACGCCTGGATCTGACCTTGGGGTGGATTCGCGCACATCTTCCGCCCCGCTTCCATAACCCGCTCGTGACAGAAATCCCGGACACGGAGAGATCCCATACTCAAATGTATGCGTCTCCGCCAGGAAATGATGTGGCCGAGTGGTTCAGCACGATCATGTGCGCCGTGAATATCGCGACGATTGGAGGGATCAGTCTGCTGGTGTTTATCGAGATTGGAATCTCGGATGATGTGGATATCGTGCTCGGCGAGACACAGATCCCGCAAGGAGTCTACTTGGTTCTGACGGCCGTATTCCTGATCACCAGCTTTATCTGGCTGATGAGCGAGTGGTTTCTGCGCCGATGGCTCAAGTACAAGATGCGATACAATATGGGATCCTTCTATTCCGCAATGATCATCACGACCTATGTGCTTCTCATCATCCAAGTTGCATCCGGTCGCGCGCTCTCGGATTTCCTGACGATGATTCCGCTCTTCTATTTGCCGTATGGGTTTATCTATATCATCTGGAGTTTTGTGGGCGCGCCACGCATTCGCAAGGCGATCGAGAAGCGGTGGGAAAAGTGGATTCAAAGAGGGATCCAAAAATAAACCACGGATCTTTATAAGACCGGATCTTACTAATCTGTCCATTACAATACGAGTTCTTCCATGGATACATGCAGATCCGGGACGACGGCAATGATCTTGCCGCGACACAACGGACAGATGCGCGGGTTCAACTGTTTCTCGCATCCCGCGCATACGCACTTGTGGCCGCACTGGATGAGCACCATGGTCGCAGAGGAATCCATGCAGACGGTACATTCCTCAGATTCAAAGATCTTGGCGATGGAATCCACCAGCATCTGGTCGCCGGATTTCACGGCGGCGTCCAGCATCTCCTGCATCTCTTCCGCAGAAAGTTGAAAGGGCTCCACTTTCATCTTGTCCCAGATGCAGAATCCGAGAGTACACACGGGCGCCGCCTTGTCGTATGCGAATTCCATCACCACCTGGGAACTCTGGACCTCGTACTTGTTCTTGGATTTGGCAATCTTGACGGCATCCGCCTTCTCGATGGTGAATCCGGATTCCGGGACGGCGCGCCCGGATTTGGGCACGGAGATGGATGCGGATTCGGGAATGGATTTGGTCACGGATTGCGCAGACATGGAATAGAGCTGGATTCCGTCTGGATATGCTCTTCCTGTTGACTGAGCCGCGCGCGGAAATCCATCGCGAGTTGTCCCGCCATAGAATCCACCGACAGATTGTGGTGGAATATGCCCCCAATCATCATCTGAATCCAGAGTTCCAGTTTCAAAATCCTCTTCGCTTCCTCCATCGTCCATGAGACACAAATCACTCAGCGTGCCGCGCGTCGCAAAGGAAATAGGCACCTTGACTTTGCGGACGAATGTATCCGCACAAGTCCATTCCGCCTTTTGGACGAGATCCACAAGATTCTCTTCGCCAGATTCAATACACACAGAGATGCGGAACTTCTCCTGCTTCTTGGCGGAATCCTTGGAAGATTCGGATTCCTTGACACTGACGGTCTTTCCGGTGGCGGAATCCTTCATCCGTTCGAGACGCATCCCATGATTCTCGTTCCGGGAATCGCCCTTGACGTGGACGCTCTCACTGGGACGGAGCACGTTGATCTTGTTGATGCGATGGAGTCCGGATTCGTCCAAGATCTGGACATTGAGATCGCCATTCTCCTCGCACAGATTCGGGTGGAGGAGATTGGTGAGAACGAATTGCATCTCGCATTCTTTGGTGGATACGCCAAAAGAACTCATTGTCGCGCCGCTTGCTCAGAACTTGCACTCCGTCCGTGCCAAGGAAGGAGAGCGCGCAGATGCTCAGATCTCCGGATTTGAGAATCATGGTGGATCCCGGATATCTAGTGGAATACAAGTGATACTGGAAGCGATCCAAGTGCGGAATGTAGCTTTCATAATGGAAATGACTCTCATCCAATTTTGAGATGCGACATTCCTCCCTGTAATAGGCCGCCATCTTTGCTCGAACACAAACTCAAATCTCGTATCTCAAACTTGCAAGTCAAAACGAGGGCAGAACAAAATGACACGATGATTAAAGGGCAATGACAGAGTGTAGTCTAATGCCTCTGAGATTCAGAGATTTACGATTCTGAGAATCCGAGATTTCGAGATTCGCGAATCCACCATGGCGCAACGCCAGCCAATGCTCCGGGACTGGGATGGACGTTCTGGACATCCTCGACATCAGCACGCAGGGAATCGCGACGCCCCCCAAACCGAAGAAGAAGAGCGAGCCTATGCGGACGCCATCCTCAACTTTGAGAACCAGAGCAGATACGCCGGACAAGCGGAAGAAGACGGAAGCGGTGGATCCGGACGATCTGCCTGGGATTATGGCTGGACTGGGCTGTTTATCCTCTTCTTGTTGCTGGGCGTAGCTGGATTTGGAATCTCGCTCGCGGCGCTTCTGCAGGATTCCGGCCACGAATCTTGTATCTGTGGCCTGTCTTCGTCGGACGACGCGCCATGCTGCGCCGACTTTGCGAACGATCCATTCCACGCCCTGGTCTACTTTGATGCGAGCTTTCCACACACGTTCTTTGTGCGGCAGTTCAAATCTCTGACGGATATGATAAGATTGTCGATATCCACGGCGCCGGACCAGACGGTGAATCTGCACTGGGAGCCCGTGGTGGCCAAGGTCGCGGCAGGATTCAACAATTCTCTCGGAATCTTTGGGATCGGCCTGCAAGAAGTGCAAGCGTGGGATTTCGTGACATTCCTGGATTTCAACATTACACTGATTGACACGCATGGAATCGTGAACGTATCGGGCAGCTCCTTTGAGATTCCACGGAACGGAACATACCAGATCTCTGGATCTGTCATGTGGATTGACAATTCCACTCGAGATACCGATACGGATCCCGACAGCAACAATACTGGGATCGTCTCGTGCCAGGTGTTTGTTTTGAGAGGCGGCGATCTCCTGGATATGTCCGGGATCGGCTCCGCGGTCTTTGGGGAGCGCCCGGTCTTCTTCTATCCATTCCGCAAGCGTGAGGCCGAGATTGGCGGCGATGAGGAGAAGAGAGAAACGGAAACGGAGTCGTTGGAGCTCAGGAAAGGATCTGTCGCGCCGCGTGATCTTGACAAGTACAAGGAAACCATCCAAGAGCGCGGATTTCCGTCGATTCCGGCGCAGTATTTGAATCGGATCACCACGACGTGTGAAACCATCATGGAATTGCAAGTGGATGACAGAGTACTCATCAATTTGGGGTATATCACGAACTATGGTCCGGATCTCGCATATGTGGTCGGCGCGATGCTTCCGCCCTCAACCTGGGTTCCATTCCCGGACATCATGTACGGAACGACAGTGGAAATCTATCAGATTGAATAAACTAGGAGGACTTCTCCTTACATATCATGGTCCATTTTCTCGTTTCCTCTTGAGATTTTGAGATTTGTGTGGATACATGATCTGAGGGGTGTAACCCTTGGATGCGAGTGGATTCCGAGATTCAAGTGGATACGAGATCCGAGGGGTGTAGCCCTTGGATTCGGACGCGATGATGTGGACGACAGTGGTAGAAGCCGTGATCGGAAGTATACTCGGAATCGCTCTCGTCCAGACAGTGATTCGCGCGGACAAGTTCAACAGACGCAAGATCTATGCCTTGGTCGTGGATTATCGCTTGGACGGTCGGTGGATCCAGGAGACGATTGAGGTGCAAAATTGGGACAGATGCAACGTAGATCCAATCGCCACCATCGCGATCCTCAGGCATCTTGTCGAATACGCCAAGAAACACAAATCCGAGCATCCAGAAGAAGCATATTCCAACTACAGGATCAAGGAATGGAATAGTCGATTTGGATACGCGTTTCGCGATGCCGATTTCACGTCCACGTTGAAAAATGGTCATGAATAAAGCTCAACCAACATCCTGCATATTTCGTTTTCCTCTTGTGTTTTGAGATTTGCTATTCGAGTGGATGCGAGAAGATGGCACTTGTGTATCCGTGGTGGACATGGCCGGCGGCGTCGGCGATTGTGGGCGGATTCACCGGCGCCATCATTGAGAATTGGAGATGCACACGTGTCTATTCCTTGGATGCGCAGATGAGTAAGCCACATTATGAGATTCCATTCTGCAAGGACCACGTGGCGACGGAGATGGTGAACTCGTTACACTGCACGAATCCGAGATACAACGTATTGCACGTATTGCGGGATGAGACGCAGAGACACGTCCGGAAGTTTGACAAGATCTTTGACATCTACACTGTATCCATATGGAATAGTAGAATCGGATACGCATTCTCGCCGCCGGATTCCATATTGTATTGGCATATTGATCCAAAAGATGGGACAATCACGGAAACGAATTAGTTTGGGGTTGTATTATGGGTCCATTTTGTGTTTTCCTGATATCGAATTGTGAGTTCAATAAATCACGTATCTCTCAACCTGAATATGGAATCTGCTCCGGTTCTCATGGATTCCCTTCTCATCCACCAAGGGCGGGTGGAATTGGATCTCGATCCCTATCGCGAGATGATGGAACAGGAGCATGGATTGAGATTCCCGTGTCCGGCGCCGATCTGGTCCCTGTTTAAGGAATTCCCGTGGGTATTCCTGGAGCTCTTTCACGATGGCGGGAATCGGATTATTGTCCTGACGCGAGATCAGGATGACAAGGTCGCAGTCTATTCCACCACCGGGATGCGTGCCCGAGACGCGTTTGGGGTGGATTACAACGAGATCTTTGACAGTGTCGGATTCTGGAATCTTGTGACAGGGCATCCCAGAGTCCAGATCCTTGTGACGCAGAAAGGCGAGGAATGGACAAAGCAGGAGAGAGATGCGGTGGATGTGGACCCGAGATTCAAGACCACCTGGGAGAAACCAAGGATCAACTGGCATCATCTGGTAGGTCAGATCCCCCGCGAACTGATCCACATACGCGTGCCGGAACACGAGTTCATGACAGATGAGCGAGAAATCACATTTGTGGATGGATATCCGTTGGATTCCGCGGTTACCGTGGAAGATCTGGCAAACGCGATGCCGCAAATGTGCAATCCGGATCTGTATCCACTCAAGAAACATCTGTATTTCATGTACACTGGAGAGGAATTCCAGGGCGAATAAACGTATCTCGTATCTCAGATCTCTTTATTTGGGCATTCCATTCTCTAGGGCTGGGAAGGATACGGGCCAAGATTTCGTAATCCCCTCCTTGGTCATGTGCGCGCAATAGGCAAAGATCTCGCCCATGGATCGGCAATGGATCTCGTATGCCTGGATCTGGTTGGATTGCGAGCGGATCTCCTCCTTGGCGTGCTTGAGTTCAATCTCCAGCGCCTGTTTCTCGTTCTGCAACTTCTCCGCATCCGCCTTGGATTTCTGGAGTTTCGTCTGCTGATTCGCGAGATACTGGTAGAAGAAACTCATCTGAGATTTCATGGATTCCCGCACCTTCCGGAGCTGGTGGATGACATCCTCGCTCTGTTCCAGGCGTTTCCACAAGATATCCATATTGGTTCGGAGATTCCGTTCCTCCTCGCGCATCCGCTGCACCTCCCTGGATTCGATCGCCGTCTCGCACGTGACTGAAACTTGTTTCCATGGGGTATCGTCTTCCCAATCATCGTCGTCGTGTGGATTCTCGACGGATTCCGAATCCAACTTTCTCGCCAGGGCGACGCTCGTATCCACACCCGAATTTGAACTTGATAGCGGGGGCGTGGATCTGGATGCAGATCCGGATCCGGATCCGGAAATGTATCCGGGAAGCGGAATCGCGTTTCCGGACACTGTAATGGATCTCCCACTGGAATTGAGAGATGTCGAGATGGGCGGATCCACCGTCTTCCGTTTCTTGTTTCCGGACCCATTTTCCATTGGATCTGCCGGCCGTTTCCCGTTTCCATTGGTCAGACACAACTTGAATTGCTCGTTCAAATCGCGGATGGATTCGATGAGCGCGTCATGGACGAGTATGGATCCGAGATCGTCTCGGTCTGCCTGGAACTTGTTTGCGCGTAACCAATCCTGGAATCCGTACCGCTTCCCTTCCACCCCGTCAAAGATCTTGAGTTCTCTGTCGCCATTCTCAAACTCGATGCGGCACGTGCGCGCAATCTCGTAGTCAGATCTCATGAGATTCCACTCGTCTCCCGACTGGACAATGTCAAATCTCGGGGAGCGGATCATGCGTTCTATGGTTTTCCGTATAAACTCGACTTGCTCTGGACTCGTCATTTTGTTTATTGTATGGGATTCCCTGCTACGCCGTGACAAATACACGAAATGCACCGGCAATGCGGAAATCATAAACAAGACGAACGGGGGCGATGGAATCGTCTGCCTCGAATACGAATTCCGTTTCCCAATTCCACTTGTATTGGATTTCGGCCGGGATCCGGTCGGAATTCCATTTCGTGGTCTTTACGATCCATCGGTCCGGGAGGTGGAGTCGGAAAAACGTGATGGGCTGAACACTCCCTTCCGCGCGCGTATCCGCATCTGTCAAAATCCACGTGAGTATCCTCTCTTTCCAGTTGCGATGCCACGGAATCCCTTTGATGAGCATGACATGCGGATTCTCCATATACTGTTCTTGTTTCCGTCTCTGAATCGCAATGGGAAACCCGATATTCCTTGAGCGGTGGATCTGTATATCCGTAAAGATGAGATCTCGTTCCGCATCCAACGTATCCATGGCGTACGTCCGCGGTAAACTCAAATCTTCTTGGATGCGACCAAGCGCTGCGTCCATATACGGCGCGTAATAGACGCGATCCATGAACGCGACGCGAAAGTAGTGGATGGCGGACGTGATGGCGATCTGTCTCGGGAATTGGCGATTCCACCATTCTGTATCTTGGCGCAAATCCAAGGCGAATCTGCCCGGCGGAAACCATTCTTCATATGGATCGTATCCGGACAATGCGATTCTCGCCAGCATTCTGCCCATGGTATCGGCCGTAATGCTTCCAGCAAAGGATTGATGGAGGAATCTCGGGACAATGGTATTCATGCGATCCGTGTAGAGGCGATCTGTCTGGACCAATCCCACGGCCAGACCCGTATTCAGCGCCAGATCTCGTCGGTCGAGTACATCCATAATCTCGTTCATTGCGTCTTGGGCCAACTCGTTCGCGGTCTGGATCGCCTCGGAATCGTGCACGAACGGCACGTATCCGTGCAACCAGCACATGTATCTCGACATGACGGTGCGACGGATCTCTTCCAGTTTCGGTAGCACGGACGGGAGATTCGAGCTAGAATTCTCAGGGCTTGGAAAGATCCGGCGCAGATTCTGCATCTGGAGTCGCGCGGCATCCATGGCGGATCGGTGGATTTCTGGCAACGGCCCGGTCAGATGGTTGAATAGAACCCACTGATCCCATGCATCCTCCAAGATGGAATCTGTAATGGAGAACTTCCAGTCGCGCGCGAGAATCAACAGTTCGCCCGTAAAGTTCATCCACGGCGCGCTTTGCTCGATTCTCCTCTGAAACCACGCTGTCTGTTCCTCGTCCATGCGATCACGGAATCGGAAGACGCCGGCCTTGTAGAACTCTCTGCGAAACGATTCCTCCAGAGCAAACATGAGCAGGAACTTGACTTCCTCGATGGATACGGGAAACGTTTCCAGCCACGATGCATCCTCTAGTAGATTCTCGAGCGGAAACAGAACGTGCGGATAGCATTGGCGCTGGAATGCGTGCATATGTGCACGAAGTGTATCTCTATAGATCTCGTATCCGTAGATGGCACGGAACGGCGATGCGGGGCGGCGATCGTCCGGTCCCAAATCCGGATCCCATTTGGGGATCCGCCTGGAATTCCACTCGGGATCGATATGATGCTCGTGATCCGGCAAAAGTCCGTTTCCAGTCAGAAACGAATAATGGATGGCATTCAACTCGAATCTACATTGATACTGGAGAAACCAGCGGAGGAGATGCGTCACATAAGATCTCCTCGCGGTGGCGGCGTGGAACGGGAGCGACGTGCCCCGAGATTGCCCCCGACTCAAATTTGAGCTCGGGTTTGTGTCTCTAGATACGGGCGCGACAAATCCCATCAGATTCTCGTATATGGGCACCGCGGGCTTGGAATGGACGCGATTCCATGCCAGGCGTTCCATCTCGCCAGTGGATTCCGGGAATCCGTCGTCGCGATCCATGAGCAGAGGCCCGACAATATCCACGTCAGCCATTTCCAATCCGCAATTCTCGCGATTCCCAGGATCTTCGGGGCGCGGAAACAGACGCTGGAATTCCGCCCCGTTCCGACTCATTCTTACGCCCTCTATTCTCAGACTCGGGGAGATCTCCCAGATCTTTGCCCGTGTCCGTCTCCATACATCTCTCGTATGCGCCTGGAGCGGATTCGTGTCCAGATCTTCGGGCGACCATACCATGGGCAAGAGGGCGTCGCCGTGAGCGAGATGATAATAATGAGGATCTTGGAGTATCCACAAACCATGAGATATGGCGGATTCCTCATGTCGATTCTTCCAGTGCGGGATCATGCCGTATTCTCGTACAATCCGCTCGAGATGCGCGATCCGCGTCGCATTCCCGGCGCCAGGCAAATTGAACGCGCATATACTATTCAAGGCACCATACAATAGGATCTTTAGATATTGGGCGGAATGGTGATCGGCGGCAGAGCGGACGCCCCACGTTACCATGTGAAATTCCATCCCCCAATGCAACGCCGATAGATCCAATTCGCCGTGCTGAAGCGGAATCTCCAGTGGATTCCATACGTCGCCCGGATTCAGGAATCCGAGCAGATTCTCCATGTTGCGTTCGTCCGTCTGCCTCCCGGGCAATCAACGGGATATCGAAGTTGGCGAGAATCACTCGGCAAAGGCAAAGAAACTCGAGCGAATCCAGAAATATGCGTGTCCTGTCGTGGGCGGATTCGTGTTTCTTGTCATGCTTCTCGCATACGGATTCTCTAGTTCTGGCGAATCCACGAAATCGACTCTTGAGAATCTGTCGAGAACCAGTCGCCCCCTCGCCCCCGATTTGAACTTGAGCCCGGAATTGGAAATGGAAACGGAACCGGAATCCAAGGATCCCCAATTCTTTATGGCCGATATGCAAATCTATCGCACGGAATCGGAAGTGCCCTCGGAAATGTGGATTCCGTGCCGGCGTCTTTCCAAGGAGGAGATGGCCTCGGATCTGATGATTGAGGGATACAAGATCACGGATGTGCTAATGTCTCTATGCCGCGTCTTGCACGATCAGGTGGGATGCGACGGCGAAGGAAGTCTCGCGGTCAAGCTGCTCAATCTCAATCCCATGCTGAACACATGTATCCTAACTTATAAGGATCGCCAGGGGAAATGTAGCCACTTTATCAACCCCACCATCCACAAGAGCGCCCGGGATCTGGCCGTGATCATCGGCGTGACCTCGCGCAACTTCCCGTATGCCGGGAAACAGCCCGCGAATCGCCAGAAACAGGTTCTCGTATCCTATCAGACTATGGCAGATTCCGCCATGGTAACAAATGGATTCAGTAACAACCAATCCATGTTTATTCAGAACGCATACGATGTACTACAGGGCGCGTATCCGCCAAGAATTGAAATTGTGGATGCGCAATAAAGATATGGTTCAAAACATGTAGAAATCCTTGGTTTCGTCTTCCGTAGGGGGCTCCTGTACGGGCGCAGACTCGGATGCAGATACGGATACGGATACGGGAGTGGATGCGGGTGTGGATGCGGGCTTCTTAGGAGTCTTGGTCTTTTGAGTCTGTGTCTGAGTCTGAGACTGAGACGACTTGGATTTCTGCGTCTTGGACTTGCTAGATTTCTGTGTCTCAGAGGATTTCCGAGTAGATTTTGGCTTGGAATCCACCGCCATGGCCTCATCCTCGTCCGAATCCTCTCCCTCCGATTCCCGGACGTGTTTCTTGTGATGACGGCGAGCGTGTTGTTTCTTCTTGTGTTTGCGTCGGCGCTTCTCGTCCTCGGATTCCGAGCTCGAGGAGGAAGAGATGTCGCTATCGCTCGGCAGGTTATCCGTAAAACTGGAATCGGAATCCAGCTCGCCGTCTCTGGGATCGATGAATCCGGGCAGATTCCCATTCTCATCATGCTCAATGTTCTGGATCTCCTCTTCTTCTTTCTGATCTCCGTCGGCATCGTCGTCATCACACGCGGCGGAATCGTCCAGATATCGAGTCACGTTTCCGTCGGAATCCATCTCTTCATCATTCGGCTCATCCTCGCCCTCGCTCTCTCGCATCGCGCGGGGTTCTGGATCCGCAACTGGGGGAGCCTTGCGAGATTTCTTGCGCTTGGGCTCGGGAACGGAATCGACATCGGATCCGGAATCCGCTTGAGGTTCTGGATCTGGGTCGGCCCGGTAGCGCGTCGCCAGATCTTGGATTGCGTTGGTGATTGCGGTAGAGAATATCGCAATGGCATCCAATGCGCCCGCCGCCGCCGTGTTTGAATTCAGTTTCCGGTTCTGGATTCTTGCATCTTGCGGAACCATGGATGCGCGCGGATTCTTGGGCGGATTCTTGGCCTTTGAAGATGCGGGAGCGGATGCAGATTTCGTGCCGTTCACCTGCCGTTTTCTCTTTGCGGATGCGCGCACACTCACGTCCTCGCCATTGACCTTCTTGCGA
>Ga0310813_10001772_pt1 | contig 13033 bp, 8 predicted proteins | sample YN3metagenome_FD_203086 | JGI IMG/M metagenome (GOLD analysis project Ga0310813, IMG submission 203086) | Soil microbial communities from experimental microcosm in Duke University, North Carolina, United States - YN3 | ecosystem: Engineered > Artificial ecosystem > Soil microcosm > Unclassified ...
AGTTCGGAAGGAAGCCGGCCGGCGGCCACCACCTGACCGACCAGCGGAAAGGCGAACGTGCCGTCGGGGAGGACCCGGACGCTGCGCTGCAGGCGCTCGTCGCCCCACACCAGCACGTCCAGTTCATCGCCCGGATTGATCCGGTAGGCAGCGCCGGCCGACGCAGCTTGGCTCGCCTGCTGCGCGCTTGCCACAGTGCCGAAGCCGCCGAGGACGGTTGCAAACAGCAAGGCAAGGAAGATGTTAAAGCGGGCCATGTTACTCCTGCTCGAATTGGGATATTTGATACCGGACTGGCGTTCTACGCGACCCTTCTGGTCAGAATCCGCTCAAAGGTCTAGTCGAACCCCTTTATGAACCACAAGAACAGGTTGAGCGCCCTTCTGCTCCCTATCCTCCTGGCTGCGACCCTGGCCTCCTGCGACAATCGGCAGGAAAAGGCGCAGGAAGCCTATGCCGAATATCAGGCAGCGATTGTTAACGGAGACTTGCGCGCGGCGCGCCGGGCGCTCGTCGAGCTGGTCGCGGCCGACGATTCCAATCCGGATTACTGGCTCGAACTCGCCAAGGTGTCGCTGCAGTTGCAGGATTTCAGCGCGGCCTATGACGCCTTTCAGCGCGCCCACGAGCTCGATCGCGGCAATGTCGAGGTCTTGCAGACGATGACCCAGCTTGCGCTGCAATCGGGAAATCTCGATCTTGCCGGTGAGAATGCCAAGCAGCTCGAACTGCTCGCTCCGACCAATCCGGCGGTGCCGCTCACCCTTGGCTATATCGCGCTTCGACGCGGCGATTACGCCGAGGCTGAGCGGCAGGTCGCGGCGCTGACGGCGGTGCTGCCTTATGACGGCAGCGGGAAGGTGCTTCAGTCGCGCATCCTGATGGCGCAAAACAAGATCGACGCCGCCGTCGACCTGCTGCGCGAGCAGATCAGGCAGCAGCCGTCCGACGTCCAGAGCCTGCGCGCGCTGGCCAGTATCTACGAGCTTCGGGAGCAATGGCCGCAAACGGCGGACGTTCTTCGTTCCTATCTCGGCTATTCCCCGGACGACGCGGCGGCGCGGATCCGACTGGTCAACGCCGAACTTCGCGCGGGAGGAACCGAGCCCGCGGCGTCGGTGACGCTGGCCGCGATCGGCAAGGAGGATGTCGACAAGTTGCTGGCGCCGTGGCTTGCCGTCGGCAAGCAGGACCAGATCGCCGATCAATTGTACGAGTGGGCCCGAACCGCCGACGTTGGCCGCCGAATCGCCGTCGCTCGCTTCCTCGCGTCGACCGACCAACCCGCCCGCGTGCTCGAACTGGTGGCGAATGAGGCAAGCCTGCCGGTCAAGGCCGCCAATGTCATTCCCAACGCGCTTTACGGAGCGGCGCTGGTTCAGTCCGGCCGGCTGCAGGAAGGCTCGTCCCGGCTCGACAGCGTGCTCAAGATCGATGGCAACAATCGCGAGGCGCTGCGCGCCCGCGCCATGCTGCGCAGCCAGACTGGCAATCACAAAGGCGCCATCGAAGACGCGCAGAAGCTGGTCGCCGCCGATCAGGATTCGGCCCGAGGGCGCCTGCTCCTGGCCCGGATCTATGGCGCGGCGGGCGATTCGGACAATATGCGGCGCACGCTGTGGGACGGGTTCCATCAGGTCGGCGACAATCGTGAGATTTTCGATGCGTTAAGGTCACTTGTCGCAAAATCGGACGGACCGCAGGCAGCGGAGCGACTCTCGCAAGAGTTTTACGATAAACGCAATCAGCAATTGACCCGGAGTGTTGCGTGACCGCCCCGTCGAACGAGGACGTCCTGTTGAAAGAAAGCGCTCCGCCCCAGCCGGTGCCGCCACCTACCCCTTCGTCCCCGTCGCCGGTGATGACGGGTACGCGCTACACGTCCAACATCGTTGGGCCGATGCTGTTCGTCCGCGACATGCTGAGCTTCCTGCTCGCTTTCCCGGTCGCCTTGTTCATCTACAACGGAATGGTCGGACAATCGCTTGTCCCATCCGTCCACTTCTTCGCCGCCACGGCGATGATCTTCAGCTTCATTCTGCTGCGGGCGTCCAAGGACAGCTATCTCCAGAACCTGTTCACCCTGAACGAACGCGGCGACAGCGCGGTGTTCGACGCCCTGCTTTCCGGACTTGTCGCTACCGCGCTCGTCTTCCTGTCGGGCATGGTCGATAATTTCTCGCGCGGCGCCAGCGTTCTTTACGTCGCGACGACGGTGATCTTCCTCGCTCTCTCGCGCTGGCCGTTCCACCGGATGCTCGACCGGATGGCGCGGCGCGGCGTGATCGGGCAGCGTATCGCTTTTTACGGCGCCGATCCCGGGTCGATCAGCGCGATCCAGAAGGTGCTGGCATCGAGCGAGCTCGACCATCTTCACTTCGTTGGCGTGGCGGACGATCGCCCCAAGCTGCCCGAGGTCCCCGGCCTGCGCTTCATCGGCGGCAGCGACGAACTGGCGGACATGGCCCGCCGCGGCGAGGTCGACCAGGTGCTGATCAGCGTACGCAACCTGCCCTCGGCCCGGCTGCACGAGATCATGGACCGGCTAAACTCGGTCTGCGTCGACATCTCGCTGATCCCCGACCAGGCGATCGATCTCGCCCCCGATTACCGCGTGCGCCTGATCGGCACGCTTCCGGTGCTGACCGTATGGCAGCGGCCGTGGCGCGATGTCAGCGGTATGCTCAAGCGGACCGAGGACGTGATCCTCGCGCTGATCGCGCTGCTGGTCGTCTCACCGATCATGCTCGGCGCCGCACTCCTGATCCGCCTGACCAGCGCCGGCCCGGTGCTGTTCGTCCAACCGCGGGTGGGCTTCAACAACGAAGTCATCAATGTCCTCAAGTTCCGGTCGATGTATTCCAACCAGGCCGACTTCAAGGGCCTGCAGACCACCACCAAGGCCGATCCGCGCATCACGCCGGTCGGCCGGATCCTGCGCCGCCTCAGCATCGACGAACTGCCGCAGCTGCTGAACGTCCTGAAGGGCGACATGTCTATGGTCGGCCCCCGCCCCCACGCCACGCACATGCGGGTCGGCGACCTGTTCTATCAGGAAGCGGTCAAGGGGTATGCCGGCCGTCACCGGGTCAAGCCGGGCATCACCGGCCTGGCGCAGGTCAAGGGCCTGCGCGGCGAGATCCGGACCCTGGAACGGGCCAAGCGCCGGGTCGAGCTCGACCAGCAATACATCAATCAATGGTCGGTGTGGCTCGATCTGTGGATCCTGGTCCTCACCGTTCGTGCGGTCTTCCTCGATGCTGATGCCTACTAAGCGTATCCCCTTCGTGGGTGTCGACTTCGATCTGCTGGCGAAGGACGAGGTGCTGAAGCGCCTCTCCGCCGTCACCGAGGCGACGCCGTACGGCTATATCGTGACGCCCAACGTCGATCACGTGGTGCGGCTCGACGACACCGCGCAGGCGGCCGAGCTCGGGCATCTTTACGAGGAAGCTGACCTCAGTCTCTGCGACAGCCGGATCATCGCGCATCTGGCCCGCGCCCGCGGCCTGTCGCTGCCGGTCGTGCCGGGAAGCGATCTGACGCTCAACCTGTTCGAGCATGTGATTCGGCCGGGCGACCGAATCGCCATTGTCGGCGGCGACCGCGACATGGTGGCCGATCTTTCCCGCCGTTATCCTGGGCTCGATCTCGTCCATTACGAGCCGCCGATGGGGCTGCGCCGCAATGCCGCCGCGCGCGAGGATGCGGCGCGGTTCGTCGCCGACGCGCACGCCCGCTTCACCTTTATCGCCGTCGGTTCGCCCCAGCAGGAGATGATTGCCGGCGCGGTACGGGCGTTTCCGCAAGCGACCGGCATGGCCTTGTGCATCGGGGCCTCGCTCGATTTCATCACCGGGCGGCAGCGCCGGGCGCCCAAGCTGATGCAAAAGTTCAGCATCGAATGGATGCATCGCCTCGCTTCCGATCCTCGGCGGATGTGGCGGCGCTATCTGATCGAAGGTCCGCGCATCTTCGTGCTCGCGGCCCGCCATCGCAAGGGCGCCGCGGTACGTTGATCGAGACCATCACCCTGACGGGCGCGCGGCACATCACCCTGCCGGGCGCGGCCCCGGGCCGCCTGTCGGCGGGCAAGCGCCGGCGCACGATCCTGTTTGCCGCGCTCGGTCTGCTGCTGCTCGTGGCGGCGGCGATCGGCGGCGTGTTTCTGTATCGCAGCCAACCGGGATGGGGCACGACCGGCGCCGATGCCGCCGCCGACGCCCAAACGGCGGCGGGCGGCAATGCGGTAGCCGGCACCGAGGCCCTTCCCGAGCTTCCGCCCCCCGACCTGTTCCGGCCACTGACGCCCGAAGAAGCGCAGAAGCTTAACGCCGAGCGCCCGGTCGAAGCCGTCGCGACGACGCCTGCCCCGCCCTTTAAGCTGCGCGCGGACGAGATCAGCCGGCTCCGCGCGATCGATTGCATGACCCAGGCCGTTTATTACGAAGCGGCGTCCGAAGGCGTCGACGGCGGCCGGGCGGTGGCGCAGGTGGTGCTCAACCGGGTCCGCCATGGCGGCTACCCCAACAGCGTTTGCGGCGTGGTCTATCAGGGCAGCCAGCGCGTCACCGGCTGTCAGTTCACCTTCACCTGCGACGGCTCGCTGGCGCGCACGCCGGTGCCCTATCTGTGGCAACGCTCGAGGCAGATCGCGAGCGAGGCGCTGGCCGGCCGGATCTTCGCGCCGGTCGGGTTCGCGACCCATTATCACGCCGATTATGTGGTGCCGTACTGGGCGGCCTCGCTCGACAAGATCGCGGTGGTCGGACGTCACATCTTTTACAATTTCCGCGGCTCGGCGGGCTCGCGCGGCGCTTTCCGGCAAGGCTATGCCGGGGTCGAGCCGGCGGTACAGGTCACCGCCGCCGAAGTGATCGCCGAAAGCCTCGACACGCTTGAAAATGCCACGGCACCGAGCGAATTGCCGCCCCAGATCAAGGTCGAGGAAGACCGCGTCGAAGCGCTCGCCCCCGCGCCAACGGTCAAGGCGCCGGACACCAGCCCGTTGGAGGCGGATTTGGCCCGCGGTTCGCTGATCCTCGGCGAGGCAGCGCCCGCCAAGAGCGGCAAACCCAAGGCATCTGCTGCGGAAGAGGGCTGCAGTCCCGGCGGCAGCGAGCAATCGATGCGCGCCGCGCAATCCGCGGTGACGCGTGTGGGTGCGCCGAAAGCTGGATGCTGAGCGAAACGGACGCGTTGGCTCAGACAGTCGCAGAATGCACAGCGGCATGTGGCCGCCCAAGTAGGCGTAACACCTCGAGATAAAGCGGGTGCCGGCGACTGACGAGCAGAACGGCCCAGCACAACACCCCAATCGCGACCGCCGCGATGATGTAGGGAAGCGGTGTTTCCGGCGAATTGTCGAACCACAGCATCAGGACGCCGGCGGGAAACACTGCGGCGAGAGTGGCCACCAAAGCTTCGACATAGGAATCGCGTAGCGCGCCGGTCGGTCCGCCGACGAGTTCCATCATCGGTTTTCGATAGAGAAGAAAGGCGAACACAGCTTCCGCGACCTTTGCCGCCGCAGCGAGGGTCAGGCTGACGGTGGTCGCCGCCGCGAACGCGGCATAGCCAAAGATCGCCCGAACCAATTCGATGCGAACCTGCTCCTTGGTCCGGTGGCGCAGAATGTGAACCTCCGCAGTCAGTCCCACGGTGGCCGCGATGGCTGTGGCAACCATCAGCAAGCTCAGCGGCATCGCGGCGGCCTGCCACTTCGCGCCGTAAAGGATGGCAATGATCGGCTGCGCGAGCACCGCAATTCCGATCATCATCGGCCACAGCAATCCCAGCAGCAGCCGCATGAAATAGAGGTAATTCTGATGAAATTCCCCGTGCTCGCGCAGATCGGCGGACAAGCGACTGAAAATGACGTTGCTTCCGGCGCCGAAAACAATTCCATTCAACTGTGCGGGAAGCCCCGCGGCACGACTGTAAAGTCCAAGCGTTCCCAGACCCAGCATGGACCCGAGCGTCATTTCGCCAACCCGATTGTTGATTTGCGTGATGCCGCCGATTCCAACCATCTGGAATCCGAAATGCGCAATCTTTCGAACCCCGACCAACCGCGGCTTCCAAACGTCGGGTCGCCAAATCGCGATATTGAACGCAATCGACGTGACGGTGAAGGTCAGCACCTGCGCCCAGGCGAAGCTCATATACTCGAAGCCGAGGAGAGCGAAGCCGACGGTGGAGGCGGCGAGTACCACCGCGCGGACGACCGCCATCGCCGAAATCAGCCCAAATCGCATGGCGCGCGCGGCTAGCGCTCCGGGAATGAACTCGAACATCGCGATGAGTGGGAAAAGGGCAAAGACGAGCAGGAAGCGCCCGACTTCCTTCGACCCGAAAAGATAGGAGGAAAGTGCCGAACCGCCGAGAATGATCGCACAGTACAACAAGGTCATCAGCAAATTGACGGTAAATAGCGATCGCAAGAGGTCGCGGCTGACTTCCTCCTCGCGCATGATATATTTGGCCAGACCAAGCTGCATGAAAACGTTGATGATTGTCGTCGCAGCGACAGCCATGCCGTAGATGCCGAAGTCGCGGGGCGTGACAATGCGCGCCACGACGATTGTGGAGAGAAATATCAGGACAAACGAAACGATTTGCGCGCCGTAGGTCCAGACAAGTGAGCGACGGACCGACATTTCAGCGGTTCAACAATTTTCGATGTGATTGCATTATAATGCAGCCCCGGTGCGTGGCGTCATGTGATTTGGCAACCGTTGGCGTTTGCGAGTCCGGCGCGCAATGATGGCCTAAGCCGATTGCATCGCCGAGGCCAATGTGGGTTGTGGGCGACCGACTCTCGCGCTGTTCGGACTTTTCCGACTGGCCTTTGATCCCGCGGTCAGCCGGCTTCGTAGTCCGACAATCAGTCCAAGACTTCCGGCCAAAGCATATTGCACGACGTAGACTGCGAACATCCATTCCACGAGCGCATGGAGGCAGATCGCAACCAACCCACAGCCAAGGCCGATCAGGACATCCGCTTCGGGGTTTTTGCGGAAGCGAAAAGCGGTGCTGAATGCATACCACAAGGCGCTTGCGAGAAGGGCAACAAGGGTCAGCAGCCCCAGATAACCCGTTTCTGCGGTAACCAGTAGGTAAGATTGGTGGACATGCGCCGAACGGTTTGCTGATGACCAGTTGACGCCGCCCCGCTCGGCATAGCCTTCGGTAATCGAGACAAAGACATAATGGTTGGGTCCAACCCCCAACGGGTGCTCCCTTATCATCATGTGGGCCGCTTTCTCGAAGGCGACACGTTGTTCGTCCTTGGCCATCACGCCGCCGATTTGACCCGACGTTCGTCGCTCGATGGCGGAATATGCGAGAGGCACACTGGCGGCTAGCAGGAACAGACCGCCCACGGCGTAGGCGATCTTTTGGCCACTGAAACGCAAGGTGATGGACAGCAGCAAGGTCAGGATGACCCCAGTGCCGCCGAGCAAAATCGTGGCCCGCGAACCGGTTAAAATGACGACGATGAGGCCGCAGGCAATGCCGAATGCGGCGCGGACAGGCCAACGGCCGGCAAGAAACATTCCGCACAAGGGCATGAGCGCGAGATGCGACACGAAACCCAGCAAATTCTGGTGGCCCAGTGAGCCGCCGGTCTGGAATATGCCGTGGGCACGATCCGAAATGGCGTAACCCGCCTGAACCGCGATTCCTAAGACCAAGCCCGTCAATAGCGCCTTTTCACCCTCTTCTTGTTGAGCGACTCGGGCAACGGCCAGGAAAACCAGCATCACCCGAATGAGCTGTATTGGATAGGAAAGGGCATAAGACGGAAACCGCGCCTGCATCACTGCGAGGAAAACTGCACCGATATATGCCAGCAGTGGAAGCAGAAGCGCCATTCGTGGCCATCGCCCGCGCGTCCCGAAAATGACCCCGAATGCGACGGCGTCGAGCAGGCTGATCTCCCAACCCTTGACGTACCCCGACCACATCGGAGTGGCATACGGTGCGATGATGAGGTGCAGGGGATCGAGTAAGAAGGGCAACAAGGTGAGCGCGCACCAGGCCCATTTGGCTCCGCGCGGATTCGTTCTCAGCCAGCCGATCAAGGCGATGGCCGTGAAGAGGATGAATGCCAACCCCGCCCACTTCAACTTCCGATCCTTCCTGTGATTGCTGCCGCGCCGATGACGCATGGGCCAATTGAGAAACTTTTGCGAGCCCTTCGCTGATTATGCTCTTCTTATGGCACGATAGTTCTAAAGGAATGCTAGCATGATCGCTGCCTGCAGGACGCGGTTGCCGCCCCAGAGACGAGGAACCTGATTGTGGATCGACGGACCGCCCTAAAGGGAATGATCGGAGCGGCTGGGGCGGGAGCGACGTTTGGATGCGGCGAAGGCATGCTCACCGCCGGCAATGCGGCCGACCTGCAGCCGGCTGCACCCGCCCAGCCGCCCCTGCAGTTAGGACCGGTTTCTGGCTTCAAAGCCGTTTCTCTCGCGCAAGTTCCGATCGGCGCTGGCGGGTTCGTGACGGGCATCGAGATCAGCGCCGATGGCGACCTTTTTGCCTGCCGGACGGATGTCGGCAACGCCTACATAAGGCGTCGTTCCGATCAATTCTGGAGACCGCTGTTCACCACGGACAGCATGGAAGCGAAGGAATATGATCCGCTTCTTGACGCCAAGGACAAGGCCGACGGCCTGGGTGTCGCGGGCATTCGCCTGGCTCCGTCCGACAAGAATGTCATCTACGCGAGCTTTCAGGGCTGCATCTGGAGGTCGGCAGATGGGGGCAGAACGATCCGGCGAACCGCGCTCAGGCCGGTGAAGATGCTGGCCAATACGGGCTGGCAACGGTTGTTCAATCCGACCATCGATATTCACCCGAAGAATCCGTCTTCCGTTATCGTCGGCACCTGGGGAGAGGGGGTTTGGTACACCGCCGATAGCGGTACCAGCTGGCGCAGTGCAGCCGTGCCGGCTGCCGGCGCGGCGCAGGATGGCGCGCCCGGCCTCTATCTCGTGCTGTTTGATCCAGGCTCGCCGGACACGGTTTATGTCTTCGTGACAGGGCTTGGTCTGTTCCGATCCACCACCGGCCCTGGAGGGCAGTTCGAAAGCCTTTCTGGCGGCCCCCGCTACAGCTCCAACATCGTCGCCAGTGCTGACGGCAGCATTTACGTTTGCGAATTCACCAAAGAGACAGTCGGCGGACTTCTATGGCGCTTCAAACCGGATGCTGGCTGGTCGTCGGGTAAGGGGGAGCAGGAGGCGCTGGTCGTCGCAGTCGATCCTGCCCGGCCGGAACGCCTGCTCGCCATCGCGGCCTATGGCGCAACCATGCAATCGGAAGATCATGGAGCCACTTTTTCGAAGGCCTTCATGGGGAAGTGGGCCGAAGGCGGCGGCGAAATTCGGTGGATGGGAGGGCTGACCATGCTGTTTCCGGCCCAGGTCCGCTTCGATCCCCGCGAACCGAACAGAGCCTGGATCGCGCAAGGTGTCGGCGTCGCCAGAGCCGACGTTGGCCAGTCGCGGGGCTCCCTGACCGACTGGTCGGCCGGCATCGAGGAGTTGTGCACGACCTCCGCGCTTTGCGTGCCCGGCGGAAAGACCTACCTGTCTGCCTGGGACAAGTCCTTCTGGCGGGTCGATAGCCTGACTTCGTTCAGCAACGACTTTCGCTATCCCGTTACAGCCGGTGGCAAGCACACCACCGATCTGGTCGCTTTCGCTTCCTCGATCGATTTTGCGCCCGAAGATCCAAATTTCCTCGTCGGCGTGATCGCGCCAAGCGACAAAAGCGCACCGGGTTTTACGGCAGATGGCGGTCGATCCTGGCAGGCGTTCAGTGCCACGCCCGATAGCGGCTGGGGCAACGGCGGCTGCATCGCGGCCGGATCGCGAACCAATATCGTGCTGCTGCCCTCGAACAATGCGGCGGGCGTATTCACACTCGACGGAGGGCGCAGTTGGTCGCCGCTCAAACTCGACGGCGCCAATCCGACCACCAATTTCGCCAATGCATTTTATGTCGCTCGAAAGAATGTTTCGGCGGACAAGACGCGCCCCGGTACGTTCGCTCTCGTCTACACAACCGTCAAGGATAACGAATACGGTAATCCTCTAGGTGGCCTCTGGCTGACGCATGACGGCGGGAGGAACTGGACCAGGCAGGCTTCCGGCGTCATTGGCGAACCGAACATTCCAGCTGCGGAGATGATGCTCCTTGGCATGGACCCCCGCCAGTTCTGGCAATGCCAGCTGGAGTATGTGCCGGGACGCCCCGGCGAACTCGTTTACACACCGCACGCCGATTTTCCGGGCGATCGATTTTATTGGTCAAAGGACGATGGAAAGAGCTGGAGCCAACTCCACCCGTCGATCCGTAACGTAACGGCGTTCGGCTTTGGCAAGGCGGCACCCGGTCAATCTCGCCCAACCCTGTTTTTCTGGGGCGAAGTCAAGAAACAGAAGGGCCTATTTGTCAGCCTCGACTGGTTCGCGACCGAACCCAAGCTGCTGACAAGATTTCCAAGTCGGATGCTGGCTGGAGTTACTTGTATTGCGGGCGACCCCGACCGCTTCGGACGAGCCTATGTCGGCACCAACTGTGCCGGGTGGGTGCGGGTGGACCTCATCGCCTGATCGGGGCATCAAAAGCGGGGCGCTAGTTTGCCCCGCCATTCCGTCGGCATCACGTAAGGCCAGCGGGCCGTTATCAGGAGCTTGCTTTGCAGACTGCCGCCTTTGTCACGCCCACCTTTCTTCCTGATCTCGTGCGGTGCGAGATACTGGTTCGCTCGCTGGACCTGTTTGCACCGGATCTCCGTCATTACCTGATTGTGGACTCCTTCGAGATGCCGGCGTTCCGGCATCTTGCTTCTTCGCGCACGATCCTTCTTGCCGCCGAAGATGTCATCGGCATTCGGCAACTGCGCCTTCCGCTTCGCCAGAACTTCTGGCTGAATTGGCGGACCCTGCCCATGCGCGGCTGGATCCGTCAGCAATTGCTCAAGATGGCGGCGACCTCATCCCTCGACTATGACGTCCTCGTTTGCGTCGATTCAGATGTCGCCTTTGTTCGACCCTTTCGGCCCCAGTTGCTTTTCACTAGCAATAAGATCGGGCTGCTCGACGTCGACTATTCCGATGCAATGGTCGAGCGATGGACCTCCGTCGCGGAAAACCTGCTCGGACTGCCGAAGGGCAGCGCAACGAGGCGAGGTCATGTCGGTCACCTGATAAGCTGGTCACGGCACGACATGCAGAGACTGCAGCAACACGTCGAAAACATCACCAACAAGCCGTGGCAGATCGCGATCGGGCAGCAGCGTACCTTTTCTGAGTATATTCTTTATGGCGTCTTTGTCCGCGAAGTCCTGGGCTACGAACATAGTCGTCACGCTCCCTCAACCTTGGCGCTGGTACGGCAGCCGTGGGATCACGACCTCTCCACTTCAGACGGACTGCGCCGCTTCATCGCCCAGCCAGACAAAGATAACATAGCAGTAATGATACATTCCAAGTTTGGTATATCGCCGCTTGACGTGGATCATGTGATGAAAAGTTTGCTTTAACAGCGCTGATCTTCCGAAGATCTTGGCTGCAAATCTTCCGCGCCTCACGTGAAAACTTCATAAATCGGTAAACACTGCCCGTTGCAACAGGATTTAACCGGTTTTCAAGCGTTGAATTTCTGCCGCGAATCATCGTCAGGGCCGAACGCTTCGACGTTTCTTCCCCTAATGGCGGTAGAAATTTCTGTCGCCATCTTGCACTCGACACTGGTCGGCGCGGGGGCGTTCGGACGTAACGTTTTGATTCATCTATGAAAACTGGCGTGTCTCGGGATCATCCCGAACGCGATTAGCTGCTCCGAAGGTGGACCTTCAGAGACGGGATCTTAACCAATTCGGCCCAATTCTCCCGCTCGGCAAGGCGGCTGCGCGATCGAATGCGCAGCTGAGAGCAAGAAAAGCTGGGAGGGCTGAATGGGACTTACGTTCCCGGGAGATAGTGCTTGGAAGCCCGTGGCCGTTGGTGCGGGTGGTTGGCTGACCGGCATGGACATCGCCAAGGATGGCACCATGGTCGCCCGCGCCGATACCTACGGTGCGTACATCTGGAACGGAAGTGCCTGGCAACAGCTCGTCACCGCTGCCTCCATGCCCGATCTCAACAGCGGCAAGACCGGCGTTTACGAGATCCGTATTGCGCCAAGCAACTCGCAAATTCTCTACATGGCGTTCGATACGTTCGTGTATAAGAGCACCGACCAGGGCAAAACCTGGACCAAGACGTCCTTTGTCGGAACGGGTTTCGATCCCAACAGTCCCAACCGGATGGACGGCCAGAAAATGGCCGTGGACCCGACCAATCCGAACATTGTCTTCGTCGGTAGCCAGAAGGACGGCTTGTGGGTGACCCGCGACGGCGGCGCCAACTGGCAAAAGATCAGCGCTGTCGCGCAGGGTTCGAACACCGTCGACCCCGGCATGACCGGAATCATCATTCAGGGCTCGACGGTCTATGTCGGCACGGCTGGCGCCGGCGTTTATCAAAGCAAAGACGGCGGTTTCACCTGGTCGGCGATCGGGGGGCCTGCCGACATCGGCCAGGCAGCGATCGCGCCCGACGGCACCTATTACGCGACCGGCAACACCGACAAGGCCCTCTGGAAGTTCGCCAATGGCACGTGGACGAAGCTTCTCGCTAGCGGTGCCCACGGCGTGGCGATCGACCCTTTCAATTCGTCGCACATCGTGGTTGTCGACGACGGCGGCAATCTGATCGAGAGCAAGACGGCCGGGGCCAACTGGGGCAACGGCTGGAACTGGGGCAAGCAGCTCGAATCCAGTAACGACGTGCCATGGCTGGAAACGAGTGGCGGTTACATGTCCACCGGCGGGTTCATGTTCGACCCGAACACGCCAGGCAAATTGTGGCAGTCGGCCGGTGTCGGTGTGTGGAACACTCAGCTTCCCAGCAATCTCGACTGGAACACTCCTGTTATCTGGAACTCTCAGAGCAAGGGGATTGAGCAGCTC
>Ga0310813_10001773_pt1 | contig 13031 bp, 11 predicted proteins | sample YN3metagenome_FD_203086 | JGI IMG/M metagenome (GOLD analysis project Ga0310813, IMG submission 203086) | Soil microbial communities from experimental microcosm in Duke University, North Carolina, United States - YN3 | ecosystem: Engineered > Artificial ecosystem > Soil microcosm > Unclassified...
GCATCTGTTCGACGGCTTCATGCCCGGCATGAAGCACGGCGACATCATGGGCCACGAGTTTATGGGCGAGGTGGTCGAAGTGGGCAAGGAGAACAGCGCGTTAAAGGTCGGAGACCGCGTCGTCGTGCCGTTTACGATCATTTGCGGCGAGTGCGATCAGTGCAGGCGCGGCAATTTCTCGGTCTGCGAGCGCTCGAATCGCAACAAGGAGGCGGCAGACAAGCTGTTTGGACACACCACGGCGGGGCTTTTCGGCTATACGCATCTGACGGGCGGCTACTCCGGCGGTCAGGCCGAGTACGTGAGAGTGCCGTTTGCCGACAGGACGCACGTGAAAATTCCGGACGGTCTGACCGACGAGCAGGTGCTCTTTCTTGGCGATATCTTTCCGACCGGTTGGCAGGCCGCGATGCAATGCGATATCGAGCCGACCGACACGGTGGCGATCTGGGGCGCCGGGCCGGTCGGGCAGATGGCGATTCGCAGTGCCGTGCTGCTCGGCGCGAGACAGGTGATTGCCATCGACAACGTGCCCGAGCGTCTCGCGATGGCGCGCGCCGGCGGCGCGACGACGATCGATTTCGACAATGAAAGTGTGATCGAGCGGCTGCACGATCTGACTGCGGGCAAAGGCCCGGAAAAATGCATCGACACCGTCGGCATGGAGTCGCACGCCAGTCGCTCATTCGACTCGATGTACGACCGCGTCAAGCAGGCCGTCATGCTCGAGACCGACCGGCCGCACGTGCTGCGCGAAATGATCTATGTGTGCCGTCCGGCCGGCGTGATTTCCGTGCCCGGTGTCTATGGCGGCCTGGTCGACAAGATTCCGATGGGCGCGGCGATGAACAAGGGCTTGACCTGGCGCATGGGTCAAACGCACGTCAATCGCTGGACCGACGATCTGCTGCGGCGCATTCAGGAAGGGCAAATCGACCCGTCGTTCGTCATCACGCATTCGGTGCCGCTCGAAGAAGGGCCTGCCATGTACAAGACGTTTCGCGACAAGGAAGACGGCTGCATCAAGGTCGTATTGAAGCCGTGACCGCGCGGCGGGCGCATGCCGGCTGAGATGGGAACGGCGCATGCTTTCCTGTTGGCGGCCCGCTGCAAGCGGCGGGCGGACCGCCCCTACCTACCTGTCAGAGCAAGCCATGACCGATCTCAGCTCAGCCTCTCCGACGATCACGTCGATGATCCGGATGGACCACACGCACGCGCTGTGCGCCTTTCATCGTTATCGCCTGTCGAGCCCCTGGTGGCGCAAACGCGCGATCGTGGGCTCGGTATGCACGGCACTCGAAATCCACGCGCAGCTGGAAGAAGAAATTTTCTATCCGGCGCTCGCGCGCATCGCGCCCGACAACGACGCCGTGAAAAAAAGCGAACCCGAGCACAACGAAATGCGCGAGATCATCACGCGATTGCGCGCGATGGGCCCTGAAAACGCCGCCTACGACGGGCTCTTCATGCAGTTGATGCGCATCACGATTCATCACGTCGCCGATGAAGAAACCGTTCTGATTCCGATGGCCGAACGGTCGCTGAAAAGCGAGTTGTCGTCGATGGGCGCGGCCATGACACGTCGTCGCCTGGAATTACTCGGCGAGCGTCCGGTCGATGTCGCAGTGCACACGGCCGGCACATTCCCGGTCGCAACAGCGGTGCTTGCCGGTCTCGCGGTCTGCGCGGCGAGCAGTCTTTTCGGCGGCAGGCCGTCGAGGCATCGGCGCGCGCGAAACCGCGGCTACGCGTAGCCGCAGCGCGCGTGCGTCGTAACGCTTTCCGTCGGTTATTTATGCAGCAGTTGGCGTAACGAACTGACGTCGTTGGCCGTAACCGGCTGCGCGTTATTGCCCCAGGCGCCGCGGACGTAGGTGAGCACCTGTGCCATCTGTACGTCAGCGAGGGTGTCCGCGTATCGGGGCATCTGCTGGCGCGGCGGGCCGGTCAAGGTCGACGGGCTGTTGCCCCCTTCGACGAGCAGCCGGATCAATGAAGTGGTGTTCTCCGCCAGCACCGACGGATTGCCGGCCAGCGCGGGGAACACGTCGGGCACGCCTGTCCCGTCGTCGCGATGGCAGCGTGCACAGAACGACTGATAGACATGGTAGCCCGTGGAGAGCGAATCGGGCACGCGGCTGCCGTTTTGCGGCGAACGCGCGACATCGGCGCGCGGCGCATAGGTGCCGTATGGTTGTTGCGCGGGCAACGACTTCAGATAGTGCGCGACCGCCGCGAGATCGCTGTCGGTCAGATACTGCGAGCTGTCCTCGATCTGCTCGACCATGCTGCCGTATGCGACCACGCCGGCACCGTGACCGGTCTTCAGGAACGACGCGATGTCCTGCGCCGACAGACGGCCGAGGCCCGCGCCCGCGTCGCCGGTCAGATTCGGCGCGAACCAGTGGTCGTTCACGCCGCCCACCAGATAGGTCGGCGACGACTCGTCGTAGCCGCGCTCCTGATACGCCGCGCCGCGCGGCGTATGGCATGCGCCGCAATGGCCGAGCGACTGCACGAGATAGGCGCCGCGGTTCCATTGCGCGTCGCGGTCCGCACGGGGCTGATACATGCCGCGTGGAATGAAGATCCACTGCCAGAAACGCAGCGCCCAGCGCTGATCGAACGGAAACGCCACATCGGATGGCGGTGACGGTTTCGCCACCGGCGCGACGCCATGCATCATGTACGCGTAAAGCGCGTGCATATCGTCGTCGCGAATCTTCGTGAACGACGCGTAAGGCATGGCGGGGTACAACCGCTTGCCGTCCCTCGCGACGCCTTCGCGCAAAACGCGCGCAAATTCATCGTAGGTATAACGGCCAATGCCGAAGCGCGGGTCCGGCGTGATGTTCGTCGAGACGATCGTGCCGAACGGCGAGCCCATGCCGAGGCCGCCCGCGAACGGTGCACCGCCTCGCGGTGCCGTGTGGCATCCGGCGCAATCGGCGGCTTTCGCCAGATACTCGCCACGCGCAAGGATGTGCGCGTCTGCGCCGTTGGGCGCGGCAGCGCCGCCCGCGGCCAGTTCGCCAGCGCCTGTTTGCGCCGGACCGGTCGATGCAAAGCCGATCATCGCGGCCGCGGCCACACACGCTGCCGCGAGCATTGCCCTGCGCGTCGCGACGATCATACGAAGCAGCTTCATCGCGGCGTGTTCCTTCGAACGATCACGGCCTGCCCCGTCGCGAGCAGCGGCGACGGCTGGCGATTGAGCCAGCGCGCCGCGATCGCAAGGCTGCCAATCAGATATGCGGTCGCGCCCGGCACCCACATGATGAGACCGCCCAGTTGCTGGTCGTGCAAGGGATCGATGCGAAGCGTGCTGCACGGTTCGACGTAATACGGATACCAGAGCCCAGGCGCCAGTGCGATCAATGCGCCGAGCGCTGTCGTATGCACCATCGTCGTGAAGACCGACAGCATCGCGTGGCCGCCCGACTGCCGCTTTGCGCCGTCGCCGAATACGGTCCACCAGAACATAAGCGCCGTGATCAGAAAACCCGTGTGCTGCAGCGAATGAATGAATGGATGCACGAGTGCCGCTTCAAACGCCGCCGGCGCGTGCCAGCCCCACAATGCGGCCGCGTGCAGCAGCCATGCGGTCAGCGGCGCGGTCAGGAAACGCCAGCTTGCGGCGAAGCGGCGCTCGCGGATGCGGCGGCCGACCCATAGCCGCGCCTTATGCGGCAGCGCCCAGATCCATACTGCCAGCGGCCGGCCCAACACAAGCAGCGGCGCGGCGATCAGCATCATCGTTTCGTGCTGCACCATATGTGCGGAAAAGAGCCACGCGCTCAACGTATCGAGCGGCGAGAACAACGCGAGCACCAGCGCGCACGTACCGCCCGCGAATGCCGCGCCATGCCGCGCGCGCAACGAGCGGCCGCGTGCACCGCTTCTGCGCCGCAGCCGCCGGTAACCGGTTGCATACGCCACCACACTGAGCACCGTCAAGGCGGCAGGCCACGGCTCCGCGCTCCAGCCGAACGCGGGCGCAACGCGTTCGGCCTCGCTCAGAACGTGAGCGTGAGCGAAAGGCGTTGCCGCGAGCAGCGCGAATAACACGAAAGAGATCGGGCGGTTTTTCATTGGCAAGGCGACAGCAACCATTGCGGAAAATACATGGCGAGCTGGATCACCGCGCACAGCGTCGCAACGATTGCCGCCATCAGCGACAGAAACGCGGTGCGCGCATCGCGCGGCACGTAACTGGCCTCGCACGGCTGCGACGAGCGCCAGCTGCGATAGGCGAGCAGCGCCGCACCGATCGAAAACAGCAAGGCCGCAACACTGACGCCATGCAACATGGCCATCGTGTGATAGCGGCATGCGGGCTGCAGCAACACATAATTCGCGCTTTGCGCACCGAGTACGACGGCAGGCGCCGCGAGCAGTCCGAGCCAGATCATCATGTCGATTCGCCTCAGAAATGAATGCGCGGCGCGAGATACAGAACCGCGTAAATCGGCAGCCAGCTCAGCACGACAAAGTACCAGTACACGGCGTTCTCGCTCGTATCGAGCAGCCGTCTTCCTTCGAACGGTCCCGTGAACAGCAGCATGGCGAGCACCGCCGTGTCGACCGTATCGGTAACGAGATGCGTGGTGTGCAATCCGAGCAGCAGCCAGACCACCGAGCCATATGCATTTGCATACCACATGACATTGAGCGCCGCGAACTCGAAGCCGCGCAGCACGAGAAACACGACGGCGAACAGCAAACATGCGGCGAGCCAGAGCCGTGCGCGCTCGCGTTCGCCGCGCTCGGCCGCGCGCTTCGCGAGCGCGTTCGGCCACATGCTGAGCAACAGCACAGCCGTATTCAACGTCCCCCACAGCAGCGACGGCGGCGGCGCATTCATCGGCCACGCGGCATTGACCGCGCGCAGATAAAAGTACGTGCCGACCGCGACGGCAAACACGCTGCCTTCGATCAGCATCAGACCTGCGGTGGCCCACCACATGAGGCTGCGATGCCCGAAGCCGAAGCTCGGCAGACCACGCACATCGAGCGAACCCGGTGTCGTGTCTTCGGGCTCGCGCTGTGCAGCGGACTGGTGTGCGATATCGCCGTGCGCAGTGTGAGCTTGCACCGGTCGCTGCTGTGCGCCCTGCTCCGCATCGTCGTGCCGATCGCGTTGGTCGTGCTGGTCGCGTTGCTCCCGCTCAGCGCGCGGCCAGCGCTCGAGCGCGCGCCCGACGCGATTGGCCCGGCGCGTCGGCCAGAACCACACGATCATCGCGGCCGCGACGGGTGGGGTGCCCCACCACACCGCGCCTGGCGTGTAGATCGAGCCGATGAAGAATACCGTCGTCGCGATCGCGCTGATAAACGGCCAGATCGACGGCCCCGGAAACAGTGGTCTCGTATCCGGTTCCGCAGCGAGCGCGCCCGTCGTCAGCACCTCACGCGCATGCACGGCGAGCCCCGACACCGAACGCGGCTCGCGCTGCGGCTCCCACAGTGGATCGCGGCCGTGCACGACCGGCAGCACGTCGAAGTTGTGCGGCGGCGGCGGGCTCGGCACGCTCCATTCGAGCGTACCGCCGCCCCACGGATCGGCCGGTGCGCATTCGCCGTGACGGCGGCTGCGCGCCACATTGAACAGGAACAGCAGCACCGCGACCGCCATCATGTACGCGCCGGCCGTCGCGAGCGCGTTCATGCCCGACCAGCCCATGCCGGCCGGGTAGGTCCACACGCGCCGCGGCATGCCATGCAGGCCGAGCAGATGCATCGGAAAGAACGTGAGATTGAAGCCGATAAAGAACAGCCAGAAGTGCCAGCGCCCCAGCGTCTCGCCGAGCATGCGTCCGGTAAATTTGGGAAACCAGTAGTAGAACGCGCCGAACAGCGGAAACACCGCGCCGCCGATCAGCACGTAGTGCAGATGCGCGACGACGAAATAGGTGTCGTGCACCTGCAGGTCGAGCGACACGGAGCCGAGCATGACGCCCGACAAGCCGCCGAGCACGAGTATGAAGAAAAACGCCATCACGAACAGCAGCGGCGCCTTGAGCGACAGCTTGCCCGTCAGCAGCGTGGCGAGCCAGCAGTAAATCTGGATGCCGGACGGCGCCGCGATCAGCACGCTCGCTGCGGTAAAAAAGCTCTTGCCGAGTTCCGGCACCGCCGTCGCGAACATGTGATGGACCCATAGCCCGAACGCGAGAAACGCGATCGAGATCAGTGCGAGCACCATCGCCGAGTAGCCGAAAATCGGCCGGCGCGAAAACGTCGGGATGATCGACGACATGAAACCAAGCGCCGGAATAAAGATCAGGTAGACCTCCGGGTGCCCGAAATACCAGAACAGGTGTTGCCAGAGCAGCACGTCGCCGCCGAGCGCAGGGTTGTAAAACTGCGTGCCGACCAGTCTGTCCAGAATCAGCGCGGTGCTCGCCAGCATGATCGCGGGCATCGCGAACAGCACCATGAACTGCGTGACGAGCGTCGCCCATGCGAACAGCGGCAGACGGTTCAGCGACATGCCCGGTGCGCGCATCTTGAGGATCGTCGTGATCAGCACCACGGCTTCGAGCAGCGCGGGCAACTCGGTAAACGTGATCATTTGCGCCCAGATATCCGTTCCTTTGCCGGTTGCGTAGTCGGGTCCGGCGAGCGGCACGTAACTGAACCAGCCTGAGCGCGGGCCGGCGCCGAGCACGAATGCCACATAGAGCAGCAGGCCGCCGAACACGAACACCCAGTACGCGTACGCGTTCATGCGCGGAAACGCGACGCTGCGTGCGCCGATCATCAGCGGAATCAGATAGCCAGCGACGGCCTGCATGACCGGCACGGCGAACAGGAACATCATCGTCGTGCCGTGAATCGTAAAGAGCTGGTTGTACAGGTCGGGGCCGATCAGGCGGTTGTCGGGTCTGGCCAGCTGCGTGCGCATCGCGAGCGCGAGCACGCCGCCTAGCAGAAAAAACGCGAACGTCGTCACGATAAAGCGCCGACCGATCGTCTTGTGGTTGACGGCCGAGAACCAGCCGATCACACCGCGTGGATCGCTCCATGTCCGGGAAAGCGCCGTGCGCGCGTCAGGGGGCGCATCGGGCCCGTCCTTGAGCCGCAGGTCTGCTTCGATCGTGCGCGGCTGGTCGGTTGTGCTCATTGGAGTGTCGCAAGCCAGGTGACGACCGCGTGCAGATCGCTGTCCGAAAGCGGTACCGCCGGCATCGTGACACCGGCTTTCCATGCATGCGGATCGCGGATCCATGCGGCGAGATTGCCGGGCGTGTTGGCGAGCACGCCGGCTGCGATCGTCTGGCGGCTCATCAGATGAGTGAGATCGGGTGCAAGCGTGCCGTTTGCCGATGTGCCGCGCACCGTATGACAACCCGCGCAAGCCGATTTTTCGAAGACGTCGCGGCCATGCCGCGCGGTCGCATCGAGTGAAGTTCGAGCCGGTTGCGCCTGCTGCCGCAGCCACGCGTCGTAGCGTTCGGGCGGCTCGGCAATGACGAGCATGGCCATCAGGGCATGCTGCGCGCCACAAAACTCCGCGCATTGGCCGCGGTAAACGCCGGGCTTGTCCGCGCGGAACACGATCGATGTCGTGATGCCCGGCAGCATGTCCTTCTTCCCGTGCAGGTTCGGCACCCAGAAGCTATGGATTACGTCGCCGGCCTTTAGCGTGACGATAACCGGCCGGTTCACCGGAATGTGCAGCTCATTGGCGGTCGCAAAACCGGGGCTATCGCGCTCGGTCGCGTATTGCACCTGCCACCACCACTGCTGTCCGGTCATGTCGATGTGCACCGGGTTGTCGACGGGTAGCTTCGATAGCGCGCGATCGGTCAGCACGTCGGCGACGATCAGGCCACATAGCGCGACCACGGACACAATGCTGGCGGCGACGACGGCGCGGCGCGTGCGCCGCTCGGGGCGGGTCAGCGAATCGAGATTGGGCTCGGCCCCCGCGTTGTCTCGCCGGTTGCGCATAAGCGCCACGAGCGTGGCGAGCAGCACGGCAGCGAACACAATCGCGCACACCGCCAGCGTGAGATTCCACAACTGCCCAATGTGCGCGGCCTGCACGCCTGCTGGCTGCAAGGCATTCTGCTGCGGCTCAGCATGTGCCACACGCGTAGCGGACATGGCAGAAACGGCCAGCCACCAGGCGACGGCGGACTCGCCACGCGCACTCAGCAACCCGCGGTATGAAGGACATGCGCGCTTCATGACTGATCGGGGTGAACGAAGGGTGAAAACGCCGAGCATTCTTCATGCCGCAGCGGATGCCTTTCACCGTCCGGCCAGGGCGGTCGCCGCTGTGCGGACAATGTAAAACATGCGATTTTTTTGCGAAGTTTTACCGTCGTCGCAGGATTTGATCGATCAACGGGGAAAGGCGCGATTTACGTGTGGCCACCGTCCGGACATGTGCCCCCTAAACAGGGCACACAAGATGCTATGCCACGTTTCGGCCAGCACTTATGGGATAAGATATCGCGTCCGGCCGGCTGCGACGACGCGGACCGCCAGAGCCCGCGTGATCGTGGGAGACGACAATGCGATCAGAATCGGGCATCAGACCTCAACTCCGGCGGATGGCAGTTGGTCGATTGTTGTCCGGGCGTTGGATTCACCACTACTTGCCCAACGCTTCCGCTGCAATCTTTTCTTCGGCGAGCAGGGAGAGCTTAGCGATCACCGATCCATAGGCTGCGATCTCGTAGTGCTCGACTTTCTGTGCCGCAGCGACTAGCGCAGCATCGAGGACTGGACCGGTTTCGATCTCCTCGGATCTGCTCCTGTCCCTCCTCGATGAGTCCTTCCATCGCCACGCACTTCACGCGTTTGAGGCGAATGCCGCATGCCTCGGCGACCTGATCGATGCGCCCGATCTGCCCTTGCCTCTCTTCAAGGTGCGTCGTGAACGTGCTGCTCAGTTCGGTGTTGGTGGCAGCGCCTTTCGGTACCCTGATCTTTCCCGATGCACCTTAAGTGTGTTGAAATCACGATATCAGGCCGCCGTTTGGTCAGACCGGCCGCTCAAAGGGGGAAGACATGAATGTCCCACGACAGGTGGTCGCTTTTCTCGGTTCGCGCGGTAAAAAGCTGGCGACGGCCGAATCGTGCACGGCCGGCGAGATTGCCTCGCTCCTCGCATCCGTGCCGGGCAGCGGGAACTGTCTGGACGTCGGCTTTATTGCCTACTCGCCAACCGGCAAGGCAGGTTTCCTTGGCGTGCGCCAGGAAACGATGGATGAGCACGGCCTGACGAGCGAAGCAGTAGCGCGCGAAATGGCCGAAGGTGCATTGCGTCAGGAAGGGTGCTGCGCGGATATGGCCGTCTCGAACACAGGCGTCGCGGACCGCGCGTCAGGCAATGGACCCGCACCGGGAACACAGTGCTTCGCGTGGTCCTTCAGGTCCGGCGACGGCGAACTCGCCAGCTTCAGTGAGACACGTCGCTTCACGGGCGGACGCAATGAGGTGCGACATGCAGCGGCAATCTACGCGCTGTCCCGTATCGAGCACTATTTCAGCCTTCTCTCCGCGACGCACAAACGCATGCCAGTGCGGATCGAGCCTGCCGGCGCGCGAGACAAGTGACGCACCCGATCGGCATCAACGGAAAGCCCGAGCGTGCCGGTGGGCACGACAAATGCGCGACACATGGGCATGCTTTGCCACATAAGCGCTCACGCCGCAGCACGACGACTTGCAACAACCTGAAGAGCGCAAGCATGGACGCACGCCGCGACTGATCGTAATCGGCGCTTCCCCGGGCGCTATAAAAGGGCTTTCGCCCCTCGCAAGTTCGCTCGACGACGCCTTTCCCGGCGCGCTTCTGGTAAGTGGTCCAGCCTGTTCAGCGATTAGCCGCGCGCGAAACGACGCACTGTCAAGCCGTAGCCGGTGAACCGCTACGCCTGCAGCAAGCCCGCAGAACCGACAAAACAGTCAGGGTTCCACCAGGACGACGGACCCGACGGCGAGCAGCAGGCGCACCGGATACAATCACACAGGCCGGTCGAGCTGATCGCGCTCTTCGGGCGATTGCAGCGCGAAAGCCGGATTGTCCAGATAGCCTGGTGTTTAAGCCATCTGCACCTCGATACGCCGCGGCTTCGCCTCATCCCGACGCGGGATGGTGAGCTTGAGCACACCGTCCTTCAGGGACGCCTCGATTTTCGATGAATCGAAGTCTTCACTGACCGTAAATCGCCGCGAAAAATAAGGCGCCCGTATTTCGGCATGCGAGAGCCGCAGGTTCGGCAGGACCGGCACGACGGATTCCGCATCGATAGTCAGATTGCCGTCGTGCACCCTGATGTCCAGCTTGTCCTTCGGCACCCCAGGCAGGTCGGCCCACACCGTAACGGAATGCGCGTCCTCGACGATATCCACGGCAGGCGTCAGCGTGACGCGTCGACGTGCTACGTCGGACTCCGTGCGCGTCATCGCGTTCGGATCGCGCTGGGCAATTTGCGTGTTGTCGCTCATGATCTCACCTCTTCATTGAACGGTAATCGCACGGGGTTTCGAGGCCTCGCGCTTGCCCACGGAAATTAACAGGCACCCATCGACATAGCGCGCCTGCACCTTGTCGGGGTCAGCCTGCTGCGGCAGCTCGATGACGCGCCGGAAGGCGCCGTTGAAGCGCTCCTGCGCATACCGGCGTGTGCCTTCCGGCAAGGTCTGCTGCTGCGCGGACCGTTCGCCGGCAATCGACAGAAGGCCCTTGTCGACTGAGATATCGAGCTTCGCAGGATCGACGCCGGGCGCGAACGCGACAATCTCGATCGTGCTGTCGGTCGTGCCGATGTTGATCTGAGGAAAAGAGCCTAAGCGGCTCGAACGAAGGCTGGACGGGAAGTTGCCGAACAGGCTCGACATCTGTCGCTGCATCCTGTCGAGTTCGTCAAACAGGTCGGTCCCGAAGTAAAGATCACTCATGGTCGCTTGCTCCTGTGGCGGCAAGGAAACGAACCGGCGTACGCGCTTCAGTCCGGTTGTCGCGGTGCCGCAGACAATCAAGGTTGAAACACGCAGGGCTCGCGAGCAATGCGCGTCGCGAACCGCTGCCTGAGCGCTTCAGAAAATAGGAGGGGACGCGGAAATTTCAAGGGGCCGGTGCGCCGGATTTTTCCCTCTTGAAAAGTCGGATGCCGCCCATACCGTCCGCGCACAAACCCATGCAAGGAGGAACGCCGTGGAATTCGACACCGACTGGACAACGCTGGGCAGACATCGCGTCAGGATGCGTTCGACAAAGGGCTTTCCCACCGAAGTGATGCGGCAACTGGCCGAAGTGGCGCGTCTTGCGGTGGACAACAACATGAGCGCGCGAGCCCGCATCGTCGAGGTTATGTTTCGGCAGGAGAAGACCTACGACATCACGGTCGGGACGACATTGGCCGAAGACCGGCTTTGCGTTCCGCAGCTGGAGAGTGCAATTGCGACGGTCATGGGGCTGCTGCCGCAGCAGGTCAACATCGTCGTGCAGGTCGTCGCGCAGGAGGAGGTGGATCTGAATTTCGGAGTCTACGAACGAGCGCTCGCTGAAAAGGCAGGCGTCATTTCGCCGCTTCATTAAGCGTTCGGTTCGGAGCCGTCCGCCACAAAACGTCGCCTGTGAAGCCGCGAACGGGGCAAGCAGTCGATGGGAACGAGGCCTAGTCGCGATACGGCAGGTGAACAGAAAATACCGTCTGGCTGCTGTCCGACCGTACCTCGATCTTGCCGCCGTGAGCCTTTGCGATCTCGGCCGCGATGTAGAGTCCCAGTCCCAGTCCACCCGTGTGGCTGTTTTCCTGACCGCAGCCGCGCATGAGCGGGTCAAAAATCGCGTCCATCGTCCGCTCGTCAATAGCCTGACCGCCGTTTGCCACCTCCAGCAGCACGCCGGTCGCTTTTACCGTCAACGCGACGCGAACGGGTATGTCGGGACTTCCGTATTTCAGTGCGTTTGTCACCAGGTTGGAAAGCAGCTGCTGCAGCCGGGCACCGTCCCAGAACCCTCGAAAACTGCCTTCCACGTTCAGCTCGATTTGACGGCCCGGGTGCGCGGCTCGCAACTGGTCGACCGCATCGGCACACACGGTCGCCAGATCGATGTCGGCTGGGGCGATGTTGATGCCCAGTCCCAGCTTGACGCGGTTGAAATCGCACAGGTCATCGAGCAGCGACTGCATGCGGGCGCCACTGTGGATCAGGCGTGTCGCGGCTTCCGACACCTGTTCGCCTGCATTTAACGCGGAGAGATAAGCGGCAGTCATCTGGATCGTCTGCAACGGGCTGCGCATATCGTGCCCGAGCATGCCGAGCAAAAGATTGCGGGCCTGTTCGACCTGCACGTTAAAGAAATCGACCGATTCAGCAACAGCCTGGTCGATCGCCTCGTTGAACCGGATCATGTCATTGAGATCCGTTGCTGTGGCCCCGTTGCGGTCCATCCAGAGGCGCAGAACGCTGGCTCGCAGCGCACGATATTCCGCTACAAGCTGATTGATGCTGAAGCCGCCGCGCGCCCGTAGTAAAGCATGCGTTTGCGCAGCCGTCTCCGCTGCGTCGATGGAGGTAGGCGCTTGCCCCCACGACTTGTCATGCTGCTGGTCGCGAGTCTGCGCACTCGAAATGTCCTTTGCTATCGCTTGCACTATCTGTTGCGCATGGTCGCGCAACGCGGCGCGGTCCATGTTTTTTGCTGCCGGATGCAGCGTCGTCGCGAAGGCTTGCCACTGCACGAGGATTTCTTCCGTGTGCTGCAGGATGAAGTCGGCGAGTCGCATGTGTTTCTCCGAAAAGACAGCCTGTGTCAGCGGGAACGGCGTTCGCTGTCTATATTACCGCGACGGCCCATAGGGATCGGCCATGCGGGCTTCTTAAAAGCGCGGGCTTTTCACGACGACGCGCGATTCCTGACAGTCGTGAAAATTCGACGGTCACGCGTGGCGCGTGTCCTCTCCCCTTTAGCTACCGGCCGGCAATCAGTGCTACTTCAGGTCAGCGTCATCGTGATGCCGCCGCGTTGCGTTGCGCTGATGCCCCTTCCCGGCGGTCGT
>Ga0310813_10001775_pt1 | contig 13027 bp, 13 predicted proteins | sample YN3metagenome_FD_203086 | JGI IMG/M metagenome (GOLD analysis project Ga0310813, IMG submission 203086) | Soil microbial communities from experimental microcosm in Duke University, North Carolina, United States - YN3 | ecosystem: Engineered > Artificial ecosystem > Soil microcosm > Unclassified...
ATCTGCCCCAAAGCGTCGGCCGACGGAGCTATGAGCCCTACCCTCAAGGGGCGATCGGCCATGTCACGCAACTCCCTCGGGTTCAGGGTTGCAAGAGCCTGCCTTATCTGGCGGAGGACAGCGAGGGCCATGGTTTGCCGGAAAACGTATTCAGGGAAGCCCGAAACATGACTTTGAGCTCCTGTCTCCATTGTACTCCCAATCCGATCCTTTCCACTGGGATTTCGGGTGAAAAAAACCTCAGGACAACCTCGTTGGTCGGATGGAACTCCAGCGCCGGTGCCACCAGCAGCAGGCGAGGCGCTTCCATCAGTAGCGGAAGTCCAGTGAAATGAGCATTTTCGGCGATTTCGCCGCGATCCAGATGCCATTTGACTCGCATCCAGTAATCCAGGGCCTGTAGCGGAAGATGGATGTCCTGATCCACCTTAAGTTCGATCACCGCGAGCCGGCCGTCACGGTCAATGGCCAGCAGATCGATGATTCCGCGGTCGCCGCCGGCGAACTGCGCCACTTGACCGTAGACCGGTTGCGTCCGGAGCGTTGCGTCCAGCGATTCCAGGTCGGCACGCACCCGCCCTTCAAGCCACGCTTCCGGCTGTCCGGGTCGCGGCGCGCGCGCCTGTTTTCCGCCAGTATCCAGCCGGGTGTCGAGATTGGTGTAATCTCGCGGGTCGACCAACTGTTCATAGCCGGCGCCGTCATGGACGAAAATCAGGTACCGCGCTGCCTGCGGGTTTAGAAACCGCACACGGTGGCACAGGGTATGCTCCTGACCGGCAGGCGCGAACAGCGCCAAACTTTCTATGCGCAGGCGCGCTTCGCGCTGCCGCAAGTAATCCAACCAGATCAGACCGAATGTGAGTGCGTCCGCGGGTGATGGCGAATTTTCGGCGATGCCAATGGCCGCCAGTGCCATAGATCCTCGCCGCAGCAGAGCGCGCGGATAAGCCGGAGAAAAGCTGTTGTGCAGGTCTTGTTCCGTGCTGAGCTCCACCACTCGCCAGTCCGGGAATTGGCGATGCAGAGACTGCCGGAACCGTTCGCGATATTTGAGCCGCGCGCCTTTTCGGGCGGCGTCGCGATGAGTTTCGCGATCCAGATCGATCAACGTAAGCGCCCCCGTACGGCCGCCGAAGTGTTCCACCTGGAGCTCCAGGCGGCCCGGCCGCTCCAGGCGCACCGACGCCACGCGCCTGACTAGGGTGCGCTTTTCGTCCCAGCATTCGATGGTCAGGGACGAAGCGCGCTGGTTCAGGGTGAAAGTATCGGATGCCAGGATAAAAAGATCTTCACCGGGCTCAATCAGAACTGGCTTTTGGCTGGCCTTGAGAAATCGCTCAATCGCCAGGTATGCCTCGTGCGGGCCTCCGCGCGTGGCCTTGCCGGGTGCGGCACGCAACGCTTCTATTATTGCGCAAACTGCCACCCACGCGAACAGCTACACGCGCAGGCGGTCGATTTCAGCAAGATCTTCCGGTGTCAGCGTCCAATCGGCCGCCTTCGCGTTGGCTTCCAATTGCTCTGGTTGGGTGGCGCCGGCAATGACGCTTGCCACCGGAGGCCGCGCCAGCAGCCAACTGAACGCGAGTTCGAGGAGCGTCCGTCCGCGCTCGGCGCAGAAGGACTGGAGCCGTTCGAGCAGCGCCCAATTGGACTCAGTTGCATAGCGGTTCACGAGACTGGGACTGCTGGCGAAGCGAGTACCAGCGGGTGCGCTCACACCCCGTTTATACTTGCCCGTGAGCAGCCCACTCGCTAGTGGAAAGTACGGCAACAATCCCACTCCGTAAGCTTGCGCCGCTGGTATTTTCTCCGCTTCCGCCTCGCGCACCAGCAGGCTGTACTCGTCCTGCGCCGAGATGAACCGGTGCAGGCCGCTCTCTCGCGCGATCCATTGCGCTTCCACCATTTGCCACGCAGGCAGATTGGAGCATCCGATATAACGCACCTTGCCCTGCCGGATCAGATCGTCCAGCGCGCGCAGGGTTTCTTCCATGGGCGTCAGCGGATCGGCGAAATGCAGTTGGTAGAGATCGATCCAATCGGTCTTCAAGCGCCTCAGACTGGCTTCGACCGCTGTCATGATGTAGCGGCGCGAGGCGTCGCGGCGCGTCTTGCCTTCGACCATCGGGCCTGCGAACTTGGTGGCCAGCACGATGTCCTTGCGGCGCGCGTCCAGCACCCGGCCGAGCATGGTTTCCGAGCCGCCTTTGTTGCCGTAAATATCGGCCGTATCGAATAGCGTGATTCCCAGGTCGAGCGCTTTGGCCACCACTTTTCGGGTGGCCTCCAAATCGATGCGCATGCCGAAGTTGTTGCAGCCGAGCCCGACTGTCGAAACTTCCAATCCGGATTGGCCCAGGGTTCGATGGTTCACGTATCTATTTTAAGTGCGCTGTTACGCCGCAATGCCGCAGCGGCAGAGGCGTTACTTAATGCCGATGACCATCGAGTCGGGACCAACCAGATGCTCTACGCGGGTTTCCCTGAACCCCGCCTCTTTCATCCACCCCGCACAGTCTGCGCCGGTATAGTCAAATCCGCCCGGAGTTTCGATCAGCATATTCAGGCTCATCATGAGCCCGAAAGCGTTCACGGAGCGATCGTCATCGATGATGCTCTCATACACGATGTAGGCGCCGCCGTCCGGCAGCGCTTCGTAAGCTTTGCGGATGAGCGTGCGCTTCACGTCCAAGTCCCAGTCGTGCAGAATGTGTCCCATCATCACCACATCGGCCTTTGGCAGCGGCTGATCGAAGAAACTGCCCGGGGAGAATTGCACGCGCCCCGAGAGTCCGTTGGCTTTCACGTAGTCTTCGAAGATCGGCTGCACCTGGGGCAGATCGAAGCCCGTTCCCTGGAGGTGCGGATTGGCCAGCGCCACCTGAGCGATCAGGTCGCCCTGCGCGGTTCCGACATCCACGGCAGACTTGTAATCCTTCCAGGGGAACTGGCGGGCGATTGCGACGTTCCCGCCATGGCTCACGCCCGTCATGGCCTGAAGGAACTCTTTCAATCGCACAGGGTCGGCGTACAGGGCTACGAAAGGATCGGGACCGCCGTCTTTAGTTTCGTTTTGGGGAAGCCCGCTGCGCAGCGCCGCCGTGAGCTGACCCCAGAACGGATAGAGCCGGTGGTTGGCCATTTCGAGGATGCCGCCCACGTACGATGGCTTACGCTTGTCGAGGAAGAATTCAGTCGACGGCGTGTTATAGTAACGCCCGTCACGGCGTTCGAGAAATTTCAGCGCCACCAGCGCGTCGAAGAAATCGCGTGCCGATCGTGGATGGAGCCCCAGCCGCTTTTGCAGAGCTTCGACATCCCCGGGGTCTTTCGCAAGCTCCGTGAACAACCCCATTTCAACGGCGCTCAATAGTGTCTTGGACGCCCAGAAACCCAGGCCCACCTGCAGAATATGTTCGGGATTCGGTTGGTTCATTCGCTTTGCCGCCTCACGGGCAAGCGAACAGTATAACAACCCGGGCCTGCTCTCACGCGCCGCGAACCAAGCGGCAAGACAACAGCGTTCGGACTCGCGCCGGTCAATAGTCTTTAGTGCTTTTCTTCGTCGATCGAGATCTTGAGGGCGCGCAGAAACTTCTGGTCCTGTGACGTGAGTTTGATCTTGCTCAACTTGCGGCGGCCGGTTTCGGGCGCCGGTTCCAGCTCTACCGTTTCGCCTTCATCCTGACCGTCGTCTTGGTTGTCCTCGCGCTTATTGAAGCCGATCGTGGCTTCGAGCACCAAGAAGACATCGTAGCCGGCGCGTTTGATCTCGCCAATCGCGGCGGCGATGCGGTCGGAATCGGAAAGGGACTCATTGATGGCGTCGCCGAGTTCCTTCATCAAGTCCTTAAGCCGATCGTCCAAGTTCGTCTTCTCCTGCCGTCTACAGCATATCATCATCCCGGCGCGGGATCCGCCGTTTTGCAGGTTTTTCCAGCCGCCCCTCTGTTAGGATGAAACCGATGGGCCGGTTAATCTCCCAATTTCTGAGTCATGTATTGCCGGGGATTGTGCGCCCGCTGCATGCGCTGTGGAATGAAGTGATTGGCTTTCTATTCATAGTCTTCGCCGTGGTGGCCGGATTTTACGTGGTCCGCGCTGTCCGCGACTTCGAAGGCGACATTGAAGGGCTGGTCCACATCGTTTTCCCGGCACTCTTCGGCCTGGTAATGGGTTATTTCGGCGTCTCTTCGTTCCTGCGCGCTCGAAAGATTTCGCGTTCATGAGCGAGCCGCCCGCGTCCCGTACATCAGGCGAACAACCCGGAGAATTTCCCTACACGCGCGGCATCTATAAGGACATGTACCGAGCGCGCTTGTGGACCATGCGCCAGTACGCCGGCTTCGGCTCCGCCGAAGAAAGCAATCAGCGCTATCGTTATCTGCTTTCGCAAGGGACCACCGGGCTTTCGGTGGCGTTCGACCTCCCCACGCAGATGGGCATGGACCCCGACCATCCGCTGGCCGCCGGCGAAGTCGGCAAGGTCGGCGTGTCGATCGCTTCTCTGGCTGACATGGAGCGCCTGTTCGACCACATTCCACTCGAAAAAATCAGCACCTCGATGACAATCAATTCGACGGCCGCGATTCTGCTGTCGCTCTATGTGTTGGTTGCCCGCGGCCAGGGCGCCGAGATCAAGCGCCTGAATGGCACGATTCAGAACGACATCTTGAAGGAATATATCGCGCGCGGCACCCATATTTATCCGCCGCGCCCGGCGATGCGCATCATCACCGATCTGTTTGCCTGGGCCGGCGCGGAAATGCCCGAATGGAACACCATCTCGATAAGCGGCTACCACATTCGCGAAGCCGGCTCGACCGCGGTGCAGGAAGTTGCCTTCACGCTGGCCGACGGCATCGCCTATGTGGAAGCCGCGCTGAGCGCGGGTCTGCGAGTGGACGCGTTCGCGCCTCGGCTGTCGTTCTTCTTCAACGCGCACAGTGATTTTCTGGAGGAGATCGCCAAGTTCCGCGCCGCCCGCCGCCTGTGGGCCCGCATTATGAAGCATCGTTTCGCGGCAAAAGATCCCAAATCGATGATGCTGCGCTTTCACGCCCAAACCGCCGGCTCGACGCTCACCGCGCAGCAGCCGGATGTGAATGTAGTCCGCGTGGCGCTGCAGGCGCTGGCGGCGGTGCTAGGCGGCGCGCAGTCTCTGCACACCAATTCTCGCGATGAGGCGCTCGGTCTGCCCACTCCTGAAGCGGCGCGGCTGGCGCTGCGCACCCAGCAAGTCATCGCGTACGAAAGCGGAGTGACTGCGGTGCCCGATCCGCTGGGCGGCAGCGAATATATCGAAAAGCTGACGGATGATATCGAGCGCGGCGCCGAGGAATACATCGCGCGTATCGACAAGATGGGTGGAACGCTCAACGCCATCGAGAGCGGTTTCATCCAGCGCGAGATCCAGACCGCGGCCTACGATTACCAGAAAAAAGTCGAGACCGGAGCGGTTGTCGTCGTAGGCGTCAACCGGTTTGAGGAGGCCGCGACCGCGTCACCGGCAGTCTTCAAAGTCGACCCCGCCATCGAGCAGCGGCAAGTGGAGCGCGTCCGCGAACTGCGCGCCTCCCGCGATGCCCGGATGCATAGCGCGCGTCTGGAGGAATTGGAGAATGCCGCGCGCGGTTCCGCGAATCTCATGCCGCACATCCTGGCTTCATGCGAAGCCAAGGCGACCGTAGGCGAGATCTCCGACCGCCTGCGCAAGGTGTTCGGGGAATACAAAGAAGGTTAGGTGCGGACCCGGCGCCAGCGCCGATGCGGTTATCCTAAAAGTAATGAGCACCGTTCAGGTCACCACGCCGGCACAGACACTGCGCGAGAGGACCTCCTACGCAGTGCTGATGATGATCAGCTTCTGCCACTTCCTGAATGACATGATCCAATCGCTGCTACCGGCGATTTATCCCATTCTCAAGGGCAATTATCATTTGGATTTCGGCCAGGTGGGCATGATCACTTTCACCAATCAGCTGACGGCGTCCGTGCTGCAGCCGGTGGTGGGCACCTTCACCGATAAGCGGCCGCAGCCGTTCTCGCTCAGCATCGGCATGGGTTTCACGCTGCTGGGGCTGGTGATGCTATCGACCGCCTCGTCGTTCCCGCTGATTCTGGCGGCGGCGGCGATGGTCGGGATCGGGTCGGCGGTGTTCCATCCGGAGTCGTCACGCGTGGCGCGAATGGCCTCGGGCGGCCAGCACGGCTTCGCGCAGTCGATTTTTCAAGTGGGTGGGAATGCCGGATCGGCGTTGGGTCCATTGCTGGCGGCATTCATTGTGCTGCCGCACGGGCAGGTGAGCCTGGCCTGGTTCTCGCTGGCGGCGCTGCTGGGTATGGCGCTGCTCGGCAAGGTGGGTGTGTGGGCGAAGCGCTATCGCGCGGCGCGCGCTCTTGCGCCAAAGCGGGCGAGCGATCATGGCAATCACGGACTTCCCTCAAATAAAGTGAAGTGGTCCATCGCGATTCTGATAACGTTGGTTTTCTCGAAATATATCTATCTGGCGAGCCTGACCAGCTACTATACCTTCTACTTGATCAGCAAATTTCACCTGTCGGTGCAGAATGCGCAAATATATCTGTTCGTGTTCCTGGGAGCGGTGGCGGTCGGCACCATTCTGGGAGGGCCCATCGGTGATCGCGTCGGCCGCAAATACGTAATCTGGTGCTCCATCCTGGGCGTGCTCCCGTTCACGCTGGCGATGCCTTATGTCAACTTGTTCTGGACCGTGGTTCTCAGCGCGATCATCGGTATCATTCTGGCGTCGGCGTTCCCCGCCATCGTGGTCTACGCGCAGGAGCTGCTGCCGGGCAAAGTGGGCATGATTTCGGGATTGTTCTTCGGACTCGCGTTCGGCACCGCCGGCATCGCCGCTGCGCTGCTGGGTGAGCTGGCGGATTACACCAGCATCAGTTTCGTATACCGCGCGTGCGCGTTCATGCCGCTGCTGGGATTGCTGACAGCGTTCCTTCCCGACATCGAGGGCGCGATGCGGCGGAGCGCGAAAGCCCCAGCTGCGTAATTGCTGGCCGGTCGGCCGATACCGGGATGTTCTAATAGACAAATGCGGATTGCCGGTGCGGGGAGCGCGTTTCCGAAACATTACTATCCTCAGGCAGTGTTGTTGGCCGCGCTGCGCGAATACTGGAAAGGGCAGATCGAGAATCCGCGGATGCTCGATCAATTGCACGCTCACGCCGGCGTCGACGGGCGGCACCTGGTGCTGCCGATCGAGCGCTACTACGGCTTGAAGAATTTTGGCGAGTTCAACCAGGTGTGGATAGAGGCGGCGCAGGAGTTGGGCGAGCGCGCCATTCGATGCGCCATGGCGCGGGCCGGCCTGGAGTTGTCGCAAATCGGCGCACTGTTTTTCGTTTCCGTGACGGGTGTTGCCAGCCCATCTATTGACGCGCGCCTGATCAACCGCATGAAACTGCCCACAAATTTGCGGCGCACGCCGATCTTCGGTTTGGGATGCGTGGCAGGAGCGGCGGGCGTCGCGCGCGCGGCGGATTATGTGCGGGCCTATCCGGATCAGGTAGCGGTGCTGCTGTCGGTGGAGTTGTGCTCCCTGACGTTGCAGCGTGAGGACCTTTCGCTGGCGAATCTAGTGTCCTCGGGTTTATTTGGCGACGGAGCCGCGGCGGTCGTGATCGCCGGAGCGGACGTGGAGCCGACCGCCGGCGCCCGCGACACTGCGTTGCGCGATGGCCCGGAAATTCTCGCTACCGGCTCGGTGTTTTACCCCGACACCGAAGACGTCATGGGCTGGGACATCTCTGAAAAAGGATTCCGCATCGTGCTGTCGCGCGAAGTTCCCGAGGTCGTGCGCGAACATCTTGGTCCGGACGTCGACGCCCTCTTGCGCGCCCACGGATTCCAGCGCGAGGACGTCGGATCATGGGTGATGCACACCGGCGGACCCAAAGTGCTCGAGGCCGCCGAGGATTCGCTGGGACTGAAGAACGGCGAGATCCAGGCTTCCTGGGACTGCCTCCGCCGCGTCGGAAACCTGTCTTCGGCGTCGGTGCTGTGCGTGCTCGAAGACGTCATGCTGAATCGGCGGCCGGAGCCGGGAACGCTGGGAGTGATGGCAGCGCTCGGGCCGGGCTTCTGTTCGGAGGTTGTGTTATTGCGGTGGTGACTCTTGGATGTGCCTGACACAGATGTGTTGGTGGTCGGCGGGGGCCCCGCAGGACTGGCCGCGGCGATTGCAGTGCGGCGCAAAGGCCTGAGCGTAGTAGTTGCAGACGCGGGTGTTCCTCCCATCGACAAAGCCTGCGGCGAAGGGTTGATGCCGGATGCGTTGCGCGCGCTGGCGGGTCTGGGTGTGGAGATTCCGACCGATGCGGGGCTCGCCTTCTACGGCATTCGCTTCTGGGGCGAAGATGTTTCCGTCGAAGCGGAATTCCCGTCAGGCTTTGGGCTTGCGCTGCGCCGCACAATGCTGCATCAGATTCTGGCGAATGCGGCGGAACAGGCGGGGGTCGAACTCCACTGGGGCGCCCCAGTGGGCGAGTTATCTGACGTCAAGGCCCGCTGGATCATCGGAGCCGACGGGCAGGCATCGCGTGTCCGCAAGTGGGCGGGACTTGACCGCTGGCGGCGCGTTCGCGAACGCCTGGGGTTCCGCGTGCACTATCGCGTGGCGCCCTGGACGGATCATGTTGAAGTGTACTGGCATCCCGAATTCCAGATGTATGTCGCGGGAGTGACGGACGACGAGGTAATGGTGGCGGTGCTGTGCCACGATCCTCATGTTCGCGTGGAGGATGCGCTGGATTCGTTCCCGGACCTGCGGGAGCGCTTGGGGGACGCACCACGTGTCACCATGGAACGTGGCGGGATTTCCGCAACGCGGCGTTTGTGGGTTGTGACGCAGGGTAGCGTCGCGCTGGTGGGGGACGCCTCAGGATCAGTCGATGCAATCACCGGCGAAGGATTGGGGTTGGCTTTCCAGCAGGCGTCGGCGCTGGCGGAGGCACTGGCGGCCGGGAATCTGGATTTTTATGAGACGGCGCATCGCCGGCTGATGCGGCGGCCCACTTTTATGGCGGATCTGTTGATGCTGCTTGACGGGCGCCCTAATTTGCAGTACCGCGCGCTGCATTACCTGGCGCGACATCCCGTGGTATTCCGTTCTCTCCTGGCCCTGCACGTCGGGCAAGTTAGAAATCCCTTGCGATATTTCGACAGCCGCGCGACGGCGGCTCTCGGCGCAGGAAGGAACCCATAAGCAACCAATGACGGGCATCGAAGCTCTGCCGCTGCATTCGCGCACGCCGCTCGAATGGGGCCGCGCCGCATTGGCCGATCCCCTCGCGCTGCTGCGGGATCACGCGTTCCTCGAAAAGAAGGCCGCTGCGAACGCGTTGGAGTTGATGACGCGGTGGCCTGGGGAGTGGGCGCCTGGGTGGGTGGAAACCATGACCGCCGTGGCTCGGGACGAAGCCTCTCATCTGGCGCAAGCGGTTCGAATTCTGGCGCGCCGCGGGGGCCGGATGGAGCGCGGACATCGTTGCGCCTACGCGAAAGCTCTGCGGCTGCTGGTACGCAAGGGCGGCACGGAAGAGACGCTCGATCGCCTGCTGGTCTCGGCATTGATCGAAGCGCGCTCCTGCGAGCGGTTTGCGGTGCTGGCGGAAGCGGCGTCTGCCGACCCCGAACTGGCGGCGTTTTACAAGGCGCTGTTTCTTTCCGAGATGGGACACTACAAAGTGTTTCTGAAGCTGGCGGCCAAAGTCGCGGCGAAGGAGATCGTGGATGCCCGCTGGCAAAAGCTGCTGGCGGCGGAGGCCCGCATCATCTCAGAGCAAACGCCCGGTCCGCGGATTCACTCGGGCCCAGGCTCGTATTAAAGTAATGGAATGCCAAATGAGCCGGATGTTCCCGCTGCACCTCTTCATCTGCGCATCTATAGGCAGGACGACGCCACGGTGGTCGAATGCAGCGGCCGGCTAATCTCCGGGGGCACTGACCAGCTTCGCAGCGAGGTCAAAGCTCTGTTCCCTCAGACCAAGCGCGTGACTCTGGATCTGACCAATGTCACTCAGATGGACAGTATGGGGCTAGGCGCGATCGTCAGCCTCTACGCTTCTGCAAAAGCCGCAGGCTGCGATCTCAAGCTGATCAATTTGAGCAATCGCGTACGGGAAATTTTCCGCGTCACGAATCTGCTCTCGGTATTCGAAGTTTACGGAGAGCACATCATTAAGATGCCGTGAGGCGCGCTCACACCGTAGCTACATCCGGCAGATGAGCAGTTCGCGCTCGTAAATCATCTCGGAAGGCAAGTGATCGTGGAGCTGAATGAAGAGCTCTTCGTGGCCTATCACTTCCTGCTTCCAGGCGGCTTCGTCGAAATGCTGCAGTTCCTCGAATTTCTCCGGCGAGAAGCTGAGGCCGTCCCAATAGATGTCCTCATAGCGCGGCATCCAGCCGATGGGGGTTTCACGGCCCAGCGCGCGGCCGTGTGCGCGATCCACCACCCACTTCAACACGCGCATATTCTCGCTATAGCCGGGCCATAGGAACTTGCCGTCGGCATCCTTGAGGAACCAGTTCACATGAAAGATCCGCGGCGTCTCACTCAAACTGCGCGCCATCTTGATCCAATGCCGGAAGTAGTCGCCCATGTGATAACCGCAGAAGGGGAGCATGGCCATGGGGTCGCGGCGCACCTTGCCGACGGTGCCGGTTGCGGCCGCAGTCATTTCCGATCCCATCGTCGCGCCGGTATACACGCCCGCGCTCCAATTGAAGGACTGATACACCAGCGGCATCGTCGTCGCGCGGCGGCCGCCGAAGATGAACGCGCTGATCGGCACGCCCTCCGGCGCCTCCCACGACGGATCGATGGTGGGGCACTGCGCCGCGGGCGCGGTGAAACGGGAATTGGGGTGCGCGGCCTTCGCGCCGGTCTGCTTGGCGATCTCCGGCGTCCAGCGATTGCCCTGCCAGTCGATGCACTCGGCGGGGGGCTCGTCGGTCATGCCTTCCCACCACACGCCGCCCTCCGGAGTCAGCGCCACATTGGTGAAAATCGTATTGCGCGCCAGCGTATCCATGGCGTTTGGATTCGTGTGGCGCGAAGTGCCCGGAGCCACGCCAAAGAAGCCGGCCTCCGGGTTGATGGCGCGCAGGCGGCCATTGGCGTCAGGCTTAATCCAAGCGATGTCGTCACCGACGGTCCATACCTTCCAGCCCTCGAATCCGGCAGGCGGAATCAGCATGGAGAAATTGGTCTTGCCGCAGGCGCTGGGAAAGGCCGCAGCGACGTAAGTCTTCTCGCCTTGCGGGTTCTCCACGCCCACGATGAGCATGTGCTCCGCCATCCAGCCTTCGTCCCGCGCGATATTGGAAGCGATGCGCAGCGCGAAGCACTTCTTGCCCAGCAGAGCGTTGCCGCCATAGCCCGAGCCGTAGGACCAGATCTCACGCGTCTCCGGGAAATGAACGATGTACTTTTCCTTGTTGCAGGGCCACGCAACATCTTTTTGTCCGGGATCGAGCGGAGCGCCCACGCTATGCACGCACGGAACCACGCGCTTCTCGCCTTTATCGATTTCCTCGAACACGCGCTTGCCGATGCGGGCCATAATGCGCATGCTAGCGACAACATACGGTGAATCCGTTAGCTGCACGCCGATCTGCGACATGGCGCCGCCGATAGGTCCCATGCTGAACGGAAGCACATACATGGTGCGGCCCCGCATGCAGCCGCTGAACAGCTCCTTGAGCTTCTTGCGCATCTCAAACGGATTGACCCAGTTATTGGTTGGCCCGGCGCCATCCTTGGAGAGCGAGCAGATAAAGGTGCGATCCTCGACCCGGGCGACATCGCCGGAGTCGGAGCGGGCATAGAAACAACCCGGCCACAGCTCCTGGTTGAGCTTGATAAATGTGCCGCCTTCGACTAGCAGTTCGCACAGGTCGTCGTATTCTTCCTGGGATCCATCCACCCAATGAATGGCGGCGGGCTTGGTGAGGGCCGCCATCTTGTCAACCCAGTTGAGGAGATGTGTATTGTTACTTAGAGGCTGCGCCGAGGTCCGTGCACTTGCTTGCATAATGAGTTATTCTCTCACACGCGGCAGTGGGTGTGACCGGCCGGCACGGAGGGGTAGCGCTAGAATCGCGCGCCTGCGCTAGAACGCGATCTTGTCTTTGGCCGCCTGGATCTTGGCGGTGTCGGCAGCTTCGACGCCATCCACTTTCAACAAGCTATCAATGTCCTTAAAGTTTCCGTTCTTGGCACGATACGCGACGATCAGCTCGGAATCCTTGGTGGTGATACCGAGACCGGTCTCGATTTCCTTCGCAGTGGCGGAGTTGACATTGATCTTCGCCGCGGCAGCGGCGCCGCCGGTCTTACCGAAGTTCTTCGCCAGATAATCCACGATCTGTTCCAGTTCGGGGCCGGTCGCGTCCGCGCCCATGTCCTTCATGGAATAAACCAGGTTGGACCAGTCTTCGCGAGAGTATCGCAAGCGCGGAATCGATTCTATATCGTGGCACTGCGTGCATACTTTCTGCAGCGTCTCGCGTCCCTCCCCGGGAGGCAAGTCCTGGCCCCAGCAAATGGAGGCCAAAGACGCGGCGATCAGCAGCAGGGAGATTCTAGCAAGGGTCTTCATCAGTTCTCTCTCGAAGTAAAATGGCACAACGGCATCGGATTCGGTATACGTCTACCGTCGATATTATCTCATAGGGACCGTACGCCAGTCCTGGATTACTGTCCCGGCGCGGTCAGCATCGCCTTCCAGGAACTCTCGTCGTGACCGACACTCAGCAGCTGGCCGGCGCGAACCAGGGGCAGGCGTAGCAACTGGGGAGATCGCTCAATCCTTCCCAAAAGCTCGGCATCGGAGAGTTTCAGGTACTTCAGGCCCCCATCGATAAAGGCCTTCCCTTCGCTGTCCAGCAGTCCGGCCAACCCAAAGCGCTGTATAAAACGCTTGATCTCTCCGGGGGCCATCGGCTTCTGCTTTAGGTCCACCATCTGAATCAACGTGC
>Ga0310813_10001776_pt1 | contig 13025 bp, 9 predicted proteins | sample YN3metagenome_FD_203086 | JGI IMG/M metagenome (GOLD analysis project Ga0310813, IMG submission 203086) | Soil microbial communities from experimental microcosm in Duke University, North Carolina, United States - YN3 | ecosystem: Engineered > Artificial ecosystem > Soil microcosm > Unclassified ...
GGCGCTCCTTCCCCTCGCGATCCTCGTCCTCCGGCTCGCGTTCTCGACGAGGCAGCCCTTCTACCTCGACTGGATGGTCGTCCTTTCGGTCTACTGGATCCTCCACGTCTTTCTCTCCCGGACCCGCGCCATGACGGCCATCACGGCGGCCACGATGGTCATCCTCTTCACCATCTACCTGTCCCGGGAATTCGAGCAGGTGCTCGATACGCTGATGCTGTGTCGATGAGCATTCTCGCGCTGCTCCTCTCGAACGCCGCGGCGCTCCTGGGAGCGCACGCCCTCCTGCGGCGCGTGCGGACCGGCGAGGCGTCGACCGACGTCGTCCTCTTCCTGCTGCTCCGCATCGGCCTGATCTCCCTGGCCGTTCTCGTCATGGGAGCCGCGAAGCTGCTCTCGCCGACGGCGATCGCCGCCGCCGGAGCGCTCGCGACGGGCGCGCTCCTGGCGCTCCGCGAACACCGCCACCTGCCCCGACCGCGCCTTCCCGAAGTCGGGACAGGGGCCCTGCTGGTGGCGGCCGTGCTGATCCTGCGCTCGCTCCTTCAGGTCTGGTTCTTCGCGCCCTTCCAGCGGGACGCCCACACGTACCACCTTCCCAAGATCGGCGAATGGATCCTGCACTCGGGCTTCACGGCCGAATGGGGGCTGGATCTCCGTTCCACCCATCCCTCCGGCTTCGAACTCGTGGAGACCTGGTGGGTGGCGCCTCTGCGCCACGACGTCCTGATCGAGATGGCCGGCCTGGAGTTCCTCCTGCTGGGCGCGGCGGCCGTCTTCGACCTGGCGCGCCGTCTCGAGATCGCGCCCCGCTTCGCTTTCCTCGCGGCGCTGCTTCACACCCTGACCCCCGGGATCTGCCTGCAGGCGACCTCCTGCCTCAACGATGGCGCCGCGGCGGCGCTCTGGATCGCGACGGCCGCGCTGACGTTCCGCTCGGTTCCCGCGACGTTGCTGCTGCTGCCCCTCGGCCTCGGAACCGGGGTCAAGCCGACCTACGTCTACGCCCTGCCGGGCCTCGCGATCGTGGGCGCGATCGTCGCCCGACAGCGCCCGCTCTGGACGCGCTCGACCCTGGCCGTGGGCGTTGCCGCCCTGGCCGTCGGGGCGAGCTGGTACGTCCGCAACTGGATCGTCTACGGAAATCCCCTCTACCCCGTCGGGCTTTCGGGACTCGTCGTCCACGACGGCCACGTCGCCCAGCGCCTGGGCCCCAGCCTCTCGGGCCTGGCGGAGAACCTCTACCGCGCCTTCGACAGTCGCATCTATGATCATCTGGGTCCTCACGATCCCGAGCTGACCTGGATTTCGGGATGGGGCTGCGGCGCCCTTGCGGTCGGACTCGTCCCGCTCTTCCTCGCGCTGCGGAACGACCGCCGCATGCGCTGGTTGGCGGGGGCTTACGCGGTGTCGCTCGTGTGTGTCTGCTCGCTCATTGTGCCGGATCCCTGGAACATGAGATACGTCCTCTTCTTTCCGAGCCTCTTCGCCCTGGCGGCCGCGAAGGTCGCCGAGTCGCTGCGCCCCGTCGCGACGCTCGCGTGGGCGGCGATCGGCATCCAGTTCCTGAGCACGATGATTCCCGGGAAGTTCCCCGTCTGCGGTGTGAGCGACCTGGCCTCCCAGTCGTGGCGGGAACGAGGCTTCTACAAGTATCCGATCCTGGACGGCGTCGAGGAGATCGGATTCCTCGAAAACCAGGACGACGAAGTGAAATGCTACTCCCTGTATCGCCCGGACTTTTCGCGCCGCGTCGTGCTCCTGCGGGCCGACAGCGCGGACGGGCTCATGGATGCCCTGCGGCGGGAGAAGCTGACGCGCCTCTACTGCCCCAGCGCCCACCGGCTCACGCAGCAGTGCATGGACGAGGGTCGACTGAAGAGGATCGGCGCCGGATTGTTCCAGGTCCCTTGAGCTACGGCGGGACGTCTTCGTCGAAGCCGAACTCCTTCATCCAGTAATCGACCTCGCCCGGCGACGGGAGGCCGCCCTTCTCCGGCGCTTCGGGTCGGGCCAGGATGCGGCGGCCAAACTCTTCGCACGGGAGGACCTTGTAGCCGTCCTTCTCGGCGGCCTTGATGATCTTCAGGTCGTTCGACACGACCGTGTACTGCATCTGATCGTCGCAGGTGGCCAGCGCATTCAGGATCACCTCGTCCGCCGTCTGTCCCTGCGGGACGTTGTAGATCTCGACGGGCCCGCGCTGCTCGCGCCGCTTCATCCCGCCCGTGGCGTCGAAGATGATCCAGGCGCGGTAGTTCCCCTGGGCGCAGTACTCAACGGTCTTCGAGAGGAGCTGTTCGCGGGCGCTTTCGCTGGCCCGACCCCGGGTCAGCGCGTGGAGGAGGTTGTAGCCGTCGATCAGGAACACTGACGGCCGCCGACAAACACGTGGGCGGCGCGACCGGTCAGTTTCATCTTCTCGTACGGCGTGCAGCGCCCCTTGGACTTGAAGGCCGCGGGGTCGACCGTCCACGAGGCCTTCGGGTCGATCAGGGTCACGTCGGCGTCCGCCCCCTCCTCCAGGGTCCCCTTCCCCTTCAGCCCAAGGATGCGCGCGGGCGCCGCCGTCATGGCGTCGATCGCCCGCTCGAAGGGGATCCCCTTGATCGAGAGGATCACCCCGAGGGTCGTCTCGAGACCGATGATGCCGTTCGGACAGGCGGCCAGCTCCTGCTCCTTCTCCTCCGAGGTGTGCGGCGCGTGATCGCTGGCGATGGCGTCGATCGTGCCGTCGACCACGCCCTCGATGAGGGCCTCGACGTCCGCCTGCGTCCGCAGCGGCGGGTTCATCTTGTACTTCGACTCGTAGTTCACGAGCGTCTGGTCGGTCAGCAGCAGGTGGTGCGGCGCCGCCTCGGCCGTGACGCGGATGCCCTGCTTCTTCGCCCGGCGCACGACGTCGACCGTCTCCTTCGCGCTGACGTGGCAGATGTGGACGTGGCCGCCCGTCAGGGCCGCGAGGTAGCAGTCCCGCGCCGCCATCGCGGCCTCGGCCGCGTTCGGATAGCCGCGCAGGCCGAGCTTGGCCGAGACCGGCCCCTCGTTCATCACGAAGTTCTTCGTCAGGGCCGTGTCCTCGCAGTGGGCGAGGATGGGCTTCCGGAACATCTTGGAGTATTCGAGCGCGCGGCGCATGAGCTCGGAGTTCGTGATGGCCATGCCGTCGTCCGAGAAGGCCACCGCGCCCGCGTCGGACATCTTGCCCAGCTCGGCCAGCTCCTCGCCCTTGAGGCCCTTGGTGACGGCGCCGACCGCGAAGACGTTCGCGCCGCCGGCTTCCCGGGACTTGGCCTGCACGTAGACGACCCCCACGGCGTCGTCGCAGACGCGCCCCGAGTTCGCCATCACGGCGACGCTCGTGAAGCCGCCGGCGATCGCGGCCGCCGCGCCCGTGGCGATCGTCTCCTTGTCCTCCCGGCCCGGCTCCCGGAAGTGGACGTGCATGTCGACGAGGCCCGGGACGGCGACGAGGCCCTTGGCGTCGACGGTCTGCTCGGCCTTCTCGGCCCCCTTCCCGGCCTTCCGGAGGACGGCGCCGTCGAGGAGAAGGTCGTGGGGTTTGCAGTTCTTGATGAGGATCACGCGTGCACCTGGGAATGCAGGAGGAGCACGGCGGCGCGGACGGCGACGCCGTTGGTCACCTGGTTGAGGATGACGGAGCGGCTGCTGTCGGCGGCCTCGGCGCTGATCTCCAGGCCCCGGTTCATCGGACCGGGGTGCATGATGATCGTGCCGTTCCGGAGGGTCGCGAGGCGCTCGCGCGTGAGGCCGAAGAAGTGGACGTACTCGCCGACCGACGGGAAGAGGCCGGCCTGCTGCCGCTCCAGCTGGAGCCGCAGCATCATCACGACGTCGTTCTCCCGGAGGGCGCGGTCGAAGTCGTGCGAAACCGGGGCGTCCAGGTCGTGCGGCACGAGGGTGGACGGCCCCACCAGCGTGACCTCGTTCCCCAGCTTCTGCAGCGCCCAGAGGTTCGAGCGCGCCACGCGGCTGTGCAGGATGTCGCCCACGAGGGCGACGCGGAGCCCGCTGATCTTCCCGAGGCGCTGCCGCATCGTGTAGAGGTCCAGAAGCGCCTGGGTCGGGTGTTCGTTGGTGCCGTCGCCGGCGTTGATGACCGAGCTGTGGACGAGGCGCGACAGGAAGGCCGGCGCGCCCGAGGCGCCGTGGCGGATCACGGTGAAGTCGACCCCCATCGACTCGATGGTCCGGGCCGTGTCTTTCAGGCTCTCGCCCTTGGTCAGGCTCGAGGAGGCGGGCGAGAAGTCGACGATCTCCGCGCCGAGACGGCGGCCGGCCAGCGAGAAAGAGGTCTTGGTGCGGGTGGAGGGCTCGACGAAGAAGTTGAAGAGCCGCCGGCCCTTGAGGGGGGCGATGTCCTTCAGGGAGGCGAGCTCCTCGGCGACGTCGAGAACGAGGGAAATATCCTTCGCGGAAAGGTCTTTCGTGCCGAGGAGGTGCCGGTGCTTCCACGCGCGGCACCGCTTGAGGAGCGCGTCGAGCGCCATTGGGGCAAGAGTGTATCAGGGGACGACAGAGGCATCAAGGATCGTATCGATGCCCGTCGAGTTTCGGACGAGCTTTCTCACCACAAGGTCACCAAGGACACAAAGGAAGAACCGACCTGATTCCGGACAGAAATGCCGGAGACTCCTTTGTGATCTTCGTGCCTTTGTGGTGAACAGACTCTTTGGAGGTTGAGCGTCAGCGCTTGCTGTTGGCCCAGACGGGCCCCTTGGCGAGCAGCAGCTCCGCGTCGACTGCGGACAGCGGGCGGGAGAAGAAATAGCCCTGTACGCGCTCGCAGCGCAGGTCGCGCAGCTTCGTCAGCTGCTCGCGCGTCTCGACGCCCTCGGCCACCACGCCCATGCTCATGTTCTCCGCGAGGGTCGTGATGGTGCGGACGAGCTGGCCCGGGTCCTCCGCCTCCTTCCCCAGCTGGCCCACGAACGAACTGTGGATCTTCAGGCTGTGGATCGGGAAGCGGTGCAGGTAGCCCAGGGACGAGTAGCCGGTCCCGAAGTCGTCGAGATAGAGGCGGATGTCCATCTTGCGGAGCTGTTCCAGCAGGCCGGCCAGCGCCTGGGTCTCCTCCATGATGGCGCTCTCGGTGATCTCGAGCGTCAGATGGCGCCCGTCGAGGCCCGTCTGGGCCAGCACGTCCTTCACGCGATCGACGAGGCCGGGCTGCGAGAACTGCTTGGTCGAGAGGTTGACGTTGATGCGGAGCTCGTTCACCTGCGGGTAGCGGTCCTGCCATTCCTTCGTCTGGCGGGCGGCCTCGCGGAGGACCCACAAGTCGATGGGGAGGATGAGTCCCGTCTCCTCCGCGAGCGGGAGGAATTCGCCGGGCGTCACCAGGCCCTTCTGGGGGTGCTGCCAGCGCACCAGCGCCTCGAAGCCCACCAGGCCGTCGTTGAGGAGCGACACGATGGGCTGGTAGTAGACCCGGAACTCCTTCCGCTCGATCGCCTTCCGCAGGTCGGTCTCGAGCTGGAGCCGAGCGACGGCGCGCGAGTGCATCCCGGCGTCGAAGACCTCGTAGCAGTTCTTGCCCCGCTCCTTGGCGCGATACATGGCCGTGTCGGCGTCCCGGAGGAGGTCCTCGGACTTGTCGTAATGCGCGCCGGGAGCGATGCCGATCGAGACCGTCGCGAAGACCTCGTGGCCTTCGAGGACGAAGGGCATCCGCATCTGCTCCAGGATCCGGTCCGCCACCTGCACCGCGTCGGCGGGGTCGCGCATGTCGTCGAGCAGGATGGTGAACTCGTCGCCGCCCAGCCGCGCGACGGTGTCGCCGGGGCGCACGCAGGTCTCCAGGCGGCGGGCGATGGCGGTCAGGAGCAGGTCGCCCTTCAGGTGGCCCAGGCTGTCGTTCACGTCCTTGAAGCGGTCGACGTCGAGGAAGAGGATCGAGAACATCGAGCTCTTCCGGCGCCGCGCCCGGGTCACTGCGAGGGCCAGGCGGTCGATGAAGAGCGCGCGGTTCGGGAGTCCCGTGAGGGCGTCGTAGAAGGCCTGCTGCGCCAGCTGCTCCTCGAAGCGCTTGCGGTCGGTGATGTCGGTCTGCGAGCCGGCCAGGCGGATCGCCTTGCCGTTGCGGGCCCGGACGCCGATGCCGCGGCTCAGCATCCAGCGGTAGCCGCCGTCCCGGTGCAGCATCCGGTGCTCGTTCTCGAAGTGGGCGGTCTTGCCCAGCACGTGGGACGCGAGGTCGGTCTTGAGCTTCTCGAGGTCCGCGGGATGGACGCGCTTCATCCATTCCTCGGGAGACTTTCCGATCTCGTCCTCCTGGAACCCGAGCATGGACTTCCAGCGCGGGCCGTAGTAGACCTCGCCCGTCCGGAGGTCCCAGTCCCAGAGACCGTCGTTGGCGCCGGCCGCGGCGAGCGCGTAGCGCTGCTCGCTGGACTCGAGCGCCTTCTGGGCATGGTGGAGGTCGGTCACGTCCCAGAACATGCCCTGGACGCCGACCACGTAGCCGCGGGCGTCCTGGATCGGCGTTTTTACGACGCGGACGTAGAGCAGGTCCTTTCCGGGGGGATGGTGCTCCTCCACGGTCTCGAAGGTCTTTCCGCTCTTGATGATCTTGCGGTCGTCCTCCTGGTACTTGCGGGCGAGCGCCGCCGTGAAGAGGTCGTAGTCCGTGCGGCCCAGGACCTCCTCCAGGCGTTTGCCGATCGTCGCGCAGAATTGGGTGTTGGCGAAGGTGAAGCGGCCCTCCAGGTCCTTGCGGAAAATGTTCTGGGGCAGGTTCTGGACGAGCGAGTGATAGAGCGCCATGGAGGTCCGCAGGGCCTCCTCGGCCTTCTTGTGCTCGGTGATGTCGCGCGAGAGGCCGAAGGTGCCGATGATCTGGCCGCGCGCGTCCCGGTAGGGCATCTTGGTGACGAGGGTCCAGGCTTCGGTCTTGTCGGCCCAGACGGTGTGCTCCTCGAGGTCGACGACGGCCTTGCCGGTCTTGATGATCTGCTGCTCGCACTCGTAGGTGCGCTGGGCGAAGTCCCGGGGGAAGAAGTCGACGTCGGACTTGCCGACCGCCTGGGCGGGGTTGGCGAGCCCGAAGCGCGCCGCGAGGGCCTGGTTGATGCGCAGGAACTTACTCTGGCGGTCCTTGAAGTAGATGCGGTCTTCGAGGGCGTCGAGGAGGAGGAGGAGCTGAAGGTGGTCCTGAGCGGCGGCCTCCGAAAGGCCGTCCACGGTCCCTATTCCTTCCGCCCGGATGGCGCGTCGCGTACTCATAAATCACGGTGCAACGAAATCGCCACCAGTCCCGCCCGCACCTAGCCCCGCTAATGATACACCCGAGTCATCGACAATGGGTCGTGTGAATTCGAAGTTGAATGATTGCGGAGGGGCGCGCCGGGAGGGGCTACTTCTTGGGAAGGGAGCCGGCGCCCGGGGTAGGGACATCCGAGAGGGCGCGCGTGGCCTTGCGGAGGAAGAGGATCGCGAAGCAGGTGTCCTGGAGCTCGTTGCCGCCCCCGCTCCTCCAGGAGCCGTCAGGGCGCTGCTGCTCGATGAGGACCTGCATGCCCTTGGCGAACCAGAAATGGTTGCCGATCTGCTCGGTGCCGTAGAGGGCGGCGGCCCGCTCGAGTCCGTAGAGGTAGTACAGGTAGTTGTGCTGGGAGTTCTCCTCGAAGCGCGCGTGCTCGTAGGGTCCGGGGTTGTACGTGACCGAGAAGTTCTTGGCCAGCCACTCCATGCCGTTGGCGACTTCGCGGTCCTTCTTCGCATCCTTGCCCTGGATGTAGTCGCAGATGACGAGGCTGGCGATGCCGCCTACCGTCATCGAGCCGTAAGGCTTATGGTCGTGCTTCCCGTAGCACCAGCCCTCGGCCGCGATCGCCGGCGCCTTCACGGTCGAGACGCGGCTCTGCGACTCGCGCCACCACTTCGACGCCAGCTCGACCGTCGTCGCCGGCAGGACGATGCCCGCGTCGTGGCAGGCGCGCAGGCCCAGCATGGCGTACTGGCTGTTCGAGTTGTCGCCCGCCGCCGGGCCGTCGCGCTTGCGCGTGATCGCGACCTTCCGCACGCCCTTGAACTTGGGCGGCAGCGGCGGCACGGTCAGGTCCGCCGCGAAGATCGACGGGTCGCCGTAGGCCCACTGGCCGTTGGCGCACTGGTTGTCCACGAGGTACTGCGCGCACTGCGCGATCCGCTTCTGGTACTTCACCCGGTCCAGCTCCTCGAGGACCATGGCGGTCAGCGCGACGTTGTACGTCCGCTCGAGCGGCTTCTCGAGGACCCCCTTGAGGAGCGCCTGGAACTGGGGATCGTTCTCCGAAAGGCCGCCGTGGATACAAGTCCAGAGGACGAGCTCATCGGCCTTGCCTTCGACCGCGAAGAGCGCGGCCTTCGCCTTCACGAAGGCCATGCCGTCCCGCACCGCTTCATCGAGCGACTTGGGCTTCGGCATCGGCATGACGACTTCTTTGCCCGGGCTCTTCAGGGGGGGCGTCGGGGCGTTCGGGTTCGGCGTCGCCGGGTCGACCTTCTTCGCGACCACCTCCGGCGCTGCCTTGGGGGGCGGCGGCGGCGGCGGAACCTTCTTCTCCTCGTTCACGAGCTCCGACTTCGGCGGCGGCGGCAGCTCGGGCGCAGGCTCGGGCACGAACTCCGGGGTCTTCTCGGCCGTCCGGGTCGGCGACTGCTCGGGAGCCGGCACGACGTCCACCTTCGGAGCCGGCGTGACGTTCTGGGCGGTGCTCGAATCCGGGACGCGCGGCTTCCAGAAGAGGACCGCCGCCAGGGCGAGCACGAAGGCCGCCGCAGCCGCCATCCACCTCGGTGAGATCGTGAACGACCAGCGGGGCCCCGCCTCCTCGTCGACGGAGACCTGGTCCAGGTTCTGGAGCCCCTCACGGACCTTCGACATCAGGGTCTCGATCCTGGCCTGGCCGGCCAGCTCCGCGAGGACCCGGTCCTGCCAGAGGAAGAGCTCGCTGAGCGACTGGCAGGGATCGCACTCGAGCAGATGGGCGTCGAGGACATTGGCGTCGGGCCGGTTGATCTCTCCCGCCAGCGCGTCGGAGAGATGCGCCCGGGCCTCGTCGCAGGAGAATTTCCTCATGACGGATTCTCCAGGCTCAGCCGGCGGCGCACGCACTCGAGCAGAATCACGCGCACCCGGTGGAGCAGCTGGCGCATCGCCACGGAGGTCATCCCCATCTTGTCGGCCAGGTCGTTCAACTTCACGCCGTCAAAGTAGTGGCCCTTCACCGCCTGGGCGGCGCGGCCTTCCAGACCGTCGATGCATTCCGTCAACGCTTCCCCGCGCCTCCCGGAGGGGGACGGCGACGGGTCCTGATAGACCTTCTCGATCACGTCGTCCGCGACCAGGTTGGTCTTGGTGAGCCGGCGGCGGGCCGCCAGCGCCTGCCGGCGGGCGATCGCCTTGAGCCATCCCGCGAAGTCCGCTTCGGGGATCAGGAAGTTCAGCTTGCGGTAAGCAATCTGGGCGGTTTCCTGGACCACGTCCTCGGCCGCGTGGAAGTCGCCGCAGATCGCGCGACTGTACGCGAAGAGCATCGGCAGGTGCGGGCGGAGGACCCGTTCGAACGCCTTCGGGTCCCCGCCCTGCGCCGCCTTGAGAAGACGGGTCTCGTTGTCCGCCACGAACGGGCTTCTTACTTCTGGCCCGCCCGCATCTGACTCGCGCTGTGCGTCGCGACGCCCAGGGCGCGCGTGGCGCGCTTCAGGAACAGGATCGCAAAGCACGTGTCGATCGTGCCGTCGCCCCAGTGTCCGTCGGCGCCCTGCGTCTCGATGAGCACCTTCGCGCCTTCGGGATACCACTTGTGGGTTCCCATCATCTCGGTGCCGTAGAGCATGCCGGCGCGCTCGAGGGCATACATGTAATAGAGGTACTGGTGCTTGGAGTTCTCCTCCATCTTGGCGTGCTCGTAGGGGCCGGGGTTGTACGTGACCGAGAAGTTCTTGCCCAGCCACACCAGGCCTTCGTGGACGTCCGTGTCGTTCTTCCAGGAGCGCTTCTTGCCGTCGTCGTTGTCCTTGATGTAGTCCCAGATCGCCAGGCTGCCGATCGCGCCGGCCGTCATGGAGCCGTACGCCTTGTGGTCGGCGTGGTCGCTGTAGCACCAGCCCTGGGGAACCGCCTTGCGCTGCACGCGGCTCGGGCCGGCGACCGTGCCGCCGCCCGCGCCGGGGCCGCTCGACACGCCGGGGCGCGCCCCGGGGCCGCCGTCCGGTCCGTTCACGCCGCCTTCAATCAAGTCTTCCGCGGCGCCCTGCTCCTTCTTCTGGCAGTCGCGCAGCCACTTCATCGCGGAGTCGATCACCTTCTCCTCGAGGATGATGCCCGAGTCGACGCAGGCGCGGCAGCCGAGCGCGGCGTACTGCGTGTTCGAGTTGTCGTGGCCTTCGCCGTCGCGGTCCTTCTTGATCTTGATCTTGTTGGTGACCTTGGGCTTCGTCTTCATGCCGGGCTGGGGCAGCTCGAACTGCTTAACGCCGCCGGGCTGGGTCGTGCCGCCGGCCGAGGCCACGTCCTTGCGCTTGGGAATGTCGTACGTGATGTCCTCGACGTAGATCGAGGGCGAGCCGTAGCTCCAGAAGCCCTGGGGGCCCTGGTTGTCCACCAGGAACTTCGCGCACTGCGCGATCCGCTTCTGGTACTTCACCCGCTCGACTTCCTCCAGCACCATCGCCTGGAGCGCGACGCAGTACGTCGCCTCGAGCTTGTCCTTCATCATGTCGTCGAAGAGCGTCTTGAAGTCGGCGTCCGTCTCCGGCACGTCCGAGTGAACGTAGGTGAAAAGCACAAGCTCGCGGTTGGACATCTTCCGGCCGACGTGATCCCGCGACCCAAGGTGGGACGCGTTGTTGGCTTTCAGGTACTTGATGCCCTTCTCGATGGCCATGTCGACCTTGATCTGGTCGACCTCGTTGGGGGGGAAGACTCCGCCGCCCACCTGCTGGGCAAAGGCGGAAGCCACGGGCACCAACGCCATCACGGACGCCAACAGCAGCTTGCGCTTCATAGTCTATCCTCGCTAAACGCTACCATACACACGCCCCAGCTCGCCCCCCGTGTGACAGAAATAATAGGCTATGGGTACAAATACTAACCTATTGCAGGCTAGATGTTTAGAACTATTTTACAGGAGGGAAACCGGGTCCAGATCGCCCGGGTGGGTGTGGACCTGGAATTCCATCACCACCGGGAGATGGTCCGACGCTACCGTCGTCCGGCGCGTCCGAGGCACCTCCACCCGGCGGGCCTCGACGCCGTGCCCGACGAAGACGTGGTCGTAGCGGACCATCGGGAGCACGCTGGGCCAGGTGCGGACCTTGGGGTCCCCCGCCAGCCGCTGGGCATCCCGCAGGGTCCCCGCGAGCATCCGGTAGGCCGGCGAGCGGGGCGTCGCGTTGAAATCGCCGCAGACGATCCGGGGCCGGCGGCGGCACTCCTGGTGGTCGAGCCAGTCGGCGCCGCAGAGGGCGCGCGCCTGCAGCACCCGCTCCGCCCCCACCAGCCCGAAGTGGGTGTTGATGATCTGGACTTCCTGACCGTCGATCTCCACCGACATCCAGATCGCGCCCCGCTTCTGCAGCCGCACGAGCGGCATCGACGGCAGGACGCCGCAGCGGATGTGCTTCATGTTGAGGCGCGCCAGGATCCCGTTGCCGAACCCGGCCTCGCCGTTGATGCGCGGCGGATGATAGTGGTAGTCCATCTTCAGGAGCTCCGCCAGCTGGCTCGGCTGGTGGATCCGCGACGAGCGGCGGTGGTTGACCTCGAGCTCCTGCAGCGCCACGATGTCGGGATCGTACTCCCGGATCACGTCCGCGATCCGGTCGACCGAATGGCGCTGGTCGATCCCCACGCAGTGATGGACGTTCCAGGACATGAGCCGATACGACCGCGACGGGGTTTTCATGCCAACTGCATTATAAACGACGTTCCTTCAGAATTCATTCGCCGCCCCGGAAAAGTTCCCGCTTCGCCTCCTCCAGGTCCATCCGGCCGCACGCGACCCGGGCCAGGAGCCGCTCTTGCCGCGCGGTGAACACGACCGCGTCCCCGTCCGTGTGCCGCGGCGTGACCGCGAGCGCGTGGAGGATCTTGCGCCGCACGGCGTCGAGCCCCTGCCCCGTCTTCGCGGAAATCGGCAGCGCCTCGAGGAGCGGCTTCTTTTTCCCCACATCGACCTTGTTCACCAGCAGGATCACGCGGCGGCTCGAGAGCGTCTCCAGCAGCCGCAGCTCCGGACCCTGCGCGCCCGCCTCGGCATCGAACAGGAACAGGATCACATCCGCCTCGCGCAGCGACGACTGCGTCCGCTCGATCGAGCGCTGCTCCAGGAGATCGCGCGGCGCCTCGACGCCGGCGGTGTCCACCAGGACGACCGGCACCTGCTCGATCGCGATCGTCTCGCGGACCGGATCGCGGGTCGTCCCCGGCGTCGGCGAAACCAGCGCGCGGTCCTCGCGGACGAGGGCGTTGAAGAGCGTCGACTTCCCGACGTTGGGGCTCCCCACCAGCACGACGCGGCGAGGCGAGGCGAGCGCCAGCCCGAGCGGCGCGGTCGAGAGCAGCCGCTCGGCATCGCGGACCGTCTCGAGCTTCCCGAGCGCCTGTGAAAGGGCTCCCTCCGCCTGGTCCCGCAGGACGCGCGCGGCCAGCTCGGTCGCCGCCCGCGGAAGAAGGCCCCAGGCCTCCGCGCGGATCCGGTCGAGCTGCCCCGTCTCCACGCCCCGCTCCAGCAGCGCGGCGGCATCCTCGCGGGAGGCGCCGGCGGCCTCCAGCGCCCGCAGGATCCGCTCGACCACGGCCGGACCACCGTGGCAGGTGATCTCCACCGTCTCCTCGCCGCTGAAGCCGGCGACACGACGGGCCATCACTTCGTCGAGCCGCTCGCCGCCGTCGCGAAGGACCCCCAGCGCGGGCTCGGTTCCCGGCGCGCGCCCGAGCAGCTGGGTCACGAGCGCGACCGCGCCCTCCCCGCTCACGTGAAGGACGGCGAGCGCTCCTTTCCCGGGCGGACTGATCA
>Ga0310813_10001780_pt1 | contig 13011 bp, 9 predicted proteins | sample YN3metagenome_FD_203086 | JGI IMG/M metagenome (GOLD analysis project Ga0310813, IMG submission 203086) | Soil microbial communities from experimental microcosm in Duke University, North Carolina, United States - YN3 | ecosystem: Engineered > Artificial ecosystem > Soil microcosm > Unclassified ...
GAAGATACCCCGAAGCCCAAACGCCGGCAAGCGCCTATCTTCGTCCGTCATGGTCGGCGAGAAGCATTACTCGCAACGCATCGGTTGGCTGCGCGCCGCGGTCCTCGGCGCCAATGACGGCATCGTCTCTACCGCGAGCTTGCTCGTTGGCGTGGCGGCTGCCGCATCGAGCCGGACCGCGGTCCTGGTCGCGGGAACGGCAGGACTCGTCGCGGGCGCCATGTCGATGGCCGCGGGCGAATACGTGTCGGTCAGCTCGCAGGCCGACACCGAAGCCGCCGACCTCGTGCGCGAGCGGCGCGAGCTGCACGAGTCGCCCGAGGCGGAGCTCGAGGAGCTGCGGCGGATCTACATCCAGCGCGGCCTCGATGCCGACGTCGCGGCCCGCGTGGCCGAGCAGCTGACCGCGCGCGACGCGCTGGCCGCACACGCGCGCGACGAGCTCGGCCTGACGGAGGTGCACGCCGCGCGGCCCATTCAGGCGGCGCTGGCGTCCGCTGCGACCTTCGCGGTCGGCGCTGCGCTGCCGTTGCTCACCGCCGCCGTCGTGCCGGCGCGCAACGTCCTCGTGTTCGTGCCGGCGTGCTCGCTGGTGTTTCTCGCGGGGTTAGGCGCGGCGTCGGCCGGTGCCGGCGGATCGCACCGCGGGCGCGCGGCATTGCGCGTGACGTTCTGGGGCGCGCTCGCGATGGCGCTGACGGCCCTCGTCGGGCGGCTGTTCGGCGCCGCGGTTTGAATCTATTTTCCGCGCCATGGGAAAAGGCACGATAGGCATTCTCACCGGCGGCGGCGACGTCCCCGGTCTCAATCCCGCGATTCGCGCGATCACGATTCGCGCGCTGCGCGACGGCTACAACGTCGTCGGCATCCGCCACGGCTGGGGCGGGCTGGTGGACTACTCGCGCGAGAAGGACGCCGACAACTCCGATCAGATTCTGCAGCTCTCCGAGGCGATCGTGAATCGCGCCGGGCGCACCGGCGGCACGTTCCTCCACACCTCGCGCGTGCGGCCGAGTCACCTGCCGAAGGAGCGCGTGCCCGCGCACGTCACGGGGTACGGCGAGAAGATCAACGACATCACGAAAGACGTGCTGAAGAACCTCGAGCACATCGGGATCGACGTCCTGATCCCCATCGGCGGCGACGACACGCTGAGCTACGCCAAGCGGCTGCACGACGAAGGGATGAAGGTCGTCGCGATTCCGAAGACGATGGATAACGACGTCTACGGCACCGATTACTGCATCGGCTTCAGCACCTGCGTCACGCGCACGATCGAGCTGACCCACCGGCTCCGCACCTCGGCCGGCTCGCACGAGCGGTTTCTCGTGATCGAAGTGTTCGGCCGCTACGCCGGCTTCACGGCGCTGCTACCGACGATGGCCGGTGCCGCCGATCGCTGCGTGATCCCCGAGTATCCCGTGGAGGTCGAGCACCTCGCCGAGCTGCTGACGCTCGATCGCAATCGCAATCCCAGTCGGTATTCCGTCGTGCTGATTTCCGAGGGCGCGCGGCTCACGTCGCACGAGGGCATGAGCTTCGAGGGCGAGGAGACCGACATGTTCGGCCACCGCAAGCTCGGGGGCATCGGCGACCGCATCGGCGCCGCACTCAAGGAAGCGTCGCCGAAGTTCAACAAGGGCCGCAAGGTCGATGTCGTCAACCAGCGCCTGGGCTACCTGGTGCGCTCGGGGGATCCGGACGCGCTCGACTCGATCGTACCGATGGCGTTCGGCAACCTCGCGCTCGATCTCGTGACGCGCAAAGAGTACGGCCGGCTCGTCAGCATTCACCGCGGCTTCTACGACACCGTGCCGCTCGCGTCGGTCACGTCCGAAAAGAAAGTCGTGGACGTCTCGAAGTACTACAACACCGACCGGCTGCGGCCGATCTATCAGTTCGACGGCGCGCCACTCTTCATCATGACGGGAGACGAGCGCAAGAAGCCGCGCTAGATGCTCAACGTCGGGCTCGTGGGATTCGGGTTCGCCGGCAAAGTGTTCCACGCGCCGGTGATTCGCGTCGTTGATGGACTACAGCTCACCACGATCGTGCAGCGGCACGGCCCGCCCGATCCCACGTATCCCGATGTCGCGTTCGTGGGCAGCGTCGACGAAATGCTCGCGCGCGACGTCGATCTCGTCGTCGTCGCGACACCCAACACCTCGCATCATCCGATCGCCAGGCAGGCGCTGCGCGCCGGCCGGCACGTCGTCGTGGACAAGCCGTTCACGCCCACGCTCGCCGAGGCCGAGGATCTCGTGCGCGTGGCGCAGCAGCAGCACCGCATTGTGACCGTCTATCAGGATCGCCGCTACACCGGCGACTTCGCCACCGTGCAGCAGGTCGTCGCGGAAGGTACGCTCGGCCGCATCGTCGCGTTCGAGTCGCATTTCGATCGGTTCCGTCCGGAGCTCAAGCCGAATGCCTGGCGCGAGAAGGCGCTGCCCGGATCGGGCGTGTGGTTCGACATCGGTCCGCATCTGCTCGATCAAGCGCTCTTGTTGTTCGGCATCCCCGAAGCGATCGGTGCGGACATCAGGATCGAACGTGACGGCGCCGTGGTCGACGACGCGTTCGACGTGACGCTCCACTATCCCCGGGCGCGTGCCGTGCTGCGCGCGTCGATGCTCGCGGTCCCACCTCCTCGAGCGCCGACGTGGATTGTGCACGGGACGAATGGCTCGTTCATCAAGTACGGGATGGATCCGCAAGAAGTCGTGCTCAAGGAAGGGCGCACACCCGACGAGGCCGATTGGGATACCGATCCGCCGGAGTTGTACGGCACGCTCATCACGCCTGACGCAACGCGCACAGTTCCGACCCTCCGATCGAATTTCGCGCGGTATTATGAAAACGTGCGCGACGCGATGCTCGGCAAAGCCGAGCTCGCCGTCTCGCCCGAATGGTCGCTCGATGTGATGCGGGGCCTGGTGCTCGCTGCCGAAAGCAGTCGGACCCGTCGCGTGCTGCTCTGGAGCTCATGAAAAAACCGTCGTCGTACGTCTTGCTCGGCGGCCTCGTCGCCGGCGCATTCGACATCACCTACGCATGCACCTTCTGGTTCCTGAAGCGTGGCGTCGCGCCGCGCCGAGTACTGCAATCGGTCGCGTCCGGGCTGCTCGGACCGGATGCGAGCTTCAACGGCGGATGGCGCACCGCGCTGCTCGGCTTGGTGCTGCACTTCTCCATTGCCACGACCATGGCGGTGACGTACTACCTGTTCGCGCGGCGCTGGTCGGAGTTGTGGCAACGGCCGCTGCGCTACGGTCCGCTCTACGGGCTGCTGCTGTACGGCGTGATGAACTACATCGTGGTTCCACTGTCGCGGGCGCTGCCAGGATCGCCGAATACGGTGTGGGTGCTGTTGAGCATCGCCGTGCACGCATTTCTGATCGGCACGCCGTGCGCGATTTTCGCGCGGCGGGCGATGCTCGCGGGGCAGCCGGTGACGCCGCCGCCGCCGCCGACGCCGGAACTCGTGGCGCGCTAAGGACGCCCCCGGTTTAGGGCGATTTTGCAGTATCAGGAGTGGTATTGCCGCATCGCGCCCGTGTGATACAATCGGTACCCATGGCCCCACCCAATCGCCCCTACGTCCTGAGCGAGCTGACCTGGAAGACCGTCCGCGATACGCGCTACGAAGTGGCGGTGCTTCCGTGGGGCGCGACCGAAGCGCACAACTATCACCTGCCATATGCCACGGACAATCTCCAGGCCGAAGAAATCGCCGTGCGGTCGGCCGAGCGGGCGTGGCAACGCGGAGCGAAAGTGGTCGTGCTGCCTACCGTGCCGTTCGGCGTCAACACCGGCCAGCTCGACATTCCCCTCTGCATCAACATGAATCCGAGTACGCAGGCGTTGGTGCTGCGCGACGTTGCGATCTCGCTGGCGGCGCAGGGCATCCCCAAGCTCGTCATCTTCAACGGCCACGGCGCGAACGATTTCCGCCAGATGATCCGGGAGCTGCAGCCCCTGGGCACGCCGTTTGTCTGCGTGGTGAATTGGTACAAGGTGATCGACCCCAAGGGATACTTCTCGGACCTCGGTGACCACGCCGGTGAGCTCGAAACGAGCGTGATGCAGCACATCGCGCCGGAGCGCGCCGCGCCGCTATCCGAGGCCGGATCCGGTGCCGCGAAGAAGTTCACGATTGCGGCGCTGCGCGAGGGGTGGGCGTGGGCGCCGCGCAACTGGCGTCAGGTCACCGGCGACACCGGGGTGGGGAACCCCTCGGCATCCACGGCGGAGAAAGGGAAGCGCTACGTCGAGGCGGCGTGCGCGAAGATCGCCGACTTCTTCGTCGAGCTCGCGCAGGCCGACACGAAGAAGCTCTACGAGTAGCTACTGCCCCGACTGCGGCTCCGCGAGCCAGCGCGCGAACCAGGCCGCCATCTCTTTGTAGAAGTAGCGGCTGTCCTCGCCGCGCAGCACCCAATGGTTCTCGTCGGGCCAGATGATCAAGCGGCTCGGCACCTGCTGGCGCTGCAGCGCCGTCCAAAACTCGAGCGCGTTGTTCATCGGCACGCGGAAGTCGCGCTCACCGACGGAGACGAGCACGGGCGTGTGGAGGTGCGCCGCGAGCCGCATCGGACTCTGCGTCCGCCACAGCGGATGATCTTCCCACGGCGGGCCGCCGACGTTGCGCTCGCGATCGTAGTTGAAGTCGCTCGTCGCCCACTGGGTTTCGAGGTCCCATTCGCCCGCATGGCTGACGAGCGCGCGATACCGCGTCGTCGTCACCGCGAGCCAGTTCGTAAGATGTCCGCCGTAGCTCGCGCCGCCCGCGATCTGCCTCGAGGCATCGATGAATCGGAACCGCTTGATCGCCGAGTCGGCGGCCTCATTGATCTCGTTCGCCGGGCCTTGCAGCGGATCGAACTGGATGTCCTGCGAGAATTTCTCGCCGTAGCCGGTGGACCCGGTGTAATCCGTCATCAATACGACATACCCGGGCGCGCCGAGGAGGTGCGGGTTCCAGCGCAGGCCAAAGTTGTCGGTCCACATGTTGGCCGCGCCGCCGTGAATCAGCACGAAGAGCGGATAGCTCTTCGTCGAGTCGAACCCGGGTGGCAGTGCGTAGAAGCTGTGAATGCGCTTGCCGCGGCTCGACGTGAACCAGAACTCGCGCAGCGGCTGCCAGTCGATCTTCGCGGCGCGGTCGGCGTTGAACGCCGTCAGAATCGTGGGACGGCCGGTCGCCGGGTCGATGCGCGCAATCTCGGGTGGATTGACGGCGCTCTCCCAGACGGCGACGAGCCGCCCGGCGGTTGCCTGCAAGCCGCTGTAGCTGCCGGCCGTCATCGTGCCGACTTCGCGCTCGCCACCACCTGTGATCGCCGCGTGGAACAGCCGCTGGTGACCGGCATCCTCGGCCAGGAAGAACGCGGCGCGGGCGTCGGGTGCGATGGCATACGGGCCGACCGAATGATTGGCGCCACCCGCGACGACCTGCGGCGCCGCTGCGCTCGTCCGCGGCCACGACCACGTGATGAGGCGCCGGTTGTTGAACGTGTGCTCGTTGGTCGGCGTGACGATCGCATACAGCGATTTCCCGTCCGCGCTGAAGCGCGGCGCGTCGTAGTCATCCTTGCCCTGCGTCAGCCGTTGCGGCTCACCACCGTTCGCGCTCACCAGCCACAGCGCTTGCACGACGTCGTTGCGCGTCCACTCGGTGCGATTGGTCGTGGCGGCGAACACCACGCCGCTCCCGTCGGGCGTCCAGGCCGCGGCGAGATCCTCGCCGCTGGTGCCGAGCTGACCGCCAAAACCGGCGCCCCGGATGAGCGCCGAGCCGGCGAGCAGGTCCTTCGCGACCGCTCCGGGGTCGAGTGATTGCACGAACAGATGCGGGCGCCGGTCGTCGAGCCAGTGATCCCATAGCCGGATCGGCGACGCATCGAACACGCGGGCGTTGTATTTGCGCGCCTTGCGCTCGGCGATCGCGGTACGGTTCGCCGAGTCGGTCGCGGCGCCGGGGTAGATCATGCTCACGAACAGGATCGCGCGGCCGTCGGGACGCCACTGCGGATTGCTCGCGCCGGTCGAGAGATTGGTGACGCGCTGGGCTTCGCCGCCGCTGATCAAGTCGAGCACGTACACTTGCGCCACGTCATCGCCTTCGCGGCGCGCGCTGAAGACGATTCGCCGGTTGTCGGGACTCCAGTCGACGTTGCTCTCGCCGCCTTTCGTGTTGGTCAGCCGGCGCGGCTCGGCGCTGCCGTCGGTGGGCACGAGCCACAAGTCGCTCACCTGATCTCCCTCCGTGTACGACGGCTCGGTCACGCTGAACACGATCCAGCGGCCGTCCGGGCTGAGCGCGGGCGCGCCGACCCGTTTCATGAGGAACACGTCCTCGTGCGTGATCGTGTGGCGGCCCGTCTGTTGCGCCGCGAGCGGAGCGGCGAGCGCCAGCGCAACGATCGGCAGAATCCGAAGCCTGCTCATGATGCGGTTCTCCGGGAGAGCGTTCACGAGCCGCGAACGATGTAGCGACGCGCGGCGACCCGCAAGAAAGGTTAGCGTTGAGGTCTCAACCTCGGAGGATTGCCATGCGTCGACCGCCGTCGGTCGTCTTCGCAGCGCTGTTCCTGCTTACGCTCACCGGCCCCGCCACCGCGCAACGCGCCGCCGCGCGTCCCTGGGTCGATCGCTGGTTCATCACCAGCGATAGCGTCCGGCTCCACTACTTGAGCGGCGGCCCCACGACCGGGGCCGGGCCGACTATCGTCTTCGTGCCCGGCTGGACGATGCCGGCGGACATCTGGGAGCAGCAGCTCCGCTATTTCGCGCGCACGACGCGCGTGGTGGCGCTGGATCCCCGCTCGCAGGGGGCGTCGCAACGCACGGGTGACGGCGATTTCACCGACCGGCGCGCGCAGGACATCCATGAGCTCATCGGGCATCTCAAGGCGCAGAAGGTCGTGCTGGTGGGCTGGTCGATGGGCGTGCCCGAGGTGCTCGAGTGCATCGAGCAATCCGGGACCGAGAACGTTGCCGGTGTGGTGCTGGTGGACAACTTCGTCTTCGTCCCGCCGCAGTTCGCGGTGTTCATGGACACGCTGCTCTATCACGTGCTGCGCGATCGTGCCGTGTTCACGGCGATGTTCGTGAAGAGCATGTACCGCACGCCGCAGGACTCGGCCTACCTCGAGCGCATCACGCGGGCATCGCTCTCGGTCCCGACGACGACGGCGTACACGCTGCTGTCGAGCACGTTCGCCGGCGGCCGGCGCGACTGGCGCGCCGCGCTGGACAAGGTCGACCGGCCGGTCCTGTTCGTCGGCTCGGCCGCGATGCGGGAGATGTCGGATACGGTCCGCAATCACGTGAAGGACGTACAGGTCGAGATCTTCGAGAACGCCGGCCATGCACTGTTCGTGGATGAAGCCGAGCACTTCAACATGGTGCTCGAGAACTTCGTGCGGAAATTGCGCTGAGGCCTACAGGCGGAAGAGGTAGCTCAGCTTCACAAAGAACGCGTCATCCGTGCGCGTGAGCCCGCGGAAGCGGAACGCATCCTCGTCCAGCATGTTGCTCCCGTAACCCGCGAACAACACCGTGCCGGGCGTGGGCTGGTAGCTGAGCAGTGCGTCGACGTGGAAGAGGTTGGTGGCGCTCGGCGTGGTCCGGGTCACGCCGCTCGCCCCGGCGATCAGGATCGGCGCGTTCGTGCGGGAGTCGTCGCGCAGCGAGTCCGTCTTGTCCTGGATGTATTGGCCCACGAGCCGCACGAACAGCGGCCGCGAGATCTGGTATTCGACTTTCGCGCGCGCGACGCGTCCGACATTCACCAGGCTGCCGTCGGTCCGGCGATTCACCTGCTGCCAGAAGTAGTCGAACGTATTCCGCAGCCGGTCCGTCGGGCGGTACGACACTTCGGCACTGAGCAGCAGGAGGTCGGCGGACGCCCATTCGAAGAAGTTTTCGTCGTGACCCTGCAAGAAGAATCCGCCACCCGAGAAATGCTTCCACTGCGGCGTGTTGATCTGGACGATGTACTCGCCGTTGCCGATCGTCGGCTGGCCGACGAAGGGAATCGTGTCGAGTCCACCGCCTGCCTTGGGGACCTCGAGCCGGTAGTTCGCGTACAGCGCCGAGTCGTAGCCGAACGATTCTACGAAGTAACCGGCGCCGACATTCCAGCCGCCGCGCAGCGCCGCGTTGCCGTTGAAGTGCAGCTTCTTGTCCTGCATGTGACGGCCGTGCGTGAAGTTCTGGTATTGCCAGATGCCGTCCACCACGATGTCGCCGGTGAAGCGCTGGAGCAGCGCTCCGGTCTTGCCGTAGGTCGTCCAGCTCGGATCGACGTAGGAGTGCACGATGCCGTTGCGACCGATGAAGCCGCTCGCGGTTGTGAACTTGTCCGATATCCCGGCGAACAGACTGCGCAGTCCCCAGACGCGATGTTGGATCGTGAACTGTGAGAGCCAGAGCGGCGCGGTGGTCGTCGTGGTCCCCACGCGCGTGCGACTGCCGGCGACCTGCAGACTCAGTCCGTAGATGTCCTTGAAGACCAGCCGGCTGTCGACGTCGAGCACGCGATTGTAGTCGCCGCCGTCGATGCGGTCGGTATAGGCCATGCCGATGCGGGAGCCGTGGCCGAGGCTATGTTGCGCGCGCACGATGTTGAACACGGGATTATCGGCGCCGCTCGCCGACGCGAACTTCTGGTCGACGGCGGACAGGAATCCGATGTCGGTCCCCGAAGCCGTGCCGGTGAGCTTCACGGCCGCGACGGGCTGCACGATGCGCCGCGTGTAGATGAGGTTCAGCGGCACCTGGAACAGCTCGCTGCTCTCGAGGAAGAACGGCCGCTTTTCGGCGAAGAACAGGGCCTGGCGCGGGTCGAACGCGAGCTGCCCGGCGTCCGACTCGACTTGCGAGAAATCGGGCTTCACCGTCCCATTGAGCGTCAAGTTGTCGGTCAGCCCCCAGCGGACGTTGCCGCCGACCTGCGGACTGCCCATGTCGTAGCCGTAACCGCTCGCCGTCGGCGCGCCGCTCGCTTTGGCAGTCGCTTCGGGATTCAGATCCACGACCAGACCGCGGTGCATGTCCGACAGTCCGACGAGGTTGCCCGACTGGCCGATGAACGTGGCGTTCGCACGGATCGCGGGATACCACGAATCCTCGAAGCCCGAGTGCTTGACCTGGCGCACGATGTTGAGCGACCAGTCCTGCGGCTGGCGCGGCTGATAGCGCAGACTCTTGAACGGGATGCGCACCTCGACCTCGTAGCCCCAATCGGTCACTCGACCGCGCGACTGGAACACGTAGTCGGGACTCAAGTCCGGCTGCTCGCGACCGACGACCGCGCCGCCGATGAACCCGCTCGCCGTCACGTTCGCGCCTTCGATGAGCGAGCCGTCGCCTTGGACGCCGAGTGGATTCACGGCGAACATGAGCGCCTGTTTGCGGTCGTGGAACGTGCCGAGCAGGATCTGGATGTTGTCATCGCCGAAGATCTGATCGCGATCGGCAAGCGTCGCCGTCGGGCGGCCGTGCTGCTCGAACGCCCGGATCCCGAAGTAGATCGCGCTCGCCGAGTACCACACCAGCACTTGGGTCGAGTCGGCGGCGGGGACGCCGTCATTGGGGGCGTACTGCGAGAACCCGGTCAACAGCGCGGCCCGTGCCCACACGGAATCCGCGAGATTGCCGTCGATGACGGCGTCGGCCTCGAATCGCGGAATCCGAACGTCCAGATGGCGGTCGCGGCCGGAATAGATCAGCGGGGTATCGACTGGCGCGCCGCAGTGTACGAGCAAGCACAAGGTCAGTAGCATCGTCATAATTATGGTGGGGTTTCGGCTGCTTACCACGACTCCGGAGTTAGGAACGTGTCACAACTGGCGCTGACGTTTGTTTTGCTTGTGCAGACCGCCGCGCAGCAACCGGCGCAGCCCTCGCGACCATTGCGAGAGATCCCCGATCCCGGTGCCATCGCGACCAACCAGCGGGTCACACCGGCCGGCGTTCAGAGCGTCTTCACCGATCGCGTCATGGGAATCCGGTTCGCGGCGAGCGCCGGTGACGTCTGGGTCACGATCCACGGCTCGGTCTACCGACTCGGCTGGCAGGACAACAGCGTGCGCGGCAGCGCGGCATTCGACGGGCGGGCGGGGGTGCAGGGGATCGTGATCGACCCGGCGACCGGCCGCGCGCTGGTTACGAGCGTCGGACGACTGCCGGCCGCGCTCGCGCTGAGCCGAACGCCGGGCTCGGACGAGATGAGCCGTACGAAAACGGTCGCGTACGTCGCTGCGTATGACGGCGACAGCGTCTCGCCGCGCTGGACGTCGGCGGCGCTGGGCGCGGAGATTGCCGGTGCACCCGCGGTAGCGCGCCGTGCCAACCCGACCGGGGGGGGCCACCGCGTCCTCGTCGTGCCGTTGCCCGCGAACGACGCACTCGCCGTCCTCGACGCCGACAGCGGCTCCCTGTTGAAGACGATTCCGCTGGGCGTCCTCCCGGTCGCCGCCGCGATCAGCGCGGACGGGGCGACGGCGTACGTCACGGTGTTCGGTGGGCGCAAGCCAGCCAAGGGCGAGCGCGTCGCGAAACAGTGCTGCGATCCGTTCGCGGAAGCGGTACGCGTGGATCCCCGCGGCTTAGCGCAACCGGGCAACGTGACGCGCGTCGATCTCGTGACGGGCAGGGTCCGCAAAGTGATTCCGGTGGGTCGCCATCCGAGCGGCCTGGTTTGGGACGAGCAGGGCAGCCGGTTGTACGTCGCCAACGGCAACTCCGACGCGATCAGCGTCATCGACACTCGCACCGACAGCGTGATCCGGACGATTGCCATCACGCCGTTCCGCCAGCGCAAGATCGGGCTCGCGCCGACCGCCCTCGCGCTCTCGCCCGATCGCACGACGCTGTACGTGGCGCTCGGCAGCGCAAACGCCATCGCCGTCTACCGCCTGCCCGCTGGCGAGCTCCGCGGCCTGATTCCCACGGGATGGTATCCCACGAGCGTCGACGTCAGTGCCGACGGCCGCGCGATCGCGGTGGGGTGTCTGTTCGGCGTGGGCTCTGGCGTGGGCCACCGCTCCGGGATGAACGGCCGCTACGTCCACTCCTATCGCGGCTCGGTGAACGTCATCGCCACGCCGTCCGATGCGGAGCTGGCAGCGTACACCACGTCGGTGGCCCAGAACAATCGGCTCACGCCGCGCGGATCTACCGATAGCTCGGCGCTCGCGGCCCGCCGTAACGTGGCGGCGCGGGCCGTGCCGGAGCGGCCCGGCGAGCCGTCGCTGATCGATCACGTCGTCTACATCGTGCGCGAGAACCGCACCTTCGATCAGGTGCTCGGCGATCTGGGGCGCGGCGAGGCCGATACCCAGTTCGTGCAGTACGGGCGTGACGTCAGCCCCAACACCCACGCGCTCGCCGAGCGCTACTCGGTGCTCGATCACTTCTTCGCCTCGGGCGGCAACTCGGCGGACGGCCACCAATGGCTCAACCAGGCATACGAGACCGAGTATCCCACCTGGCCCCTATACCTGGGACGCTCCTACCCGTCCGAGGGCGTCGATCCGCTCGCCTACTCGGCCGGCGGCTTTCTGTGGGAAGCGGCGCAGGCGAAAGGGAAAGGCGTCGTCGTCTTCGGCGAATACGCGCCCTCGCCGCAGTGGGACAGCGACACCATCCGCCTGAACATGCTGCGGCAGTATCGCGACTCGCAGCCGCACAATCGGGCGTTCTTCCGCGCGCGCGTCGCCAAGCTGTACAACACACGGTCGGACATTCCGTCGCTCGATCGTGTGCTGGTCCGCGAATATCCCGGCTGGACGACGACGGTTCCCGACGTCGTGAAGGCCGACATCATCCTCGAGCACCTGCGCGAGTGGGAAGCCAGGCGGGCGATGCCGAATCTCGTGATGATCATCCTGCCGAGCGATCACACGGTGGCGACGAGCCCCGGCTGGTGCGTCCCCAAAGCGTGCGTGGCGGACAACGACTTCGCCCTCGGCCAGATCGTCGAAGGGCTCTCACACAGCTCGTTCTGGAAGTCGATGGCGATCTTCGCCGTAGAGGACGATGCGCAAGATGGTGTCGATCACATCGACGGCCACCGCACGGTGGCGCTCGTGGCGAGCCCGTATGCTCGGCGCGGCGTGATCGATCCGACGTTTTACAGCCAGCCGAGCATGGTGAAGACCATCGAGCTGATGCTGGGCCTACCGGCGCTGAGCCTGTTCGACCTCGTCGCCACCGACATGCGCGCGAGCTTCATCGGCCCTGACGAGTCGCCCAACTTCGAGCCGTACACGGCGCTCGAGCCGAAGCAATCGCTGTTCGAGGTGAATCAGCGTGTCGGCGCCATCACCGGGCCCGACAGCGCCGCGCGGCGCAGCGCCGCGCTGGCCTCGGCGCGCATGAACTTCCACGAGCCTGACGCAGCGCCGTCGGAGCGCGTGAACCGGATTCTCTGGCACGAGGCACGCGGTTGGAATGTGCCGTACCCGGCAGTGCGGCATTCGCTGTTCTTCCCGATGTCGATCGATCTCACCGACGAGGAACGGGAGGACCACGATCGCCGATGAGGCGCGCCGCGGTGGTTGCGATGGTCCTTGCCGGCGCCGCGTGCCAGCACGCGGAGAGCGCCAAAACGTCGAACGGAACGACACCAGAGTTCTCCGCCTCTGCAACGGGATCGACGTTTCCCACGCGCGCGATGGAGGAGCTGGTAGCGCTGCAGGACAGCATCTCGCCCACGGCATGGCTCCGATCGCATCCGCAGGACACGCTGAAGCTCTACGCTGACGCCGCCGGCATCGACGGTGGCTCGGGCTGGTGCGCGCGCGCGGTGCGCCGGAGCTATCCCGAAACGCCGGAAACGGTGCGCTATGCGTACTTCTATCCGCCAGAACCGCCGCCCGATTATTCACTGCCCAGCGGTGAAAGTGCCGATCTCATTCGCGCGCATTGCCGCCTTGGCGCGATTTGGATCCAAACCACGGCCGCGTCGCCACCGGCAAGCCTCGTGGCGATGCGCGTGCGCGA
>Ga0310813_10001782_pt1 | contig 13008 bp, 11 predicted proteins | sample YN3metagenome_FD_203086 | JGI IMG/M metagenome (GOLD analysis project Ga0310813, IMG submission 203086) | Soil microbial communities from experimental microcosm in Duke University, North Carolina, United States - YN3 | ecosystem: Engineered > Artificial ecosystem > Soil microcosm > Unclassified...
CGCCTACCTCTCGCAACACGGCGTCACGGTAACAAAGACGGAGTCCATCCGGCCGACCTTGGAAGATGTCTTCGTATCGTTGACCGCCGCCCAAAGCGCGAAAGGAAAGGCCTAGCCGTCCATGCGCGGCCATCGGCTCGGCGCGATCATCCGCAAGGAAGTCATCCAGATTCGCAGAGATATTCCCAGTCTGCTCATCACCGTGGCCATGCCGTTGCTCCTCATGCTGGCGTTCGGATATGGCGTGCGCTTCGACATCCAGAACATTCCGGTCTACGTGTACGACCGCGAAGGGAGCCAGCAAAGCCAGGACTTCCTGAAGCGGTTCCAGGCCTCGGACTACTTCCGTGTGGTCAAGTCGGTCGACCGTTATCAGGGGCTAATCGACGGGCTGAATAGCGGCGCTTGCCGTCTGGCGATCGTCATCCCAACCGACTTTTCCGAGCAGCTTCGTTCGGGCGGTTCGGTGGCCATCCAGGCTCTGGTGGATGCCTCGGACAACAACACCGCCAATGTCGGCATCGGCTATAGCGAAGCCGTTGTGCAAGCGTATAACCAGCAGATTCAACTCGAGTGGTTGCAGCACCATGGCCAAACAAAGCGGCAACCGCTGTTGTCGGTGGATACGAGGACCTGGTTCAACGAGGACCTGGAAAGCACCGCCAACATCGTGCCCGGGGTCGTCGCCATCATCATGGCGGTCATTGGCTCCTTTCTCACCTCGCTGACAATCGCCCGCGAATGGGAACGCGGCACCATGGAGCAGCTGGTCTCCACTCCGGTGACGCCGCTCGAACTGATGACGGGCAAGCTTGTGCCGTACTTTATCATCGGATTGCTCGATACGGCCCTTTGCGCTGGATTAGCCGTGTGGTGGTTCGAGGTGCCCTTTCGCGGACAGTGGAGCGTGTTCTTCATCAGTTGCACCCTCTTTTTGACCGTTGTCCTGTCGCTGGGGTATGTCGTGTCGGTCGTCGCGAAGACCCAGCTCGCGGCCAGCCAGGTCGCGCTGATCTCGACATTTCTCCCGGCCTTCCTGCTGTCCGGCTTCATTTATCCTATTGATCAAATGCCCACGGTGATCCAGTTCATCTCACACGTCATTCCGGCACGCTATTTCATGACCATCATTCGTGACGTGTTTCTCAAAGGCACGTCGCTGCCCTTGTTGCTGGACGATCTGCTCGCCCTGGCGCTCTTCGCCACGCTGCTGACGCTCATTGCCACTCGGTCTTTCAAGAAGAAGCTGAGCTGAGGACACCGTTATGCTGGGACGCCTCCGTGGCATGCTGATCAAGGAATTCATCCAGGTGTTCCGCGACAAGCGCACGCGCTTCCTGTTGTTTGGGCCGCCGGTCATTCAAATGCTGGTCTTCGGATACGCGGCAACGCTGGACATCCGCCATATCCCAACCGCGGTCCTCGATTACGATAACAGCCAAGTGAGCCGCGACCTCATCTCAAGGTTCATCGCCAGCCCTTACTTCGACGTCCGCAGGCGCGTGAACGCCCGAAACGAAATCGGAAATCTCATCGACCGCGATGAGGTGACCGTCGCGCTCCAGATCAATGCAGGCTTTACGCAGGACCTCCGCAAAGGGCAGACGGCGCGCTTACAGGTTATCGTCGACAGCAGCAATTCCAATACCGCCTTGATCGCCGTCGGCTACGTCAATCAGATCGCCGCACGCTTCGCGCAGGAATATCAACTGGAGCATGTCCTGCGCACGTCGGCTGCATTACAGCCGCCGATCCCGTCGGTCGTGCTCGAACAGCGCCCGTGGTTCAACGCGGACCTCGATAGCCAGTGGTTCTTCGTTCCCGGCGTGATCGGCAACCTCATTCTGGTCATGGTGGTCAGTCTGACAGCGTTCGCCGTCGTGCGCGAGCGCGAAATTGGCACGCTCGAACAGGTGATGGTGACGCCGATCGGTCGCCTGGAATTCATTCTCGGCAAAACGGTGCCGTTTTTCCTCATTGGCCTACTCGACACCGCGCTGATTTCGCTGGTCGGGACCGTCTGGTTCGGTGTGCCCTTTCGCGGCAGTATTAGCGTACTCATCCTCGGCGCCGTGCTGTTCATCTTGTGCATGCTGGGTATTGGACTGTTCATTTCGACGATCTCGATGACGCAGCAGCAGGCAATGGTCGCGGGATTCTTTTTCAATATGCCGGCCATTACCTTTTCCGGATTCGGCACGCCGATCAGCAGCATGCCGGACGTCATGCAGTGGCTCACCTATCTTGATCCCTTGCGGTACTTCCTCGAAGTGCTGCGAGGCGTGTACTTGAAAGGCGTCGGAGTGGACGTCCTCTGGCCGCAGATGGCGGCCATGATGGCACTAGGACTCATCATGCTCACGATCAGCGTGGCCCGGTTCCGCAAATCGCTCGACTGACGGCGGGTAGAGCGCTCGCTTCGCATCACGCACAATGTGGTAAGCGGGCCAAGATCGGCCCTTGGCGCGAGTGACCCTGAAACCGGCTACCCATACTCTGAAATCGGCGTGCAGAAGCTGGCGATCTTCGGTAAGGCGATATTTCTGCCCGTCAATACACACTGCTTGTGAGTGCAAAGGTAACCTGTGCGTTCTGTGCGGAAGCTCACATGCTTGCGCGATGGACAAACTGTCACTGAGAGAAGAGCTACCTAGCTAGCCTTTTAGCGCCGTACGGCGGGTAACCCCGCCAACGCTGCCATCTGCTGCAACATCGTGGCTGAGGATACAATAATCAACCCCTGTTTAGGGAAAAGGAGGATAGCGGCCCCCGTGCGCGGGCAGGATAATCATCTCGACGGTCGACATCATGGCCATCAAGCTGAGCATTAGTCCTGCCCAACTCACCATCAATAACGGCAGTACCTGCCTGGTGACGGATCTCCACGGCCAGATTGCCTTCCATAGCCAGCTGGGGCTTTATGCCGATGACACCCGTTTCATTAGTCAGTATGAACTGTCGTCGAATGGGAAATCATGGACTCGACTCACGTCCAGCGCCACCAGTTACCTCGCGGCCAAAATCTATCTCGTGAACCAGGACCTGACGGATGAAGATGGAGCGGAAGTGGCGGCGAACACCGTCTCACTCGTCGTCAGCCGGCTGGCACATGATGGGATTCACGAGGATTTCGACATTACCAATTATGCCGGGCACCGCATCGCTTTCAATTTGGAAGTGCGAATCCATTCCGATTTTGCCGATTTATTCGAGATTAAGGCCCACAAGTATGTGCGTCGGTCCGAAGTGTCTACCGAATGGGATCAGACGGCGCGTGAACTGCGTACCTCATATCGGAAGCACGACTTCGTGGGTACCTTCCGTTACTCTGTGCTAGCCAGCGACTCGCCGCCGCACTTTGCAAACGGCCTATTGATTTTCCGAATTGAGTTGGAACCGCTGGCCATGTGGCATGCCTGCTGCACATGCAGCATGATGCTCAATGGCCGTGTTCGCGAGCCAGAACGCCGTTGTCCGCTGAACCGCGCAGAGGTCCCAACAGCCGCTCTCTATCGGAATTGGACGGACAGCGCTCCCGATCTGCATACGTCAAATCGGGACGTCCAGCGGCTCTATCGGCAATCGGTTGAGGATATTGGAGCACTTCGTCTGTATGATCATGATGTCGCGCGTGACATCTGGATCCCTGCGGCTGGGATTCCGTGGTTCTTGACGGTCTTCGGCCGAGATAGTTTAGTCGTCAGCCTTCAAACCATGCCGGTGAATTCCCGATTGGCCCTTGGCTGTTTGCAGAAGCTCGCCGAGCTTCAGGCCACCGAGTACGACGATTGGCGAGATGCGGAACCGGGAAAAATCCTGCATGAGCTGCGACAGGGTGAACTGGCCCATTTCAACCGGATTCCTCACACACCATACTACGGAACGGCGGATGCCACGCCGCTCTATCTGATCACCTTGCACGAAGCGTGGAGATGGACTGGAGACGATGGCCTGCTGTCGAAGTACCGCGAGACCATTCTACGCGCGTTGCACTGGATCGACCGCTATGGCGATCTGGACGGCGACGGCTTACAGGAATATCATTCCCGGTCGCCTAAAGGCATAGAGAACCAGAGCTGGAAGGATTCGAGTGAAGCCGTGGTCCATCCCGACGGATCGCTGGTAAAGGCTCCGAAAGCGCTGTGCGAATTGCAGGGGTATGTCTTTGAGGCCCGCCTTCGCATGGCTGAGATCTTCACTACCCAAGGAGAGCACGATGTGGCGGCCGAGTTACGCCGGCAGGCCGCCATCCTGCAACAACGCGTCGAAGAGCAATTTTGGTGTGAGGACTTGCAGTATTATGCCTTCGCCCTGGACGGTGATAAACGCCGGGTGCCAACGGTCACGTCGAATCCGGGCCATCTTCTGTGGACGGGCACCGTCCGGCGGGACCGCGCTGATTCCGTCGTCCGACGCCTCCTTGGACCGGACTTGTGGAGCGGCTGGGGTATTCGAACACTGTCGGCCGCTCATAGCGCCTATAATCCGTTTGCCTATCAATGTGGGGCTGTTTGGCCCCATGATAACGGACTGATCGCGCTGGGTTTGAAACGTTATGGCTATCATGCCGAAGCTGCACAAGTGGCGCGAGGAATTATTGAAGCCGCAAGTCACTTTGTCTCGTATCGGCTCCCCGAATTGTTCGCAGGCGCCGAACGGACGGCCGAGGGCTTTCCCGTTCAATATCCCGGAGCGAATATTCCCCAAGGATGGGCGGCAGGGAGCGTCTTTCACCTCCTGACAGCCCTCTTAGGCATTCGAGCCGATGCGCCGAACGGCTGCCTCTATATTGATCCCTACCTCCCCGAGTGGATTCCCGATGTGACCCTCCGGCGGCTCTCAATCGGTACGTGTCGCGTTGATCTGCGCATCTGGCGGGAGGACGACTGCACGCATTGGGAAGCCGATGTGCGGGAAGGACATATCGATATCCGAAAGCAATCGTGGGATCCATGGACCATTACAGATTCGCTCTCGGATCACAGCGACACTGCCAGCCGCTGCACGACGCGACCACGCGACGTCATGCAACACAATCTTAAGACGTGAACAGCTCGAGTAATTCCCAGGGCTTCTCAACTCTGCAGTCCCTCAAATTATGAGGCGCCATCAGCCATACGCCTTAGACACTGCCAGAATTTTCACACATTCACAAAAAGGCCGCGAGCCCCGATTCTACTTCACCTTTGAAAAGTCGGCAGGAATACGGATCTCCTTGCCGTCCTGCAGGTTGATGACAAATACCGACTGGGCATTCGGATCAAAACCCTCGTACGCAAACACGGCCGTAAAGCGGGACCGGTAGGCCGGTCCGCTGCCTTCGTTCTTGCGCCCTCGCTCCGCCTTGCCGATGTCGATCGCCTTGACCTTTTTGGTCCCCTGCTGCAGCTCAATGAGTGCGCCTTCGGCAAAATATTCATCGTCGCCGCACAGCTGCACTTCGACCTCCATGTTGGGCATTTCGACGACTTTCTTGATGAATTCGTCCGGCATGCGAATGTCGGTCTTCCGCTTCTTGGATTCCGAAGCCTCCTGACGGCCGAACGCCTCAAGCCTATAGCGTTTGGTCCTCAAAATCGCGCTCGCTCCGCAGGCATCCTTCTCCGGATCGGCGCCGACGCGGGTCACCATCGATGCATGCTGCAGGACCTTCTTGACTTCTTCGGGACTATTGGCTTTTTCCATCGGTGTCCGGCCCGCTTCCAATGCCTTTTGCGCCTCTTCGTTCGTGAGCTTGACATCTATGGCGAACGCTGGAGCGACGAAAACGAAAAAAAATCCGGCCAGCCCCTTGACGAGGTTCCCTTGAGCAACCATGAGACCCCTCCTTAAAAAAAGCAAATGAGGCGGCATTCTACGAAAAGCCCCTCCCCTTTTCAATCAGCCGGGGAACCGCGACCAGTTCTCGTAGGGCTTCCTGACGTACACGGACTCAACGTCGACCGGAACGGTCACTCCTCCTTGGACCAAGAGCCGGGCGACGATTCGGAGCGGAAAGCCGACGACGGTGGTAAAGTCGCCGTCGAGCCGTTCGATCAACTCTGCCCCGGGCCCTTGGATGGAATACGCGCCTGCTTTCCCGAGACTGTCCCCGGTCGCCAAATACTGCTCGTGGGCATGCACGTCAAACGGCTTCATCCATACACGGGCCGTCGATACCTCGGTTCTTTCGAACCCCCGCTCTCGACAGAGCGCGGTCACCGCGGTCTTCACCACGTGGGCGCGGCCAGCAAGCTGCCGTAACATTGATCGGGCCTCTTCCATATCACGCGGCTTTCCGAAAGGCTTATCGTCGCACTCGATCAACGTATCGCTCGCCAACACCAGGGCCTCGCGGTGCTGGTCCGCAACGGCATCGGCCTTGGCCCTTGAAAAATCGGCGGCGAGATCACCGGCCGATTTCCGCGGCATCATCATCTCGTCGTACAACGGTGGCGAAACTTCGAAGGGGACCTCAAGCAGAGCCAGCAGTTCACGGCGACGCGGCGACGTCGAGGCCAGCACTAGCCGCATCGAGAAGCCAGGTGGGCGGTCTCACGTTCCTTGGCTGTCGCGTCGTCCGCCGGACGGTCATCTAACAGCCTTCCGTGTTGGTAGTCGGCGATCGCCGCCTCAACCTCTGCGACCGAAGAGACGAGGAACATGCGGGCACGGAGGGCCGCGGCATAGGGAAATCCTTTGCAGTACCAGCCCAGATGCTTGCGCATGCGCCTAAATTCGTGCGGGCCATAATGGGCATCGAATTGACGGGCATGAGCGAGAAGCACCTCGAACCGGTCGGCAAGCGACGGCGCCCACGGCGCATGTTCCCACGGCTGTCCGCTCTGTGCCCGGCGCCGTGCTTCCTCCTTGTCCCGAAAAAACCAAGGCGCGCCCAATGCCGCTCTGCCGACCAAGACGCCGTCTACGTTTGTCTCGCCGACGCGACGGAGGACATCGCTTAAGCTCTGGACGTCGCCGTTGCCGAACAGCAGCGTGTCAGTTCCGCGGACGATCTGCGCAGCACGGCCGATCGCCGACCAATCGGCTTCGCCGCGATACATCTGTTGCAAGGTTCTTCCGTGCAGGGAAATAACGGCAGGCGATTCGAGTAAGAGATGTTCGATCCAGCGCTCGACGATGACCTCGTCATAGCCGAGACGTGTCTTGACCGAAAGCGGAATTGCCGATCGTACAGCGGTCGGTCGTTGCCTGCGCCGTGCATTCCATCGATGGACGATGTCCGCACGTGCGGCCTTTAACCCCGAGCCCTCCAAGGATTGCCCGCCGGTCCAATCGGCGATGCCCTGCCGAGCCGCACGCATGATGGCGTGGGCCAAATCCGGGGTTCTGATGAGCCCGGCTCCAGATCCCGAGGATGCGACGTTGCGGGAGGGACAGCCCATGTTGATGTCCAAGCCGTCAAACCCCAGTTCGCAGACCACATGCGCCGCTTGATAAAAGAGCTCCGGGTCCTTGCCGTACAATTGGGCCATAACCGGACGCTCGGCCTCGTCATACCGCAATGACTCCATCAGAAACTCAGGGCCCCGGCAGACGTCGTGGACGTGCGTGAATTCGGTAAAGATGACGTCGGGTTTCCCCTGGCAAGCCGTGACCAGGCGAAAAGCGGAATCCGTGACGCCGTCCATGGGAGAAAGACCGATTACCGGACGGGACAGCGTCTTCCAAAACGTCATCGGGAGGACTCCATCTGCGGCCGGCCGCCGTTACTGGCATCGGAATAGGCCGCGCGCAACACCCCGGCCTCTCGCGCGGCAAGACTTTGGACTAGAGGTGCGCGTTCCGACACGAATTCCAGGAAGCGATCGATTTTTAACAGGAAGAAATCATACGACTCATGGGTTGGCCTGGCCTTATGAAACCACCAAGGCACGAAGTCATCGAGCGACAGCCGCTGTTCCTTGAGACCTTTGCAGGTCTCGGGGAACATGTCGGAAATGTCGCCGCCCCAACGAAGAATCTCATGCGGAAGATACCCGTTGAGATAGCACTCGAGCCCGGAGGGGTCATCTGTCACGGCCTGCCACGGCGGTCCGGCCGCCGGCCGCTGGCCTGAGGCGATCTGCGCATAACGAACATACTCGTCTTCGAGCGCGCTCCGGTCAATCCTGCTCTCGCAGGTGCCCGAGAGAGCCTGGCACGACACGGTCGCGGGATGCCTCGTCTCTTGTTCCAACAGACGCGCGATCGTCGGTCCCACTCGCGCCGAAGCCTCCGTAAATTCCGCCAGAATCCGTTCGACCGGCTTCGTATCGACTTCGAGCGCCACCGCCCGGAGATTGCGCAGACGAGGATGCCGCAGAACTTGCTCGAGGATTAGCCAGGACACTTCAGGGATCGATGCCGCATGGGCATCGATCCATGCCGGCAGTGGAGCGTCCGCGGCTCCCAGGACGGCTGCATGCGCCGCCAGGCCGGCCACATGGATCTCGATGATGCGCTCCATCGGAAATGCGTCGAGAAATTTGGCGGCGAATGCTTCAAGCGACGACTGCCGGAGGCTGGGGGAGTAGCGGTAGACGGTCCACAAATGCCCGACATCGAGCACGAGTCCGCATGGCGTTCGTTCGGTGATCAGATGAAAGTACTGCGGTATCTCCATGGTGCCGGCCATGAAATAGGTAAGCGGCGGCATTTCCAACAGAAACAACGGTCCGAAGCCCTCTGCTATGCGACACTGATCGTCCAAACGTTCTTGCACGAGGGCGATGTTCTCCGCCACAACGGCGGCACTCGCAGGCGTATATAAAGGAGGGAGATAGGTGCCGAAGGAATACCCGGCCATCTGCTTCGTCGCACATTCGTGATTAAGCCAGGGGCTGGCTAAAATACGGAGTTGCGACGACACCTCGTGAAGTTCGTCTTCAAACCGTGGCGGGCGGCCGAACTCCGGCTGCGTGATCCACAAGCCTTCTCCGTGATACGTGAGCGGCATGTCGGGGAAGGATCGCCTGACCGCGTGCAGCGCGGTCTTGGTCGCTCGAAAGATTTCGAGGTAGGCCGGACGGCAGCAATGGCGCTCGAACCGGCCCATGAGATCCCAGAGATCCGGCGAGTAGACGTCGACCGATAGTCCCAAGCCAAGCTTCGGAACGGCGGCCGCTCGTTGCTGAAACTCCTGTTCGGCCCACATCCGGTTGCGTCTCGCCGCCTCTTGTGCTGTGACAATAATTGCCCTAGTCTAGTCTTCGAAACCATTGTTTGACAAGGCAACTCTCGCTGAGGGCCGTCTCTCTTTGTCTGCTATACTTGGCTTACGCCGCAGGGGCGGCCCTCACGAGTCGTCCATGAGTCACGCCGAATCGCGAGAGGCCGATGGCCGGTCCAAATGAGCCCCCTTTCCAGCCGCAAGACTCAATACGCACGGTGGTAGCCCATATGATGACGCCGGGAGTGGTCCAAGTGCCAGGCGATGTGTCCGTCAGCGAGGCGGCCTTGCTGTTGGAACGCGAACATGCGCCTTGCTTGCTCGTGAAAGATACGGAGACGGTCTTTGGGTTGATGACCCCCGGCGACATCGTGAAAAAAGTTGTGGCCCGAGGACTCGAACCTCACGACATCGAAGTCCGCAGCATCATGACTCGCCCCGTGCAGTTCATTGAATATGACGAAGCGCTCGAAGAAGCATCGACGATGATGGTCGCGACAGGCGCGTCGTTGTTGATCGTCACAAAAGAGAACCAGCCGGTCGGCATCTTGAGCGCCCAGGACTTGATGTTGACCCCTCCTCGACGTGCGGCGAATATCCCGGCCGTCGTCACTGTCCTCGACGAAGTGGCGGCCCCGCAGCAGGCGCATAACGCCACGATCATCCAACTGAGCCACGTCAGCGCTCGTCTGGAATCGGCATTCGGCTTGTGGGCCAAGAGCCGCGTGATGCTGGCGTTTTCCGTGCCAGGACAGAATACGCCGCTCACGATTCAAGGCAAAGTGTTGTCGTCCGATACGTCGGCGTTCATCGAGACCGACGCGGCCGGTCGTCGCACGTTCGCCATTGAAGTGCAATTCGCCGACCTCGCTCACGCCGATCTCGCGCGTCTCAAAGCCTGGGCATTGCAAGCGATTCCACCAGCCCCCGATCGTTCCTGACGCTCATCGCCATTTCTTTGACCAAACGCCCTCGTACTGATAAAATTTTTACTCTCGATCATTCACCACTTGGATAGGACTTCATGAAAACCACCGCCAGCCGCTCACGCACAATGCCGTCCAACGAGGATGTGCTGACTCAAGTCCGCTCGCTGCTCGAATCGCCGGAGGACGACCTGTCTGCCGGGTTGGTGAAAGAAATTTTGATCGGGATGCTCAAGCTGCATGAGGCGCATCTCGAACCGCTCGATCTCAAGATCGTCAACCGCGCCATCAAGGAGCTTCGGCACGCCTTCCGCGTGTTCCGGGATTACCATCATCGCAAGAAGGTCAGCATCTTCGGATCGGCCCGCACGGCTTCTGACGATCCCAACTACCACATCGCCTTCGAGTTCTGCCGCAGGGTCGTCGAGGAAGGATTCATGGTGATCACGGGCGGGGCCGACGGGATCATGCGCGCGGCTCAGGAAGGCGCGGGCCGGGAAAATAGTTTCGGCGTCAACATCATGCTGCCCTTCGAGCAGGGCCCTAACAATACGATCGCCGACGATCCGAAGCTGGTGACGTTCAAATATTTCTTCACAAGGAAACTAATCTTTCAGAAAGAAGCCAACGCCATCGCGCTCTTCCCGGGCGGCTTTGGGACCCATGACGAAGGATTTGAAATTTTGACGCTCGCCCAGACCGGCAAAAGCGATCCGCAGCCGATTCTCTGCCTGCAGGCCGCAGGATGCGATTACTGGGACGACTGGTACCGCTTTATCACGCGCCAAATGCTGGATCGCCGGCTGATCAGCTCGGAAGATCTTGGGCTCTTCAAAATTACAAGTTCCGTCGAAGAGGCCATCGAAGAAATCCGAGTGTTCTATCGGCGGTTTCACTCGACCCGCTACGTCGGTCGCCAAATGGCGATGCGATTGCAGAGCCCCATTTCGGCGGAACAGGTGGCCGCCATCCATGACCAGTTTGCCGATTTACTCCTCGAAGGCACCTTCGAGCTTCGCGGCGCCCTGCCCGAAGAACTCGACGAACCCGATCTCAAAGATCTGCCTCGCCTGGTCTTTGCCTCAAACCGCCGCAGCGCGGCGCGCTTGCGGCAGCTGATCGATCACGTCAACCGGCTCTAGCTGACTTCCGTACGCGGCAGACGCGCTTTTGTCTCGGCAACGGCCATGGTATGCTCGGTGTCAATGGCCGCTCCAGGTTCACAACAACAACATTTCTCGTTTGCCCCCACCGTTGTGCTTTACCACGCGGAATGTGCCGATGGTTTTGGCGCCGCGTGGGCCCTGTGGCGTCGCTTTCCTCATGCGCGCTTCCTACCGGTCAAGCACGGAGTGCCGCCGCCCGACGGACTGAAGGGAGCGCGGGTGGTCATCGTCGACTTCAGTTATGCCCGAGACGTGCTGGAAGTCATGGCACACGAGACTGATCGGCTGCTGGTGCTGGATCATCACATTACCGCGGAAAAGGCTCTCGCCGGTTTGCCCTACGCGTATTTCGACATGAAAAAATCCGGCGCCGTCCTGGCGTGGGAGTGGGCGCACGACCATCCGGCGCCATGGTTGTTGCAATATGTCCAGGACAAGGATTTATGGACATGGGCCTTGCCCATGAGCCGGGAAATCAACGCGGCGCTGGCGTCGTATCCGTTTGATTTCCACGTATGGAGCGGTTTCAAACAGAAGGAACTTGAGCAAGAAGGACTGGCCATCTTACGCTATGAACAGGAACTCGTAAACAAACTCGCCGGACAAGCGGTGCTCGTCGAATTTCAGGGGGAAACGGTGCCCTCGGTGCAAAGCGCGATATTGACCAGCCAGATCGGCGAGCGCCTCTCAGCAGACGCACCGTTCTGTATCATCTGGCATGACCGGGAGGGACGGCGCTATTACAGCATGCGTTCGCGCGAGGACGGCAGCGATGTCGGCGCGATTGCCGCCTCCTTCGGGGGCGGCGGCCATACGCATGCGGCAGGGTTCTCAATTCCGCTCGGACCGGATGGATCGCTACCACCGAATCCCGGCTTGCCACGATCGGTTGTCGACCGCCGTCGTCCTACGACGTAGGCGCAGGGCGGTATGATCCCGCTCCAAGACGACAACCCCACGGTACTCACCCCGGTCGTTACCGTCACGTTCATCGCGCTCTGCGTCTTGGTGTTTGTCTATCAGGCCAGCCTCGCTCCACGTCCGTCGGAAGCTTTCGTGTTTCAATATGGGGCGATCCCCGCCCTGTTGTTCGGCGAAGCCGACCTACCGCCGGCGATCGCCGTCGGCATCCCCGCGTACGGCACCTTGGTGACGAGCATGTTCCTTCACGGTGGCTGGATGCACCTCATCGGAAACATGCTTTATCTCTGGATCTTCGGCAACAATGTCGAAGACGTGATGGGACATGCCCGCTTCGTGGTGTTTTATCTGACCTGCGGCGTGCTCGCCGCCTTGAGCCATGCCGTCACCGATCCCACATCAACCATTCCGATGGTCGGCGCGAGCGGCGCCATTTCCGGCGTCCTGGGCGCCTATATCTTATTATTTCCCCGAGCGCATGTGCTCGTCTTCATGCCGGGCGTCGGCATCATGCGCGTGGCAGCCGGTGTCGTGCTCGGCCTATGGTTTCTCATGCAACTTTTGAGCGGCGGGATGAGCATCGGCGGTCCAGGCGGCGGTGTGGCATTCTTCGCACACATCGGCGGGTTCGTGGCCGGAATGGTGCTCATCCGTTTTTTCAAACGTCCGGAAGTGCCTTTCTTTTCGCGGGCGAAGACCGGCCGTTGGGATCTCTAAACAGCGTCGATCAACTCGCGGACTTTTTCGAGCAGGCCACGTTGTCGATACGGCCGTCGCAGGAGAAAGCGTCGATTGATGCGGTGGGAAATGATGGCCTCGTCGTCGTACCCGCTCACGAACAAGG
>Ga0310813_10001783_pt1 | contig 13007 bp, 13 predicted proteins | sample YN3metagenome_FD_203086 | JGI IMG/M metagenome (GOLD analysis project Ga0310813, IMG submission 203086) | Soil microbial communities from experimental microcosm in Duke University, North Carolina, United States - YN3 | ecosystem: Engineered > Artificial ecosystem > Soil microcosm > Unclassified...
TCGAGCAGCTTTTCCGGCACCGGATCGGAGCGAAAGCGGCGCACGTCGCGGCGCCACAGCACGAGGTCGCGGAAAGTCTTGCGGAAAGTCGCGTCGAAGGGAAGGTGTCCGGTCATGACGATCTCGCGCTGATGGCGTGGAAGAACGTGCCGCTCACCGAGCCGCGGCGCGCTCCCGCCTCGGGCACCGCGGCGCCCGCGACATCCCGGCAATCGACCAGCGGCTCGTCGCCGGCCGACAGCGTACGGGCGTAGTGAAACTCGTGGCCCCGGATTTCGTTCCCGGCCGCCCCCAGCACGCAGTCCCGCCGCAGGCGCGCGCGGCGGTAGCCAATGTGCAGGCGGCGCTGCGCGAACGAGGTCTCGAGTTGAAGCAGGCCCGCCAAGGCGTGGCGCCGGCCGTCGGCATCTTCGAGTCCCTGCCCCAGCACCATGTAGCCGCCGCATTCGCCGTGGACCGGCACCGCGTGCGCCGCTGCCTGTCGCAGTCCGCCGATAAAGCGCGCCGCGGCAGAAAGCGTGCCCGCATGCAGTTCGGGATAGCCGCCGGGCAGCCAGACTGCATCGGCGCGCGCGTCGGGCGGCTCGTCGGCGAGCGGCGAGAACGGCAGGATCTCGGCACCAGCGGCTCGCCACCGGTCGAGCAGGTGCGGATAGAGGAAGGAAAATGCGCGATCGCGGGCCACCGCGATGCGCTGCCCCGGCGGGCGCAGTCCGTCCGGCACAGCCTCGGCCGACGTCGCCGGGCGCGTCACATGGCGAATCGTATCGAGCGGCAATGCGTACTCGAGTGCATCTGCGATCGCGTCGAGGCGCGACTCGAGGTCGGCGGTCTCGACCGCCTGGACCAGGCCGAGATGTCGCTCGGGCAGGGCGAACCGCTTATCGGCCGCCAAACCGCCGAACAGCTTGATGCCGGCGCGTTCGAACGCCGGCGCTATCATCGCCAGATGCCGCGGGCTCGCGACGCGGTTGAGGATGACGCCGGCGATGGCGACGTCGTCGCGGAAGTTGGCGCAACCGGCGGCGACCGCCGCAGCGGTCTCGATCTGGCCCTTCACGTCCAGCACCAAGATGACCGGCCAGCCCAGCGCCGCGGCTATGTCGGCGGTACCGCCGCGGCCGCCCGCGCCGTCGAACAAGCCCATCACGCCTTCGGTGACAGCCAGTTCGGCCGGATGGCGGGCGACCAGGTCCGCCAGCATGCCACGCGACATCGCCCAGCTGTCGAGGTTGTAGCTCGGCCGGCCCGCTGCGACGGCGTGGAAGGCGGGATCGATGTAGTCAGGCCCGCACTTGAAGGGCTGCACGCTCGAGCCGCGGCGGGCGTAGGCGCGCATCAGGCCGAGCGCGATCGTGGTCTTGCCCGCGCCCGAGCGCACCGCCCCGACGATCAGGCCGTTCATCGCCAGCCGACCAGGCCGGTCAGCACCTGGCGGCGCAAGTCGACGATCGAGCCAATCACCACGATGGCCGGCGATTCGATGCCATGCGCGGTCGCATCGTCGACCAGCCGGCCGAGCGTGCTCTCGATACAGCGCTCGTCCTCGTTGGTCGCCGATTGCAGCAGTGCCGCCGGGGTGTTGCCGGCCAGTCCGCCCTTCATCAGCGCCGCCGTGATGTCGCCGAGCCGGGCGATCGGCATGTAAAGGATGATCGGCTGGCCGAGCCGCGCCAGCGCTTCCCAGTCGGCGCCGGACTGATCGTCATCGGCGCGATGGCCGGCAGCCAGCACGACAGCGTGGTTGGTCTCGCGCGTGGTCGCGGGGATGCCCGCCAGTGCCGTCGCCGCCAGGCCTGACGTTATTCCCGGGATCAGCCGATAGCGGACGCCCGCCTCGGCGAGCGCGATGACCTCGTCCCAGCCGCGGCCGAACACGAAGGGATCACCGCCCTTCAGGCGCAGCACGCGATGGCCGAGCTGCGCCCGCTCGATCAGCAGGCGGTTGATCTCCTGCTGGCGCGCCGAAGGCCTGCCGCCGCGCTTGCCGGCCGAGATCAGCCGCGCGTCGTCGCGCTTCAGCGACAAGACGCGCGGGTCGATCAGTGCGTCATGCACGATCTCGTCGGCCGTCCGCACCGCGTGCAACGCAAGCAGGGTGAGCAGCCGCGGATCGCCGGGACCGGCGCCAGCCAGCCAGACTTCGCCCGCCGGGAAGTCCGGCATCGGCGGAAACTCGACTCTCACGAGCGGCCCCGGAAGCGGCGCTGGTAGGCAGCGTCGTAGAGCGCCGAATTGCGGAAGTCGCGCGCCGACAGGACCTTGCCGACCAAAATCAGTGCCGTGCGCTCGATCGGTTGCCGCGAGATCTCGGCGGCGATCGTGGCCAAGGTGCCCCGAATGACCCGCTCATCGGGCCAGCTGGCGCGACAGACCACCGCAACCGGGCAGGCCGCGCCATAGAACGGCAGCAGCTCGGCTACCACCTTGTGCAACGCATGGATCGACAGATGGATCGCAAGCGTCGCGCCCGTCGCGGCGTAGGCAGCGAGCTTCTCGCCCTCCGGCATCGACGACGCGCGGCCCGATGTCCTGGTCAGCACGACGGTCTGCGCCACCTCGGGCAGGGTGAGCTCCTGGCCCAGCGCGGCCGCAGCGGCGGCAAACGATGGCACGCCCGGCGTCACCGTGCACGGGATGCCCTCGGCCTCGAGCCGGCGCAGTTGCTCGCCCATCGCGCTCCAGACCGAAAGATCGCCCGAATGCAAGCGCGCCACGTCCTTTCGCGATCTGGTCGCCGCGACGCACTCCGCAACGATCTCGTCGAGCGACATCGGCGCGGTGTCGACGACGCGCGCGCCGGGCGGGCAGTGGTCGAGCAGCGCCTTGGGCACCAGCGAGCCGGCATAGAGGCAGACCGGGCTGCGCGCGATCAGGTCGCGCCCACGCAGCGTGATCAGGTCGGGGGCGCCGGGACCGGCGCCGATGAAGTGCACCGTCATCGACCGTCTCCGATGGCGATCGCGCACGTCGCCCGTGCGGTGGCGACCCGCGTGCCGAGGAGCCGCGCATTGCGCCCGGCGACGATCAGCGCCGAGGCCTCGGCGATCGACGGCACGCCCTTGCTCTCCAGCACCAGCCTGGACGGCGTCAGTACCTGGCCTGCGACCCGATCGAGGTCGTCGATCGTGCAGGCCGTCAGGCGGATCGACAGCCGCCGTGACACTTCCGCAAAGGCGGGCTCGGTCGCTTTCACCGACTCGGTCGCGAGCGCATCCAGCCGCTCGGCCGGCAGCTGGAAGACTCCGAGTGCCAGGCGCACGACCTTCTCGAGTTCGTCGGCTGATACGCCACGACGGCATCCGATGCCCGCGACGATCATGGCTTGGTCGCCCGCCACTGGATGATCGGTGCCGCCGGCCGCCACACGAACACCCTGCTGCTGCGGCCCGCCGCACCGGACTTGGCGATCTCCAGCCGCGTCAGCTCGCCGCCATGGTGCTGGAACAGCTCGATCAGCCTGCCCTCCGAGCCGAGCGATACCGCATTGGCGACCAGCCGCCCACCCGGCTTGAGCGCCGCCCACACCGCGTCGAACAGGCCGGCATCGCCGAGCCCGCCGCCGATGAACACCGCATCGGGCGCCGGCAGGCCAGCGAGCGCCGCCGGCGCGGCACCGTGCACGATCTTGAGATCGGGCGTGCCGAGCGTCGCCGCGTTGCGGGCCGCGCGCTGGGCGCGTTCGGCGCCTTCCTCGATGCCGATCGCCTCGAGCGAGGGATGCCGCAGCAGCCATTCGATGGCGATCGACCCCGCACCCAGGCCGACGTCCCACAAGAGCTCGCCCTGCCGCGGCGCCAGTGCCGTAAGCGTCACAGCGCGCACGTCGCGTTTGGTGAGCTGGCCGTCATGCTCGAACAGCGAGTCGTCGAGCCCCGGCGCGAGGCTGAGCGCCGCCGATGCTGCGCCAACCACGTCGAGCGCGACCGTGTTCAGCGGCTCGATCTTCCCGAGATCGAAGCCGTTTGCGGTCGTGCTGCGGATGCGCTCAGCCGGGCCACCCATGCGCTCCAGCACGGTCATCTTCGACTCGCCGAAGCCGCGCGCCCGCAACAACGCCGCGAGCTTGCCCGGTGTCTCACCATCCCATGACAGCGCGACGATGCGCCCGCCCGGCTGCAGATGACGCACGATGCCTTCCAGCGCGCGCCCGTGCAGGCTGACCGGTGCCACGTCCTGCAACGACCAGCCGAGCCTTGCCGCAGCCAGGCTGAAGGCCGACGGCTGCGGCAGGCAGAGCGTCTCGTCAGCCGACATGCCGCGCATCAGTAGATCGCCGACGCCGTAGTGGAACGGATCGCCGCTCGCCAGGACGGCCACCGGCCGGCCGCGATGCTTCAGGATCTCTGGCAGTGCGTCATCGATCGGGCTTGGCCACGACAACCGCCGACCCGTGATCAGGGTGTCGGCCAACGCCAGGTGCCGCTTGCCGCCGACCACCAGCGCGGCGTCGCCCACCAGCCGCCGCGCCACGGACGAGAGGCCGTCGACACCGTCCTCGCCGATGCCGACGATGGACAGCCAACGCTGCGGGCGGCTACTCACGGCCATGCCCCTTCGCGTCCTGATCCTCGGCGGCACGACGGAAGCCTCGGCGCTGGCGCGCCAGATCGACAGCGATGCGCGGATCGCGCCGTTGCTGTCGCTGGCCGGCCGAACGACCAGTCCCCGGCCGCAGCCGGTCCCGGTCCGCGTCGGCGGCTTCGGCGGCGTCGAAGGCCTGGCGCGCTTCCTGCGTGAATCGGTCGATGCCGTCGTCGACGCCACGCATCCCTATGCCGATCAGATGTCGGCGCATGCCGTGGCGGCCTGCCGTGAGGCCGGCGTGCCGCTGGCGTCGCTGGTGCGGGCTGAATGGCAACGACACGCCGGCGACAACTGGCAGGTCGTCGGCGATACCGCAGCCGCCGCCCGCGCGCTCGGCACCGCGCCGCGCCGGGTCTTCCTCAGCCTCGGGCGCCAGGACCTGCATGTGTTCGCTCGAGCGCCGCAGCACCATTATCTCGCGCGGTTGATCGAACCGCCCGACCGGGCCGCGCTGCCCCCGGACCTGCGACTGCTTCAGGCGCGCGGCCCCTTCGAGCGCGCCGACGAAGAGCACCTGCTGCGCGCCGAACGAATCGACGTCATGGTTTCCAAGAATTCCGGCGGTGCCGCGACTTACGGCAAGATCGAGGCGGCGCGCGCGCTTGGCCTGCCCGTGGTCGTTATCGCGCGGCCGCACAAGCCGGCTGGCGTGGTCATGACGAGCGTCGACGCCTGCGTTACCTGGCTTCATGGCCTGGCTCCGCGCGGCGTATAGATCCAGCGGCCGACCTGGCGCGTCGTGCTGGCGCCGACGATCACGAGCGTGCGCATGTCGGCGTGCGCTGCGTCCGCCCCGCCAAGCGTCGTCGCGATCACCCGGGCCTCGGCCGTGCCGGCGGCCCGCACGAACAGGACGGGCGTCTCCCCGCGCTTCACCGTGCGCAGCAACGCAAAGGCTTCGCCGAGCTGACGCGGCCGAGCCTTCGACGCCGGATTGTAGAGCGCGATCACGAAGTCAGCCTCGGCGGCGGCCTTGAGGCGGCGCTCAATGGTCGACCAGCTCTTGAGATTGTCCGAGAGCGAGATCGCGCAGAAGTCGCTGCCCAGCGGCGCGCCGACCTCGGCCGCCGCCGCCAGCATCGCCGTCACGCCGGGCTCGACCCGGATGTCGAGGGCATGCCATACCGGATCGCCGGCCTCGACGGCCTCGAACACGGCCGCCGCCATGGCGAACACGCCGGGATCGCCGCCGGACACCACGGCGACCTTGCGTCCGGCCGCGGCGAGCGCGAGCGCGTGGCGCGCCCGGTCGAGCTCGAGCCGGTTGTCGGATGCATGACGACATTGGCCCTGGATGACCGGCACGCGCGCGAGATAGGGGCCGTAGCCGACCAGATCGGTCGCCTGCGCGATCGCAGCCTTCGTGGCGGGCGTCATGAGATCGGCCTTGCCTGGACCGGTACCGACGATGACCAGCGAGCCGATCACAGCCGCCGCCCCTCGCCCGGGATCAGCACCATCGCGAAATAGGCGCCCGTGGGCTCGCGGCATTCGGCAAGCGGCAAGATGCGCTCCTCCTGCATGGTGCCGCGCTCGACATAGACGGCGCGCGACAGCAGCCCCGCGCCTTCGACCGCGCGGCGCACCTTCGCGAGATTCCTGCCGACCTTCATGATCACCGCGGCATCGGTGAGGCGCAGCCGCTCGAGCAGCCGGTCCTCGGCCAGCGTGCCGGGCAGCACCGCCAGGGTGTCGTTGCCCCAGGTCATCGGCAGGTTGGCACGGGTCCAGCAGCCCGACATGCCGGTGACGCCCGGCACCACTTCGACGGCGAAATCCGCCGCCAGCCGCCGCCACATGTGCATGAAGGATCCGTAAAAGAACGGATCGCCCTCAGCGAGCAGGCCGACCGAGCAGCCATCGCGCAGCAGCGCGTCGAGCTTTGCCGCCGATTCGCGATAGAAGCAGGCGATCTTCTGCTGGTAGTCGGGATGCTCGGCCGGCACCTCGTCGGTGACGGGGTACTCGAGCCGCAATTCCGACCGCTCTATCGTCATCAGCGGTGCCACGATGCGTCGGGCGTTGCCGGGCTGGCCGCGCTTGGCGAAGAAGGCGAGGACATCGACAGCGCGCACCAGTCCCGCCGCCCGCAAGGTGAGGTAGCGCACGTCGCCCGGACCGACGCCGATGCCGTAGAGCGTGCCGCCGCGCGCAGTGCCGGCCAAGGCGTCAAGGCTGGTCATTCGGCCTCGCTCGCCAGCGCATTGATTGCCGCTGCCGCCATGGCGCTGCCGCCCCTGCGGCCCTTGACGATCAGGAACGGCACGCGGCCATCGCCGGCCAAGGCCCGCTTCGATTCGGCGGCACCCACGAACCCGACCGGCAGGCCGATCACGGCGGCCGGCGGCTTCGTCCCGGCGTCGAGCAGCTCGAGCAGGCGGAACAGTGCGGTCGGCGCATTGCCGATCGCGACCACCGCGCCCGCCAGCCGATCGCCCCACAGCTCCATCGCGGCGGCGCTGCGGGTGTTGCCGATGCGTCGCGCGATCTCTGGCACCTTGGGATCGTCGAGGGTGCAGAGCACCTCATTGCCGGCCGGCAGGCGTGCGCGCGTGACGCCGTTGGCGACCATCCTGGAATCGCACAGGATCGGTGCGCCGCCAACCAGCGCCCAGCGCGCATTGTCGGCGAAGCCGGGCGACATCACGATGTCGCGGGCGATCTCAGTCATGCCGCAGGCATGAATGATGCGCACCGCGACACGCTCCTCGGCCTTGGAGAAGCGCGCGAGATCGGACTCGGCACGGATGATGGCGAAGGACTTGGCGTAAATCTCGGCGCCGTCGCGGATGTAATCCATGTCAGCCATCCAGGCTCACGGGATCGCGCGCGGTGCCATTGCGCACCACGCCGAAACGTCCGTCCCGCCCGACCAGCGTCAGATCGGCCGGTGCCGATTGTGCACAGCCCTTGGCGCAGCCCGAGACATGGATCGTGCCGGCAAGAGCCATTGCCGCCAGCCGCCGCGCCTCGGCGCGCGTGTCGACAGTGGCGGAAGCGCAGGCCGGCGCCCCCGGGCAGGCTTCGATGCGCAGCAGCGGCTCATCCTCGTCCACAATCAGATCGGTGTTGTCGACGACCGCATCGAGGTAAAGCGCCCGCCACGGCGAGGTGCGGATCTCCGTCGCGCCGGCCGTTTCGGCCAGGGCGCGCAACTGTGTCGCCTCGATCCGCCCGAACGGTGCGGCGAGGCCGGTAAAGCGGCCGAGCCGGCCCAACCCGCGGCGCCCAGGCGCCGGCATGACGGTCATTTTTGCCAACGACCCGTGCGCTCCGAAGGCGGCGGACACCGCATGATCGGCGTCGGTGACGCCCAGCCACTCGCCCTCAACGCGCACCGCAACGCCTTCCGGCGTGACGCAGAGCGCGATGTCGGCGCGTTCGCCCGAGATCGACAGCGGTCCGCCGCCGTCGACCAGGCAGCCGAACTTGGCCGGAAGGCCTTCCGGCAGAGCGCGGCCCAGCACCAGCGCCAAAGCGCGCACTTCGGGACCGGCGAGCGGATCGACCATGACGTTGCGCGCGGTTTCGTTCTCGAGCAGGCCCAGACGGTCGAGCGCCTCGTGCAATGCCGGCAGGCTCTCGGCGCCGAGGCCGCGGATCTGCAGGTTGGCGCGCCGCGTCAGGTCGATGTGGCCGTTGCCGAGCGTGGCGGCGATATCGGCGAGCCCGTTTGCTTGTTCGAGCGTGAAGGCGCCGCACCACGGCCGCACGCGCACCAGCAGGCCGTCGCCGCTCGGCATCGGCCGCACACCGCCGGGGCACCAGCCCTTGAGGTCGAAGGCAAGGCTCATGTGCGTGCCCGCTGCTGGACGCGTTCGAGCTCCGACGCGGCCGAATTGCGCCGGGTGACCCACAGGCCGCGGTCGAGCGCATCGCGCAGCCGGGCGGCGATCGCGGCCGCCGCCTCGCGATTTTTCTCGAGCATCGCAGAGAGCACCGCGTCGTCGGAAATCAAGGCGGCGTGCGTCGCATCGAACAGAGAGCCAGGCACCGCATCGGTCGTCGCCGCAAAGGCATAGAGCGCGTCGACGCCCTGTGCGATCTCCGCAGCGCCCCGATGGCCGTGGTCGAGCATGCCGGCGATCCAGCGCGGATTGGTGAGGCGGCCGCGCACGATTCGGGCAATCTCCTCGGCGATCCGGCGCGCTTTCGGCGTGCCCGGCTGGCTGGTGTCGAGGTGATAGAGCTCGGGCGTGTTGCCCAGCATCGCCGCGGCGGCCGCGAAGCCACCGGCGAAGTCGGCGACGCCGTCCCCGTCGAGCAGGTCGCGCTCGCGGTCGTCCTGCGGATGCACAAGGACGTCGGCGTTCGAGACACTGACCCGGAAGCCATCGCCGGCCGGACGCTGCGCGTCGGCGCCGCCGTAGGCATGGGTCACGCCCGACAGATAAGCCTTTCCCAGATCCTCGCGGGTCCGCCACGGACCGTCGAGAGCGACGTCGGCAGCTTGCGCACCGTAGCTGCCGGGAGCGCCGCCGAACACGCGCGCGAGATCCTCGCCGCGCCGGCGCGCCATCGCCAACGGATTGTCGGCTTCGTCCTCGTCCAGATCGGCGACCTTGCGCACGGCGAGGTCGAACAGCGTGATCTGGCTTTCAAAGATGTCGCGGAACAGGCCGGAAATTCGCAAGGTCACATCGATGCGCGGCCGATCAAGGGTGGCGAGCGGCATCACCTCGATGCCGGTGACGCGGTTCGATTGCTTGTCCCAAACCGGCTGCACGCCGAGATAGGCCAGCGCCTGGGCAAGATCGTCGCCACCGGTGCGCAGCGAGGCCGACGCCCAGAGGTCGATCACCAGAGCGCGCGGATGGTCGCCATGGTCCTGCAGGTAGCGGCGCACCACCTCGGTGGCCGCGCGCCGACCGATCGCATCGGCGGTGCGCGTGGGAATGGCGCGCGGATCGATCGAGGTGAGGTTGCGGCCGGTCGGCAGCACGTCGGGCTGCCCACGCGACGGCGCGCCTGCGGGGCCCGGCCGCACATGACGGGCGTCGAGTGCAGCCAGCAGGCCGCGACGTTCGCCGCTCGCGCAGGCTTCGTCCGGCCCGCAGCCGAAGACGTGCAGCGTGTCGCGCACCGCGAGGTCCTTGATGTCGCAAAGCTGGGCGTCGAGCTTGGCGATCGCCGAGTGCGTCGGCTCGCCACGCACCAGGCCGCAATCGTCGGCCAAGCCGTTGCTCCAGGCGCGCTCGACGATCTCGCCGCCGAGATGGCGCAAGCGGCGCGCGTCGAGGCCATCGGCGGCGGCGTACTCGTCGATCAGGCCTTCGAGGTCGGCCAGCGGCCCGTTGAGGCCGGCGGCGCTCAGCGGCGGCGTGAGATGGCCGATCGTCACCGCGGCCAGCCGGCGCTTGGCCTGCACTGCCTCGCCGGGATTGTTGACGATGAACGGGTAGATCACCGGCAGCGGCCCCAGGATGGTCTCCGGCCAGCACGACGACGACAGCGCCAGCGCCTTGCCCGGCAGCCATTCCAGCGTGCCGTGCGTGCCGAGGTGAATCAGGGCGTCGATCTTCTCGTCGTCGCGCAGCCAGCGATAGACGGCGACATACTCGGCGCGTGGTTCGACGGAGGTGTCGTGATAGGCCGAACCCCGATCGGGTTGCAGCAGCACGACGACGTTGCCGCAACGGAGATGTGGCTGCGTGCGGTCGAGCAGCGTTGCAATGTCGGGCGCCTGCCAGTTCGCACCACCCGTGTCGTATCCTTCGGCATGCAGCATTCGCAGGATCTCGAGCGCGCTCGCGGTCGTGTCGAGGCCAACCGCATATCCCGCGCGACCGCCGCGTGCGGGATAGTCGGACAGGACCAACGCGAGCTTGCGCTCGTGGCGTGCCCTGCCGCCGAGGCGCGCCCATGCCGCCGCGAGCTTGGCAACGTAGTCGACGCGATCGGGCTCGGCGCGGTGACGGACGCTGGCAAACTCCAGGCGCGGATCGACCGGCGCTTCAGCTTTGAACGAGATCGCGCGCGTCAGCAGGCGGCCGTCGAGCTCGGGCAGCACGACGTTCATGGCGAGGTCGGTCGGCGACAGGCCGCGGCCGGACTCGGCCCAGGCCTCGCGCGCGCTGCCGGACAGCACGACCTGCAGGACGGGCACGTCGGCCGCGTCGAGCACCGTCGTGTCGTCCTCGCGCATGGCGGAGAACGCCGTGCTGTTCAGGATCACCGCTGGCCGGTGCGTCTCGATCAGGCGCGTCAGCCCGGCCTCGATGGCCTTGTCCTTGAGACTGCTGACGGCGATCGCCAGCGACGACAGTCCCTCGCGATCGAGCGCAGACATCAGCGTAGTCACCGGCTCGTAGTCGGCGGCGAGAAGATTGGCGCGATAGAAGACCACCAGCGCGACCGGACGTCCGTCACGTACCTCGCCCAGCACGGTGAGCGGACCTACCGCCACCGGCGGCTGCCAGGAGATCGCGCGACCGAGCAGCGTCCCAGAATAGCGTAGCGCGTTGGCGAGATTGTCCGGCCCGCCCTCGCGGAAGAAGCGGTCGAGCAAGTCGAGCGCAGCCGCCGGTACCGTCGACATCGCCGCCAGCCGCGCATCGGACCGGTCGTCGCCCGGCAGTGCCGCGAACAGCACGCCGAGTTCACGCACGGTGTCGGCGATGCGTTCCAAGCCATAGCGCCAGTAGTCGAGGCCACCCAGGCAGCGCACGATCACCATCTTGGCGTGCGCCACGACGCTTTCGACATAGAGATCGACCGACATCGGATGGCGCAGGCGCTTGAGGCTGGCGAGGCGCAGGGTCGGCAGCGAGTCGGCGTCGCGCTGCCACGCGGCAGCGAGCGCCGACAGATCGCTGTCGGAGAAGGACAGTACGACGATCTCAGCCGGCGACTGGCCGAGATCGATGGCGACGTCGGCCTCCTCGAGCGTCGCAAGCTGGGTCGCCAGGACGTGCATGATCAGCCGAGAATCAGCGCCTCGACGGCAGCCTTGTCGAGGCCCTTCTCCCCGATCACCACCAGGCGCCCCAGACGCTGCGCGCCGGCCGGCCAGCGTTGGTCGTACTGGTGCTGGAATCGCGCGCCCACACCCTGCACCAGGAGCCGCATCGGCTTGCCGGCGATGTCGGCGAAGCCCTTCATGCGCAGGATGTCATGAGCTGCGGCCGCCCTGGCCAGGCGATCGATCGCGGCCTTCGGCGATTCGAACGCCGGCAGATCGACGATGAAGGTATCGAAGTCGTCGTGGTCGTGCTCGCCTTCGAGATCGTGATGCGAGGGGCGGTTGGCGAGATCGGCCTCGGCGCCGGCGCCCAGGCCCAGCAGCACGGCGATCGGCACCTGACCGTTCTGCGTCTCGACCACCTTTACGCCGCGCGGCAGCGCCTTGCCGATCTCGGCCGCGACCTCCCGGCGCTGCTCGGCGGACATCAGGTCCGACTTGTTCAAAATAACGAGGTCGGCGCAGAGCAACTGGTCCTCGAACACTTCTTCGAGCGGATTGTCATGGTCCAGCGATCGATCGCCGGCGCGCTGCCTGGCGATCGCTTCGGGATCGTCGGCAAAGCGACCGGCGGCGACCGCGGCGCCATCGACCACCGTGACGACGCCGTCGACCGTCACACGCGAGGCGATCTCCGGCCAGTTGAAGGCCTTGACCAGCGGCTTCGGGAGCGCCAGGCCCGAGGTCTCGATCACGATGTGCTGCGGCGGCGAGGGCCGGTCGAGCAGGCTCTTGAGCGCCGGCACGAAATCGTCGGCCACGGTGCAGCACAGGCAGCCGTTGGCGAGCTCGACGATCGCATCCTCGGGGCAATTCTCGACGCCGCAGCTCTTCAGGATCTCGCCGTCGATGCCGACGTCGCCGAACTCGTTGACGATCACCGCAAGCCGGCGGTCGGCGTTCTCGAGCACGTTGCGCACTAGCGTGGTCTTCCCGGCGCCGAGGAAGCCGGTGACGATGGTGCAGGGCACCTTGGCAAGGTTGCTCATGGCGACGGCTCCTTCACCGGCATCGGCGGAACGCGCGCGATGGTGTTCTGGCGGACATGAACCGGCCGGTCGCGCCAGACGGTAAGACCGTCGGTGCTGTCACGGTGCAGGCGCGCGAACCGCACCATGTCGGAGACATTCCGGTCGGGATCGAGATGGCCGATGACATAGGTCCATTTGCCCGGCGCCGCGACGGCCGCGGTGCAAGATCGCGTGCAGTTGGACAGGCACTCGACGGGCTGCACGTCGAGATCGCCGGCCCCTTCCTTCAGGGCTGCGTAGAGGCGCGCGCCCGGCCGCACCTCGGCGGGTGGATCGGCCTCGCGGCGACAAGTGATGCAGACGAAAAGAGTCGACACTCGATCCTGCTTCCTTTGGCGGTTCCCCGCGCCAGTGACTTCGCTCTCCGACGGCAGGTTTCCTGGCTCTCGGGTCCCTGCCGCAGGCCACCTTCCCGGTTTACCCAGTGG
>Ga0310813_10001785_pt1 | contig 13005 bp, 6 predicted proteins | sample YN3metagenome_FD_203086 | JGI IMG/M metagenome (GOLD analysis project Ga0310813, IMG submission 203086) | Soil microbial communities from experimental microcosm in Duke University, North Carolina, United States - YN3 | ecosystem: Engineered > Artificial ecosystem > Soil microcosm > Unclassified ...
CGAACACGTTCCCGACGTGGTCGCTGGCGCATCCGTATCGTTACATCGCGCACAACGGCGAGATCAACACGCTGCGCGGCAACGTCAACTGGATGGCGGCGCGGCAGGCGTCGGTTTCATCGCCGCTGTTCGGCAAGGACATCAACAAGCTCTGGCCGATCTCCTACGAGGGCCAGTCAGACACTGCCTGTTTCGACAACGCGCTCGAGTTCCTTACGCAGGGTGGTTACTCGCTCGCGCACGCAATGATGATGATGATTCCGGAGGCCTGGGCGGGCAATCCGCTCATGGACGAGGAACGCCGTGCTTTCTATGAGTATAACGCCGCGCTGATGGAGCCGTGGGACGGCCCGGCGGCGATCGCCTTTACCAACGGTCGGCAGATCGGCGCCACGCTCGACCGCAACGGCCTGCGCCCGGCGCGGTACCTGCTTACGACTGACAACCGCATCGTGATGGCTTCCGAGATGGGCGTATTGCCGATCCCGGAGAAGGACATCGTCAAGAAATGGCGGCTGCAGCCAGGCAAGATGCTGCTGGTCGACCTCGACGAGGGCCGGCTCATTCCCGATGAGGAATTGAAGGCTACGCTGGCGAGAAGCCACCCTTACAAGGAGTGGCTTGCGCGCACGCAGATTGTGCTCGAAGAGCTTCCCGGCACCACGAATGTCGCGCCAATCTCGAACCTGTCGCTGCTCGATCGGCAGCAGGCTTTCGGTTACACGCAGGAAGACATCAAGTTCCTGATGACGCCGATGGCAACCACCGGCGAGGAAGCGGTCGGCTCCATGGGCAATGACACGCCGATTTCGGCGCTGTCCAACAAGCCGAAGTCGCTGTTCACCTATTTCAAGCAAAACTTCGCGCAGGTCACCAACCCGCCGATCGATCCGATCCGCGAGGAACTGGTGATGAGCCTCGTCTCCATCATCGGGCCGCGCCCGAACCTGCTTGACCACGAAGGCATGTCGAACACCAAGCGGCTCGAGGTGCGCCAACCGATCCTTACCAATGAGGACCTGGAAAAGATCCGCTCGATCTCGGAAATGAGCGGCGATCATTTCAAGTCCCGCACCTTCGACATCACCTTCCCGGCGGAGCATGGCGCTGACGGCATGGGCTGGGCGATCGATGAGCTCTGCGAGCGCGCGGAAGAGGAAGTGCGCAACGGCTGCAACATTATCATCCTGTCGGACCGCAAGGCGGGCGCCGACCGCATTCCAATTCCGTCGCTGCTCGCCTGCGCCGCCGTGCATCACCACCTGATCCGCAACGGCTTGCGCACATCCGTCGGCATGGTGCTGGAGACCGCCGAGCCGCGCGAGGTGCATCATTTTGCCTGTCTCGCGGGCTACGGTGCCGAGGCGATCAATCCTTACCTCGCCTTCGAGACGTTGACCGCGATAAAGGATGATCTGCCGGGCAAGCCGGCCGACGACAAGGATGTCGTCAAAAAGTACATCAAGGCAATCGGCAAGGGCCTGCTCAAGGTGATGTCCAAGATGGGCATCTCTACCTATCAGTCGTATTGCGGCGCGCAGATTTTCGATGCCGTCGGCCTGCGTCAGGACTTTGTCGACAAGTATTTCACCGGCACGCATACGCGCATCGAAGGCGTCGGGCTTGCAGAAATTGCCGAGGAAGCCGTCCGCCGTCACCGCGACGCCTTCAGCGACGCGCCGATCTACCGCTCGATGCTGGACGTCGGCGGCGACTACGCGGTGCGCGTGCGCGGCGAGGATCACGTCTGGACCGCCGAGACAGTGTCGCGTCTGCAGCACGCGGTGCGCGGCAATTCGCAGGACCACTACCGCGCTTTTGCGCAGATCGTGAACGAACAGAATGAGCGGCTGCTGACGATTCGCGGCATGTTCCGGCTCAAGAAGGCCGAGGAAGACGGTCGCCAGCCCGTGCCTTTGGAAGAAGTCGAGCCGGCGAAAAACATCGTGCGGCGCTTCTCGACCGGCGCCATGTCATTCGGCTCGATCTCGCGCGAGGCGCATACCACGCTGGCAATCGCGATGAACCGCATCGGCGGAAAGTCGAACACCGGCGAAGGTGGCGAGGAGGCCGATCGCTTCAAGCCGCTCCCGAACGGCGATTCGATGCGCTCCGCGATCAAGCAGGTCGCTTCCGGCCGGTTCGGCGTCACCGCCGAATATCTCGTCAACTCCGACGTGATGCAGATCAAGATGGCGCAAGGCGCAAAGCCTGGCGAAGGCGGCCAGTTGCCTGGCCACAAGGTCGACAAGACCATCGCCAAGGTTCGCCACTCGACGCCTGGCGTCGGCCTGATCTCGCCACCGCCGCACCATGACATCTATTCGATCGAGGATCTGGCGCAGCTGATTTTCGACCTGAAGAACGTCAACCCGGCCGGCGACGTTTCGGTGAAGCTCGTATCGGAGGTCGGCGTCGGCACGGTCGCTGCCGGTGTCTCCAAGGCGCGCGCCGATCACGTCACCATCGCCGGCTTCGAAGGCGGCACCGGCGCCTCTCCGCTCACCTCGATCAAGCACGCCGGCAGTCCCTGGGAAATCGGTCTTGCCGAAACCCACCAGACCCTCGTGATCAACCGTTTGCGTGGCCGCATCGCCGTGCAGGTCGACGGCGGCATCCGCACCGGCCGCGACGTGGCGGTGGGCGCCCTGCTTGGCGCCGACGAATTCGGCTTCGCGACCGCGCCGTTGATCGCGGCCGGCTGCATCATGATGCGCAAGTGCCATCTCAACACCTGCCCGGTCGGCGTCGCGACGCAGGATCCGGTGCTCCGGAAACGCTTCAAGGGTCAGCCCGAGCACGTCATCAACTATTTCTTCTTCGTCGCCGAGGAAGTGCGTGAGCTGATGGCCGAGCTCGGCTTCCGCACCTTCGACGACATGGTCGGGCAGATGCAGATGCTCGACCGCCGCAAGTTGGTCGAGCACTGGAAGGCCAAGGGCCTCGACTTCTCCAAGCTGTTCACAAAGCCGACAGCGGAGAAGGGCACCGCCATCTACAAGTGCGAGGAGCAGGATCACAAGATCAAGGACATCCTCGACCGCAAGCTGATCACCGAGGCGCAGGCCGCGCTCGATCGTGGCGCGCCGGTGCGGCTGCAGGCCGTCATTCACAACACCGACCGCGCCTGCGGCGGCATGCTCTCCGGTGAGGTGGCCAAGCGCTATGGCCATGAAGGACTGCCCGACGACACGATCCACGTCCGCTTCACCGGCACGGCCGGGCAGAGCTTCGGCGCCTGGCTCGCGCGCGGCGTAACCTTCGAGCTCGAGGGCGACGCCAACGACTATGTCGGCAAGGGCCTGTCGGGGGGACGTCTGGTCATCAGGCCGCCGGCGGAATCAGGCATCGTGCCGGAGGAATCGATCATTGTCGGCAATACCGTGCTTTATGGCGCGATCGAAGGCCAATGCTATTTCCGCGGCGTCGCCGGCGAGCGCTTCGCCGTGCGCAATTCCGGCGCGATCGCCGTGATCGAGGGCGCCGGCGACCACTGCTGCGAATACATGACCGGCGGCATCGTCGTCGTGCTCGGCCGCACCGGCCGCAACTTTGCGGCCGGCATGTCGGGCGGCATCGCCTATGTGCTCGACGAGGACGAAAGCTTCAACTCACGCTGCAATCTGGCGATGGTCGAGCTCGAGCCAGTGCCGGAAGAAGAGCAGGTCGCCGAGGAGGAATTTGGTCACTACAACGATCTGGAATCGCACGGCCGCGTCGATGTGATGTCCGATCTCACGACCAAGGATGCCGAGCGCCTGCATATGCTGATCTCGAACCACGCGCGCTACACCGGCTCCAAGCGCGCCGCCGAGATCCTCGCCGACTGGAATAAATATCGCCCACTGTTCCGCAAGGTGATGCCGGTCGAATATCGCCGCGCGCTGGCCGAGATGGCGAAGGAGAAGGCCGCCACGATGCAGGCCGCGGAATAATACCGTATGGGCAAGGTCACCGGCTTTCTCGAGATTGAGCGCGAGGACCGCGACTATCAGCCGGTCGCGGAGCGCATAAAGCATTGGCACGAATTCGTTCTGCCGCTCCCGGAAAAAGAAATCCGGGACCAGGCCGCGCGGTGCATGGATTGCGGCGTGCCCTATTGCCACGGCACCAGCCGGATCACCGGCGCGCCGACCGGCTGCCCGGTCAACAACCAGATTCCGGACTGGAATGACCTGGTCTATCGCGGCAATTGGGACGAGGCGGCGCGCAACCTGCACTCGACCAATAATTTTCCGGAGTTCACCGGCCGCGTCTGCCCGGCGCCGTGCGAGGCATCCTGCACGCTCAACATCGACGAGAACCCGGTTACCATCAAGACGATCGAATGTGAAATCGCCGATCGGGCGATTGCCCAGGGCCTCAAGCCCGACAAGCCGCAGCGCAAAACCGGCAAGAAAGTCGCGGTCGTCGGTTCAGGACCGGCGGGGCTTGCCTGCGCGCAGCAACTCGCGCGCGCCGGCCATGACGTGCACGTCTACGAACGCTGGGCAAAAGCCGGCGGCCTGCTCCGCTACGGCATCCCCGACTTCAAGATGGAGAAAATCCACGTCGATCGCCGCGTCGAGCAGATGCAGGGTGAAGGCGTCACGTTCCACTACAACGCGCATGTCGGCGTGAATGTCCCGGCCGATAAACTGCTCAAAGAGCATGACGCAGTGGTGCTTACCGGCGGCAGCGAAAAGCCGCGCGACCTGCCCATCCCGGGGCGCGAGCTCAAGGGTATTCACTTCGCGATGGATTTCCTGCCGCAGCAGAACCGGCGCGTGAGCAACGAGCCGCAAGGCAATGTCGAACCGATCCTTGCGAAAGGCAAAAAAGTCGTGGTCATCGGCGGCGGCGACACCGGTTCCGACTGCATCGGCACATCAATTCGTCAGGGCGCGGTGTCGATCACCAATTTCGAGATCATGCCCGAGCCGCCGGAGCACGAGAACAAGATGCTCACCTGGCCCGATTGGCCGCTGAAGCTGCGGATCTCGTCAAGCCATGAGGAAGGCGTCACGCGCGAATTTGCGGTGCTGACGCAGAAATTCACCGGCGAGATCGGCCAGGTGAAAAAGCTTCACTGCACGCACGTCGACGCGCAATTCAAGCCGGTGCCCGGCACCGAATTCGAGATCGAAGCTGATCTCGTGCTGCTCGCCATGGGTTTCGTGCACCCCGTGCATGAGGGCATGCTCAAGGCACTCAACATTGCCCTCGACCAGCGAGGCAACGTTTCGGCCGACACAATGGCCTACCAGACGTCTGTGCCAAAGGTGTTCACCGCGGGCGACATGCGGCGCGGCCAGTCACTGGTGGTGTGGGCGATCCGCGAAGGCCGTCAGGCGGCGCATGCCGTTGACAAGTTCCTGATGGGATCATCGAGCCTGCCGCGCTGACGCGGCGGTCCTTGTCGCGTTTAGCGGAAGTTGCCGAACAGGCCGATCGGCCGCGGCGGGCGCGGGGCGTCGTCACGATATTGCGGGCGAACCGGCTTGGGTTCGGATTTAGCTTCCGACCGGGGTTTTGGCGGCGCGTTTTGGGTGGTCTTCGCAGGCGGCGCGCTCTTGGGCGGCACAGCCGCTTTTTTGTCAGGAGTGGCAGGCGGTTCGGGCCGCGCGGTCTCGGCTGGTGGCACGGATGCCATGGCGCCGGCGGGCACCGCCGCTGCCGGCGGCAGAATGACCTTGCCCTCGCTGTCGGGTTTTAATGCGAAATCGTCGGCACGTCCGCGCGGAGCCGCAACGGGCTCGCCCTTCACCAGCACGCGCGTTGCCGTGGCATCGCCATGCGGCGAGCTGCTTCCGGCGCCTCCCACCAGGTCCTCCGAGGTGGTGGGCACAACCGTCAGCGGCACCACGGGTCCCGCCATTGGACGAGCCGCCGGCTTGCCGTCCGGCGTCGCCGGCATAGCCGGACCCGACGGAATCGCGATCGGCGCCACGCGGCTATTCATCTGGCGGCGGATTTCGCGCTCGACATAGTGCGCGAGCTTGAGCGCGCCACTCTTTGTGAAGAAGACGCCGTCGCTCGAGCGCAGCCGGCGCATCTGGCCTTCGTAGTCCGGACCGAAGTTCGAGTATTTTCCCGCCTCGTCGACGAACCCATCCCAGATATCGATATAGATCACGCCGGCCCGCTCGGCGCGGGCACGGTAGAGGTCATTGAGGTAGACGGCATCGGCGGTCGACTTCGTGCCGCGGATCGATGGCAGGCCAACCCAAAACACCGGCACGCCTTTGCTCTTGAGCGCGGCGATCGTCTCGTCGATACGCTTCGAGTAAATCTCCGCCCACTGGTCCGTGCGGAACTCGATGACGCCATTCGCCCTTTTGCCGGGCTGCGGCTCGGGCGTCACAACAGAATCCTGCTCATCGTCAGCCTGGTCTTTGCTCTTCGCATCCTTGTTGTCAGCCGCCGGCTTGCTCGTCTTGTCCTTTTCTTTCTTCTTGTCCGCTTCCTTCGCCAGGTCGCGCTCGCGTATGTTTTGGCGGTCACTGACGCCGAGCATCATCACTACAAAATTCGCCTTCTCCTGAGTAAGCATGTCGCGCGCCACATGCCACCAATCGAGATCGCCTTTCGCCTCGTACCGCAGCAATCCCGAATGCAACTTGTTCTTGCGGACAACGGCGATTTCTGACGAATCCGCGAAGGCGTCTTCCAAACCGTAGGCAAGCCAGTCGGCCATGGCGTCGCCCATGACGACGATCGAAGTCGTCGGCGCAACCGCATCCGGTTTCGTCTCCGCCTTTTTCGGGGGTGGCGCGCGAGAGTTATCCACGGGCGCCTGTTGCTCATATGTGTTGTCGAATTGCCGCTGGCCGCCGCCGAAAAATCCGCCGAAGAAACCGCCGCCGCTCGGCCGCTGTGGACGCTGCCGGCTCAAAAATGGGAAGCGATCATCGCCAAAAAACTGCGCTTGCGCAGGCGAACTGACGGCCAATTCGAGAGCGGCAAGGCCCGCAAAGTCCACCGCAGCCAGAAGGGCTGCCCCAACAAGCCAGCGCGAAAACCGGTTCTTTCCAGTCATGCGAGGTGCCAAACCAATGGGTCCGTACTGCTGCAACGGCCCTCACCGCCATGGACCATTAGCGCCTGAAAAATGTCAACTCAAAGGTGGTCCGGCCGCTATCCTTAACGCGCGCGCAGCTGGTCAAGGATGCCGGCGGAGGCAAAACCGTCCGGAATCCGGCCGCTTCTGGCCTGAAATTCGCGAATTGCAGCACGGGTCTTAAGGCCAAACTGACCATCGGGCTCGCCGACATCAAAGCCGTGCCGCGCCAGCAGCTGTTGAAGTTCCAGCCGCTCCGTCCGCGACAGAACGCGCTCATATCGCGGCCAGTCCTGTGCGAACGCACCCCCGCCGCGCAGCCGGTCCGCAAGATGCCCGATCGCCAAGGCGTAGGCTTCAGCGGGGTTGTATTTCATGATGACGCTGAAGTTCGTGAGCATCAGGAAGCCCGGTCCCTGAACGCCGGCGGGCACCAGCAGAAACGCGTGATCATCCGGTCGCGGGAACGGATGGCCGTCGGGACGCCTGATGCCGTGACGTTCCCATTCGCGGATGGACATTGTCCGGCTATGGTCCGCGAGAAGGAAATTGAAGGTCGCCGGCACAATCACCTCGTAGCCCCACGTCTGGCCGGTGATCCAGCCGTCCTTTTTCAGATTGTTGGCGGTGGACGCGATGATGTCGGGCATTGAGTCGACGACGTCACGACGCCCGTCGCGATCAAAGTCGACCGCATAGCGCTTGAATGCCGTCGGCATGAACTGCGTCGGGCCGAATGCCCCTGCCCACGAGCCGACCAGATGCTCAGGCCGGACGTCACCGTGCTGAAGAATTTCAAGCGTCGACAGGAATTCTTCACGGAAATAGTTCTGCCGCCGTCCAATGCAGGCCAGCGTCGCTGTGGAACGCAGCACAGGGCGGTCGCCGCCAAGCGTTCCATAGTTGGTCTCGACACCCCAAATTGCTGCGATCGTATAGCGGTCGACGCCATAGGTCCGCTCTACGGCATCAAAAACGCTGCGGTATTTTTCCAGCAGCGCGCGGCCTCGCTCGATGCGTTCGTTCGTCACGAGGATATCGAGATAGTCCCAGACCGATTTGGTGAACTCGGGCTGGTTATCGAGCAGGTCCATGATGCGCAGATCGGGCGTCAGCGCCGCTGTGTACTTCGCAAAGGTGTTTCGCGAAACGCCCCGCTTCGCGGCTGCCGGCCAGAGGCGCTGGATACAACCGTGAAAATTGGCCGCCGACGCACGAATGGCCTCAGCCATCATGAGCGGATGGCCGGACGCGCCTGACTGCCCGCTCCACTCGGTCTGCTGAAGAGTCGATTGTGGCAGCGCTCCCGTGGTGGCGGGGTAACGGCCGTCGCGGGAATCCTGCGCGGCGGCAATTCCTCCGGCAGCCGCAAAAACGCCAGCAATGACAACTAGTGGCAACCGTCCGCGCATGCCCGTCCCATCGTTAATCCGTCATCCCCAATCTATGGGTGCCCCGATATCATTTCAGGGCCGTTAATGGTGTACTTCTTTATGTCGCATCTGGACCCCCGCCCTGACCCGTGCTTTCTGCGCCAGAATTCACGACTCATTTTGAAGACCCTCGCATGACCCGCATTCGCAAAGCCATATTTCCCGTGGCCGGCCTCGGAACCCGCTTTTTGCCCGCGACCAAGGCCATGCCCAAGGAGATGCTTCCGGTCGTTGACCGGCCGTTGATCCAGCATGTGGTCGACGAAGCGCGCCAGGCCGGCATCGAGCATCTCGTCTTCGTGACGGGCCGGAACAAAAGCGTGATCGAGGACCACTTCGATCGCCAGTTCGAACTCGAATTAACCTTGATGGAGCGCGGCAAGAAGGCCGAACTCAGTCTGCTATCCAAGGACCTGCCCGAGGCGGGAACAGTCAGCTTCACACGGCAGCAATCGCCGCTCGGCCTGGGTCACGCCGTGTGGTGCGCCCGTGAGCTTGTCGGCCATGAACCGTTCGCTCTGCTTCTGCCCGATGTGCTGGTCCAGCATCCGCGCGGCTGTCTGATGCAGATGATCGATGCCGCCAAGGATCTCGATGGCAACGCCAATATCATTGCGGTCGAGGAAGTGCCGGCCGAACGCGTCCATATGTACGGCGTTGTCGGCGTCGGCGCCGCAAAAGGAAAGGCATTCTCGATCACCAAGATGGTCGAAAAGCCGAAGGCCAGCGAAGCGCCTTCCAACCTTTCCATCACCGGGCGCTATATCTTGCAGCCGCAGATCTTCGAGCTGCTCGAAAAGCAGGCGGCGGGCGCCGGAGGCGAAATTCAGCTCACCGACGCCATGGTTGCGCTGGCGCGCACGCAGCCGTTTTATGGACTGAAATTCGAGGGCCGCAGCTTCGACTGCGGTTCGAAGATCGGATTTCTCGCGGCAAACATCGCTTACGGGCTGCAGCGCAACGACATCGCGCCGGAGCTTCGCGCCGAAATGCGCCGCCTGCTCGACGACAAGTAACTAGCGCTGCACGCGCACGCCGAGCATGACGACGCTTGCGGTATAGCTGGCGCCGGGGGCGTTCGATTGCAGCCAGTCCTGCCTGAACTCACCTTTGACTTGGAATTCACGATTGAGCTTGTAGGTTACGCCCGCGCCCGCCGAATAGCGCTTGTCGAGCCGGTCGTTCCCCACATAGTCGTCGACACCGAAGCCAAGCTTGAGACTTCCGACCAGCCATTGTCTGAACGCGTGATCGACCTGGAATCCAATGTTGCGATAGAGCACGCCGGACACGCCGGGGATGGTCGATTCTCCGATCGTTGATCCCCCGATCACCTTGACGGTCGTAAGTGCGCTCGCGGTGTATATCAGCGAGGCATCGCCGATCAGGCCACTGATATCTTCCAGCCGCGGATCCTCGTAGACACGGCGCGTATAACCGATTGCAGCCTCGCCCGTGAGCAACCGGCTGAGCTCGAATTTCGCACCGACCTTTCCGGTCAGGCCGTTTGAATTGCGCTGATAGCCGGAAGAATCAGTATTGAGGTCATGCACGCGGGTATCGCCGATAATCTCCGCAAAGGGTATCAGACCGGGCGATAACTCGTAGCTGCCGCGCAACTTGCCGGCATATTGATCGTAATTACGATCGTCATTGGACGACGTTGAGCCATCTGTCAGTTGCGACTGCTGATAGACGGTGCGCTCCACATCGCCTTTGATCGAAACATCGAAACGGTTGAAATGCTGTCCGACGCCGACGGTGCCACCCCCTGTTACATAGATCGGAAGCTTGGCAAGCCCGGCCTGCAAATTCGGGCTACCGGGATTATCGGTCGACACCAGAACGCGTCCGGCGAGATCAACACGGGTGTCGTGCGTAACATCGATACGGCCGTCGACGCGGCCGTTGACGTAAGGCCGGTTCAATGACGGCGTTTCGTCGGGGCTGTAGGCAATGTAACTGCCGCGCAGGTCGGCCTTCAATTCGTGGCGCGACCAGTTCGACTGCACACGCAACTCTGGCGCAATAGTGTAGAACCAGGCCGCTTTGCCGTTGGACGTTTGTCCCGGGTCAGTATTGTAGCCGCCGATCAATTCGACCGCGGGAAAAAGATCGAACGCACCGGCACGAATGCCCAACGCGGCGTAAGGATCCTCCGGCTCGGCGTGGGCTTTTCGTTTTTTCAGAGGCGTACGGATCGGCCCAATCTGCACCGGCGGCGCTCCCGGAATTCCTGTCGGGACGCTCCCGGTCACGTCGGCGGACTTGTCGTAGGGCGAAGGCGCTGGCTGGGCGGGAACGCCCGGCGCGATTGCCTGCGCATTCACGGCATTTTTTGTTTTGATTTTCGACCGGGACCTGCGCGTGTTTGTTGAATCGAAGCCGCTCGTGCCCGCCCCTGCGCCCGCAGAAGCAAACGTCGCTGTCTCGGCAAGCTTCGCCAGCCCGTCACGATCGTATTTCTGAAACCGCGGCGCACTCCCTGGCGCCTGCAGCTTCGGTGCGAACGCATCCATGAATGCAGCCGACACCTGAGCACGCGCATCGCTGCCGTTCAGCAGCACGCATCCGGCGAACAGAAGACCGACACCGCACGGTGCTATCGGGCTGGGCATGCGTTTGGGCGGCGCCACTTCCGGAATCGCTCCTGGTCCCCACGTCGCCAAAGCCGCACGGCCCGGCAGCGCGCGTGCAGGCGCACACGCCGGGCAGCGGACAGCGGTTAACGGAAGCTAAAATCTTATGGTTAACGGGCGGTTGACCGCGTACTGACCCGGGTTTGACGGGCTAAAGCCAGCCTTTGAGCTCGCGTGTGACGACGTCACGGATCACCGCAATGCCGCCGGGGCTGTCGTTGAGACAAGGGATCGCGGCAAAGTTCTCTCCCCCCGCCTCCTCGAATATGACCGCGTTCTCCATTGCGATCTCTTCCAGCGTTTCAAGACAATCCGCCGCAAAGCCCGGCGTGATCACGGCGAGATTTTTCACGCCACGCTCGGCCAGCGATTTCACGGTCGCATCGGTGTAGGGTTTGAGCCACTCGGCAGTGCCGAAACGCGACTGGAACGTCATGATCAGGCGTTCGTCATCGAGCTTGAGCTTTTTGCGCAGCAGCGCCGTCGTCTCGCCGCAATGCTTGAGATAGGGATCGCCCTTGGCGACATAGTCTTCCGGCATGCCGTGGTAGGAGGCGATGATCACGTCCGGCTTGAACGAAAGCTTTGCCATTTCCGTATTGAGAGAGGCCGCAAGCGCATCGATATAGACGGGCTCGGCGTAATAGGGTGCGGCGACACGCAACGTCGGCTGGAATCGCATGCGGCGCAGTGCACGGAAGACTTCATCGCAGACCGTCGCCGTCGTCGCAGCGGCATATTGGGGATAGAGCGGAACGATCAAAATTTTCTCGCAATCCTGTGCCGCGAGTGCTTCGAGCCGCGACTGGATCGATGGATTTCCGTAGCGCATGGCCCAGTCGATCCTGATGCGCTTGTCCATCTTGTCGAAGATCTCGTCCAGCTTGTCGGACTGCGAACGTGTGATGGTTTTCAGCGGCGACTCGTTGCGTTCCTTGTTCCAGATCTTGTCGTAGTCGCGTCCCTTGCGGCCCGGCCTGACCGTCAGGATGATGAAATTAAGAACGAACCACCATTTGATGCGGTTCTCCTCGATCACGCGCGGGTCCGACAGAAATTCCCTGAGGTAACGGCGCATCGGCCAGTAACCGGTCGCGTCGGGCGTGCCAAGGTTGACCAGCAGCACGCCGATCCGGCCGCCGGTTGCCGAAACTGTCGCAGCACTCATGGCTTGCGCTCATCCGCGATCAGTTTGCCGTCATTCGGCAGCGTGCCGGGCGGCATCAGTTTCACCGAGCCCTTCAGCTTCGTGATCGACTGCAAAGTCGCGGCAACCGCGGCCTCAAGAGCCGGGTCGACCGGCGCGCACTCGGCCAGCAGCATCATCGTGTCCTGTTCGGCCTCGCGGTCGACGACGAGGCGGACGCGCTTAAGCTCGGGATGGCGCGCCGCGACTTCGGCGATCTGCTTGGGATGTACGAACATGCCCTTCACCTTCGCCGTCTGGTCGGCGCGGCCCATCCACCCCTTGATGCGTGCGTTCGTGCGGCCGCACGGGGAAACACCCGGCATCAGCGCCGAGAGATCGCCGGTGGCGAGGCGGATCATCGGGTAATCGCGATTAAAGGAGGTTACGACCACTTCTCCGACTTCGCCTTGCGGCAGGGGATCGCCGGTGCCGGGCCGAACGATCTCGACGACGAGGGTCTCGTTCACGATCATGCCTTCGCGCGCCTCGCTCTCATAGGCGACCACCCCCAGCTCGGCCGTGGCGTAACACTGAAGAACGGCAACGCCGCGACGGCCGAGCTCGTCGCGCAGTGACGCCGGCAGCGCGGCGCCTGAAACAAGGCCACGCTTGAGCGAGGACCCATCTTTTCCGGATTTTTCGGCGGTATCGAGCAGGATCTTCAGGAAGTCCGGCGTGCCGACATAACCCTTCGGCCGATAATGC
>Ga0310813_10001786_pt1 | contig 13004 bp, 8 predicted proteins | sample YN3metagenome_FD_203086 | JGI IMG/M metagenome (GOLD analysis project Ga0310813, IMG submission 203086) | Soil microbial communities from experimental microcosm in Duke University, North Carolina, United States - YN3 | ecosystem: Engineered > Artificial ecosystem > Soil microcosm > Unclassified ...
GAGATGCGCATCGCGCGGCCGCAGCGGCTCGCCGAGATCATCACCGTTCAGGGCGTGCCCGCCGCCCAGTGGATTCGCGACTCGGTCCTGCCGGAGATCGCGGCCGCGACCGAAGCAAGCCGCTGGGAGCGCGCCGTCACTCGCATGCTCGAGGGCGAGCGCGGCACGGCGGTCCAGCTCCAGCTGCGGCTGCCGGGTGGCGAGCAACGCGGCGCGAGCGTGACCCGCAGCGTCGCGCTCTCGATGCGCTGGCCGCTCGAGCCGCCGCCGCTCGAGGCCGACACGCTGCCCGACGGCGCGATCTGGGTGCGCGTGAGCACGTTCGCCGATGCCGATGTCGTCGACTGCTTCGACCGCGCGCTCGGCAACGCGGCGGGCCAGGGACTGCGCCATCGCGGCGTCATCCTCGACCTCCGTGAGACGGCGTGGACGGCGGGCGGGCGCGAGCAAGGCTACGCGATCCTGTCGCGACTCATCGACAAGCCGCTGCTCACGTCCCGTTGGCGCACGCCGCAGTATCGGCCTGCCTATCGCGGCAGCGACACGCCGGACTCGAGCGGCGCCTGGTTATCGGCCCCATCCGACACGATTTGGCCGCCGGCCCAGCGGCAGCGCCTGCCCTACACCGGACCCGTCGCGGTGCTGATCTCGGCGCGGACGGCGGGACCCGCAGAGGATTTTCTCATCGCGTTTCGCGGCGGAAACCGCGGCCCGATCATCGGCGAGCCGTCGGCCGCCAGCACCGGTCAAACGATCGTTCTCCCCCTCGGAACCGGCACGGGCTGGCAGGCACGACTCACGGTCACGCGCGATGCGCTGCCCGACGGGAACGAGTTCGTGCGAAATGGTGGGATCGTCCCGGATCTGCCGGTGACGGAGCGCGCCGAAGACGTGCTCGCCGGGCGCGACGCCGTGTTGGATCGCGCCCGGGCGTATCTGACCGAGACCGCGCGCCGCTAGCTCTTCAGCTGCGCGCGGAAGAAGCGAATCGCCGCATTCCAAGCGCTATCGGCGACTTCCGGCTTCTCGCGCGAGCGCAGGAAGCCGTGCCCCACGCCCGGATACACCGTGTAGGGATAGTCTTTGCCCGCGCGCTTCATTGCCGCTACCGCATCGGGTAACCCCGCGTCGATGCGCGCGTCGTTCTCCGCATAGATACCGAGGCCTTTGGCGCGGATGCGCGACACGGCGGTGGAGTCCGGCGCGGGGCCGTAGCAAACAACGAACGCCTTCAGCTCGGGTGCGTTCGTCGCGTACCGGAAACTCTGCCCGCCGCCCCAGCAGAAGCCGATCACGCCGATCTCGCCGGCCCGCACCGCCTTGAGCTTGTTGACGTAAGCGCGGGTCGCATCGAGATCCATCGTGACGGTGTCGGGGTTCAACCCCGCGATCAGTTTGCGCGCCGAGTCCTGCGTGGCCGGCGTGCCGCCACGCCGCGAGAGCAGATCGGGCGCGATCGCGACGAAGCCGTCCTTCGCCAGCTGCTCGGTCGTCTGTCTGATGAAGTCGGACATCCCGAAGATTTCGTGGATGACGATGACCGCAGGCGCGGGATTCGGGCGCTCGGGGTAGGCGAGGTAGGCCGTGACCGTGTCTTTGCCGCTGAGGAATTTCACGTATTCGGAGTGGATGTCTGGTGAAGCAAAGGCGGCAATGGGCGGCAATAGGCGGCAAAGGACTGCCACCGCACCCACTGTTGCCGCCCAATGCCGCCCGGTGCCTTTGTTCCTAGCGCCCATAGCTCACCCTCCAGATTTTGCCGCCCATGTCGTCGCTCACGAGCAATGATCCATCCGGGAGCACCAGCAATCCGACCGGCCGTCCCCAGCGCGACCCATCGGGAAGCTGCCACCCGGTGATGAAGTCGTCCACACCCGTGGCCCGCCGTCCGTCCGTGTCCACCTGAATTCGCACGACCTTGGCGCCCGTCGGCACGGAGCGATTCCAGGAGCCGTGCAACGTGACGAACGCGTCGCCGCGATAGTCCGCCGGAAACTGCGCGCCGGAATAGAACGCAATGCCCAGCGGCGCGGAGTGTGCCTGAATCGTGATGGCCGGCGGCTCCACGTTCGAGCAGTCCGCCGATCCGTACTCGGGATTGGGCTTGCCGGGCAAATAGCAGTTCGGCCACCCATAGTTGCGACCGGCCTTGATGATGTTGACGTGCTCGGGCGGCAGGTCGTCGCCGAGGTTGTCGCGATCGTTGTTGCCGCCCCACAGCTCGCCCGTTTTCGGATTGAACGCCAATCCCACGGTGTTGCGCAGGCCGCGCGCGAAGACACGGCCGCCCGAGCCGTCGGGATTGAACTGCGATACCGCAGCGCGCAACGAGTCGCGCTCGTCGCACAGATTGCAGGACGAGCCCACCGCGAGGTAGAGCTTGCCGTCCGGCCCGAACAGAATGGTGCGCGTCGAGTGGCCACCGCCGGGAATGTCGTCGATGACGGTGTTGGATGAGCGAGCACCAGGATCGAAGCGCTTCACATCCCGCTCCTCCGCCACGTACATCGTGTCGCCACGGAAGGCGATGCCGAACGGGCCCCGCAAGCCGCTCGCGACCGTGACGACGCCGTCGGCGATGCCGTCGTGATTGTTGTCCGTCAGCTGCACGACGACTCCTCGGCCCGGCTGTGACGCGTAGATCGCATTGCCGGGTCCGAGCGCGAGGTAGCGCACGCCTTCCAGGCTGTCGGCAAACACGGCGATCTTGAAGCCGGGAGGCACGCGCAGCGCGTGATCCTGCCCCGCCGCAGGAGCGGGGCTTTTGCAGGCGATGGCAATCAGGATGACGCTAGTTGCGGCTCGCATAGACTCCCTCGAGAGCGGTTTTGCCGTCGGGCATCTTCTCGCGACTGGCAAGCGCTTCACGGGCGGCGCGCTCGACCTCGTCGGTCACTTTGGCCTCCAGCTCGCCGAGCGTGCGCTCGGAGACACCTTCTTCCTTCAGATACTCCTCGTACAGCCCGATCGGGTCGCGCTTGCCCCATGTGGTAAACAGATCGGCGGAAAACGTTTCGCGCGCCTCGCGCTCGTCGTGCGTCGCGTGGCCGCCCATCCGAAACGTCTCGGCGATGAGCAGGGCCGGTCCTTGTCCACTGCGACACCGCTCGGCCGCGATTCGTGTAGCCGCGTACGCATCCAGCACGTTGTTGCCGTCGAAGCTCGCTCCCCAAATGCCGTAGCTCGCGGGCCAGTCCTTGAAGTTGCTGGGCAGATGATGCTGCTCGAGGCGCGTGCCGAGGGCCACCTGGTTGTTCTGGACGATGAAGATGGCGGGTACGCGTTGCACGGCGGCGAAGTTGGTGCCCTCGTGCGCCGCGGCGCTCTTGGTCGAGCCGTCGCCCACCCAGGTCAGCGCCACGCGCGGCTCGCGCTTGATCTTGAAGGTGAGCGCGATTCCCGCGATCACGGGCACCATGTCGCCCACGTGCGAGATCGGCTGCAGCACACCATGGGGGAACGAGCCGACGTGCAGGTCGCGGCCGCCGCTCGGCGAATCGGCGGTGGCCAGATAGGCGCGGAGCATGTCGGCGATGGGCATCCCCATCTCGCAGCACGCGGCCGCGTTCCGGATCATGGGCGCGACGATGTCTTTGCCGCGCTCCAGCGCGTGCACCGGCCCGACCGTCGTGGCCTCTTCACCGGTGCCGAGCCACGCTTTCGAAATCACGCCGGTACGCACCCACCGCTTCAGCTCGATGTCGTGCAGGCGGGCGCGGAGGAGGCCGCTGTACAGCAGGAGCTTGGAGTCGGGAGTCAGGGAGGAGACGATCCCCGCGCGCTCCGGATGCGACTCGATCGTGGAGCGAAAACCCCGCACGAGGGCGGGGTCGGGTTTCCAATCCACGTACTCCGGTGGATCGAACGCGGGGAACCGCTTCACATCAGGAGAATTTTTCCTTGAGCTTGCCGAAGAAACTGCCCCCGCTGCCCCCGCTGCCCGCGCCGCCGCCGCTGGAACTCGAGGAGCCGCCCGTCAGCGCGTCGCCAAACTCGAGCGCCGTGCCAAAGCGATCGTCGGGATTCGTCTGCAGCGCCTTGGTGAGCGCTTTCTCGACCGGCTCGGGCACGTCGGGACGGTACTGCCGGACGGGAACGGGATGGCTGCGCAGTCGCGCGATCATCATCTCCTGCGCGTTCCGGCCCTGGAACGGCAGCTTGCCGGTGAACATCTCGAACGCGACGATGCCGAGCGCATAGATGTCGCTGCGCGCGTCGAGCGGCTTGCCGCGAATCTGCTCGGGACTCATGAACTCGGGAGTGCCGAGAATGATGCCGGTCGCGGTGAGCTTGGCGATGGCCGGATCGGCGCGACGCTCTTTCGCGAGGCCGAAGTCCATAACGACGGCGTGCTCGGTACCGCCGTCGTCGTCGGGTACGAGCATGACGTTCTCGGGCTTCAGGTCCCGGTGAATGATCTGGAGCTCGTGCGCGTGATGGAGGCCGGCGCACATCTGCTGCAGCAGCTTCACGCCGAGCGGAATGTCCATCGGGCCGCCGCGGACCTCGCGGTCCGAGAGCAACTCGCCCTTCAGGAAGGGCATGACGAGATAGATGAGCCCGTCTTCCGACTCGCCCAGCCGCAGGATGCGGCAGACGTTGGGGTGATCGAGCCGCATGGCGAGGCCCGCCTCGCGGCGCAGCCGCTCGACCGAGCTCTTGTCGGAGGCGAGCCGCGGCGACAACACCTTGATCGCCACGGTTTCGTCCGACGAGATCTCCTTGGCGAGGTAGACGTACGACATCCCGCCTTCGCCGAGCTTCTTCAGAACCTGATAGCGCGCGTCGAGGATTTGATTCGAGAGCGTCGAGGCGCGGTCGAGTCCCGCGCCGGCGCCCTTACCCGGCGGCAGCGGCGTGCGCACGCCGGTCCCGCTGCCGGAGGGTGGCGCCGCCGCAGCCGGCTTCTTCGACTGGATCTCGACGAGCATGCTGCCGTCCTTCGGGCAGAACCGTGCCCCCGTGTCCGTATACACGGACCCGCATTTGGGACAGCGGCGCTCGCTCATTGCCGGACCAAGTTGCGGCCTTCGTTCTTGGCGCGATAGAGGGCCTGGTCGGCGATCGACACGAAGCTGTCGGGGCTGTGCACGCGTTCATCCGGGAACGACGCGAGCCCGATACTGATCGTCAGATGGAGAGGGTCCTCGCCCGTATCGGCGAAGTCGCGCGCCATCACCCGCTTCCGCAGCCGTTCGGCGAACATCGCCGCACCGGGGGCCGCGGTCTCCGGCATCACGACGACGAATTCCTCGCCGCCGTAGCGTGCGACGACGTCCACGGAGCGGACCTCGCGCCGCAGCAGCTCGCCGACCTGGCGGAGCACCGAGTCGCCGGCGATGTGGCCGCGCGTGTCGTTGATGGATTTGAAGCGGTCGATGTCGGCCAGCAGAATCGTCAGCGCCAGGTTATAGCGGCGCGCCCGGTCGAGCTCCCCCGCCAGCGCTTCCGCAAGCGCGCGCCGGTTGAGGCAGCCGGTGAGCGCGTCGGTCGACGCGAGCTTCTCGAGCCGCTGTTTGTCGGAGACGGCGACCTCGAAGTCGTACGCCTTCTCGATCGCCGACACCGCGGTTTTGATGACGGTCTCGGCGAACTGCGCGTCCGCGCGGGTGAGCGGCGGATCGTCGCCGGTGGTGCGGAGGAAGAACACGCCGATCTGCTGATCCTTCATCCAGAACGGCAGCGCCACCGCGGAGCGAGTGGGCACCTTGATCTGCTCGCGCTCCCAGCGCGCGCGCTCCTCTTCGTACATCGGATCGGTCGCCACGTCCTCAACCAGCACCAGGCGGCCGGTCGAGACGGCTTTGCGGATCTCCGGGTACTTGGCGAGGTCGATCTGGAGATTGCGGAGCATCGGATTCTCGTACGCGGCGACCACGACGCCGAGCTGGTCGCCCGGCTTGGCGAGGACCATCGAGCATTTCGAGATGTTGAGCGCGCGGGCGACGCGGCGGCCGAGGATGTGGTACATCTCGTCCGGCTTCAGCGAGTCGGTGACCTCGTGCAAGATATCGACCATCGCAGCGCGGCTGCGCGCCTCTTCGCGCGCCTGCGCCAGCGCCTTGCCGACGCGGATGTGCGCCTCGACCCGCGCCAGCAGCTCGCGCACGCGGAACGGTTTGGAGATGAAGTCGGCGGCGCCGAGTCCGAGCGCGCGCACCGTGGCGTCCTCGGGCGGCATCGACGACACCATCAGCACCGGCAGGTCTTTGTAGCGGTCATCCTGCTTCAGTCGCTCGAGCAGCTGCAGCCCGTCGACTTTCGGCATCATGATGTCGAGCAGCAGCAGCGCGGGCTTGATCTCTTCGAGTTTGGCGAACAGGCCGTCGCCGCCCGGGCAGACCGCGACGTCGTACCCGTGCTCCTTGAGGATCCACGTCAGCGTCTTGACGAGCGATTCGTCGTCGTCGGCGACCAGAACGCGCGTAGTCAATCGTGGGCCTCGAGTAGTGCGCGATCGACGTTGCCGCCACTCACCACGAGCACCGTGGTCTTCGCGCGGGGCACCGCTCCGGACAGCAGCGCCGCCGTCGTAGCGGCCCCCGATGGCTCGACCGCGAGCCGGCAGGTGCGCCACAGAAACTGCATCGCGGCGCGGATGCTGTCATCCTCGACCAGCACGACGCCGCGAATCCGCTGCCGCTCGCGTTCGAGCTCGGCGAACGGGATGGTGCCGACGTTCAGCGTGATGAGGCCGTCCGCGATGCTGCCGGTCCGATCCAGCCTCACGACTTTCCCTGCGGCGAGCGAGCGCTGCAGCTTGGGCGCGCCCGCGGGCTCGACGCCCCAGACGGCCGCGTCGCTCCCCGCGGCCGCGAGCCCGGTCGCGACGCCGGAGATCAGCCCGCCGCCGCCGACCGGCACGACGACGGTTTCCACCTCGGGCAGCTGCTCGACGATCTCGAGCGCGACGCTCGCCTGGCCCGCGACGATGTCGGGGTGATCGAACGGCGGCACGATCGCGAGGCCTTCCTGCTGCGCGATTTCCTCCGCTTTTACGCGCCGGTCTTCCGACGTGCGCCCGGCGAACACGACTTCACCGCCCCACTTCTTCACGCCTTCGACCTTCACGGCGGGCGCCGTTTCGGGCATCGTGACGACGGCGCGGATGCCGAAATGCTTCGCGGCATAGGCGACCGCCTGGCCGTGATTGCCTGACGAGTACGTGATGACGCCGCGCTTGCGCTCGGCGTCGGAGAGCTTGCGGATGGCGTTGTACGCGCCGCGAATCTTGAACGCGCCCATCGGCTGCTCGCTCTCGAGCTTGAGATGCGCGCCGAGCTCCTCGACGTAGAGCAGTCGAGTGCGGCGCGCGATGCCGCTGCGCCGCAGGCTTGCGGCTGCGTCCTGGACGTCGTGAGCCGTGACCACGCTATTTCTTGGCTTTCGCCGGCGCCTTCGCCTTGGACTTGGGAGCCGGTGGCGGCGTCTCGTCTTCGTCCTCGTCCACTTCCTCTTCGTCTTCCTTGACGACGCGCGCCACGTCCACGACCAGATCTCCCGGCGTCAAGTTCATGACCTTCACGCCTTGCGTGTTGCGGCCCGAGATGCGAATGCCCTCGACCGGCACGCGGATCATGATGCCCTTCTTCGTGATCATCATCAGCTCGTCGTCGGGCAGCACTTCCTTGAGCGCGATGACGTCGCCGGTCTTGTCGCTGCGCTTCAGCGTGATGATGCCGCGGCCGCCGCGGTGCTGGACGCGGTACTCCTCGAGCTCGGAGCGCTTGCCCATGCCCTTTTCAGTGACGGTGAGCAGCGTGGACTTGCGGCGCACGATGACCATGTCGATGATCGTGTCCTTCTTGTCGAGCTCGATCCCCTTCACGCCGGTCGCCGTCCGCCCCATGTCGCGCACGTCTTTCTCGTGGAACCGGATGCTCATGCCGTGCGCCGTGGCGAGCACGATGTCGTTCTTGCCGTCGGTCACCTGGACGTCGATGAGCTCGTCGCCCTTCTCGATGTTGATCGCGCGAATGCCCACCGAGCGCGGATTGCCGAACTCCGAGAGCACGGTCTTCTTCACCACGCCTTGCTTGGTGGCGAAGAACAGGAACTGGTCCTGGGAGAACTCGCGCACGGGCACGAGCGCGGCGATCCGCTCGTCCGGCTTCATCGCGACGCAGGAGAGAATCGGTTTCCCGCGCGCCGCCCGCGCGGCTTGCGGGATCTCGTGCACCTTGAGCCAGTAACACTGGCCCTGTTCGGTGAAGAACATGACGTAGTCGTGCGTCGAGGCGATAAAGAGGTGCTCGACCCAATCGTCTTCCTTCTGATGCGCCGCGATCACGCCCTTGCCGCCGCGGCGCTGCCGCCGGTACGCCGAGACCGGCAGGCGCTTGATGTAGCCCGCGTGGGACACGGTGATCACCATGTCCTCTTCGGCGATCAGGTCTTCGATCGAGAACTCGCCCTGGTCGGCCACGATCTCGGTGCGCCGCTCGTCGCCGAAGCCCGCCGCCAGCTCGGTGAGCTCTTCCTTCAGGATCTTCATGCGCCGCGGCTTGGAGGCGAGGATCTCCTTGCACTCCTTGATGAAGCGGCGAACGTCCTTGAGCTCCTCCTCGAGCTTGGTGATCTCGAGGGCGGTGAGCCGCGCCAGGCGCATGTTGAGAATTTCGGCCGACTGCTTCTCGGACAGCTTGAAGCGCTTGCGCAGCGCGGCGTCGGCGCTGGGCGAGTCCTTTGATTTCTTGATGATCTTGATGACCTCGTCGATGTTGTCGACGGCGATCTTCAAGCCCTCGAGGATGTGCTCGCGGTCCTGCGCGCGCTGCAGCTCGAACTGGGTGCGCAGCGTGATGACGGTGTGGCGGTGCTCGATGAAATGCTGCAGCAGCTCGACGAGCGTCAGTTCCTTTGGCGTGCCGTCCACCAGCGCCAGCATGATGGCGCCGAAGGTCTGCTGCATCTGCGTGTGCTTGTAGAGCTGATTGAGCACGACCATCGGAATGACGTCGCGCTTCAGCTCGATGACGAGCCGAATCCCCTCCTTGTCCGATTCGTTGCGAACGTCGCTGATGCCCTCGAGCTTCTTGGCGAGCGCGAGGTCGCGGATCTGCTCGTGCACCCGCTCGGGGCTCACCTGGTAGGGGAACTCGGTCACGACGATCTGCTGCTTGCCGCTCGACTCCTTCTCCTCGGCGATGGCGCGGGCGCGAATGACGATCCGCCCGCGGCCTTTCTCGTAGCACTCCTTGATCCCGTCGCGGCCGTAGATGATGGCGCCGGTTGGGAAGTCAGGGCCTTTGACGAACTTTCGGATGTCCTTAATCGTCGCGTTGGGATGATCGACGAGATGGACAATTGCCTGTACGACCTCGCCCAGATTGTGGGGCGGGATGTTCGTCGTCATGCCGACCGCGATGCCGGCCGAGCCGTTGACGATGAGGTTCGGGAGCCGTCCCGGCAGGACCGTTGGCTCCTTCAGCCGGTCATCGAAGTTGGGGACAAAGGCGACGGTGTTCTTGTCGATGTCCTCCAGCATCGTCATCGCGACGCGGGTGAGACGCGCTTCGGTATAGCGGTAGGCCGCGGCCGAATCCCCGTCCACCGAGCCGAAATTCCCCTGGCCATCCACCAGCGGGTAGCGCAGGGAGAAGTCCTGCACCATGCGCACCAGCGTGTCGTACAAGGCCACGTCGCCATGGGGGTGGTACTTGCCGAGTACGTCACCCACGACCGTCGCGCTCTTCTTGTAGGGTCGGCCCGGGACGAGGCCGAGCTCGTGCATCGCGTAGAGGATGCGGCGGTGGACAGGCTTCAGGCCGTCGCGCACATCGGGCAGGGCGCGCGACACAATGACGCTCATCGAATAGTCGAGGAACGACTCTTTGAGCTCGTCTTCGATGAGGCGCGGGAGAATGCGATCGCGGACGTTCGGACCGGTCATTTAGGCTCTGGAATGAAGTAGAGGAGCTTGGCTAAGTTTATAAAAACTATATACTTAGGCGGTGAAAAGCAACGGAAAGCTGCTCTCTAAATCGCGTCTACGACGCGACTTCCACGACCACTTTCCCGAGCTGCTGGGCTTTCTCCAATCTCGCATACGCCTCGCGTGCACGCGCGAGCGGGAAGACCCGATCCACGATCGGCCGCAGCTCCCCGTTCCCCAGCCGCCGCACGACCTCCGCGTACTCCGCCGCGTTGCCCATCGTCGAGCCCATGAGTGTCCAGTGGTGCCAGAACATCCGCCGCAGGTCGATGCCGACCTGCGGGCCGGACGTGGCGCCGCAGGTGACGAGCCGTCCGCCGCGCCGCAGACAGCGCAGGGAATCATCCCACGTCGCGGCGCCCACGTTCTCGATGACGACATCGACGCCGCGCCTGCTCGTGAGCGCGCGGACTTCTTTCCCTACCTGCTGCGTGCGGTGATTCAGCGTGACGTCGGCACCGAGCTGCTTGGCCGCGGCCAGCTTGGCATCGTCGGAGGATGTCACGATCACCTGCGCACCGAACAGCTTGGCGATCCGCATCGCCGTGAGCGACACGCCGCCGCCAATCCCCCAGATGAGGACGGTCTCCCCCTGCGCGACACGTGCGCGCGTCACGACCATGCGCCAGGCGGTCAGCGTCACCAGCGAGAACGCCGCCGCTTCCGCCCAGGTCAGCGCCGGCGAGAGATTGGGCGCGCGCGCGACATTCTGCACCGGCACCGTGACGAACTCGGCCAGCGTCCCCGGCAAGTGCTCGCCGAGCAGACGGTAGTTCACGCACAGCGAATGCTCGCCGGCGCGGCAGAACTCGCAGGTGTAGTCGGAGATGCCGGGGTTGATCATCACGCGATCGCCCGGCTGCACCGCGGTCACCCCCGTCCCCACGGTTTCGACGATGCCCGCGCCGTCCGCGCCCACGACAAATGGGAAGCGCTCGGCCGTGCCGGGCATGCCTTCCGCGACGAAGAGATCGAGGTGATTCAGCGCGGCGGCGTGAACCGCGACGCGGACCTCGCCCGCCTGAGGCGCGGGGGCGTCGGGAACGTCGATGACTTGGAGCTTGTCGAGGCCGCCGGTGGCGGTCAGAACGCAGGCGCGCATGGCGCCCGTAATCTAGGGCCGGAACGTCGGCGTCATCATCTGCTCCGTCCCGGTCGTCGGCATCGGGACCGGCGTCGCGGAGCTGACCGGCTGGATATAGACCTTGTAGGTGGGATTACGGCGGTTGCCCGGATCGGCGTTCACGACCAGCGCCACGAGATCGCCCGACGGCGAGACGGCGAACGAGGTGATCGCGAGGTCCGTCCCGGTGATTGCGGTCTGCGCGCCCGTGGCAAGATCGGCCCGCATTACCTGCTGGACCGTGCGATTGCCGTCGCGCCGCTCGACGAGATAGGCGAGCGTGCCATCGCGCAGGAAGTGCGGCTCCGACTCACGTTGCTGCGGCGAACGGGTGAATTGCCGCTGATTCGTGCCGTCGCGGCCCATCAGCCAGATGTCGGTGTCTTTGTTGCGTGACGAGACATAGGCGATCGTCTGTCCGTCGGGCGACACGGTGGGCGCGAAGCTCACCGAGTCCTTCGTGAGCTGCGCGGTGCCTGAGCCGTCCACATTGATCGCCCAGATCTGCTGCTTGCCCGCGGTGCGCGCGGAATGAAAGACGATCGTCAGGCCGTCGGCCGTGAACACGGGATGCCCGTCGGCCTGCGGATCGTTGGAGAGCCGCGTGGCGCCGCTTCCATCGGCGTTCATGACGTAAATCTCGGCATTGCCGTCGCGCTGCGAGACGAAGGCGATGCGCGACCCGTCGGGCGAAAATGCGGGCTCACTCGCGGAGGCCGTATCGGCGGCGGCGCCGATTTTCGCGAGCTGCGCGAGATTGGAGCGCTCCGTGGCGTAAAGCTGGAACTTGCCGGTTCCTCCGGCTCTGGAGCTCGCGACCACGATTTCCCCTACCACGAAGACGTCAGCAGCCGCGCTCTTGCCGCCTGGCGCCGTAGCGGTGATGTGCGCATGGCCGTAGCCCGTGCCCGCCACGGTGCCGTCCTCGCCGACCGTCGCGACCTGGGGGTTATCGCTGGTCCAGGTGAGGCCGCCGGCGGGGCCGAGCACATTGCCCTGATCGTCCGCGAAATTCGCGTGCAAGGCACGGCGCTGATTGAGGCCGATGCCCATACGCGCCTGAGTGAAGTGGATCGAGCCCGCAATCACGCTGATGTTCCAAGTGACTGCCAGACCGGATCCGGGCCCGCGGACCATCAGCTGCGTCTTCCCCACAGCGCGACCCGTCAGCGTCCCCGTTTGCGGGTCGAAGGTCGCGATGGACGGGTCCGTGACGGTCCACCGCAGCGGTGCTTCGGGCACCGGCACATTCTCCACCGTCAGCGCCTGTGCCTCGAACTTCGCGGTTCCCGTCAGCGGGACTTGGACCTCTTCTCGCAGCGTCGGGCGCACCGACAGTTTGGCGACGACGGGGTGCACCGAGACTTCGATGCTCTTGCTTTGCAGCAGACCCGACACCGTGAGCGTCGCCTTGCCGGGACCCACGGTCGTCACGACGCCCGCGAGGCTGACGCGCGCGACGCTTTGATCGCTGGAGGCCCATTGCAGGACGAGCGGGTTCACGATGCGGTTGCTCTGCGCGGCGACGATAACGTGCAGCGTATCCACGTCGCCCGGTGAAAGGAGCAGCGTCGCTCCCTCGCGAACGGTGAACTCGGCTTGTTGCACCACGATCGGTGCGGTCGCCGTCAGGCCGCCCCCCCCGGCGGCAGTCGCCTGGATCGTGCCCTGCCCGGGCGATAGCGCAACCACATTGCCGCTCTGATCGACGCTGGCCACGTCGGCGCGCAGCGATGTCCATGTCACGATCACCGGGGCCGCCGGCGAGCCGTCTTCGCGCAACGCGCGCGGCGAGACCCGCGTGTTTTCCGACGGCAGCAGATAAACGACGCCAGGCTCGAGCCGGAGCGCTGCCGCGGGCCCGCTGCCCGCAGGCTGACCGGCGAACGGGTCGGGACCCGGCGGGGCGGCCGGCGGCGCCGGCGGACCCCCCGGCGGCGCGGTCGG
>Ga0310813_10001788_pt1 | contig 13004 bp, 9 predicted proteins | sample YN3metagenome_FD_203086 | JGI IMG/M metagenome (GOLD analysis project Ga0310813, IMG submission 203086) | Soil microbial communities from experimental microcosm in Duke University, North Carolina, United States - YN3 | ecosystem: Engineered > Artificial ecosystem > Soil microcosm > Unclassified ...
GCGCGCCATCCCGAGCTGGATGCCGTGGACTCGGTCATCTGGTTCGAGCCCGCGGACGGCACGCACCCGGAAACACTCCTCACCAAGTCGTCGGCGGCGTTGCGCGTGCTGCGCTATCTCGGGGGCGTTTGGCGCCCGCTGGGCGCTCTCGCCGCGATCGTGCCGCGCGCCATTCGAGACGCCATCTACGACTTGGTCGCTCGTCACCGGCATCGCCTGATTCGCGGCGGCCCGGCATGCGTCGTTCCAACCCCCGAGGAGCGGAATCGCTTTCTCGACTAGGGCGCGGCGCGAATCTCGGGTGCGGCGAGAAAATCGCGCACTGCTTGGAATACGCGATCGGCGTGACTCACGAAGATCCAGTGGTGACCGCCGTGAATCTCCACGACTCGCGAACGCGACACCTCGCGCCTGAACTTCTCACGCAACGGACGCTCCGCCGCCTCCATCCCCCGCAATAGCTCCTGATAGCCCGCGGCGTTGGCCGAGTCGCTTCGCTGCCAGGGCTCGAGCTGCGTCACCGAATCGGCGATCGCATAGATCGCCAACGCCGGCACGCGCACGGCGGCGTAGTCGGGCCGCTCGGGTTCGATCGATTGGTAAGCCAGCGTGCTTTGCTCTTCCCACCCATCGTATCGGTAGCGTGTTCGAATGTCCGACTCGGGAATGTTCACGCCGCGCGTTCGGTGCACGAAATCGACGTACGCTTCGGGCGAAGCGGTGTCCTTGGCGAGCGGCATCGGCGGGCCTGGAACGCTGGGCGGCGTCGGAAAGACTTCCTGTAACGCCGAGTCGGCAGCGATCCGATCGTACGCCGCATCGAGATAGACCAAACCGGCTACTCGGTCGGGATACACGCCGGCGAAACGCGTCATTTCCTCACCGGCGATGGAATGGCCGATGAGCGTCACCTTGCCGAGGCGGAGCCGGTCGATCGCCTGCCGAATGTCCTCGACGAGCCGGCGAATCTCGTAGCCGCTCGTCGGGTGATCCGATTCGCCAAACCCGCGCCGGGTCAGCGCGACGACGTGGTATCGGTCGGTGAAGCGCGGCGCGAAATCGTCGAACGCGTGCGCGGTGTTGCCGAGTCCAGGCAAGAACAGCAGTGTGGGACCGCGGCCGCCGAAGTCGAGATAGTGAAGCCGGACGCCCGGCTCCACGACCACCATGCCGGCGGTGTGGCTCGCGCCATCGCGCCAGGCGTCGGCCTGTTGCCGAACACCCTGGGAGAGCGCGCGGCTCGACACGCACGCGAGCGCGACGATGGACGCCGCGCCCGCGCGAAGGAACGCCTTACGGCACCACTTTGGCACCCGTCGACAACTCCTTGACGAGCCGGTAGAGGAACTCCTGGCTGTCGTAGTAGGACTTGATGAGCACGCGCTCGTCGCGGCCGTGGGCGCGATTGTCGTTCGGATCTCCCATCAATCCGGAAATACCGTAACCCGGGATGCCGACGGCGCGCAGGTATTTGCTATCGGTGGCGCCGGTTCCCATCGTCGGGATGACGAGGACGTTCGGGCCGAACATGTCGCGGGTGAGCTTCTCCACCGGCTGCATGATCTCCGGCGTCAGCGGCGACGGCGCCGCGTGCTCCATCGCCGGTCCGCGCGACACTTGCACGCCAGTATCGTTCGCCGCCGCCATGAGGCCGGCGCGAACGTCCGCCGGATCATGTCCCGGCGCCATGCGACAGTTCACATTCGCGGACGCGGTCTGCGGGAGCGCGTTGCGAGCGTGGCCACCGGAGAGCATCGTCGCGACGCACGTCGTGCGCAGCATGGAGCGATAGCGCGGATCGCGCGAGAGCGTGGCGGACGCTTTCGCGTCGCTGGGATTCTTCACGATGGCGCGCATGGCGGCGGCCATCTCCGGCGTCTCGATCTCGGCGGTGCGCGTGAAGAACGCCTTCGTCACCTCGTTGAGCATCACCGGGAACTGATACTTCCCGATTTTCGTGAGCGCTTCGGCGAGCTGATAGATCGCGTTGTCGTCGCGCGGCACCGAAGAGTGGCCGCCGCGATTCGACGTCGAAACCGTGAAGTTGGCCGAGACCTTTTCGGCGGCGCCGATGGAATTGATGAACGGCTTGCCGTCGCGGAGTGAGCCGCCGCCACCCTCGTTCAGTGCGTAGGCGGCGTCGATCAGCTCCTTGTGATTGGCGATCAACCAGCGGACGCCGTTCGACCCACCGCCCTCTTCGTCCGCCGTGAGGGCCAGAATAATGTCTCGATCGGGGACGTAGCCTTCTTTCTTATAGCGAATCAGGTTGGCGATGAAGATCGAACCCATCGCCTTGTCGTCCCCGGTGCCGCGACCGTAGTAGTAGCCGTCGCGCTCGGTGAACTTGAATGGATCGATGTCCGGCGACCAATCGGTCTTGAGCGCCTGGACGACGTCGAGGTGCGCAAGCAGGAGCAGCGGCTTTCTCGCGCCGCTGCCATGATAGCGAACGACAATGTTGCCCTTGTCGGGCTTGGGGCCGCCCTGGAAAATGTCCGACTCGGGGAATCCGGCGTCGCGCAGCCGCTTGGCGACCGCGTTGGCCGCGACGGTCGTGCTCCCCACGGAGTCCGCTGTGTTGATCTCGACCAGCTCTTTGTAGATGTCGTGGGCGAGTTGCTGCTCAGGGCGCAGCGCAGCGGCTTGCGTTTGCGCGGCGAGCAGGGCGGGAAGCGCGGCCGTGGCGACGGCCGAGACGACGAAACGCATCAGAGGCTCCGGGCGGTGGCGGGGACTTCGCGAATTCTGACGAAGAGACGCGACCGTCGCCAGCCCGAAACCCGTGCTTCAGCCCGTTCCGATCCGCTTGCGGATCTCTTTCGCGCCGGCCGAGACCCCCAGAGCTACGCCGAGCCCAAACAGGAGCGCCGTTCCGGTGCCGACCAGGGGAAGGATCCAAACGATGGGCGTCGCGATCAGAGCCGCGCCGAGCCCCGCGAGTAAGGGAACGCCCATTTTATGAACGCCGTCCACGAAACGCAGTTTGTTTTGCGTGAACTGGCGGGCCTGCCAATAGCCGACCATCGACGCGGCAATGGCGATGGCGAGACCAATCATCGAGCCGAAGAAGTGGAACATTGAGAGCCTCCGTGTCTCCCCATACGATAACCCACCAACAGGGTTTCATACCCCCGGCTTGCGACATAGTTTAGGCTTGCGTCGCGACCTTCTTGTCGTGCCGCGTCTTCGTCAATTGCGAGCGTTTCGATGGTCACCTTGCGCGTTGTCCGTCATGATCGGGATCAGATGCTCGCTGAGTGTGCGAGCACTGTGATTCCGGCGCGCGGCGAGGTGATTCAGCTCGACACGCTCGACGAAACAGGAAAGATGTCGCGACCCAGCACGCTGTGGCGCGTCGTGTCCGTCACGCTGCACGTCCCCTCACTCGCCTCGTCGCCACAAACGAACGGCTCACCACTCGGCGTCCGCCAAGTTGAGGTGAGCGTTTTGCCCGACGTCGCACTCGTCCCCGAGTTCGCGGCGGCGGCGGAGAAGATCCTATCCGAGTCGAAGTTGTAGCGGCGCGTGCCGCGGGCCGCCGATGAGTGCGACCAGCGGCATGTACCGGGTGAGCTCCGAGCTGCCGGCGCATCTGCGCGACTGGCAGCTACCACCCGGATGGAGCTGGGGTTCTGAAGGGCTCCATACGCAGTATCGCCATTATCAGGAGATCATCGACGCACTCGGGCGCTCGCTCTCGCTGACGAGCGCTCCCGATCCGGCGCATTACACGTGGCTCGAGTCGGAGGCGCGGCAGCTCGCCCATCGCAACCACCCGGCGATGCCGACCACGTATCACTACTGGGCGTCGTTCTCGGAGAGTCGCCGCGGTCCGGGCTACCTGCGACGCTGGATCGCGGGCGAAACGCTCGCCGCGCGTTTGTCCCGCACCGGGACGGAAGACATTCCCGGCACGGTTCGCGTGCTGCGCGAGATCGGCTCGGCGCTCAGTTACCTACACGATCTCGGCGCGGTGCACGGGTGCATTTCGCCCGAGACCGTTTGGACGACTCCAATGGGGCGTCTGTGGATCATTGGGTGGCAGTGGGCGCTTCCATCGAGCGATGTGCCGTTCGGACTATCGCCCGATTTTCGGTTCATGCCGGTCCCGCACGAATGGGGCGGTGGTGTGTGGGCGCCAACGGCGCACACCGATCAGTGGCAGTTGGCAGCGACCTGTTTCGCGACGCTCACCGGGGAGATGCCGCCGGCAAACGGGGCGCCGCCAATTCAATTGCTACGACCGGACTGCCCGCAGGCCCTCGCCACGATCATCGATCGCTCGCTGAACGGCGATCCGACGATGCGCTTCCCGACAATGGCCTCGATGCTCCGCGCCGTGGACCGGGTCGTCGGTGGACGAACGATGACGTCGCTGGCCGGGGACGAGCCGAGCACCTTGCACACCAACGAATCACCGGAATCCCGGCTGCGCTGGGTCCTGGCCGACGAATACGAGGTGTTGGCCGCGCTCGGCGCCGGATCCTTCGGTTCGGTATGGCGCGTCCGCGACCTCACGCTCGGGCGTGAGGTCGCACTCAAGCTGCTCCACCCGCACGTAGCGCGCGACGAGCGCGTCGTCAGCCGTTTTCGACGCGAGGCCAAGCTCGCGGCGCAGCTCGCGCATCCGGCGATCGTGCCGATCTTCGACTGGGACAGCCGCGCCGACATCGCGTGGTACACGATGGAGCTCGCCGAGGGTGGTTCGGTCGCCGAGCTGGTCGCGCGTTCGGGGCCACGCACGCTGGTCGAGATCGCGCCCCAGGTGGATTTCATTCTGAGTGGACTATCCGCGGCGCACTCGACTGGGATAGTGCATCGCGATTTGAAGCCCGAGAACGTTCTGATCGATCGCTACCATCGTTGGCGATTGGCGGATTTTGGAATCGCCAACATCACGGGCGAGGAGACCGCTGGCGCCTCGGGAACCCCCGCGTTCGCGCCGCCGGAGCAACTGCTCGGCGAGCACCAGGACGCGACGGCCGACTGCTTCTCGATCGCGGCGATCGTCGCCTTTGCACTGAGCGGAACGCCGCCGTTCGGGGAAAGGGACAGCGCGTCGATTCTGGCGCGCGAGCTTCGCGGGGATGTGGATTTATCCGGATACCCGCCGGAGATCGCGGACTGGCTCCGTCGCGGCCTATCCGCTGATCCCGAGGCCCGGTTCGAGGACGCGGCGGCGATGCAGGCGGTATGGCGTGCGGCGGTGCAAGCGATCTTCGAGCGCGAGCGGCAGATGCCTTGGTGGCGGCGGTGGTTCGGCGGCGATGGCGCGGGAGTCGCATGGTCGGGAGACTCCCTGCTCCCGAGTTAACGACCCATGGCGATCGCGACAATTAATCCGGCAACCGGGGAGCTCGTCCGAAACTTCCCCGCCCTCAGCGACCGCGAGATCGACGACAAGCTCGAAGCAGCATCGCGAGCCGCCCGCGCCTGGCGCGCGGCGCCATTGACTGAGCGCGCCGCGGTCGTGCGCCGAGCCGGCGAACTGCTCGAGGAGCGCAAAGCCGAATACGGGCGCCTCATGACGTTGGAGATGGGGAAGACGTACAAGTCGGCCGTTGAGGAGGCGGCGAAGTGCGCGATCGGCTGCCGCTACTACGCCGAGAACGCTGAACGTTTCCTCGCCGACCAACCGGTTGCCGCCGAGAAGGAGCGGAGCTTCATCGCCTTCGAGCCGTTGGGCGTCGTGCTCGCGGTCATGCCGTGGAATTTTCCGTTCTGGCAAGTGATTCGCTTCGCCGCGCCGGCGCTGGTCGCGGGAAACGTCGGCTTGCTGAAGCACGCGTCGAACGTGCCGCAGTGCGCACTCGCGCTGGAGCAACTGTTCGAGGAGGCCGGCGCGACGGGCGCCGCCTTTCAAAGTTTGCTCATCGGCTCGGACGCCGTTGAACGCGTGCTGACGGACGACCGTGTTGCCGCGGCGACGCTCACCGGCAGCGAAGGCGCGGGGAGCAGCGTCGCGTCGATCGCCGGAAAGCAGATCAAGAAAACAGTCCTCGAATTGGGCGGCAGCGATCCGTTCGTCGTGATGCCCAGCGCCGACATCGAAGCGGCGGCGCGTACCGCGGTGACGGCTCGGACGATCAACAACGGGCAGTCGTGCATCGCCGCAAAGCGCTTCATCGTCGCCGATTCGGTCGCGGACCGGTTCACGCGCGCGTTCGTCGATGCGATCCGCGCCCTCGTCGTCGGCGATCCGATGGACGAACGCACGAACGTCGGGCCGCTGGCCACGAAGCAAATTCGCGACGATCTCCACTCCCAAGTCGAGCGGTCCATCGCCGCCGGAGCCACGGTGCTCGCCGGTGGTCATCCGTGCGACGGCGCCGGGTTCTACTACCAACCAACGGTGCTCGGCGACGTCACGCCGGAGATGCCGGCTTTTCGAGAGGAGACGTTCGGTCCGCTCGCGGTCATCGTGCGCGCGAAGGACGCCGATCATGCGTTGGAGCTGGCCAATCAATCACGCTTCGGCCTCGGTTCGGCGGTTTGGACGCGCGACGACGACGAGACGGAGCGGTTCGTTCGCGGGCTGGATGCCGGAAGCGTGTTCGTGAACGGAATGGTCGCGTCGGACCCGCGCTTTCCATTCGGCGGGGTCAAGAAGTCGGGCTACGGTCGTGAATTGAGCTCGTTCGGTATCCACGAGTTCGTGAACATCAAGACCGTGCGGATTTTCGGATCAGCGGGGTCGGCACAGACGACGACCGAATAATCCTCGGTCGCCCTACCCCGCAGCCGGCAGTCGGATCGTGACGGCGGTGCCCCGCCCCGCCTCGCTTTCCACGACGATCGTTCCGCCCCAACCTTCGACGAGTTGTCGGCTGATGGCGAGGCCGAGGCCACTACCACTTGTGCGAGTCGAAAAGTGGGGCTCGAAGATTCGCGGCAGCACCTCGGCGGGAATCCCATGGCCGTTGTCGTTCACCACGACTTCGACGACGCGGCTGTCGTCGTCGCCGACGCTCGTCGCCAGTTGGACGACGACGCGTGAGGCGCCGGCGTGACGCGCGTTCTCGAGCACATTGAGCAAGACCTCTTTGAGCTCGTCGGCGCGCGCCAACGCGAAGACCGGTGCGTCGGTTCCCTCCTCGATCCACGCCGGCCCTTTCTCTTCACCCATGCGTTCGAGCGCGACGACTTCGCGCACGACCGCGGCGACATCGATCGCGGCGGCGCGAGCGCGTTCGTCGGGGGCGGCACCGTAGCGGCTGAATGCGCGCGCGATCTCGTCGAGCCGATCGATCTCGGCGAGAATCTGGGTCACGTTCTGATCGAGCACACGATCGAAATCGACGCGTTTGTCGGCGCGGGCGCGCTTGAGATGTTGAACGCCAAGCCGGATCGGCGTCAGTGGATTCTTGATTTCGTGGGCGACCTGTCGCGCCATCTCGCCCCATGCGAGCACGCGCTGCGCGCGCGCCAGTTCGGTGACGTCGTCAATGGTGACGACAGCGCCACCGCGTCCAAGCCTGGTGAGCGTGCCACGCAATTGCCGCGAGCCAAGCGCGAGCGCGAAGTCCTCGTCGTCGCGACCAGAGCCAAGGAAACTGTGAACCACGCCACTCACCGATTCCCCCTCCCCCCTTCGCTCCCCCTCAGCCGCGCCGTCGAACGGCGCCCCCGTTGCGAGCGGGGTTCCGAGCAGCGCCTCGGCTCGCGGATTCGCCAGGAGCACGCGGCCATCCGTATCGACCGCGACAACTCCACTCGCGACGTTTCGTAGCACGGCCGCGGTCCGACGTTGGGCCTCCTCGAGCGCGGTGCGGCTGGCATTGAGATCGGACGCCATCCGACGAAACGCCGTGAAGACGGGGTTGAACTCGACGGTCGGTTCACCCTCGAGCGGCGGGGTTCGCGCGCCGCTGGCGATCGACAGTGCCGCGTTGCGAAGCGTACCGATGGGCCGCGCCAGTTGTCGCGCAGCAATGCCGCTCAACCATAGCGCCGCGAGCGCGCCCACGGCGGTCGCGAATAACACGAGCACGCTCAGGTCGCGACGTCGGCGGCCCAACGCCAAGTCTCCCGAGCGCGCCGGGGCGGCGACCACCGCCGACCCATTCGGCGTCACGAACGCGCGATAGCCGAAGAGCGCCACTCCCCCGTCCACTCGCTCGAGGGAGGTGGTCGTTTCCTCGGAGCGATCGGTGAGCGTGAGCTCGATCGTTCCCGGCAGGAATCGACCAATGGGCGCGAGGTCGTGATAGAGTGCGTCGCTCGCATCGAGGAGCTCTCCACCCCGGTAGAGGAGGAGCGGAGTATCGAGACGGTCGCCTTCGTCGGACAACCGCGCCGCGTTCGATGGCGGAGCAAGCGCGCGCAGCGTTTCGCTGATGAGGAGCGCGCGCGATTGCGTCGCATCCGTCGCCAGCTGACTGTATGACCAAACCGCGAACGCCATCGCCGGGATGACGAAGAAGGCGAAAAGGGCGAGCGACAATCGGGCCCGGAAGCTTCTGCCCCAGGTTCTGCGTCGCGCTCGCAGCCATCGCCCGGCCCCACCGTCGGCGACGACGCTGGCGAACCAGAGCAGACCGACGACAGTCAGGTCGAGCAGCACGACGAGCGCGCCGCGCTGTAGAAGCCCGTCGAGCGACCTGAGCTCCACTTCAACGTGCGCGGCGGCGGCGCCATTTCCTGTCGGAACATTCCAGTCGCCATGGAGCTCGCTGCCTTCGCGCCACCACCTCACGCCACCGGTATCGGGAGTGACAGCGCCCCCGGTCTCGCGAAGGCGCACCGTGTACGGCGGCTCGACGTCGAGGTCGGACTCGAGTCCGACCAACCGAACGAACGGATCGGGATCGAACAGACGACTCTTCGGCGCGAGCACGGCAGCGGTCACGCCGCCGCCAACCGACGGCGCCGCCATCACCAACTCGAGCGCGGTGTCCGTCGCGACCGGCGCGATAATGACCATTCCCGTACGACGCGCGCTGCTCACCGCTTGCTGAATCTCGATGCGTGGCGCGGGGATGTCTGAGGTTTTGAATTCGGCGACCGGTCCAGAATCGGTTGGCCAGGCCGAGATGTCGATCGGATTGCCCGCCGACGCGATGTCCGACGCGACGTAGAGACGAAGCAGCGCCTGCCGACTTATTGGCGCATCGCCGGATTGAAGATCCAGACCGAAGCGGCGGAGAAGCGCCGCGGAGACTGAATCGGCGCGACTCAGGCCAAGGAGATCGCGCTCCGCGGCCTCGACGCGCCCCTTGGCCGCACGTCCCCACACCAGCGTGGTCGCGCCGACGGCCGCGACGGTGGATGCGCTGAGGATGACGAATCGGCTCCGCCGGCTGAGCGCGAGCATGGCGATGGCGACGATCCAAATTGGCGCATACCACCACGGCCACCGACCGGGCGCTTGCCAAACGACCGGGGCAAGAACTCCGGCGATGCAGGCAAGCGTCGGCGCCACCCAGGCCGGCAAGCCGCGTCGGTTTCCCAGCACGTTGGCTCCCGCGGATGCGCCGAGAAGCAACACGGACACGGCCGCCAGAAACAGCGGGACTTCCCAGATCAGCCACAGCATGGTGTCGACGCCGCGGATCGGCGCTTGGACGCCCCGCGCCAAATCGCGCAACAGGAAGGGACCGAACCCGGCGACGAGGACGATCGCAGCGATCGAAGTCCATCGTGACACACGCCTCGCGCTTCGCCCGAACAACGCGAGGATGAACAGGAAAGCGAGGGCGCTCGTCGCGGCGAGCGCGCCGGCGTTACCGGTGAGCGGGCCGCCTTCGGGAGTGAAATAGATCGCCGGGTCGAACAACCGCGTCAGGTTCGAGTACTGACTCAGCGGAACGAGTGCCGTGCACGCGAGGCCGACGGCGAGCGCGGCGAGGCGCTGTCCCACCGAGCGCGTTCCGCGCCACACACCGATGATGAAGCAGATGAGGGCGATGACGAACGCGACGCCGGCGCGACCGCGCACGGCCTCGCTGGTGTGCTGCGCAACCTCACCTTGCTGATAGGAGATGGCGCGAACGTCGAATACGCGCGCTCCGCCCATCGTGTAGTGGAGGACGTCGCCGCCGGAGGAATCGCTGGTCGGAACGAAGACGAGCCCGCGCAGTCCGGCGCGTTTGGCAACCGGCGCATTGATCGTCGTCGCCAAACGGTCGGCCGGCGGGGCAGCGTCCAGAAGGATGGTGGCGATGGCCCGAAGGTCCCCGCGACGCTCGGCGAGTTGCAGCGCGAGATAAAACGGCGTGGCGACGATCGACGTTCCGGCCACCGTGGGATCAACCGGAGCTTGTATCGTCCCCGCCCACGCCAGTGGGCTTTCACTCTGGAGGAGCACGATGCCTTGGTCGGCGCGCCGCCCGGGGATCGCCTCGAGCGCGTCGAACGCGGCGGATCGAGTGGTCGGCGGCGCCGACAGCGCGTCGCGGACGGCGCGCGAAGACCAGGCTAACGCGGCATCGAGCTCCTGCCGAAGCTCGTCGAGCCCTCGCCGCGCGGCATCGCGGCGCCAGTCGTCCCACCGGTGCTGGACCTGCAGAAGCGTGCGTTGCGCGGGAATCGCGAGCGCCGCCGCTACCCCCAGCGCAACGACGCACGAGAGAGCCCACCATCGCTGCGACCGGCCGACGAACGCCGTCGCCACGGCGGCCGCCGCGGTAGCGACGATCAACGAGATCAGATACTCTACGCTCGGAGCATGCAGCCACTGGCTGGTCGCGAGCAGCGCAATCGCGGCCGCCACGGCCCACCATGCCCAACGCGCACGGCGTACGTTACCCTCCGTCGCGCGCGCCTGGTCTCCCGATCGCTCGCCCGAAATGACTCAACCTCCCTTGGGCGGCGCATCGCCGCGCCGCCTGAAGCAGATGCGCCCCGCCGACGTCGCCGCGATCATCGAGCGCGACCCACGTCTCATCGTTCCCGTTGGCACCTGCGAGCAGCATGGGCCGCATCTGCCGCTCGGCTCCGACAGCATCATCGTCGAGCGGCTGGCGAACGATTTGTCCGCCGAAGCAGGTGTGCTCCTCGCGCCAACCGTCGAATATGGCGTGAATGTCGAGACGGAGCGCGGATTCGCTGGAAACGCTTCGCTGCGCAAGAAGACGCTGCACCGCATGCTCAACGATTTGATTGATACGTGGGAGTCCACCGGCGTCCGCGAATTCATCCTATTGACGGCTCACGAGCACGATCCGCATCTGGAAGCCCTCTCGACCGTGATCACATCGGGCGCGCGCGTGCGAGTGGTCGACATCTTCGGCGTGGATTTCAGCGATTTGTTGAACGGTCAGGATGAGCCGATGCACGGCGATGAAGTCGATACCTCGTTGTTGCTTTACATTGCGCCTGAGCTCGTCAACCTCGAGGTCGCCCAGGATTATATGATGTCCCGGGAGGAGCTGCGACGTTACCGGCGCGGGTGGCTGCGCGTCCCGCGCGGGAGCCCCGGCTCGATTGGCCGTCCGAGCCTCGCGACCGCCGAGAAGGGTCGAGCCATCTACGAACGCATCCATGCCCGCATCCGGGACCGGATTTTCGTGGCCCCCCCACCGGAGCCGTGAACAGCCCCGCCCACTCGGGGTAGATAACCCTGCCATGCCCATCCGTTCCGTTTGCTTCGCGCTGTTCGTCGCCATCCTTCCCTCGGCCGCTCCGGCACAACGGGGGAAAATCGTCGACGAGGGTACGTTCACCGTGACCAAACCGGGCGCACCGCCGTTCGCGGAAAGTTTTCGGATCACCCGCACCGAGAACGACCTGCTTCAGGCCACGGCGCAGTCGACGTCGGGCAGCCGAAGAATTACGTCGAGGCTCATCGCGGACAGCACGGGGCTTCCGACGGATTATGGGTTGGTTGTCCTCGAGGGCCGGGACACGCTGTTCAGAGTGAGGGTAGCGGGCGCCGGCAGCCGTCTCTCCGCGACGAGCTCGAATCGCCGCGGCGACGAATCGATGCGCGAATACCCTTCTGCGCCAGCGACGATCATCGTGGATGATGACCTCGTGCACCTGGCCTATTTCGCCGCGGTTGGACAGCGGACTGGAAGCGTCCACTTGATCAATCCGCGGACGGGGGCAACGGCGGCCGCGACTGTCGGCTCGCAGGGCCAGGAGTCGATCGAGATCGGCGGCAAGCCGGCGAGGGCGACCCACTATGTCATGAATGGAGGCCCGATTCGTCGGGACTTCTGGCTAGATTCCGCGGGGCGGCTGTTGCGGCTCGAGACGTCGACCGGTCTCAAGGCGATTCGCGAAGAGCTGCCCAGGTAGCCGCGCAGGCCTTTGGTCGGCGGCCTCGACGAGCCGTCGCGCACGTCATTCGTCCCATCCGGCCGACCTGAAACCCGGGTCGCCCACACGCCGTACTCCCCGCAGAACCCCCATCCATAGGATTTCAGGACATATGCGTTCGTTGACGCTCGTCGCCCTCTTGGCGATTCCCGCCCAGGTCGCGTTCGCGCAACAGCCGGCCGCCGGCGCTCCCGGCAGCTCGCTCACCCTCGAGGACGCGATCACAACGGCGCATCGGAACAATGCGCAGTTCCTACAGATCAGGAACGCTGTTCGTACGTCAGAGTCGACGGTCCGCCAAGCCTACTCGGCGCTCCTTCCGAGCTCCAGCGTCAGCTTCAACACGCTCTACCAGCAGGGCGGTACTCAGTTCTTCCAGGGCGTCGCGCTGGGCGGCGGAAACGCCGATTCGCGCCAATCCTCGTATCGTTTGAATCTGAATTACAACGTGAGCGGCGCGGCGTTGTTTGCGCCGCGGTCGGCGCGCGCGAGTCGGGACGCGGCCGAAGCTGACGTGAACAGTCAGGCCGAGGCGCTCCGCGCCCAGATCACGAACCAGTACATCACGACGCTCCAGCAGCAGGCCCAGGCCGCGCTCCAGGACACGCTCGTTCAGACGGCGGCGGGGCAACTCGAGCTGGCGCAGGCGCGAATGAAAGTCGGCGCGGGCACCATCCTCGACGTCCGCACCGCCGAGGTCGCGGTGGGGCAGGCGCAGGTCGCCTCCCTCACGGCTCACA
>Ga0310813_10001790_pt1 | contig 12994 bp, 14 predicted proteins | sample YN3metagenome_FD_203086 | JGI IMG/M metagenome (GOLD analysis project Ga0310813, IMG submission 203086) | Soil microbial communities from experimental microcosm in Duke University, North Carolina, United States - YN3 | ecosystem: Engineered > Artificial ecosystem > Soil microcosm > Unclassified...
CGACATCCTGGGCGGGATGGAATTCGCGTGCAAGCTGTCGGGAGCCAAGGTGGTACTCGTCATGGGTCACACGGCGTGCGGCGCCGTCAAGGGCGCGATCGACAATGCCGAGCTCGGCAACCTCACGGGCCTGCTCGCCAAGATCAAGCCGGCCGTGGTGGCAACGGCCTACAGCGGCGACCGGTCGTCGAAGAACTATGCGTTCGTCGACGCCGTCGCACGCAAGAACGTGGAGCTCACGCTCGAGGGCATTCGCAAGGACAGCCCCGTGCTCGCCGGGATGGAGTCGAGCGGTGCCATCAAGATCGCAGGCGCGATGTACAACCTGCAGAGCGGCACGATCGACTTCCTGGGCGGATGACGCGCGACATGACCGATCTGGATCCGGCATCGATCGAGAGCTGGCATGCCCACGTCTACTTCGACGCCGAAAGCCGAGATGCCGCGGAAGCGTTTCGCGACGTCGTGGCCGCGCGGTTCGGCGATCGCGTGACGCTCGGGCGATTCCACGAGCGCCCGGTAGGACCCCATCCACGCTGGAGCTACCAGATCGCATTCGCGCCGGCGCAATTTGCCGACGTCGCGGGCTGGCTTGCGCTCAACCACGGCGCGCTCGATGTGTTCGTGCATCCGAACACCGGCGATCAACTGCGCGATCACCGCGACTCCGCCGTCTGGATCGGCCGGAGTCACGAATTGGACCTGCGCGCAGTCGGAGGATAGACCCTTCGCCTGCTACGTTGGCGTAGCGGACGCTTTTTGCGCGAGCGAATTCAAGAGCGCCATCAGCGAGTCATGCCGAACGGGCTTCACGAGATGCCCGTCGATTCCCGCTTCGCGCGATTCGTTGCGATCCCGCTCCTGTCCCCATCCCGTAAGCGCCACGATGATGACTCCGCTGCCCCCCGGCAGCTGACGTACACGCCGGCATACCTCGTATCCATTCAGCACGGGAAGGCCGATATCGAGCAGTACCACGTCCGGGCGGTGTTTCTGCACCGCTTCGATTGCCTGCTGGCCGTCATGCGCGACCCAGGTTTCATGGCCGGTCGCGTTCAGCAGCATCACGAGCGAGGTAGCGGCGTCCTTGTTGTCGTCGACCACCAGCACGCGGCGCAGCGAGGTGGGGATCTTTGCGCATGAGCTGTCCAGCGTGGCGCCCTTCGCATCCGATTCGCCGTTGCGGCCGGACACGGTCGGGAGGCGCACCGTGAATTCGCTCCCGAGTCCTTCTCCGGGGCTGCTGGCCTCGATTGTCCCGCCGTGCATCTGCACCAATCGCCTCGCGAGCGTCAATCCGATGCCCAATCCTCCCTGCGATCGATGATCCGACGGCTCGATTTGCATGAACATGTCGAATACATGCGGCAGCTGGGACGGCGGAATGCCGATTCCGTCGTCGCCGACCACCACCACAACCCCGTCCCGGTCGCGGCGTGCGGCCAGCGTGATGTGCCCGCCTCGATCGGTGTACTTGCAACTGTTGTTGACGAGATTGGCCAGGACCTGAGTCAAACGCGCCTCGTCGGCGTCAAGCCAGATCCGCTCGTCGGGCACGCTCACACGCACCTGGTGACCGGCGGCTTCGATGAGCGGCCGGCATGATTCGATCGCCTGCTGGATCACTGCGGCGATTTCGATCGGCCGTTTTCGCAATTCGAGACGCCCGTGCGTGATCCGGTTCCAATCGAGGAGATCGTCGACCAGACGCACCAACTGGTTCAGCTGGCGGTCCATCGTGTCGATCGCTTGCCCCCGCATCGTCGCATTGCTCCCGGCGCGTTTGAGCAGTTCCAGCGAATTACGCAGCGGCGCGAGTGGATTTCTCAGCTCGTGAGCCAACGTCGCCAGAAATTCGTTCTTGCGCCGATCGACGTCGGAGAGGTCGGCAGCCACCTTCCGCAAATCGACCTCGAGCTGACGGCGCTCGGTGATGTCCTGACTCACGGTCGCGAACCCGCTGCGCCGCCCGTCCGAATCGGCGAGCACCAGGACCTTGTAGGCCATCCAGCGCGCTGCTTGCGTGCGGAAATTGCGGAAGCGCACCTCGATCTCGCCGTGACCGCTCGCGATGACGGATGGGAAGAAGTCGTCCATGATCGTCGAACGATCTTCAGGAAAGAAGAAGTCGCTCACACGGACACGCCGCGCCTCTGCGATTCCGTCGAGTCCGACCAGCTCGAGCCCTGCGGGGTTGACATAGATAGGGACGCCATCGAGGTCGCAGATGCCGATGAAATCGGTGCTGTTCTCCACCAGGGTGACGAACTTCTGGCGTTCCTCTCCGGCGCGCTTGCGATCGGTGATATCGCGCGCGATCTTGGACGCACCCACGACGGCGCCGGCCGCATCCCGTATGGGAGATATCGTGAGGGAAACCAGGATTTGCCCGCCGTCCTTGCGAACGCGCTCGGTTTCGAAGTGATCGACGCGCTGACCTGCACGCAGGCGAGCGATGATGTGGTCTTCTTCCGAGATGCGATCAGGCGGAATGATGAGCGAAATGTGCCGGCCGACCGCCTCTGCCGGCGAATAACCGAAAATGCGTTCGGCACCCGCGTTCCAGGTTCGAATCGTTCCGTCCAGAGACTTGCTGATGATCGCGTCGTCCGACGATTCGACGATCGACGCGAGCAGCCCGGCGGAGAGCAGCCGGTCTGCCCCGTCTTTCTCCCATCGCCTTCGCTCGGAGATATCTCGAAAGATCAGCACGCACCCGATGACGCGGTCCTGATCGTCCGTGATAGGTGCCGCGCTGTCATCGATCGGCCGTTCGAGGCCATCCCGTCCGATCAAGATCGTGTGATTCGCCAGACCGACGATAGCCCCTTCGCGAAGCGCCCGGAGCACCGGGCTTTCGGCGGGCGCGCGGCTTTGCTCGCTGACGATCCGGAAGACGGAATCGAGCTGCTGGCCGACGGCGTCCCGATGCGTCCATCCGGTGAGCGTGGAAGCAACCGCGTTCAAGTACGTCACCCGGCCTTGCGTATCCGTAGTGATGACGGCGTCGCCGATGCTGGCCAACGTGACACGCAGCATCTCTTCGCGCTCGCCACCGCGCAGGCGAGCCGCACGCATCACCGAGCCGATCCCGATGATGATCAAGCACGTGAAGAAATAAGCAAGCAGTCCCACCAATGCCTGCACGTCGCCGGAGATCACGTGGCCGCGCGGCTCGATGAATAAGAAGTCGCAGGCGAGATAACCCAGGATTGCGACAACGCCGGCTGGCCGGTACCCGCCGGCCCATACCGCGATTGCGACCGCGCCGAACAGCGTGACCAGCGGCAAACTGTCGCCGAGCAGCGGATCGAGCACCCATCGCACAAGCACGGCTGCAACCAGCACGCCGAGCGAGAGCGCGTACGTCGTCAGCGCTTTCCGCGCGAGGTTGTGATCGGCGCTCACGGACGAAAGACCATCTGAACCGTCATGTCGAAACGTCGGGACGACGGCAAGTCATTTCGGCCGCGGGCGAGGCAGCTTCTGCGTTTCCGACAATGCGCGCCGCGACGGCTCGACGCCACCGACGTCGCCATGAACGACGACGCATTTGCGGAACCTGCGTCCGAATTCAAGGCGGTCGAGGCGACCCGGCGCCGTCCTTTGCGAACCGTCGTCATCGCGCATCTCCACCGGACGAGAATGTGCGGGAGAAAAGCCTAGCACAGCGCTCGACAGCCGTGCCTTTGCGCATCGCGCCGTTGAAGCGCACACTGCGTGCCCGATCCACGAGGGGAGAAGCGAATGAAGATCCATTACCAGGTTGCGTTCGTAAGCGCGGCGATCGGGTTGGCCTTGGCCGCGGGACTGCAGACCAGCATGGCACAGCAGTCGCCGCCGACCGAGAACAAGGGCGTGGCGATAAAGCAGCTCGATACGATCGACCTGGGGCCCGAGATCCAAGGCATGGGCGGACGCGAGTTCAGGATGCGCCTGATCACGGTGGAGCCCGGCGGCGTGTTCGGGCTTCACAACCACCAGGACCGGCCGGCGATCGATTACGTCATCTCGGGCACGGTCATCGACCACCGGGGCGCCGATTCGAAATCGTACGGCCCGGGGACTTCGATCTTCGAGACCCACGACACGGTGCATTGGGTCGAGAACAAGGGCCCGGGCCAGGCGGTCCTGGTCAGCGCCGACATTCTGAAGAAACCGTGACGTCGAGCGGCCTGCGATCGCTCGCAGGCCGCTGCAACTGCTCGGCGCCAGGGGCGCGGCGATTCAGGCGAATCGCGCGAGCAGTTGACTGATCCTGGCTGCCTGCTGGCGCCTCTCCGAGGTGGCGAGCGGCGCCTGCGCGCGGATCATGCACGCGATCATCTCGTAGAACGCGCGGTCCAGCGCCTTGCGCGCGGCGGCGAGCTGCAGCGCAATGTCCTCGCATTCGCCATCCTCGCCGATCATGCGGCGCACCGCGCGTACCTGGCCCTCGATTCTCGCCAGCCGCGCCTCCATGGCTCGCTTCGACTCGGGGTCGTGCGCGATCGGATGGGCGCTCTTCATCGTGCCGGCCCCGGCCAGCCGCCATCAATACCCAGGGTGGTATTGCAGATGTTCCGGCAAACGCTCTTCATAGTACGATTCGATCCTTTGCGCGCATGACGAAAAAGGGGCTTTTACCCTTGCGCGAACCCCCTGGGAGTATTAGCATCTTCGGCAGCGCTTGCCAAGGGGAGAGTCGCACATGTCGAACGCCACCGAGGTGCTCGATCTCGAACGCCTGATCGATCAGCGAGTCGAGGCCATCCTCGCGAGCCGCCTCGAGGCGAAGCTCGCCGAGATCAAGGAGGCGAGGACGCCCTCCATGACCATCATCGCGACCAAGGGCACGCTCGACTGGGCGTATCCGCCTTTCATCCTGTCGTCGACGGCGGCGGCGCTGGGCTGGGACGTATCCGTGTTCTTCACGTTCTACGGGCTCGAGCTGCTCAAGAAGGACCTGCGCAAGCTTCGCGTGAGCCCGCTCGGCAATCCCGCCATGCCGATGAAGATGCCTCTCGGGCCGCGGTGGTTCAAGGCGATCCGGTGGAACGTTCCCAACGCCGTTCAATCGCTCATCCCGGCGTACGAGTCGTTCGCCACGAAGATGATGCGCAAGACCATGAAAGGCAAAGGCGTCGCCGAGATCGGCGAGCTGCGCTCGCTCTGCGTCGAGGCGGGCGTCAACCTGATCGCATGCCAGATGACGGTCGACCTCTTCGGGTACTCGCACGACGAGTTCATTCCGGAGGTCAAGGACTTCGTGGGCGCGGCCACGTTCCTGCCCATCGCAAAGGATGCCGACGTAAGCCTTTTCATCTAGGGCCGCGCAACCGACGCGCGACCGAACTCAGGGGAGAGACATGCGCATCAAAGGACTCGCCGCGCTCGCCGCGGCGCTGCTGCCGTTTTCGGTGCAGGCCACCGACGGCTACTTCGCCCATGGTTACGGAATGAGAGCCAAGGGAATGGGCGGTGCCTCCATCGCCGTGACCGGCGACGTTTTCGGCGGCGCGAACAATCCCGCCACGATGGCGTACGCGGGCAACCAGTTCGCCGTCGGCGTCGATCTGTTCAGCCCGCGGCGCAAGGCCGAACGCAACGGCGGCTCGGCGCTTGGCCTCGACGGCTCGGCCGACAGCGACAGCAACTATTTCGGCATTCCGGAGTTCGGCTACAACTACATGGTGCAGCCGAATCTCGCACTCGGCGTGACCGTCTATGGCAACGGAGGCATGAACACCGACTATCCCGGCGGGCAGCTGCCGTCGCCAGGCGCATGCGGGCCGGCGACCGGGCCGGGCACCGGGTTCAATCCCGCACCGGGGCCCTACAACCTGTTCTGCGGCAACGGGCCCCTCGGCGTCGATCTCAGCCAGGTCGTCGTCGCGCCGACGCTCGCCTGGAGGTTCCATCCTGACCACTCGGTCGGCATCGCGCCGCTGTTCGCTTATCAGTGGTTCAAGCAAAGGGGCCTGCAGGCTTTCGACAACCCCTTCCTGTCCACGAGCCCCGGCAACGTCACCAACCGCGGCTACGACAGCGAGACCGGATGGGGCGTGCGCGTCGGCTACCACGGGCAGTTCACGCCGCAATTCGCGCTGGGCCTCACCTATCAGTCGAAGATCCGCATGAACAACTTCGGCAAGTACCAGGGACTGTTCGCGGAGCAGGGAGGATTCGATATTCCGTCCAACTGGGGCGTGGGCGTCGCGCTGCGTCCCGCACCGCAGTGGCTCGTCGCGCTGGATTACGAGCGGATCAATTACAGCGACGCGAAGTCGGTCAACAATCCGAGCACCCTGCTGGTCAATTGCGCCTTTTTCGGCGATCGGTCGACGTGCCTCGGCGGCTCCAACGGCGCCGGCTTCGGATGGCGCAACGTGAACGTCTTCAAGCTCGGCGTCGAATACGCGCTCGATCCGCGGTGGACGTTGCGTGCCGGATACAACCACAGCGACAACCCGATCCGTCCGAGCGACGTGACGTTCAACATACTGGCGCCGGGCGTGGTCAAGGATCACCTCACCGCAGGCGCGACGTACCAGGTGAACGCGCAAAACGACGTGACGGCAGCGCTGATGTATGCCTTCCGCAACAGCGTCGAAGGCGCCAGCCTGCTCAACAGCTTCGTGCCGCCGTCGTTCCAGCCGTCGATGCAGGAAAAGATCCAGATGTACGAATGGTCGATCGGCGTGCAGTGGTCGCACCGCCTCTGAATCCGCATCCCATCGTGCGCCCCGCCGTCGCGGCGGGACCTCCGTGTCAGTGGCGCCGGGCCGCCCAAGCCACTGACACGCCTCCCGTAGGGCAGCGAGCGGAGCGAGCGTGGGGGGACGTTTCCTAGTGCGCAGCGTGACGACTTCTGACCCGCCAGCCGCAGCGGCGCAGGAAGCCGAGCGTGGGTCGCAGCATGTCGGCGACCTGCGCATGCCGTGACGCATTGCCACGCGCGAGCGAGCGCCAGCGTTGCGGGTCCGCGAGGCCCGCGCACGCGTAGGCGCGGGCCGGCGGATAGTAGACGTAGTCGGCGTACAGCGCGATCGCGAGCGACAACGGAGGCGCGAGCAGCATGCGCAACCAGTCGGGCGTGGCGCTCGCCGCCTGCGCGCATTGCTCGCGCGCATAGGCTGCGTGCACCGCTTCGTCGTGTGTATGTATTTGCACCATCCGGTACACGACCGACGAAAGCGTCACTTCGTCGATGCCGCGCTTCAACCGGCGATTGAGCCGGTCCGGCAGCTCCTCGCCGACGACCACCAGTGCCCAGAAGAGTGCAGAGCCGGTCGGCAGCAGTCGGGCCAGCGCGTCGACGACGCGCAGCGTCGCTCCCTGCCCGGACCGCAGCGGCAAGCCGCTGCGATGGAGCAGCTCGACGAACATGAGGCTGTGACCGGCCTCCTCGCGCACCTCCTGGAGAAACCGCGCACGGCACGCGGCGTCATCGCTGCGATGCGCGAGGGTCGCAAGTCGCGCCATGAATATCGATTCGAGCCACAAGCCTGCCTGAAGCAGGTGTGCGTACTCGACGTGCGATACGCGCCTGCGCACGCACGCCGGTAGTTCCTCGAATTCGGGCACGCCTGCAAGGGAAAGCGTGTCGGGTGGCAGCCACCAGCATTGCGTGTCGACCGCATCCCAGTCGATGTGCGCGAGCGGATCATCGTAGCGATCCTGCGGCAGTTGGGCTAGGCTCGCCACGATACGGGCCCGAGGGGAGGTTGCAACTGCTCGTCGATCTTTTCTACGAGCTCGCCGTGCCGCCGCATCTCGGCCGCAGCGAGGCGGACGTCTACGCGGACGCGCTCGACGAAATCGAGCTCGCCGACCGGCTGGGGTTCCACGGCGTGTGGATCGTCGAGCATCATCTGATGCCCGGCTACTCCCATGCGTCGAAGCCGGACCTGGTGCTCGCCGCGCTGGCGCGACGCACGCGGCATTTGCGCCTGGGCCTGGGCGTCGTTCCCCTGCCGTATCACCACCCGCTGCACGTCGCCGAGCGCATCGGCACGCTCGACGTGCTGAGCGGCGGGCGGCTCGAAGTGGGGATCGGGCGCGGTTTCTCGCCGGCCGAATTCCGCGCGTTCGGCGTCGACATGGCGGACAGTCGGCATCGCGTCGAAGAGTCGCTCGCGATCCTGCGTGCGAGCGCCAGGAACGAGGTGATCGATCACCATGGGGCGCACTTTAGCCTCGATCGGGTGCGCGTCGTCCCGCGGCCGCTACAGAAGCCCTATCCGCCGCTGTGGACCGCTGCGGTCAGCCCGGAAACGTTCGATTGGGCCGCGCGCGAGCGGCTGGGTGTGCTTGCCGGCCCTTTCAAGCCCTGGTTCATGGTTGCCGACGATATCGCGCGCTATCGTGCCGCGTGGCACGGCGTCGAGCCGATGCGAATCGGCATGACCGTGGGCATGCTGTGCCTGCGCGACGGGCGGCGCGCGCGGGCGCTCGCTGCACCGGCATTGCGCTGGTCGTACGGCGAGCTGTTGCGCGCGACCACGCCGGTGCTGGAGCGGCTGTGGCCGAGCTACGAGCACGAGCGCGACATCGGGCGCTTTCGCCGCCTCCTGAAGCTCGGCGCGCGCCTTTCCGTGCTCGAGCTCGCCGGCCTCGCGGTCGTCGGCTCGCCGGACGAATGCCTCGCGCGCATCGAGCGCTATGCGAGGGCGGGCGTGACGCATCTGTTGTGCTCGGTCGGCGCAGGCGGCGTACCGACGGAAGTGGTCCGGGAGTCGCTCGAATGCATCGCGACGGACCTGCTGCCGCGGTTGGCACGACGGCCGGCCGACTGACGGGGCGAGCGGGTCACGCCGCACCGCGCGCCAGCCCCGCGGTGCGCCGCGGCGCAGCATCGCGGCAGAACACCGCGTGCAGCGTGCCCATGAGCGTCGCGACATCGGCGCTCGCGAGCGAATAGAAGATCGTCTGCCCGTCGCGGCGGCTCGCCACGACGTCGCCATACCTGAGCACCGCCAGATGCTGTGAGATGGCCGACTGCGAAAGCCCGACCGCGCGCGCGAGCGAACCCACGCTGCGTTCGCCTTCGATCAGCTGGCAGAGGATGATCAGTCGCGCGGGGTTGGCGATCGCCTTGAGCAGCGCGGCGACGTGACCGGCGTTCTTCTGCAGCTCCGCCATGCTCATCTGGCCCGTCACAGCGAGTTTGCGCCTGTTCGTCATGGTGACCTCTTCGACCTCACGAGCCCGGCGCGCACGCGCAGCCGGCGAAACCATCGGCCGCCATCCTCGCCTCGTAGGGAGCGGCGACCTGGGAGCCCGGGACCAGACTTGCCTTGACGCTCGCCCAGTCCGCGGGCCGCAGGACCACGAGCCATCCGGCTTCGTACGGATCCTCGTTGGCGAGCGAGGGCCTCGCGACGAGATCGTCGTTGACCGCTACGATCTCGCCCGCGGCGGCGGACTTCGCCGGGCCGACCCACTTCCCCGATTCGACGGTCGCGCACGACTTGCCCGCCTGTACGTCACGGCCGACCTTCTTCGGCGTGAACGCAACGAGTTGACCCGCCATCGCGGTGGCGACGGTGGTCATGCCGAGCTGCACGGTCCCGTCGGCCCGTTCCCTGAACCAGATGTGGTTGTCGACGTCGTAGTACAAGTCGTCGGGAAGATGACACCCGCGAACGGTCGGCATGGCGCTAGTCTCCCGTGGTTGTCTTCACGCGCGCTCGCGCAGCGGGCGCGACGCGCAGCAGAACTCGCCCAATTGCTCGACCTGCATCTTGCCGTCGACGAACAGCGCGAGATGCCGCACGAGCATCGCCATCATCTGCTCGCGCTGGGCGACGCGGTCGTCCTGCGGCGCGAGCGTCAGGAGGTTGTAGTGGTAGACGATTTCCCGGCAGGTCTCGCGGCACGCGTTGAAGCTCGGCGCGTCCTGTGCGCCTTGCCGGTGCAGCGCGAGCAGTCGAAATCCCTCGCGCCGTTCGAGCGTCGGCGCGGCGCTGCGCGCCTCGATCCAGCGTTCGAGCACCTGTTCGGCGTGATCGAGCAGTTGCTGCGCGACGCGCGCCGGCTCTCCGCCGGGCGTGAAGCCGTCGATCTGCTCGAGGATCCGCGCGAGCGACGTCACGCGAGCCCTTTCGCCTTCAGCGCGGCGAGGCCGTCCGACACGTTCTCGTGGATGCCGAGGCTGCGCGGGGACAGACCGAGCGCGATGCCGAGCAGCTGCGTGAAGTAGAGCACCTTCACCGTCGTCTTCTCGCCGAGAACCTTCTCCGCGCGCACCTGGTGCATTTCGAGCCCGCTGTGACACGTCGGGCACTCGGTGGCGATCACGTCGGCACCGGCAAGCTCGGCGGCGCGGAGGATGTTGAGCACGAGCTGCGTCGACGTGTCGCTGTCGGAGAGCGTGTGCGCACCTCCGCAGCAAGCCGTCTTCAACGCGAACTCGACGTTCTGCGCGCCGGCGGCCTCCAGCAGATCGTCCATGAAGTGCGGCTGGGACGTGGACTCGCTGCCCGGTCCCTGGTCCTTTTCCGGAAAGATGTGCCGCGGTCGCGTATACATGCATCCGTAATAGTTCGCGACCTTCACTCCCTCGAGCGAGCGTCGCACGCGCGCACGCAGGCCCGCCTCGCCGACGCCGTGCTTGAGCCAGTCGAGCACGTGGATCGTTTCGATGTCGCCCGCCTGGTACGCGTCATGGCCGGCCTTGCGCGAAATCGTCCCGACCACCTCTCGCGACTGTGCGTCGTGCGCGAGATCGTATTCGGCCTTCTTGAGATTGTGATAACAGCCGTTGCACGGCGCCATCACGACCTCCGCCTTCATGTCGTTTGCCGCGATCGCCATGACGCGCGAGCTGAGATAAGTCTGCACCTTCGGGTCGACGTTCTTGACTTCCATCGCCCCGCAACAGTTCCAGTTCGGTACTTCGTCGAGCTTGAGGCCGAGCGCCTTGCCCACGGCGCGTGTCGACGCGTCGTACGCGTGGCCGGTCCCTTCGAGCGCGCAGCCGGGGTAATACGCGACGCGCCGGTAGCGCGCGCCGCGTTCGGTCGTGGAAGCGTCCATTGCCCTTCCTAATGTTTCGCGATCGCGGAAGCCGCGTTCGCTGCATCGGCCGTGGCGATCTCGACGAGATCGGGGAGCCCCAGCGCGCGGCGCTGTTTCGCCTGTTGCGCGCCGACGTATTCCTCGATGGCGACGCGAGCCTTGCCCCATCCGCGCGTGCGCGGGCGGATCAGCGCGGCGAGTCCCATCCTCATCGCGAGGCGCACCGGCAAACGGCGCGCAACACGTCGCGCCATCTCGACCAGCCACTCCTGCCGCAGCGCCTCACCGGTCTTCGCGAAGAAGCCGCGAATCACGCGTCCTTCCTCGATTTTTCCCGTCGCCACCACCTGGTCCGTGAACTCCTCGTCGAACAGCGTCGACCGCGACGGCGGCGTATGGCCCTTGAGCTCGAGCCAGTGCGCAGTGGCCTTCATCACGCCCTCGGGAAAGACGTCGCGCGGACAAGCATACGTGCACTTGTTGCACGACACGCACTGCCAGATGATGTCCTTGTCACGCAACAGCTCGGATTCCATGCCCACGCGGATCAGGTAGATCCAGTAGCGCGGATTGAAGTCCGGATTCACCGCGTTGACGGTGCAGGCGTTGGTGCACGATCCGCATTGCCAGCAGCGATGGATGTGCTCGCCGCCCGGCAGCGCCGCGATTTCCTCCTGCAGCCGCTCGTTGTAGTCGGTCACCACGCGCGACTCGATGAACGTGCTCCAGTGGCCCGACACGTCGACGCCGTCGAGCACGAGCTTGTCGTGCGTGCGCAGGTTCTCGGGCCGGATCAGCGACTGCTCGTGGATGGGCATGGGACGACCGATCAGTGGGACAGGCGCAGGTCGGGGACGACGAAGGCGGTGCCGTCGCTGACCTTGAGCCGCGTGCGGCCGTGCGGGCCGATGGCGTCCAGACCGAGCAGCCGGCGGACATGCAGCATCGGATCCTCCGCCGTCGCGAAATCGGCGCGCAGGTAGCTGCCGCCCTGCTCGCTCACGTATCCGGCATAGATCTGCGCGGTGAGGAGGTCGACATACTGGACGACGTCACGGAACACGCCGTTGCCCGCGAGGAATTGCGACAGTTCCTCGCGCAGCACGAGAAAGGTCTCGTAACGGTCGGGAACATCGATCAAGACGTGATCGACGTCATCCCCGTGCCAAATCTCGCGCAGCACGCCGGTGTTGAGCTTCGCGTCCCAGACCCACCGGCCCATGAGCGGATAACGCTCGGGATCGACGTTGTGCAGGATGTCGGCCGCGAGATCGCGGACCCATCGGTGATCGCGATCCTCCGGGAAGCTCGCGCAAAACGCCGCCACGCGTGCATCGGTGGCGTCGGTGCGCTCGACCTCGTCGAGCAGCGCGGCGACGCGAAGGCGCATGTCGTCGAACGTATCGGGCTCGAGGTAGCGGCCCGCACGTCGCCGCGCCGTGGCGATGCACGCGCACAGCTTGCGCAGATCGTCGAGCCCGGCGCGGGACGCACGTCCTTCGGCAAGGCTTTCGCGAAACATTGCCGACTTGACCTTCAGTGCTTCGACATGGGACTCGATGCCGCCACGCTCGTCGGCGCGCGCGACGAGCGACTCGAATGCAAGGCTCAGCCGGGGTCCCGACAGCTCGAGCGTGGGGCGCTCGGACTGCGACCGCAGCTGCGAGCCGGCGGTGAGGTTCGCGCCGCTCACGCCGTCAGCGCACCCCTGCCGACGCGGTTGACGAGCGCGAACGCGGCCATGGCCGCCGCCTTTCCCTGCGCGATCGAATCGTCGATCGTCTCCGGCCCGGTGGCCGCGCCGGCCACGAAGACGCCGGGACGCGAAGTCTCGCCCAGCGCGCCGTATGCGTCGCCCTTGGCGATGTAGCCGTGCTGCTGCAACTCGACGCCGAACGCCGATGCGATGCGCTTGTTGTCGACGTTGGGATCCATGCCGATCGCGTGCACGACCATGTCGAAGGGAATCGTGATCGGGCGCTTCACCAGCGTG
>Ga0310813_10001793_pt1 | contig 12989 bp, 15 predicted proteins | sample YN3metagenome_FD_203086 | JGI IMG/M metagenome (GOLD analysis project Ga0310813, IMG submission 203086) | Soil microbial communities from experimental microcosm in Duke University, North Carolina, United States - YN3 | ecosystem: Engineered > Artificial ecosystem > Soil microcosm > Unclassified...
CCCCGCGAGGAGGCCGTGCGCGAAGGCGCCGACGAACGCGAAGTACGACAGCCGATGGATCGAGAGCCAGCCCTCATGGCTGAGCTTCGAGCGCAGCCACGTCGCGATGAGCACGATCACGATGAGTTGCAGGCTGATCGTGCCCAGGCCGACGGCGAACGAGCCGTACGACACGAGGAACGGGATGAACAGGTCGATGACGCCGACCTTCGCGTACGGATCGAGCATGAGCGTGATCACGTGCACGACGATGAGCGGCAGCCAGAGGATGCTCGAGAGGTCGTGGATCGCGCGCACGCCGCGGTTGTGCGAGAGCCAGGCGAGCGCGCCCGACCGCAGCGCCATGCCCGAGAGGATCGACAGCACCAGCGCCACGAGCGCGGCGGTGCCCGATGAGCGGGCGATGATCCAGATCTGATCCGTGGTCACGGGTCCCGCCTAGCTGTGGTGGGTGGTGGTCACGGCCCGCGTGGTCGTGGTCGAGACGCCGCGGGCGAGCTGCAGCCGACCGGTGGTGGAGGTCGTCGTGGTCTTCGCCGGAGCGGCCGCCGCGCCCGCGACCGCGGGCTGGAGCGGCGCGCTCTGGTTGTGGAGGTGATCGCCCGCGTAGACCGTCATGCCTGCGAGGCTGAGCATCGTGATCCCGGCCGCGAGCGCCCGGATGGCGTTCACGGAGGTCATCAGGGGGGATCGCTTTGGCTGCTTCACGACGATCAGTTCATCACGGACGATGCCGGGGAGCATGAATTCGGGCTAAGAAGCCCTAATCGAGCTCGCCGGACGTATGGCGAACGGCGGTCGCCAGCAGGTCCCGGGTGATGACGTCGCGCATCGTGGAAATGTCCGGGGCCAGCGGCCGGTCGGCCGCCAGGGTCGCGACATGCTCGCGGATGACCCGCCGGGCGGCCTCCAGGGCGGCCGAGCTGGTCATGCCGAGCAGGTCGAGGCCCTGTGCGGCACAGAGCCCCTCGATCGCGAGCACGCTGCGCGTGTTCGCCACGACGGACGAGAGCTTGTGCGCCGCGTGAACGCCCATGCTCACGTGGTCCTCCATGTCGGCCGACGTGGGGATGGATTCGACCGATGCCGGCATCGCGCGCAGGCGGTTCTCCGCGACGAGCGCCGCGGCGGTGTACTGCGCGACCATGAACCCGGAGTGCCGCCCGGGATCGGGTGAGAGGAACGCCGGCAATCCGCTCGTGTGGCCGTTGGTCATGCGATCGATGCGGCTCTCGCTGATGTCCGCGAGCTCGGCGACCGCGATCGTCGCGAGGTCGAGCGCGATCGCGACCGGTTGCCCGTGGAAGTTGCCTCCGCTGACGATCCGCTTCTCCTCGGCGAACACGAGCGGGTTGTCCGTGACGCTGTTGATCTCGATCTCGAGGACGCGGCGCGTGTACGCGAGCGCGTCGCGCGAGGCACCGTGGACCTGCGGCATGCATCGGATCGAATACGGGTCCTGCACCCGGGGATCTCCGACCTTATGCGACGCGATGATCGGACTGCCGTGGACCAGCCGGCGGAGGTTGGCCGCGACGATCTCCTGGCCCGGGTGCGGCCGCTCGGCGTTCAGCGAGGCGTCCCACGCGGCGTCGGTCGCGCGCAGCGCCTCGGCCGACAGGGCGCCGAGGATATCGGCCGAGGTGCAGAGCACCTCGGCGTCGTGCAGCGCGAGGCAGCCGATCGCGCTCATCACCTGCGTGCCGTTGATGAGCGCGAGTGCCTCCTTCGGCGCGAGCTCCAGCGGCCGGAGGTCGGCGCGCTTCAACGCCTCGGCGCCGCCCAGGAGCTTTCCCTCGAACGTGGCCTGACCTTCGCCGACCAGGACCAGCGCGGCATGGGCGAGTGGCGCGAGGTCGCCGGATGCCCCGACGCTCCCGTGCATCGGGATCACCGGGTGCACGCCGCGGTTCAGCAAGTCGAGGAGGAGGTCGATGGTCTCGGGGCGCACGCCGGAGCGTCCGCTGGCGAGCGTGTTCGCGCGCAGCAACAGGACCGCGCGCGTCACGTCCTGGGGCAGCGGGTCGCCGACGCCCGCGGCATGGCTGCGGAGCAGGTTGAGCTGGAGCTTCGCGAGATCGGCGCGCGGGATCCGGACCTGCGAAAGATCGCCGAACCCGGTGTTGATGCCGTAGATGGCCGCGTCCCCGTCGGCCGCGTCGGCCACGAGCTTCGCGGCCGCGCGCACGAGCTGCTCGGAGGCCCGGTCGAGCCCGACGGGCGTTCCGCGCCGCGCGACGCTGACCACGTCGGCGATGCTGAGGCTGTTTCCGTCGACGCGAAGGGTCGCCACTAGCGCGCTCCGTCGATGTTGTCGCGGTACCAGGACGCGAGATCGACGTAGTGCTCGGCCGCCTTCACCGTCCAGCGCTCATCCTCGGGCCGCGCCTCGCGGACGACCGTCGCGGGCACGCCGACCACGAGCGACCGCGGTGGCACCGTCATCTTGGCACGCACCACCGCCCCTGCGCCGACGATCGAGCCCGTCCCGATGACGCAGCCGCCGACGAGCACGGCAGCCTGGCCGATGAGGACGTTGTTCTCGATGACGCTCGAGTGGACGAGCGCGTTGTGGCCGATGGTCACGTCCTCGCCGACGATCGTGGGCTCGTGCTCGTCGGTATGGATGGTGGAGTTGTCCTGCACGTTGGACCGCGCGCCGATCTCGATGCGATCCATGTCAGCACGCAACACCGTGCCGAACCACACCGATGCGTGCTCGTGCAGCGTCACGTCGCCGATGAGGACCGCGGTCGGTGCCACGAACGCCGTCGGGTGCACGCGCGGCGACCGTCCCTTGAACGCGTACAGCGGCACGGCTCGTACGATATTCGCGTGATCATCATCATGCGCAAGGGCGCGACGAAGGAACAGATCGACCACATCGTCGATCGCCTCCGCGAGCGCGGGTACGGTGCGAACCTCTCGGGGAGCGAGGTGAGCGTCATCGGCGCGATCGGCGTGCTCGACGACGACAAAGCCCGCCTCGCCGAGCAGCTGCAGTCCCTGCCCGCGGTCGATCGCGTGGTCCCGGTCCTCAAACGCTTCAAGCTCGCGTCGCGCGAGTTCCATCCCGATCCGACGGTCGTGATGGTCGATGACCTCGCGATCGGTGCCGGCACCGTGGTGGTCATGGCCGGGCCGTGCTCCGTCGAGACCGAGGACCAGCTGCTGTCCACGGCCCACGCGGTGAAGGCAGCCGGCGCGAACATCCTCCGCGGCGGCGCGTTCAAGCCGCGAACGTCGCCCTACGACTTCCAGGGCCTCGGCAAGGAGGGGCTCGAGCTCCTTGCCCGCGCGAAGCGCGAGACCGGCATGCCGATCGTCTCCGAGGTGCTCGACCCGCACGACGTCGCGCTCTGCGCGAAGTACGTCGACATCCTCCAGATCGGCGCTCGGAACATGCAGAACTACGCGCTGCTCCGTGAGGTCGGCCGCTCGGGACACCCCGTGCTCCTGAAGCGCGGCGGGATGTATCCGACGATCGAGAACTGGCTGCTTTGCGCCGAATACATCCTGCGCGAAGGCAATGGCAATGTGATGCTCTGCGAGCGGGGCCTACCGGTGCCGGGTGGCGAGACGGCGACGCGCAACGTGCTCGACGTCTCCGCGGTCGCCGTCGTCCACGAGCTCTCGCACCTACCGGTGGTCGTCGACCCAAGCCACGGCACCGGTAAGGCGTCGTACGTCACGCCGATGGCCCGCGCGGCGGTCGCCGCCGGCGCCGACGGGTTGATCATCGAAGTGCATCCGGATCCCGAGCGCGCGCTGTCGGACGGACCTCAGTCGCTGACATTCGAAGAGTTCGGGTCGTTGATGCGCGGGCTGGGCGCGCTGCGCGGTGCTCGTTCTTCGGCGCCTGCCGCTGCTGCGTCGCGCTAGGAAGCCGCGGCTTCCTCGCTTGTCCTCGTGAGCTTGTACCCGAAGCCGCGCGCCGTTTCGATCGCGACCTCGGTCACGCCGCCATCCTGGAGCTTCTTCCGCAGCCGTCCGACGTGTACGTCGACCAGGCGGGTGTCGCTGCCCGGCTCGTATCCCCACACGCCGGTGAGCAGGTCGTCACGGGTGAACACGCGACCAGGCTCGCCGCCGAGCGTCTTGAGGAGCTTGAACTCGGTGGGGGTGAGCGGAAGGGCGACGTCGCCGTGGATCGCCTGCACGCTGCCGAGGTCGATGACGAACAGCCCGAAGCGCAGCTGACGCCGGTCGCGTTCGGCGACCGCGGCGTACGAACGCCGGCGCAGGAGCGCCTCGACGCGGGCGACGAGCTCGTTGTTATCGAATGGCTTGCCCATGTAGTCGTCGGCACCGATGCGCAGGCCGACCACGCGGTCGGGCGGATCGCTCTTGGCGGACACGAACAGGATCGGAACGTCGGTCTCCTTGCGAAGCTGGAGACAGAGGCTGATGCCGTCGACGCTGGGCATCATGACGTCGAGGCTCACGAGGTCGGGACGGAAGCTGTTGAAGACCTCGAGCGCCTGGCGCGAGTCGGTCACGACGCGGACGGAGAAGCCCTCCTCGCGCAACACCGTGCCAAGCAGGTTCGCGATGTCCGATTCGTCATCGACGACCAGGATCCGAGCGTCATGACTGACGCTCCGCTCGGCCGATTGACCAGGGCTCGCGATCGCCATTGCCGAGAACCTTCGCAATATCGGTGCCAGACGTAACGATCATGAAAAGCGCGTTCTAGGCCAGGGCCGCGTTCACCGCCGCCAACCGCTCGGTCAGCCACTCGGCCTGCGCACCCACAGCGTCCGGCCACGGAGCGAAGAAGTACCGATCGGTCTCGGCCTCGATCCGCTCGCGGGTCACCGTTCCCTTCGGGGTGAGCGCGAGAGCCGGTCCGGCGGTCAGGTGGCCTGCGGCCCGCAGCTCTTGCACCGCGGCGCGGACGTCCTGAGGACGCTGGGTGGCGATCTTCGCGGCGAGCTCCTCTTCGGTGGTGGCCTCGTGATGCCACACGCGCGTGAGTACGTCGAGCGCCGGGCCGGTCAGCCCGGCGTCCCGCCACGCCTGGACATGGCAGTCGTCGCGGATCTGCCAGAGCCCGTAGATCGCCGCGTCGAGCCGGGCCATCGCCGAGGACGGCGCCTGCCAGCGGTAGCGCGCTCCGCGGGGCGTGTGCTCGCGGGTCGCGGGCTCCTTGGAGGTGGCCGCGACCTGGTACGCGGCGTCGAGCAGGGCGGCCAGCCGCTCGAGCTCGTCCTTCGCGATCGGTACCTGGGAGGCGTAGTGCGCATCGATCGCGCGCCGCAGCTCGCTCACGGCGCTCGTCCCCTTCGCGGTGAGCGACCATCGGCCGTCCGCCCACGTGAGCAGACCGGCCGATTCGCCCGCCGCGGCGCTCGTCCGCAACGCGTCGTCCGTCGTGCGATATGCGCTGTTGCCGATGTCCTGGGGCCGCGCGCCGCGCGGGTCCTGGATGGCGAGGTCCATGGCGAAGAAGTAGGAGGGCCGGTCGAGACCGAGCTTCTCCATCGCGCGGAGCGGGAAGTCCGCCTTCGCCCGGCGGCGCTGAAGGAACTGCGGGACGAGCGGCACGAGCGTCACAGGGTATGGCTCGCGCACCTCGGTCCTCCCCTTATACGCGCTGTTTCGCCGCGTCCGCCACGCAGTATGGCGTCTCGGGTACGAGCTCGAGCCGCTCGGCCGGGATCGGCTTGCTGCACGCGGCGCAGATGCCGTACGTGCCGTCGTCCAGCCTGCGCAACGCGTCGTCCACCTGCCCGACCCGCGACTCGAACAGCACCTCGGTCGCCAGATCGAGCTCCCGCATCTCGGTGTCGCTCGCCGCGTCGGCCGGATGCTGGTCGGCGAGCGCGATCTCGCCGCTCGAGTCGCGCTGCGGCTCGCGGAGCCGCACCCGGATCGGCTCGAGCGAGCTGACGAGCTCCTCGCGCGTGCGCACGAGCAGGTCGCGAAAGTGGTCGTGATCCACAGACCGGCCGCCTGACGCAGAATTCTTGCCAGTGACGCCCGAGGACGCGAAGGGTCGGACCGACCTCCACCTGCTGGACGTGCGCGAGCCTGACGAGTGGGTGGCCGGACGCATCGCCGGATCGCAACATATCCCGCTCGGCGAGCTGCGCGCGCGGATCGGCGAGGTGCCCAGGGGCGCGACGATCCTCACGGTCTGCCGTCACGGGAACCGGAGCGACGCCGCCGCGCGCGGCCTTCGGACCCTCGGCTACACGGTCGAGAATCTCGAGGGCGGCGTGACCGCGTGGAAGCGTGCCGGCCTGCCGCTCGAGGCGGAGGGCGGCGGGCCCGGCCGGGTCATCTGATGCGGCAGCCCACCGCCGAGCGTCCGTTCCACGACAAGGCCTGGCTACAAGCGCACCTCGACGACGAGCGCAAAGAGGCCGATCTCCTCGCCGAGGTGCGCGAGGTCGTCTTCGGGCTGCAGGATGGCGTGACCAGCATCCTCGCCGTGGTGACCGTCGTGGCCGCGGCGTCGAACGACACGTACACCGTGCTGATCAGCGGCATCGCCGCGACGCTCGCCGAAGTCTTCTCCATGGGCGCGGGCGAGTACATGTCGTCGAAGAGCCAGCGCGAGATCTTCGTTGCCCAGATCGCGACCGAGCGCGCGGAGGTGGAGGACCGACCCGGCGAGGCCGAGGCCGAGGTCGCCTTCATGTTCGAGCGCGAGGGCCTAAGCGAGGAGTCATCCAGGAGGATCGCGGCGGAGATCGCCTGCGAGCCGAATGTGCTGTTGCGGACGATGGTCGAGAAGGAGCTCGGCCTCGCGATCGACGAAGGTGGCTCGCCGCTCCAGGGCGCGCTCATCCTCGCCGGCTCGTTCTTCGTCGCCGCGCTCGTCCCGCTTCTTCCGTATTTCTTCTTGCCCGTCCGCACGGGTCTCTGGGTGTCGATCGGGCTTTCGGCCGTCGTCATGTTCGCCGTCGGGCTGTGGAAATCCCGGCTCACGAAGCGCAACCCGCTGGTATCCGGGCTCGAGATCCTCGTGCTCGTCGCCGGCGCCGCGATCGCCGGCTCGTTCTTCGGTTCGATCCTGCCGGGCCTGCTGGGGGTCGCGGGGATCCGCTGACGGCACACTCCATGCTCGACCTGCCTCGCCAGCAGGGAGGTCGAACATGCCGAACGAGAAGAGCCCGCGTCCCACGGACGATCTGGGCGTCGCGGAACGCAAGAGCAAGACCGTCGACGAGCGGGTGCCTGAGCGTCAGAGCACCGATGAGGTCGCGGAGATGGAGCTGCCCGGCGCCATCGCGCGGGGCGGCCCGATCCTCGGGACCGACACCCCCGGTCCCGGCGAACAGGTCCTCCAACAAGAGGCGAAAGCGCAGCGCAGTCCCACCGCGCGCGGCTGACAACCAAGCGCCCAGTGACGTCTAGCATGGAGTCCATGCGGATCGCCTTTGTCTCCTCCTCCATTCCTCGTCGCTGCGGGATCGCGACCTTCACCGCCGACGTGATGGCCGCCGTGAAAGCGGCCGACCCGACGGTCCGTTGCTCGGTCGTCGCGATCGACGAGCCCAACAGCGCCCGCGCCTACGGCCCGGAGGTGAAGAGCCGGATCCGCCAGCGGGAGCCTGACTCGTACCGGTCCGCCGCGGCCCTTCTGAACGAGTCGAACGTCGACGTCGTGAACCTCCAGCACGAGTTCGGGCTCTATGGCGTCTGGAAGGACGGCGTGTACGAGGATCACCTCCGGCCGTTCCTGCAGGAGCTCACCAAGCCGCTCATGGTCACGCTCCACAGCGTCCCGCCGAGCCCGTCACCGTCCATGCGCGACGCCGTCCGGCTGATCTCGTCGCGCAGTGACGAGATCATCGTGATGGCCCACACGGCGGCCCGGCTCCTTGTGTCCGACTACGGGATCACGAAGGTCCCGGTCGTGATCCCGCACGGCATGCCGGCCATCGAGCCGACCGGCCGGCACCGCCTGAAGACCAAGCTCGGGGTGGAAGGCCGCGTGATCATCTCGACCTTCGGCCTGGTGGATCCGCGCAAGGGACTTGAGTTCGTGATCGGCGCCATGCCCGCGATCGTCGAGCGTCACCCGAACGCGCTGTATCTCGTCGTCGGCCAGACCCACCCGGAATTGCTGAAGCAGCAGGGTGAGGCATACCGGAACACGCTCGAGCGCCTCGCCGAGGAGCTCGGCATGTCCGACCACATCGGCTTCGTGAACGAATACCTGACCCAGCGCGACATCGTCGGGTACCTCCTCGCCACCGACGTGTACGTGACCCCGTACCTCGACCCCAACCAGATCACGAGCGGCACGCTCGCGTATGCCCTCGGAGCGGGGAAGGCGATCGTGTCCACGCCGTACCTGCACGCGATCGAAGCACTGGCCGACGATCGCGGCATCATCGTGCCGTTCCGCGATGCACCGGCGATCGCCGATGCCGTCGAGCGGATCCTCGGCGACGCCGAGCTCAAGCAGCGCCTCGAGCGTCGGGCCTACGCCTACGGGCGCGAGACGGCGTGGCCGGCGGTCGGTCGTCGGGTGCTCGCGCTGACCCAGCACGTGCTCGAGCCGCACCGCCAGCACGATCCGCTCGTCGCCGTTTGAAGACCGCCGAACGGGCAGACCTGGGTCGGCGCCTTGCGGAAAATCCGTTGCTCACCGCGCGCGATGTGCCGCCGTCCCAGCCGGCACTCGAGGTCGTGTCCGTCTTCAACGCGGCAGCCGCGGTCATCGGCGACGAGGTCATCTTGCTGCTGCGCGTCGCGGAGCGCCCCCGTAGCGACGTGGACCTGCCGCCGGGCGCATTCACGCTCGACTTCGGTGGACCGCATCCCGTGCAGAAGCCGCTCCCGCACCACTACACGAAGGACGACGTCATCGGGATGGCCTACATGGATGCGTCGACGCACCCGCCGTCCGTGCGCGTCGCCTACATTCCGAAGGATCTTCCCGGCCTCGACCTGCGCGACCCGCGGGCGATCCGCTACAAGAACGCAAGCGGCCCGCTCGGCATGGTCAACGAGGGCTATCAGGATTACCTCGCGCAGATCTCGCATCTCCGCGTGGCGCGATCGCGCGACGGCGTCCACTTCACGGTCGACAAGGATGTAGGCCTGGGTCCGCTGGATCCGCTCGAGGAGTACGGGATCGAAGACCCGCGGGTCACGTTCATCGACGGGAAATTCCAGGTCACGTACGTATCCGTATCGCGGTGGGGGATCACCACGAGCCTCGCCACGACGTCCGATTTCGTGTCTTTCGAGCGCAAGGGCGTCATCCTGCTGCCCGATCACAAGGACGTCGTGATCTTCCCGGAGAAGATCGGCGGCAAGTACGTCGCGCTCACCCGGCCGATGCCCCAATCGTTCGCCCGCATCTTTGGGATCTGGATCGCCTTCTCCGACGACATGAAGGAGTGGGGCGGTCACCAGCGGCTCGCGATGCCCCGGTGGGGCCAGTGGGACGAGCTGCGCACCGGGGCCTCGGCGGTCCCGTTCCGCACCGAGCGCGGGTGGCTGGAGATCTATCACGGCGTCGACCGGAACACGACCTACGCCATGGGCGCGCTGCTCATGGATCTCGACGATCCCCGCAAGGTCATCGCGCGCTCGCCCAAGCCGATCCTCAAGCCGACGGAGGTGTACGAGACGACCGGGCTGTTCAACCACACGGTCTTCTCGTGCGGGCACATCCGGCTTGACGAGCAGCGGGAGCGCATCCGCCTGTACTACGGTGCCGCCGATTCCGTCGTTGCTGCCGCGGACTTCGACGTGCGGGAGATCCTCGACAGCCTCGAGCCATGCTGACCCGTCTCGCGGCGCTCGCGCGACCGCTCGACGCCGGCGACCAGCAGGCGCGCGGCCTCGCGATCTACGCGGACGACGCCGGCGAGCACGTCGCCGCCCAGGAGAGCGGGATCGAGGGGGTCGCGTGCCTGGACGACGTGTCGCGGGCCTTCGTCCTGTGGAGCGATCTCTGGGCCCGCACGAAGCTGCCCGTGGCGCGCGTTTGGGTCGACGGGCTACTCGGCTTCTGCCGGTGGATGCAGCAGGACGATGGACGGTTCGTGAATTTCGTCCTGGACTGGAACGGCGTGCGCAACATCGAGGGCATCACCTCGCGCGCCGACGGTGCGTCGTTCTGGCAGGCTCGCGGCGCGCGCGCGATGGCGAAGGCCTGGCGGGTGCTCGGCGACGATCGCGCGCGCGATGATTACCGGCGCGCGCGCGCCTCATTCGACGAGCGCCCCGTCGGCGCGGACGTGCGCGCCGTCCAGGTCCTCGCCGCATTGGACGCCCAGGACCCACCGGCGGATATCGCCCGATGGTGCGATGACATCGTCTCGCAGCGCCGCGGCAACGTACTCCTCGATGCGCACGACGCCCAGGAGCCGCACATCTGGGCGCACATCCAGGAAGGCGTGCTCGCGCTCGCGGGCACGACGTTGCGGCGTCCCGACCTGATCGAGGTCGCGTGCCGGAGCGCGGACGAGTACCTCATTCCGCTCATCGCGAACGGGTTCGATCTGCCGACCGTTCAGCCGTACGGCGCGGCATCCGCCGTGTTCTCGATGGAGCAGCTCGCCCGGGCCACGGGCGATGCGCGGTATGCGGGGGCGGCGCGAGACGCGCGCGCGTGGTTCGACGGCCGCAATCCGGCCCGCCGCCCGGTCTACGACCGCGCCGCCGGGCGCGTGGCTGACGGCGTGGACGGGGTCGCCCTCAACCCGCACTCCGGCGCAGAGTCCAACGTCGTCGGTGCGCAGGCGCTGCTCGACGACGTGGCGGCATGGCTCGTGCGACACCCCGACGCATGCTTCCCATCGGCGCGATCTTCGCGTTCGTTGGACGTCAGCTCGGCCGCGTCCTGAGCCTCGCGTTCTCGTGGGCGACCATGGCCCTGTTCGGCCGGGTCCCCGAGGACCGGCAGCTGTTCCTGTCGGCGATGGCGGCGGCGTCCCTGCTGTGGCCGATCGTGCTCGCCGGCATCGCCGTCCCGAGCTTCGCGACGTTCGTGCTCGCCTTCGTCACGATCCCGAGCTGGGCGGACCCATGGGTGCGGCCCGTCATGCTCGCCCTCGCGGTCCTGCTTCCGCTGGCGGTCGGGTACCTCGCGACGAAGCTCACGAATGCGCAGCCGCACGGTGCGGAGCTGGTACGGGAGACGCTGCGCGGCTACCCGTACGCGATCGGCCTCTTCGTCGTCCTGGTGTGGATGATGGTGCTGGCACCCCTCACGAACATCCGCGCGATGCTGCGGCGGTGGCAGAGCGATCATGTCGCGATCGCGGTCCAGCCCGGGGGCTACGACACGGTCGTGCGCGATCTGGGCGCCGCGCTCGAGCGCGCGAAGCTGCCGCTCGCGACGCGGCGCGCCGGATGGATGTACGAGCTGCCGGGTCGGGTCCTCGCGCTCTGCGGCGGGAAGCGTGTCGCGGCACTCGTTCCCGAAAGGCTGCTCGTGCTGCACGACCCGGGCGTCGAGATCGTGATCCACCCGATGGATCTCGCCGTGCGGGGCCGTAAGGGCCCCCTCTCGCGGGCCCGTGCCGCGATCGCGCGCGAGCTCACGTTCACGCGCGCGTACCAGACCTGGACCAAGGACGCCCAGGAGATCGAGGATGCGCTCGCGCGCGCGGCGCGTGGCGAGGCGGATCTCGACGCGATCGCGCGGCGCATCGCCGATACCGAGCTGGACTTCGAGCAGTGGGAGATCCTGTACCGGCTGCTGCTGCAGGTGCGCCTGCGCACGAGCCCGCTCGAGACCGATGCGATCCTGCCGAATGCCGAGCCGATCCCCACGATCGCGCACCGGCTCGCCGGCCTGCGGTCGGCGTTCCGGTCGCTGTGGCCGCGTCGCCGTCAGCGTGCGTAGACGCGGACGGGCTGGGCCGCGTTGTTCTCGTACCCCAGCGGATCCCATCGCTGGACCAGCGGCTGAGCTTCGCCGCTGGCGTCGGTCGCGCGCGCGAGCAGGTCGTGGACGCCGGGCGCCGCGTTCCACACCGCTCGCCATTCCAGCCACGCGGCCGGTGAGACCGGAGGGCCAAGCTCGGCGTCGCGCCAGCTCGCGCCGCCATCCGACGAGACCTCGACGCGCGTGACGGTTCCCTGGCCCGACCATGCATATCCGCGCATCGTCGCGGTCCCGGCCGGCACGTCGCGAAGCGGTTCGGCGATGACCGCCCGCGGCCGGACCTCGCGCAGCGGACGGTCGCCCGCGACGTAGCGGTCGCGCTGATAGAACCCGCGGAACGGCTGCTCGAGCGCGATGATCTCCGCGAGCCACTTCACAGAGGCCATGCCGTACCAGCTCGGCACGATGAGGCGTGCCGGCGCGCCGTGCTCGACCGGCACATCGGCCCCGTTCATCGAGTGGGCGACGATCACGTCGTCCGCGAGGGCGCGCCCGATCGGCAGCGAGCGCTCGAACGCGATCCGTCGTTCCGCACCGCCGGGCGTGCCCGCGTCCGCGCCGCGGAATAGGACCTCGACGACCGACGGAGAGAGACCGGCTGGCTCGAGCAGCGATCGGAGCGAGACTCCGGTCCATCGGGCGGTGCTCACCGCTCCCACGCCCCACTGCTCGCCCGGAGCCGGCGGCTCGAGGAAGGAGCGGCCATTGCCGGCGCACTCGAGAGTCACCGCGAGCGTGCGCGCCTCGAGTGCGCGCAGCTCGTCGATCGGGACGGACCGCGCACGCTGGACCGCGCCACCGATGGCGATGCTCGCTGAGGGGCTCGGGAAGGCGAAGTGGCTCCGCACGTAGTGGAGGCCGCTCGGGGTGAACGGACCCGCCTGCCGCTCGAGCCGGGTCTCGGCATTGAACGGGTCGCGGGTGATGACGACGCGTTCGTCCACTGGCGCTCGCCATACTGAGGCCCCAGTGCGCGGGCCGCTCATCGCTGTCGGCGCGACCGTCCTGCTGATCGGCGCGGTCGCGATCGCATACGTGCTGGGCCTCGGCCCGCTTGCGCGGCCGACGGCGGCCCCGTCCGTCGTGTTCGTCGCGATCTCACGGAGCAGCGACGAGGCGGACGCGC
>Ga0310813_10001794_pt1 | contig 12980 bp, 13 predicted proteins | sample YN3metagenome_FD_203086 | JGI IMG/M metagenome (GOLD analysis project Ga0310813, IMG submission 203086) | Soil microbial communities from experimental microcosm in Duke University, North Carolina, United States - YN3 | ecosystem: Engineered > Artificial ecosystem > Soil microcosm > Unclassified...
TCGTATACGTCAACCGTGTCGGCGGACAGGACGAGCTGGTGTTCGACGGTGCGTCGTTCGTGATGGACGCGGGCGGGACGATTGCGCAGCAACTGCCGGCCTGGCACGAGACGCTCGCGATCGCACGTTTCGACGGGGCGACGCCGCGGCCGGTGCGCGGCGGGCTCGATCCGGCGCTCGAGCCGCACGTCTACCAGGCGCTCGTGATGGGCGTGCGCGATTACGTCGGCAAGAACCGTTTCCCCGGCGTGCTGCTCGGGCTCTCGGGCGGCGTCGATTCGGCACTGACGCTCGCGGTCGCGGTCGATGCGCTCGGCGCCGAGCGCGTGCGCGCCGTGATGCTGCCGTCGAAATACAGTGCCGCGATCAGTCTCGAGGACGCGCGCGAGATGGCGCGCATCCTCGGCGTCCGCTACGACGAAATCCCGATCGGCCCGATGTTCGACGCGTTCCTCGCATCGCTCACGAGCGAGTTCGCGGGACTCGCGCCCGACGCGACCGAGGAAAACATCCAGGCGCGCATTCGCGGCACGCTGCTGATGGCGCTCTCCAACAAGTTCGGCGCGATCGTCCTCACGACCGGCAACAAGTCCGAGATGGCGGTCGGCTACGCGACGCTCTACGGCGACATGGCCGGCGGCTTCGCGGTGCTGAAGGACATCAGCAAGACGCTCGTCTACCGTCTCTGCCGCTATCGCAACGGCCTCGGACGCGTCATTCCCGAGCGCATCATCGTGCGCGCGCCTTCGGCGGAGCTTCGCCCTGACCAGACGGACCAGGACTCGCTGCCGTCTTACGACGTGCTCGACGCCATCCTCGAAGCTTACGTCGAGCAGGACCGCGCGCCGGCCGACATCGTCGCGCAGGGCCTGCCTGCCGACGACGTGCGCAAGGTCGTGCGCCTCATCAAGGTCAACGAGTACAAGCGCCGCCAGGCGGCGGTCGGCATCCGCATTACGCCGCGCGGGTTCGGCAAGGACTGGCGCTATCCGATCACGTCGGCGTGGAACGAATGGGAGAGCGTCGGTTCGCCGTCGCGATCGAACTAGGCGGGACCAGGCGCGCTTCGTGTATCCTGCGGCCGCGGCAACCCGCGTCACCGCACCAGTGACACCGATGAAGAAAATCGAAGCCATCATCAAGCCGTTCAAGCTCGACGAGGTCCGCGAGGCGCTTTCGGAAGTCGGCGTATCGGGACTCACCGTGACCGAGGTGAAGGGATTCGGCCGGCAGAAAGGTCACACCGAGCTCTATCGAGGTGCCGAATACGTCGTCGACTTCCTTCCCAAAGTCAAGGTCGAAATGATCCTCGGCGACGCGATGGTCGAGCGCGCCATCGAGGCGATCTTGAAGGCGGCGCGCACTGGCAAGATCGGCGACGGCAAGATCTTCGTGACTCCCGTCGAGCAGGTCGTTCGCATTCGCACCGGGGAATCGGGCGAAGCGGCGGTCTGACGACATGAGAGCGCCGGCGGCAACGCCGGATCCGTTGCAACCCACCGCGGAGGTCGCATGTCGTTTTCTAGCGAGTTCAGGGAATTTGCAGTCAAGGGAAGCGTCGTCGACCTTGCCGTCGGCGTCATCATCGGTGCCGCGTTCGGGAAGATCGTCGATTCGCTGGTGAAGGACCTCATCATGCCGATCGTCGGCGCGATCTTCGGCGGCTTGGATTTCTCGAATTACTTCATCACGCTGAAGGCCCCTCCCGCCGGCTACACGGGGCCGATGACCTACGACGCGCTGACGAAGGCCGGCGTGCCGGTCTTCGCGTACGGCAACTTCATCACTGTGGTCATCAATTTCCTCATCCTCGCGTTCATCATTTTCCTCATGGTGAAGCAGATCAATCGCCTCAAGCGCGAGACGCCGCCGGCGCCGCCTGCGCCGCCCGAGGAAGTCACGCTGCTGCGCGAAATCCGGGACGCGGTGAAGCGCTGACCCGCGGCGCGGCGCGCCGCACGAGCGAACGCGCCTCGCCCGCAGTTTCCATCGAAGGTGGTTCGTTAAAGGCGACCGTCGCCGCGTGGACGCCATTCGCCAACCGTCGCGCGCACCGCCCGTATACCATCGACGCATCCCCTCCGCATCGATTGTAAAAACGTTCAATTCCGTAGGACATGCGGCGTTCCTGTTCCGTACAGCATGTTATCTGCATGTCGAACCCGTCCTTGTTCATGTCGAGATTCCTTACGCTCGCCTTCCGTCAGGCGGCGACCACCCTTATTTATCACGAAAAAACAAATAGATGTCTGCGCGCGGAACGCATATTGCTCTCGGAAAAGTATCCGGCAACCGCAATTTCTGAAAAATGCGCAAACTGCTCCCGTACGTACTCGGTTTTTCCGTATGCCTCGCGCTACCGGCCGCACGCGCGACGCTGTTCACCCTTGATGACACGATCGGCGCCGGCAACGACGCGATCGCGGCGAGTGCCGACTTCACCTGGAATGGCAATACGCTGGAACTCGTCCTCACCAACGACACCGACGGCATCAGCAAGACGATCCAGGAGTTGACCGGCATCACCTTCTTCCTTTCGGGCAGCCCCACGTTCGAGTCCGTCACGGGCTCCGCGCTCGGCGGCGCAGTGAGCTGCATCGGCGTCGCGGCCGGCACGTCGTGCCTGACCGACGGCTCGGTGTACGCCGGGCCGATCGATCCGTTCGGCACGCCCCCTGACCTCGCGAGCAACGGCACGTCACCGAGCGGCTGGTCGGCGGTGCAGGGCTATGCGCTATACACGTACGGCGCCGGCGGCGGGTCATGGAAGCCGTGGGGCATCGTCAACGACACCGTGGTTGGCAGCGGCAACAATGGCAACACCGGCAACCCGACGCACAATCCGATGCTGCTCGGTCCCGTCGATTTCGATTTCCTGTTCACCGGTTTCGTAACGCCGCCGACGATCACGGGCGTCGAGTTCTATTGGGGTTCCGGCGGCGACCATCGCAGCGGCGTGCTGTGCGTCAACGGCGACTGCCCGAATCCTCGTTTGCTGCAGACCGTGCCCGAGCCCGGCACCGTGGCGCTGCTCGGCGTGGCGCTCTTCGGGTTCGCGTGGTTCACGCGCAGCCGTCGTCGCGGCGACGTCCGATAAGCCAAACGTAGATCAAGGTTGACAACGCGCCCGGGTGGGTAACCTCCCGGGCGCGTTCCTTTTATGCGCGCCTATAATCGAAAGGTTTGACCTAATCGACGTGCGCAGAGCGCACGTCCAACAAGCGTGTTCTCCGGAGGAATCATGCCCCGCTTCATCCGCTTGTCGGCGCTCGCCGCCGCCCTCGTGCTCGCCTACGCGCCGCTCGCCCTCGCCGACATCACCGTCGGCGTCACGCTCTCGGCTACCGGCCCCGCCGCTTCGCTCGGCATCCCCGAGCGCAACACCATGGAGCTGCTGCCGTCTTCGATCGGCGGCGAGAAGGTGCGCTGGATCGTGCTCGACGATGCGTCGGACACGACGCGCGCGGTCACCAATACGCGCAAGTTCATCAGCGAGGAGAAGGTCGACGTCATCGTGGGTTCCACCGTCACGCCTAACTCGCTCGCGATGGTGGACATCGCCGCCGAGGCCGAGACGCCGATGATCTCGATGGCGGCGTCGGCGCGCATCGTGGATCCGACCAATCCGAAGACGCGCTGGGTGTTCAAGACGCCGCAGAGCGATTCGCTGATGGCCGACGCGATCGCCGTGCACATGAAGGCGAACGGCGTGAAGACGCTGGGCTACATCGGGTTCAACGACGCGTACGGCGAGAGCTGGCTCGCCGAGATCAAGCGCTCGGCACAAACCGCCGGCATCCGCGTCGTGGCCGAGGAGAAGTACAACCGCAACGACGCCTCCGTCACCGGGCAGGTGCTGAAGCTCGTCGCGGCGAATCCCGACGCCATCCTCATCGGTGCTTCCGGCACGCCGGGCGCCACGCCGCAGAAGGAGCTCGTCGCGCGCCGCTACAAGGGCAAGGTCTACCAGACGCACGGTGTCGCGAACCCCGATTTCCTCCGCGTGTGCGGCGCCGACTGCAACGGCACGCTGCTGCCGATCGGGCCGATGCTGGTCTGGGAGCAGCTGCCCGAATCGAACCCGGTGAAGAAGGTCGCCGCGCAGTACATCACGCAATACGAGACCAAGTACGGCAAGGACTCGCGCACGACGTTCGGCGGCCACGCGTACGACGCGTTCGCGCTGCTCTCCGCCGCCGTGCCGAAGGCGCTTGCCAAGTCCAAACCGGGAACGAAGGAATTCCGGGCTGCGCTGCGCGACGCGCTCGAAAGCGACAACGTCGTCGGCACGCACGGGGTGTTCGTCATGACACCGCAGGATCACAACGGGCTCGACAACCGCGCCCGCGTGATGATCCGCATCGAAAACGGCAAGTGGGTGCTCGCGAAGTAAGCGACAGCTAGCCGAAGGCGTGCGGCGCCAATCGGGCCCCGCGCCGCCCCGCGGGCGGAGTAGCATGCGGCTCCGGCCCGATGGCGTCGAAGCGAGGGTCGGCATCCCGTTTCCGCGGCCAGCCGCGGGGGCGGGGAACTGACCCTCTTTCGTCGCACCCATGGATCTTTCGATCGCCGCGTTCCTCGTGCAGGACGGCGTCACGAACGGCGCGATCTACGCGCTGCTCGCGCTCGCACTGGTGCTCGTGTTCACGGTGACGCGAGTCGTGTGGGTTCCGTCGGGCGAGCTCGTCTCGTATGGGACGCTCACGCTCGCCGGCCTGCAGCTCGGGAAGCCTCCGGGTACCGTCGGCCTGCTGATCGGCATGGCCGTCGTGGCCGCCGTCATCGAGACGGTCGCGACGCTGCGCCGGCGCGAGTGGCGCCGGCTGCCCATGCGCCTCGTGTTGTGGCTCGGCGTGCCGCTCGCGATCGCTGCGCTCGTATGGTGGGCGGCACCGCTCGCGTTGCCGCTTCCGCTGCAGGTGCTGCTCACGCTCGCCGCGGTCACCACGCTCGGGCCGCTGCAATATCGCATCGTGTTCCAGCCGATCGCGAACGCGAGCGTGCTCGTGCTCCTGATCGTCGCGGTGGCCGTGCATTTCGTGCTGACGGGCCTCGGGCTGTGGTTCTTCGGCGCCGAAGGCTCGCGCACGCCGGCATTCACCGGTGCGTCGTTCGCGCTCGGCGAGCTCACGTTCAGCGCGCAGAGCCTGCTCGTCGTCGCGACGAGCGTCGTGCTGATCGGGGCGCTGTATTTGTTCTTCGGCCGCACGCTGTACGGCAAGGCGCTGCGCGCCACGGCGGTGAATCGCATCGGCGCGCGGCTCGTCGGCATTTCGCCGAGCTTCGCCGGGTCGCTGACCTTCGCGCTTGCGTCGCTGCTCTGCGCATTCTCGGGCGTGCTGATCGGGCCGATCACCACCGTCTACTACGACTCGGGCTTCATCGTAAGCCTCAAGGGGTTCGTCGGCGCGATCATCGGCGGCCTCGTCAGCTATCCGCTTGCCGCTGCGGGAGCGCTCCTCGTGGGGCTGCTCGAGTCGTTTTCCTCGTTCTGGGCGAGTGCCTTCAAGGAGGTGATCGTCTTCACGCTGATCATCCCGGTACTGTTGTGGCGCAGCCTCACGACGCACCATCACGAGGAGGACGAGTCGTGAGCAGCGCAGCGAAGCCCACGCGTGCCTCGGAGGCGATCGCTACGGCGCATGCGCGGAGCGCCTTCGACGGCGCGCGCGGGACGCTCGGCGCGATCGTGTTCGTGCTCCTGCTCGCCGCCGTGCCGCTCGGCGCACCGCAGTTCTGGGTGACGCTCGGCAACTACATCGGCCTCTACAGCATCGTCGCGCTCGGCCTGGTGCTGCTCACCGGCGTCGCCGGGCAGACGTCGTTCGGTCAGGCGGCGTTCGTGGGTCTTGGTGCCTATACGACCGCGTACCTCACGACGCGCTACGGCACCTCGCCTTGGCTCACGCTCGTCGCGGGACTCGCGCTGACGCTTGCAGTCGCCTTGGCACTCGGCTTCATCACGCTGCGCATGCAGGGTCACTACCTGCCGCTCGCGACGATCGCATGGGGCATCAGCCTGTCGCTGCTGTTCGGCAACCTCGAGTGGCTCGGCGGCCATACAGGCGTCACCGGCATCCCGGCGCTCGCGATCGCCGGTTACGACCTGCGCAACGAGCGGCGCTTCTTCGTGCTGATCTGGGTGATCACGCTGGCCGCGCTGTGGATGACGCACAACCTGCTCGATTCGCGCACGGGACGGGCGCTTCGCGCGATGAACGGCGGCCTCGAGATGGCAGAGGCGTTCGGCGTCAACGCCGCGCGGCTCAAGATCGTCGCGTTCGTGTACGCGGCGCTGCTCGCGTGCGTGTCGGGCTGGCTGTACGCGCACCTCCAGCGCTTCGTGAACCCGACGCCCTTCGGCATTCACCAGGGAATCGAGTACCTCTTCATGGCCGTCGTCGGCGGCGCGGGCAGCGTATGGGGTGCGATCGTCGGCGCGACGCTGATCACGCTGCTCAAGCAGATGCTGCAGGACGTGCTGCCCGCGCTGCTCGGGCGCGCCGGCAATTTCGAGATCGTCGTCTTCGGCATCCTGATGATCCTGTTGCTGCAATTCGCCCGTCACGGCGTGTGGCCGTGGCTCGCGCGGCTGCTGCCGCGGCGCAAGCCCGCGGCGATCGCCGATGCGCCGCCGCTGCCGCCGCGCGAGAGAGCGGCGGGCGAGGGTTCGGTGCTGTTGCAGGTACGCGCCGCGCGCAAGGCGTTCGGCGGTCTCATCGCGGTGAACGATCTCACATTCGACATCCGCGAAGGCGAGATTCTCGGCTTGATCGGTCCCAACGGTGCGGGCAAGAGCACGACGTTCGCGCTCATCAGCGGCGCGCTGCGGCTCACCGGTGGTGAGATCGTGTTCCGCGGCGAATCGATCGGCTCGCGGCAGCCGTATCGGATCGCGCAGCTCGGTCTCGGCCGCACGTTCCAGCACGTGCGGCTGCTACCCCACATGTCGGTGCTGGACAACGTGGCGCTCGGTGCCTACCTGCGCGGGCGCGCCGGCGTCGTGCGCGCGACGCTGCGCCTCGACCGCGCGGAGGAGCGGCGCACGCGTGCGGCGGCTGCGCGCGAGATCGCACGCGTCGGCCTCGCTCAGCACATTCACGACGACGCAAGGAGCCTGCCGCTCGGCAAGCAACGGATCGTCGAGATCGCGCGCGCGCTCGTCGCCGATCCGTCGCTGCTGCTGCTCGACGAGCCCGCCGCGGGTTTGCGCTATATGGAGAAGCAGGCGCTCGCCGAGCTGCTGCGCGCGCTGCAGCGCGAAGGCATGACGATCCTGCTCGTCGAGCACGACATGGAATTCGTCATGGGCCTTACCGATCGGCTGATCGTCATGGATTTCGGCGAGAAGCTCGCCGAGGGCAAGCCCGCGGACATCCAGCGCGACCCGCGCGTGCTCGAAGCGTATCTCGGCGGGGTATGACCACGATCGCGCGCGTCGCTCATCCCGGCCCCCTCGCCGCAAGCGGGCCGAGCAAGCCAACTCACGTCGTCGACGTCGAACGTCTCTCCGTCGCCTACGGCAAGGTGCTCGCCGTGCGCGACGTGTCGCTCAAGGTCGCGCCGGGCTCGATCGTGACCGTCATCGGTCCCAATGGCGCGGGGAAGACGACGCTGCTCGCCGCGCTTGCGGGACTGCTCCCGTCGCATGGCGTCGTGCGCTGTTTCGGCGGCGACGCGAGCGCGTGGTCGGTCGAGGATCGCGTTGGTCGCGGCGTCGTGCTCGTGCCCGAGAAGCGCGAGCTATTCGCGTCGATGAGCGTGGCGGACAACCTGCGCCTCGGCGCATTCGCGCGCCGTCGCGAGCGTACGCACGCGAAGGCGCTCGACGACGTCTACGCGCGCTTCCCGCGGCTTGCCGAGCGGCGCGACCAGCTGGCGGGCACGCTGTCCGGCGGCGAGCGCCAGATGCTCGCGCTCGGCCGCGCGTTGATGTCGGCGCCGAAGGTACTGCTGCTCGACGAGCCGTCGCTCGGGCTCGCGCCGCTCATCGTGCGCGACATCTTCGCGATCATCGCCGCATTGCGCTCGACCGGTGTCGCGGTGCTGCTCGTCGAGCAGAACGCGCGCGCGGCGTTGCAGATCGCCGATTACGGTTATGTGCTCGAAACGGGCGAGCTCGCTTTCGAGGGCCCGAGCACCGAGCTCGCGTCGAACCCGCGCGTGGCGGCGGCGTATCTTGGACAGGGTGGCAAGAAGGCCGCGTCGAGTGCCTGGGCGCGCCCGGGCGGTTGAACCCGACCCCGCAAGGCCCCATTATCCCGGGATACGCCCTTCGCGCGTATTCCGTTTCCCGCGTAAAGAGACCCTTCCGGTGACAGAAGCGACACTCGTCCCTATCCCAACCGAGCGGCTCGGCAGCGCCGAGCGCCTGCTGCTGGCCCCGGCCAACCTGAATCTCGACGCGATCTCGCGCGTCCTTCGCGACATTCACTCCCACGACGTCGACTTCGCGGACTTCTATTTCCAGCACTCGTCCTTCGAGAGCTGGAGCCTGGAAGAAGGAATCGTCAAGGCGGGCACGTTCAACATCGACAGCGGCGTAGGTGTGCGCGCGGTGAGCGGCGACAAGCAGGCGTTCGCGTACTCCGACGACATCTCGCTCGCCGCGCTCGAGGAGGCGGCGCACGCGGTGCGCGCGATCGGCCGCCAGGGTCAATCGGCATGCGCGCCGATTGCACGGCATGGCGACACCCGGCTGCTCTATCCGAGCGCAGACCCGGTGATGAGCCTCGCCGACGCGGAAAAGGTGGCCGTGCTGACGCGCCTCGAGCAGCGTGCACGTGCGCTCGACCCGCGCGTCGTACAGGTGATGGCATCGCTTGCCGGCGAGCACGAAACCGTGCTGATCGTGCGCAGCGACGGACTCGTCGCGGCCGACGTGCGGCCGCTCGTGCGCATCTCGATCACCGTGATCGTCGAGGAGGGCGGGCGTCGTGAGCAGGGATATGCCGGCGGCGGCGCGCGACTCGACTACAGCTACTTCAGCGATGCGCAACTCGATGCGTTCGCGAAGCAGGCCGTCGACCAGGCGCTCGTCAATCTCGGTGCGCGCAATGCGCCGGCAGGCACGATGACGGTGGTGCTCGGCAACGGCTGGCCGGGCATCCTGCTGCACGAGGCGATCGGCCACGGACTCGAAGGCGATTTCAATCGCAAGGGCACGAGCGCGTTTTCCGGCCGCATCGGCCAGCGCGTTGCAGCGCCCGGCGTCACCGTCGTCGACGACGGTACGCTCGATCGCCGGCGCGGATCGCTGAACCTCGACGACGAGGGCAACTTGACGCAGCGCACCGTGTTGATCGAGGACGGCATCCTGCTCGGGTACATGCAGGATCGGCTCAACGCGACGCTCATGAAGACGGGCGCCACGGGCAACGGGCGCCGCGAATCGTTCGCACATCTGCCGATGCCGCGCATGACGAATACGATCATGCTGGCCGGCAAGCACGAGCCGGGCGAAATCATCGCCTCGGTGCAGAAGGGCCTGTACGCGGCGAACTTCGGCGGCGGGCAGGTCGACATCACGAGCGGCAAGTTCGTGTTCTCGGCTGCCGAGGCGTGGATGATCGAGGACGGCAAGCTCACGTATCCGGTGAAGGGCGCGACGCTGATCGGCAACGGTCCCGATGCGCTCACTCGCGTGAGCATGGTCGGCAACGACCTCGCGCTCGACGCGGGCATCGGCACGTGCGGCAAGGATGGCCAAAGCGTGCCGGTCGGCGTCGGGCAGCCGACGCTGCGCATCGACGGATTGACGGTCGGCGGTACGGCCTGACAAGAGCCGGTCGGCTTTCCTTTTGTCCACGCGGCGTTCAGACTAAGCCTCGTTTCCCCGAAGCCCAGGAGGTCCCGTTGGCGAATGGCAGCATTACGTCCCGGCGCACGGCAAGCCCCGGCGTAGACGTCGCGAAGCTGCTGCTGCGCGTGATGGTCGGCGGGCTGATCCTGCTGCACGGGATCAGCAAGATCCGGGGCGGTCCGGGCTTCATCCTCGACATCGTCGACAAGGCCGGCCTGCCCGAGCCGTTCGGCTATCTGGTCTACGTCGGCGAAGTGCTCGCGCCGATCCTCGTGATCGTCGGCCTGTGGACGCGCCTCGCCGCGCTCGTCATCGCGATCAACATGATCGTCGCCGTGCTGCTGGTGCACATGGGAGAGCTCTTCTCGCTCAACGAGAGCGGAGGCTGGGCGCTCGAATTGCAGGGGCTCTACCTGGTCGTCGCGATCGCGGTCGCGCTGCTCGGCGCGGGCCGTTACAGCATCGGCGGGAATTTCGGCCGCTGGAATTGAAACGCTGCTAATGCAGGGGCCCGGTCGCGGGCGCGTCGCTCATCGGCGGCGACGGCGAGGCGTGATGGCACACGACGCGCCAGCCGTAGGGCGTTCGCATGAGGACATTGGTGGCGACAGCGGCGCCGTGCGCGCCTTCGTCGCCGGCACGCAGGTGCTCGACGGCGCTCTGCATGGCGAGACCGACCGTCTCGATCAGCACCGGCGCATCGAGGCGAAACGTGATCTTCGTGTTCCCCGAAAACAATTGCTCGAAGCTCGTGCGCACGGCTTCGTAGCCGACGTGGCGCGCGCCGCCCGGATGAACGCAGACGATGTCCTCGTCGTCGGCCCACGTCGCCATCATCGCCTCGAGGTCGCGTGCCTCGAACGCCTGGTAGAACGCCTGCGTCACATCCTGCGGCGACGTGTAGATCGGCGGCGTACGGGCCGTGGGCATGGTCGTTCAGCGCGGGGATTGCGGCGGGTCTGCGGTGGGAGCGGCAGGCGTTCGCGCGAGATTGTAGACCAACTCCGGTGACAAATCGCGCATGCAGCGGAAATGTCCGAGCGGGCATTCGCGCTTGAAGCACGGGCTGCATGCGATGTCGATCTTCGCGATGCGCGCCGTCGCGGAAAGCGGCGGCGTGTACAACGGCGACGACGATCCGTAGAGTGCGACGAGCGGTGCGCCCACCGCCGCGGCCGCATGCATCAGGCCCGAATCGTTGCTCACCACGACCGAGGCGATCGACAGCAGGTCGATCGCCGTGCCGAGGTCGGTGCGCCCGGTGAGATCGACGATCGGTGTACTGCCGCGCGCCTCGATCACCGCGACCGCCTGCGCGCGATCGTTCGGCGAACCGAGGATCCAGATCGCGAAGCCATCGGTGGCAAGGCGTTTCGCGAGCGTCACGAAATGCTCGGCGGGCCAGCGCTTGGCGGGGCCGAATTCCGCGCCCGGGCACAGGATCGCGACCGGCTGCTTCGTCGCGAGCCCGAGCGCGCGCACCGCCGCAGCGCGATTGGCAGCGTCGGGCACGAGCCGTGGCGCTGACGCCGCGCGAACCTTCGCATCGCGCGCGTCGGCGAGTGCCGCATAGCGTTCGACGAGCCGCGGCACTGCGCGGCGGTCGAGCTTGCGCGCCTGCGTGAGCAGGCCGTAGCGCGCCTCGCCGACGTAACCGATGCGCTGCGGGATGTGCGCGAAGAAGGGTACGAGCGCGGACTTCCAGGTGTTGGGCAGCACGTACGCGCGCGCGTAGCGCGTTTCGCGCAGCGACCGGCCGAGCGCGCGACGCCGTGCGAGGGCGATCTCGCCGTGTGCGGCCGGGTTGTCGAGGATGCGCCCGATCCCCTCGATGCGCGCGTAGACCGGGCCGCACCACGGCGGCGCGATAACGTCGATCGGCTGCGTGACGCCGCGCTCGCGCAATCGCGCGACGAGCGGCTCGGACAGGATGGCATCGCCGACCCAGGAGGGGGCGACGATCAGGACGCGGTCGTCCGGCGAGACGATCAGTGACCGGCCTTCGCTTCGCCGACGAGCCGATAGCGCGTGCCGCAGTACGGGCACATCGCCTCCCCCGCTCCGGCGACGTCGAGGAACACACGCGGATGCGAGCTCCACAGCGGCATGCCGGGATTCGGGCAGAACACCGGCAGGTCTTCGGCGCGGACGCTGACCACGGGCAGGGCGGGCGTTTCGCTCATGCGATCGATGAACGCTTCAGGCGTACGTCAGCCACTCGGCGTACTTCGGACTGCGGCCGTTCACCGTATCGAAGAACATCGCCTGCAGCTTGGCGGTGACCGGACCGCGCTGGCCGGTGCCGATCGGTCGGTGATCGAACTCCCGGATCGGCGTCACTTCGGCCGCCGTGCCGGTGAAGAACGCCTCGTCGGCGACGTACACCTCGTCGCGCGTGATGCGACGCTCGAGCACGGGGATGCCGAGGTCGGCCGCGAAGCGGATGATCGTGTCGCGCGTGACGCCGGCGAGCGCGCCGCCCGACAGGTCGGGCGTGTGCAGCTTGCCGTCGCGCACGATGAAGACGTTTTCGCCCGAGCCTTGGCAGATGAAGCCTTGCGGATCGAGCAGCATCGCCTCCTCGTAGCCGTCGTGCGTCGCTTCCTGGTTGGCGAGGATCGACACCGCGTAGTTGCACACCGCCTTCGCGCCGCACATCGTGATGTTCGGATGATGGTGCGTGTACGACGACGTCTTGACGCGGATGCCCTTTTCGAGACCTTCGGCGCCGAGGTACGCGCCCCACGGCCATGCGGCGATGGCGACGAGCACGGGGTTCGAGCGCGCGGCGACGCCCATCGCGACCGAGCCGTAGAAAGCGATCGGCCGGAGATAGCACGACTTGAGCTCGTTCTGGCGCACGCACGCGCGCTGTGCGTCGATCAGCACCTCGGCCGTGAACGGGATCTTCATGCCGAAAATGCGCGCCGAGCGGAACAGTCGGTCGGTGTGCTCGCGCAGGCGGAAGATCGCCGGACCCTTGTCGGTCGCGTAGCAGCGCACGCCCTCGAACACGCCCATGCCGTAATGCAGCGTGTGCGTGAGCACGTGCGTCGTCGCGTCGCGCCACGGCACCATCTTGCCGTCGTACCAGATCCACCCGTCGCGGTCGGCCATCGACATGGCGCTCGTCCCTCTCGCTCGAAACGGCGAATTTTAGCAGGCCGTCAGCCATAGA
>Ga0310813_10001795_pt1 | contig 12979 bp, 7 predicted proteins | sample YN3metagenome_FD_203086 | JGI IMG/M metagenome (GOLD analysis project Ga0310813, IMG submission 203086) | Soil microbial communities from experimental microcosm in Duke University, North Carolina, United States - YN3 | ecosystem: Engineered > Artificial ecosystem > Soil microcosm > Unclassified ...
CATGCCTTACCGGGCCTGGGCTTACGTTGGCTTCTGCTGCTCCGAGTCGCTCGTCTTCTACGCGCAGACGAGCGACCTGGCGGGCGCCGAGCCGGGGGGCGAGCCGGAGACTCCCGTGAAGCACGCGTTCACGAGCGCGACCCGGAGCCATACCGGCCATGCCAACCGGCGGGGCCCCGCGAAGTGGGGCTGGGTGGAGATCCCGCTACCGAAGTACGAGAAGCCGGGCCCGAAGCTGCTCCGCCTGCTCAGCGGCTCGTCGGGATTCGCCGTGGGCTGGATCGTCGTCAGCGCCTTGCGCGACAAGCCGCCCGCCGAGACCGAGACCCGGGATTGGGAACGCGACCTCGTCCACAACGCCGGGCCCCTCGGCCCCACCATCGGGCTCGCGGCCTGGTTCCGCTCGGACGCGGGAACCGTGGTCGAGGCGGGACACGTCGCGCAGTGGCAGGACCAGTCGGGCCACGCGCGCCATGCCTCCCAACCCAACCCGGCGGCGCGCCCGGCGCTCCTGGGCGGCGGGCCGAACGCCAAGTCCGTCATCCGTTTCGACGGAATCAGCAATATGATGTCCTTCGACTGCCCCGTGAACGGACTCCCGGCGATGACGATCCTCATGGTGGCAGGGGCGACGAAGCATCAGACCGGCGTCAATCTCGGGAACTACGCGGCGCTGCAATGGCCGGAGTTCGCTCCCTGGGGCGGCGTCTACCTTAGCCCGCAGCAGATCTTCGTCGGCTACCGCTTCGGGAGCGGACAGTTCGGGAACGGGTTCACCTATGAACGCCCGGGCGGCACGCCGGTGGGCTGGTGCCTGTCGACCGCGAGGAAGGACGGACCGCGGGAGGATCTCTGGGCGCAGGGCATCTCGGTCTACTCCGCGAAGGACAGGTATCCCTGCACCGCCCACACGCAGGACGTCGCGACCCTCGGGGCCGGCAGCGAGGGACGACCGAATGCGCCGAAGTTCTACACCGGCGACGTCCTCGAGCTCCTGGTGTTCACCCGGGCGATCACGGAGGCCGAGCGTGACGCCCTCGAACGCTACCTGCGAGCCAAGTACGGCCTGTAATGGGCCACAGAGACACGGAGCCACAGAGGAGAATTTCTTCTCGGTGTCTCTGTGCCTCTGTGGCCAATAGGGAGGTTCGAGAATCCTGGAAAACTCCCCATCCAGCCCCTGAGGCGGTACTGTTAGCTCGATGACGATGGACCGGATCCGCCAGACCCTCCGGGTAGCCCTCCTGGGCTCGCTCGTCCTCGCGATCGTCCTCGTGATCGAATGCGCGCTGCGCAAGGAGATCGGGTACCTCCGCGCCCAGCTCATCCTGACCTTCCTGGGCATCGCGGTGGGCTCCGTCCTCGGCCTCATCGACACCTGGGTCCTGCCCCAGCTGCCCCGGACGGCGCGCCTCGCGCTCGGGCTGCTCGTGGCCTCGCAGGTCGCCTATTACGTGCTCGTCTGGACCGACCACAAGAAGGACGACCTTTTCTGGCGGGCCTGGTGGATCTCCATGGTCGCCTCGCTCACGTCCACGCACCTGCTCGGCCTCCGCAAGCCGAGCGACGCGCCGCGCAACTGGATCGACCGCGCGACTCCGGTGTGCGCGCTGTTCTCGGGGATGATCCTCGGGTTGCTCGCGTTCCGGCCGAACCTCCTGGAAACGCCGCCCACGGTCGTGCTCCTGAGCTACGGCCTCCTCGGGCTGGCCTCCGTGAGCGGGTCCTGGATCCTCTGGCGCCGCCGCCGCCCGCGCAAGGACGACAAACCCGTCCCGATGGCGACCTGGGCGAAGGTCGCCTGGCTGCTCGCGTCGCAGACCGCCGTGTTCCTCGTGGGCTACTACCTCGGCAACGGCGACACCCCGCAGAGCGCGCTCGAGATCATGCCCTCGGCGCTCGTGGGGATCCCGGCCGAGAAGCTCGACGCGCAGATCCGCGCCGACGCCGAGCGCCTCAAGACCGTCGTGGCCGGCCTCGAGGAGCTCCAGGAGAAATCCGACGCGCTCCATCGCGAGCTCGACGCGCGGCGGAAGGCCGAGAACCGGCAGTTCTACCTGCCGGAGGAAGACGACCGGATCCGCTGGCAGTTCGTGACCTTCCTGTCCTACCGGGCCGCCCTCCTCCGCATCGCCGCGACCTACGGCAACTACGAATCCGTGCGGGAGCCGTCGCTGCGGGCGCGCTGCTGCATGCTGGGAACCGCGGCGGCCGGCGCGGCATACGAGACGTCCCTGCGGCTCATCGGAGCCTACAAGGACAACGTGCTCGCCCGCAAGAAGCTCAACGAGCGCGAGCCCCGCTGGGGATTGCCACCGGATCTCTTCGACAAAGTCGTCGCCAGCGCCTCCAACCAGGCCAACCTGCGGATGTTCCAGGAGATGGCCGTGTACTGCGTGGGCCGGCGCAGCGAGTGGTGCAGCGCCTGCGGCTGGGAGAAGCCCGAGTTCGACTGGTTCGACGAGCGCATCGGCCGGAGCCTGCAGTACGTGCAGTCGCATCCGATGAGCCGCTCGAAGGAATGGCTGAGCCAGCTCACGCGCCGCGTGAAGAGCGACGTCTACACGCCGGTCTACGCCGCGCAGTCGATGCTGTCCGAAATGATCGGCGACCTCCGCATCGTCAAGGACGAACCCCTGATCAGCGTCCGCCAGGTCCACGAGGAGATCCGCCCGAAGCTGCAGCCCGGCGACATCTTCCTCGAGCGCCGAAACTGGTTCCTCTCGAACGCGTTCCTCCCCGGCTTCTGGCCCCACAGCGCGCTCTACATCGGCACCGCGGACGACCTCCGGGCGCTGGGCATCGCGGACGAGCCCGAGGTGAAGCGGCGCTGGGCCGAGTACACCCGGCCGGCGCCCGACGGCGAGCCGCACACGATCATCGAGTCGGTCAGCGAGGGCGTGATCTTCAACAGCGCCGGCGAATCGATGCACGCCGACTACGTCGCGGTGCTGCGGCCGCGGCTCACCCGCGAGCAGATCGCCACGGCGATCGCGCGGGCCTTCAGCCACCAGGGCAAGCCCTACGACTTCGAGTTCGACTTCTTCACGTCCGACAAGCTTGTCTGCACCGAGCTGATCTACCGCGCCTACGAGGGCATGGTCCACTTCGATTTGGTCCGCATCATGGGCCGGGACACGCTCCCCGCGCTCGAGATCGGCCGGAAGTTCGCCCGCGAGAAGGATTCCGCGAACCGCGAGCTCGACTTCATCCTGTTCATGGACGGCGACAACAGCGCCGGACGGGCGCGGCTCACCGGAGTCGAGGCGTTCATCGAGTCGCTGGACCGCAAGCGCGAGTTCAACGAGTAGCGCGCGTGACTGCGTTCCGAAGCCTGGCTCTCCTCCTGCTCGCCGGCTGCGCCGCCGGCACGGGCGGAGGGCGGAGCGTCGACCTGCTCGTTTTCGCGCCGCATCCCGATGACGAGGTGCTGGGCTGCGCCGGAATCCTTCGGCAGAGCCTGGCCGCCGGCGGGCGAGTGAAGATCGTCCTCTTCACCAGCGGCGATGGCTTCCCCGGCTTCGCGTCGCTGCTCGCCCGGAAGCCCGCGGAACAGCTCGGGCCGGAAGACTTCCAGGAACTCGCCCGCTACCGCCAGAACCAGTCCCTGGAGGCCTTGCGAGTGCTGGGGGGCCGGCCCGAGGACCTGGTCTTCCTCGGCTACCCCGATTCGGGACTGGAGCAGGTGGTCCTCGCCCGGGGGCCGACGCCGGTCCAGCAGAAGTTCACTCGAAGAAGCGAAACCTACGGCGTGGCCGGTCGTCGCCCTGCCCCGTACACCTACGCCGCGGCGCTCGCCGACGTCGTCGACCTGATCCGCGCCTCGAGCCCGGCGCGCATCTGTGTCACGAGCTCGGCCGATCGCCACCCGGATCATCGAGCAGCCTTTCGTCTCGTCAGCGACGGCGCCGACGCGGCGGGCTTCGCGGGACCGATCGACACCTACCTGATCCACGGCGGCCCGGAATGGCCCTGGCCGCTCGGGATCACGCCGGAGTCGCGCTTCGACGCACATTCCGTGAAGGGCGAGCAGATCCCCCTCGGAGTCCCGTGGCCTCCCCCCCGCCGCATCGCCCTCTCGGCGGAAGAGAGCCGCGTCAAACTGGCCGCGATCCGCGCGCACGCCACTCATCTGGCGACGGCGACGGAGGGCCCGCTCGCCCACGAACGGGCCTACCTGGAATCCTTCGTGAAGTCCGAAGAGGTCTTCTGGCCGGCGGAGCGCCGCTGAAGGGCCGCGAGCGCGAGAAACACGAGCGCCTCCAATCCCGTCAGCCCACACCCGCCGCCGTGCCCTCCTCCGCCGCCGGACGGCTCGCCAGGCGAGCCCGGCGGCGTGTAGACCACGGTGAAGCTGCTGCTGTTCGTCGCACCGGAGTTGTCCGTCACGGTGATCGTGATGAGATTGCTCCCCGCGGCCAACGGGATCGTCGCAACCCACGTGGTCGTCCCGGTCGCAGTCCCGCTCTCGCCGGTGGCGGCGTTCGACCAGGTAACCTGGGTGATCACGGCGCTGCCCGAGGCGGTCCCGCTCACGCTGATCGGGGACGACGTCGCCGTCGCGGGCGGCGAGGTAATGGTGACGCTGGGAAGCGGCCCAATCACCAGATGTCCGCTCTGGATCTGCATGGACTTCGTCGCCGACGCGATGCCGTTGGTCACGACCTGGACCGAGTACGTGCCGTCGGCGAGTGACGGCAGCGTAAAGTCCGCCGTCACCGGGGTCGCGCCGGTCCGGATCGCGAGAGTGCTGAAGTTGAAGGTGCGCGCGTAAGTGATCGCTCCCCCGCCGGAGACGAAGCGCAGCAGAGGGTAGTTGGTCGACATCTGGGCGTCGTCGCCGTAAGTGGCGCCGTCGGTGAGACCGTTGAGCTGCGTCCCCGTCACCCGGTACTTGCCGCTCCCGAGGTCGGAGATCGAGGAGATCGTCGGCTTCCACGCATTCTGGGGGCCGCCTGCCGAGGGGGTATAGATACCGAGGCCTGAAACCAACACCTCGCCGGTCGGAAGCAGCAGGGGCATGTAGGGGTCCGAGTAGCTGTTGATGGGAAAGGGCGACACGTCGACGAACGTCTCCGTGGCCGGATCGAAATCGTAAAAGCGCGTGGGTCCGTTGTGACCCCCCTGGTCCGCGGAGAGGAGCACGTGGCCGTTGGCCATCACGACCGAGAAGGCGTCCTGCTGCTTCGAGTTGTCGGGCAGCGTCGGGCCCGACGTCCAGGTCCCCAGGTCCGATGCTAGGGCGCCCGGCGTGTAGTAGGCGGAGTGGCCGGTCTGTCCGATGGCCAGAACGCGGCCGTCATAGAGCTGGACCTTCGTCCCTTCCCCTCCGTTATCGAAGGCGGCCGTGCCGGTTGGAGCCGATGCCGCCGCGACCCACTGGTTGCTCGCCGAAAGATACTTCGCCGTCGCGGGATAGGACGTCTGGCTGATCGCCAGGAAGGCGCCGCCGGCCAGCTGGACGATGCCCGTTTCGTTGAACGTGAAGGTGTTCTCCGACGTCGTCGTCCAGGCGTTGGAGACGGGATTGTAGATCAGTCCGTGGGTCAGGCCGCCGTTGGGCAAGGTGAGGACGCGGCCGTCCGGCAGGTTTGCCGCGCTGCAGTCGTAGAACGCCGAGTCGATCGTCAGCGCCGTCCAGGCGTTCGTGACGGGATCGTAGACCTCGGCGTTCCGAGGGCCGCTGCCGTACTCGCCGCCGGCCACGAACACGCGGCCGTCCTTCATCACGACCGTGGGGAAAAAGCCGCGTGTTTCGTGCATCGACGCGACGGCGACCGGATGGGCCCAGTCGTAGTGTCCGTTCGTGCCCGGCAGCACGCGCTGCCACTGGTTGGAGGAGAAGGAGACCTGCTGAAGGATTGAGCCGTCCGTGAGCAGCAAGCTGACGCCGCCCGCGAACGTGCCGGTCGTCCAGGACCCCGGAGCCACCGGCGCGGCCGCCATCGCCCCGCCGCCAAGCAGCGCGATGGACAGAAGAACGCTCGAGATGATCGATCCCGCTCGCATGACCTTCCTCCCAGCCCGCCCCTTCCAAGGAGCTGAGATTTCCTGCCCTCCGGGAGGCCGTCCGAGCCTCCCCGGAGAATGGTCGTTCTAGTGTCCAAAGAACTACGGAAGGCCGTGGAGGAATCTGACGGAAGAAACCGCCGCGATTACTTGGATTCGGCCAGCCACTGCTTCCAGAAGGTCAGCGCTTCGTGGTACGGCAGGAGACGGATTCGGTCTTTATCGAGAATCGGCTGGCAGCGGTCGTGATTCGCATCCTGTCTCAGGATTTCGAGCACCGTCGTCGTCTCCCGGACCCTGCCCATCGACACGCTCGCCCAGTCCGTCGCGCCGGGGACCGGCTCCAACGTCACGCCCCACTCCTTCGCGAGGAAGGCGTGAAGCTCCTTGGAAGAGTGCTGCCTCGTCAGGACCCAGGGCGTCCGCCGAAGCTTTCTCCAGAGCTCCGGATACCGCAGGGCGTTCAACGCGGTCAAGTCCCGCGACTCTTCAATCAGCAGCGCGGCGCCGTCGCGCACGCCCCGCCTGCAGAGCCAGTCCGCCGCCATCACGCGGATCGACGAAAAGGGATGCTTGAGGAGCGCCGTGGCTGCAGGAATCCCCTCCGCCGCCTCCAGCCAGTCGAGGGCCTCCAGCGCGTAGTAGCGCGTGCCTTCATCGGCCACGCACTTCAGCAGAGCGGGGATGGGCTCGCGGGCGCCCATCCGACCGAGGCACCGGACGGCGCGCTGGCGCGTGAGGACGTCCGAATCGTTCAGCGCCCGGATCAGGCGGGGGATCGCCTCTGTCGCGTCCAGGTCTTGAAGAGCCTGCAGCGTCCAGCTCCGGATCGAGCTGTTCTCGTGCTCGAGGAACGGGATCAGATCCGGAATCGCGTCCTTCTCGGCCAGAGCCCCGAGCGCCTGGATGGCGGCGATCAGAACGCTCGGGTCTTCATCCTTGAGGAGGCCGCGGATCCCGCTCCCGCGCACGCCCAACTGCCGCAGGGCATCGACGGCCCCTCTCCGCACCCGCGCCTCCGGATCGCGGAGCAGCGCCTGCAGGTCCGGGATGGCCTCCCGGGCGCCCATGGCCGCAAGCAAGCTCGCATAATTGTGGCGGGCTTCCGCGGTCGTGGCCTGCTTCATGCTCTTGAGGAGTTCCGCGGCGGCTTCCGCGGCTCCCAGTCCCCGAAACGTCCCTGCGATCGACTCCGCCCGTCCGCCGACGCAGCTTCGGACGTCGTGCTGGACAACTTGGACGATGTCCGCGATGGCTTCCTTGGCATTCAGCTGTCCCAGCACGGAGATGGCGCGGTCTTGGACCGTCGACGATTTGTCCTTCAGGAGCTCCCGGATCCGCGGGACCGTCTCCCGGGCCTCCACCCATCCCAGCGCCGTGATGGCCGGCGCGCGAATGCTGGCGTCTTCATCGTCGAGCAGACGCAGGAATTCCGGGACCGCCTCCCGGGCCTTCAGGGCGGTCAACGTCCAGATGGCGTTGACCCGAACGGCGTGTTCGCGGTCCCGCAACAGCGGCAGGAGCGCCGGAACGGCCTCTATGGCGCCGAGCTCCGACAGATTCTGGATCGCGGACTGGCGCAACCGGGGACTCTCTTCCTTCAAGAGCGCGATGATCCCGGGAACGGCCGGCGCGTGGCGGAGCTGCGTCAGCGCGTCGGCGGCCGTCTGGCGGACGCCCGGGTACTCGTCCTTGAGCAAGGGCAGCATCTTCGGAGCCGCCTCGCGGGCCGCGAGCTGGGCCAGCGCGTGGAGGGCGAGCTGGCGCGCGGCTGGGTCCGGGTCCGCCAGGAGCGGAAGGAGCGACGGGACGGCGTCCCGGACCTTCAGGTCGCTCAGCGCCCGCCCGGCCGCTTCGCGGACGACGCCGTTCCGACGCTGCAGCAGCTGCAGCAGTTCCGGGACGGCGGCGTGAAGGCCCCAGGAGGAGATCGCCTGGATCACCCTCCCGATTTCGGCATCGCTGGCCGCCCCCCGCAGGGCCGGGACCGCCAACTCTTCGAGGAGATTGACGCTGTAGAGTCCTCCGGCTTTCTCCCACACCTCCATGAAGACCTCGGCCCAGGCGCGGTCGCCGTCGCTGACCAGGCGGTCCTCGACGTTCGGCATTCCCTCGCGGAGGGCCCGGGGGAGCATCTCGCGGATCGAGAGGCGCCGCAGAAGCTGGCGCGCCCGCGAGGCCACTTCGGAATCCCGATCCTTGGCGGCGGCCTCCAGCGCCGGCGCCGCGGCCTTTCCCAGCGCCTGGAGCTTGCGCGCCGCCTCGTCGCGCTGCTCCGCGCGGTCGGAGCGCAGCTGCTCAATGAGGGTCCTGGGGTCGTCCTGTGGCGCCCCCAGGGCGATCAGAAGGAGGGCCGCCGTCCGAAGGGCCATCCCCTATAGGACACCACATTTCACGGTCGGCGGGAAGAAAGTTTGAGGCGGTGGACGTCTAGCGCCAGCGGCGGTGCATCCACATCCACTGCTCGGGATGCTCGCGGATCCGCGCCTCGATGATCGCCATCCAGCGCCGGGTCATGTCGAGCAGCGAGCCCACGGGATCCACCGGGCCGTCGCAACGCACCGCATGCGACCCGTCCGGCTGGCTCACGCAGGTCAGCACGACCATGGGCGCGTGATACCGCTTGGCGTAGATCGCCGGACCGGGGGCGACCTCCACGGGACGACCGAAGAACTGCGTGGGAAACCCGCCGGTGCGGGGATGCTGATCCGCGAAGAAGCCGACCAGGCTGCCGCTCTTCAGGTGCTCCTGGACCTGGTCGACGGCGTCGGTCTTCAGGATCACGTCGAGATCGAAGCGGCGCTTCAGGAAGACCCGGGCCCAGTCGAGCAGCATTGAGTTCCGCTGCCGCTTCATGATGGCGGCGCCCTTCATGCCCAGCAGGCGAGGCACCGCGACCATCCGCGAGAAGCAGCCCATGTGGGCGCTGACCAGGACGACGCCCTTCCCCCGGGCATAAGCCTCCCTGAGGATCTCGGGATTGACCACCTGGAGCCGTTCGAAGGGACGGCGCGACAGGCTGGCGACTTCCGCCACGTTCCGTCCGAGGACCTGGAAGGTACTACGCGAGAGCCCTTCGACCTGGCCCGGGTTCAGGGAGTTGCCGAAGGCCTGGCGAATATTGTCCTCGGTCCGCATGCGCAGCCCGCGGCAGAGCGCGAACAGGATCGAGCCTATGGCGTTCCCGAAGCGGAGCGCAATCGGGATCGAAATGCACGCGAGGAGAACTAGGAGCATCCGGATGACGAAGTACTCGACGAATCTTACGGCAAAGATCATGAGGGAAGCGGGACCAGGAACTTCGATCGGAACAACGACGCCGCGAGTGAGGGGAGCGAGGATTGGGACTTCGATGTGACGCTCAAGTGGAGGATCAACGTCCTGATTATACCTGAACGTCCTGTGGCGGGCGTGGAATCCAAAATAGAGTTCTAAGGAGACGGAATGGTCCCCGGAGGCAGGTCCGCGGGGAAGAACGAGCGGCCGCAAGCCCAGCAGATGAAATGGCTGCCCAGGTATCGATAGTTCCGCGACGAGCGCCCGCAGAAGGGACACGGAAAGTCCTCCCGGGAGAGGTGCCTCAGGAGGGCGTGACACAGCCGATCGTTCCGTTGCTCCCGTTCCTGCTGCGCCGCGTCCCGTTCCCGGCGCTGCCGCTCCCGTTCCTCCGCCAGGCTTCGTTCGACTTCCTCCCAGCGGGCCAGGACGTCCGGCGACGGGACCGGGAACGTCCGGATCAGCCGTGGCTGATCGACCTCCACAAAACCGGTCCGGTCCAGCACGCCGGATTCGTCCGCGCCGTTCACGAAAACGGTCCGCCGCGGGGTTTTGTCGGCGCTGCCCTTGGAGAAGTGAGGGAAGAACTCGATCTCGGTCAGCTCCGCGAATCGGGAGGTCCGCTGCACGAAGTCCCGAAACCTCGCTTCGCCCGCGGGCGATGTCCGCGACCTCAGCAGCGGCCAGAACTGAGGCGGGAACATATCGGGGGAGACCCTGCCGACGAAGATCCGGCGAGGGACCCAGAGCCGGCTCTCGAACACGAAGGCCGGCCAGGGCCCACTCTGCGCCACCCGCGAGATGTCGTTCTCGCGATCGAGCACTTCGATCACGATGGAGCGGATTTTCTCGAGGTCGTCGGCCATCCTCTGCATTTTACCCGACTCGTCCTACCGGACGGGCGCTATAGAAGGTAAGACTCTGTCGGGGGTAAGGATGATCCGGTTCCGCTGGGCGGCCCTGCTGGCGCTGGCGCTCCTCGGCAGCTCGCCGTCCGCCGTCCGCTCCAACGAAGCCGCCGACGAGATCGACTTCGACCGCAGCATCCTTCCCATCCTCTCGGACAACTGCTTCTTCTGCCACGGGCCCGATGCCAAGAACCGGAAGGCCGAGCTCCGGCTGGACGAGGAAGCCGCCGCGCGGCGGAAGAACCCCGAAGGCGTCGCGGCCGTCGTGCCCGGCAAGAGCGCCGAGAGCGAGCTGTATCGCCGCATCTCGACCAAGGATCGCGACGACCTCATGCCCCCGGCCAAGTCGAACAAGAAGCTCACCCGCGCCCAGATCGACGCCCTCAAGAAGTGGATCGACTCGGGCGCCAAGTGGGGCGAGCACTGGGCGTTCCGGCCGCTGCAGAAGCCGCCGGTCCCGGCGGGCGCCGCCCACCCCATCGACGCCTTCATTCTCGACCGCCTGGCCCGCGAGAAGCTCCGGCCGTCGCCCGAAGCGGACCGCGTCACGCTCCTGCGTCGCGTTACGCTCGACCTCACGGGCCTTCCTCCCGCTCCCGAGGAGACGGCGGCGTTCCTGGCCGACGGGGCGCCGAACGCCTACGAGCGGGTTGTCGAGCGGCTGCTCGCGTCCCCGCGCTACGGCGAGCGAATGGCGTGGGACTGGATGGAGATCGCGCGCTACGCCGATTCGAACGGCTACCAGGGCGACGGGGAGCGGACCATGTGGCCCTGGCGCGACTGGGTCGCGAAGGCCTTCAACGACAACCTTCCCTATGATCAGTTCACCGTGTGGCAGCTCGCGGGCGACTTGCTTCCGGGCTCGACGCGCGACCAGAAGCTCGCGACGGGTTTCTGCCGCAACCATCCGATCAACGGCGAGGGCGGCCGCATCGCCGAGGAGAACCGCGTCGATTACGTCATGGACATGACCGAGACGATGGGGACCGTCTGGCTCGGCCTCACGCTGACCTGCTCCCGCTGCCACGACCACAAGTTCGACCCCCTCCTGAAGAAGGACTACTACAGCCTCTTCGCCTTCTTCAACCAGACGCCGGTGAACGGCGGCGGCGGTGACCCGCAGACCGCGCCGGTGCTCGACCTGGCCAGCGAGGAGCAGCGCAGCGCGATCGCCCGGCTGGACATCGAGTTCGCCGCCGGCGCGAAGAAGCTGAAGGAAGTCGAGGGCGGCATCATCCCCGAGGAGCTCGAGGACGGGGCGAAGATCAAGGACCTGCTGAAGTCGACGCCCGAGAGCCGCAATCGGCAGCAGCTCGACGATCTCGTGAAGGCGTGCGACAAGAGCGCCCCCGACGTCGCGAAAGCCGCCCGCGCGCTGCGGGACGTCAGCGAGCGCCGCAGCTCCGCCAAGAAGGCCATCACGCGGGTGATGGTCATGGAGGACCAGACGGCGCCGCGGAAGACCTACGCGCTCGACAAGGGGCTCTACGACAAGCGTCAGGAGGAGGTCTCCGCGGGCGTTCCCGGAAAGCTGCCGGCGCTCGCGGCCGACGCGCCCCGAAATCGGCTCGGCCTCGCCCGCTGGCTCGTCTCCCCCGAGAATCCCCTCCCGGCGCGGGTGACGGTCAACCGGTTCTGGCAGATGCTCTTCGGCATCGGTTTGACCAAGACCGTCGAGGACTTCGGCCACCAGGGCGAGTACCCGGTGCATCGCGACCTGCTCAACTGGCTGGCGGCCGACTTCCGCGACTCGGGATGGGATGTGAAGCGGCTGCTGCGTCTGATCGTGACGAGCGCGACGTACCGCCAGTCGTCGCGCGTCTCGCCCGAGCTGGTCGAAGCCGATCCCCAGAACCGCCTGCTGGCCCGCGGCCCGCGCTACCGCATGCCCTCGTGGATGATCCGGGACCAGGCGCTCGCCGCGTCGGGCCTGCTCATCGGCACCCTGGGCGGCCCGCCCGTGAAGCCGTATCAACCCGCCAACGTCTGGGAGGAGGCGACCTTCGGAGGGAAGACCTACAAGCAGGACCACGGCGAGGCGCTCTATCGGCGGAGCCTCTACGTGTTCTGGCGCCGCATCATCGGGCCGACGATGTTCTTCGACACCCAGTCGCGCTCGGCCTGCACGGTGAAGCCGACCCGCACCAACACGCCGCTCCACGCGCTGGCCACCCTGAACGACCCGACGTACGTCGAGGCGGCGCGGGCGCTGGCCGAGCGGGTCCTGAAGGAGTCCACGGACAGCGCGCGGCTCGACCTCGCGTTCGCCCGGGTGCTGGCCCGGAGCCCGAAGGACCCCGAACGCCGGGTGCTCCTGGCCGGAATCCAGCGGCTGCGGGGCCAGTTCGCCGCCCGCCCGGACGATGCCAAGAAGCTCCTCAAGGTGGGCGAGTCGAAGCGCGACGAATCGATCGATCCGGTCGAGCACGCGGCCTGGGCCTCGCTCTGCCTGTCGATCCTGAACCTGGACGAGGCGGTCACGCGGGAGTGAGATGATGAACCCGATCGACGAACGGAAGCTCCTCTTCACGCGCCGCGAGCTGCTGGGCCGCGCGTCGCTGGGTCTCGGAGGCGCCGCGCTGGCGACGCTCCTCGGCCGCGACCTCCAGGCCGCGGGAGAGGGCGAGAAGCGCCTGCTGCCCCACTTCGCGCCGAAGGCGAAGCGGGTGATCTACCTCTTCATGAACGGGGCGCCCACGCACGTCGACCTCTTCGACTGGAAGCCCAAGCTCCAGGAGATGCACGGCAAGCCCGTCCCGCAGGAGTACCTCGGCAGCAAGCGCTTC
>Ga0310813_10001796_pt1 | contig 12978 bp, 12 predicted proteins | sample YN3metagenome_FD_203086 | JGI IMG/M metagenome (GOLD analysis project Ga0310813, IMG submission 203086) | Soil microbial communities from experimental microcosm in Duke University, North Carolina, United States - YN3 | ecosystem: Engineered > Artificial ecosystem > Soil microcosm > Unclassified...
CGAGCGAGCTCGGATGGGATGGTCCGGGCAATCTCGCCGGCGCGGTGCGCGTCGCCGCGGCGAGTGAATCGCGCGGCTGCGGCACGATGGTGTTCATGTCCGACCGCATCTTCACCGCATTGGACGTCACGAAGTCGCACACCTCGTCGCTCGACGCGTTCGACAGTCCGGGCCTTGGGCCAATCGGCGTGATCGACGACGGCCGCGTGATCTTTCGCCGCTCGCTCCCGGCGACGGCGCCGCTCCTCGATCCACCGGCGCTCGCGCAGCCGGTGGACATCGTCTATGCGTACGCCGGCGCTGACTCGCGCCTGCTCGATGCGTCGCGCAACGAGGGAAAGGGTATCGTCATCGCGGCGATGGGGCGGGGAAACGTGCCGCCGTCGATGGTGGAGGGAATCGGCCGTTGGGTGGAGGAGCAGAAGCCGGTTGTGATCACGTCGCGATCGGGGCGCGGCCGCGTCGGATGCACATACGGGTACCCGGGCGGCGGTCGTCGTCTCGCCGATCGCGGCGCCATTTTCGCTGGAGCGCGGCGCCCTCAACAGGCCCGCATCGATGTCATGCTCGCCCTTGGCGCCGGTCTAACGATCGCGGAGCTCCGCGACCTGTTGGAAGGAGAAGGCGCCTAGTTCGGACGCCGGACCGGTTCCCAGCGAAGGAAGCAGCGCCAATCGTACTCTCGGGCGGCTCGAATCTGATCGGGGAAACCGAAGCAATCCATCCAGCCTTCCTGCTCGGCACGCCAGCGGCAATCCCAAACAAACTCGTACACATGGGTCTCGCTCGCCGTGTGAACTTGCACTGTGCCGACGAAGTCCGAGCAACCCGAACGCGCTCGGACGGCGATTCGCTCAATCGGAAGGTGGGGTTCGCTCGCGAGAACTTGTGTGAGGACCCGTCGCACCTTGATGCGCGGGGCAAAACCATCGACCTGGATATGGTCTGCAGCTCCCGTCTCGCAGTAACTGCGAACGGCCCGTTTGAAGGTTTCCGCGGCGCTCGATGTCGCCAGGACTTGCTCCAATTGGGTCAGACCAGGCTCCTCAGGTTCTCGTTTTGCCAAACGTTCACCCAGTCAGAATATCGACGTTTGTAAGTCCAAGTTGTAGTGGCTAACCACCTTCAATCGCGCCGCCAGGGTGAGTATTCTCCAACCGCGCGCGTGACTCCTCCCCCTGACCGATGACGCCGCTCAACCCTCCGGCCGCCGTGCTCGACATTGCCCGCCGGCTCGAAGACGCCGGCTTCCAGGCCTGGTGCGTGGGCGGTGCGATTCGTGACGCGCTACTCGGGCACCCCCACCTCGACTGGGACCTCGCGACTTCGGCGACGCCCGAAGAAGTGCGTCGCCTGTTCGGCAAGCGGACAATTCCGGTCGGCATCGAGTTCGGAACTGTTGGCGTGCTCGACAAAGCAGGGACGATGCACGAAGTGACCACGTTTCGGCGGGACGTGAAGACCGATGGCCGTCACGCCGTGGTGGAATTCGGCGCGTCGCTCGACGACGATCTCGCGCGGCGCGACTTCACGATCAACGCGATCGCCTACTCGCCGCGGGAAGATGAGATCCGAGACCCGTTCGACGGCCGCGGCGACCTGGCGCGGCGCGTCGTTCGCGCCGTGGGTGACGCGGACGCGCGCATGCGCGAGGACCGGCTGCGGGCGCTGCGCGCGATACGCTTCGCCGCGCGCTTCGATTTTTCGATCGACGCGTCGACGCTCCGCGCCCTCGAGGCGAGCGCGCCCTATCTCGGCCGATTGTCCGCTGAGCGAGTGAAGCAGGAGCTCGACAAGACGATGGAGCAGGTGGACTGTCCAAGCCGCGCGTTGCGTCTGTGGCGAGACACGGGAGCGTTCGCGACGCTGATCCCCTCGTTGGCCAAGGCCAGCGATGAGGCGCTCAGCGTCCCCGATTTCCTGGCGCGCCCCGGTCTTGAACGGCGACCGGCGCGCCGGACGCTGCGAATGGCCGGCCTTCTCGCGAGCCTGGGACATCGCGACGCGGTACGCCAACTGGAGCGGTTGAAGAGCTCGAAAATCGAGATTCAAACCGTCGGCGCGTTACTGGAAAGCTGGGAATCGTGCGGCGAAGCGATCGCCGTCGCACTCGCGAGCGGGGCCGATCGACGCCCGTCGGACGCCCAAGTACGACGATGGGTGGCCGTGATCACGCGGACGCGTGTCGGCCTGTTCATGCGGCTGGCGAGCGCCATGTGGACCGCGGCGCGAACGAACGGGCGGCCTTCCCCGACGACGCAGGCTGTTCGCGCGCTGCACAGGCGGATGCTCGTCGTTGCCTTTCGCGACCCGCTCGACCTCGGCTCGCTTGCGGTCGACGGGGACGATCTTCGTCGTGCGGGCATTCCCGCTGGTCCAGAGCTGGGTAAGATTCTGCGATCGCTGATGACGGCAGTGATCGACGATCCGGCGCGAAATACGACGGACTGGCTGTTGCAAGAAGCGAAGCGGCTGCACACGTCGGGCGAGGGGCGGGCGACGTCGTAGGCACTTACAGGAGCACCATGTTCTTTCGCGGGCGACAACCGGAGGCTTCGATCTGGCGGCGGTTCCGCGTGAGCGCCGACGGGTTCACGTTCGAGCAGACCGACGATCTATACACGGCGCACGTCGTCGCCAATGCGGAGCGGGTCGTCGATCTGTTTTACGCGTTGAGCGAGCAGCTGCCGCCCGCCGTCGATATCGCGATCGAGGATCTGCGAAGCGGCCGTACGTGGTCCGGCGAGTCGATCGCCCTGCCCGACGTGCGCGAGGCCGTGGCCAGGCTGAAGATCCTGCTCGCGCGCTACGGCGGCGTCGAGCTGGCCGTGTTCACGTCCGACGATCAGCTGACGCTCAATCCGTATCTCGAGCTGTTCATCTACGCCCGCACCGACCGTTGGTTGTATTTGCTCGAGGGGAAGGGCCTCGAGGAGCAGATCCGCGTGCGCACGAAGAGCTGGAAAACGAATCGCCAGCATTTTCCCGCGGCGCCGGATCTCGTCAACGCTGTTACCGCCGCCGCCGAGCGGCTGGGACTCAAGCCGGCGTGATCCAACCGGAACTCATGTACGGAATCGCCGCGGCTCTGGCGAACGTGCTCGGGGCCGTGGCGGTGACGTCGCGCGCGACGTGGAGCCTGCGCGCGCTGGACGCGTTGCTCTCCTTCGCGGCGGGCTTTCTCATCGCGGTGTCGTTGGTAGATCTCTTTCCGAAGTCGATCGAAGTTGCCGGCGCGAGCGCGCCCGCTGTGGCGCTGGCTTCGTACGTTCTCGTGCACCTGACGCAGCACACCATTGGTCGGCATTTCCACTTCGGTGAAGAGACGCACAAGGTGTCCGAGTTGGTGAGCATGTCGGCGTTGGTGGGACTGCTCATGCACACGTTCGTCGACGGCGTCGCGGTCGCCAGCGGATTGCGGGTCAGTGCGTCGCTCGGCCTGCTGGTTTTCATCGCGGTGCTCTTGCACAAGTTTCCCGAGGGGCTCGCGATCTCGAGTCTGTTTCTCGCGGCCGGGGCACGACGGCGGGCCGCCATTCTCGCCGCCGCCGCGCTCGGCCTGAGCACGATCGCCGGCGTCCTCCTTACCGATCATCTCGAGTTGCTTCGCCGGTATGGGCTCGCTGTCTCGGCCGGCGTGACGATCTACGTGGGCGCGTCGAATCTCGTGCCGGAGCTCCAGGATCGGCCCGGGGTGAGAATCCCGCTCAGCTTCGTCGCCGGCTGCGGCCTGTACTTTGCCGCCCGATCACTCGCCTCGCTCTAAGGGGAGTGGATCGTGGCTGAGCGCCGACGGCGCGATGAAGAAGCGGGCGGCAGCGGGCGCGGCACTGGATCGCTTTTCGGGCGATCGGTTCCCGAGCCGCTCGCCGCCAGGATGCGGCCACGTACGCTCGACGAAGTCGTGGGCCAGCGTCACCTGCTCGCCCCGGGAAAACCGCTACGCCAGGCGATCGAAAAGGGAAGCGTGGGCTCGATGGTTTTCTGGGGACCGCCCGGCACCGGCAAGACGACGATCGCTCGCGTGATCGCCCACTACACCGACCGCGAGTTCGTCCCATTCTCGGCGGTGACCGAGGGCGTGCCGAGAGTCCGAGAGATCGTCGCCGAGGCTGAAGGGCGTCTGCGTCTTGGCCGGGGAACGATCCTGTTCGCCGATGAAATCCACCGCTTCAACAAGGCGCAGCAGGACGCGTTTTTGCCGCACGTCGAATCGGGTACGATCACCCTCATCGGGGCGACGACGGAGAATCCGTCGTTCGAGATCAACGGCGCGCTCTTGTCTCGCGTTCGCGTTTTCGTTCTCGAACCGCTCAGCGCCGACGACATTCGCGGATTGATCGGGCGTGCGCTGAATGACTCCGAGCGCGGGCTAGGCGATCGCAACCTCGTCCTCGACCCGGACGCCGAGCAGCTGCTGGCGGAGCAATCGGACGGCGACGCCCGGCGTGCGCTGACGATTCTCGAGGCGGCGGCGAACCATGTCGGAACAGACCGGCGCATCACGGTCGAGGGAATTCGCGATGCGCTGCAGCTGCGCTTCGCCCGCTACGACAAGGGCGGCGAAGAGACGTACAACATGCTCAGCGCGTTCCACAAAAGCCTGCGGGGGAGCGATCCACAGGGAGCGTTGTACTGGATGGCGCGGATGATCGAAGGCGGCGCCGATCCCATGATCATGTTCCGCCGCGCGATCGCCATGGCCGCCGAGGATATCGGGCTCGCCGACCCGGAGGCGCTCAAACTCGCCGTCGCGGCGCGTGACGCATATCACATGTTGGGTCCTCCGGAGGGTTACCTTCCCCTGTCGGAGATGATCGTCTACCTGGCGACGGCGCCGAAGTCGAACAGCTCCAAAGCGGCTCTCGGCGCGGCGCTGGCGGCGGCGCGCGAACACCCGGCGGAGGGCGTGCCGATGCATATTCGCAACGCGCCGACGGGACTGATGAAGGAACTGGGGTATGGCGCGGGGTATCAGTACGCGCACGACGCGCCGGAGGCATACATCCCGCAGGAGTACCTGCCGCCCGCGCTGCGTGGATCGCGCTTTTACGAACCGGGGCCATTCGGGTTCGAGAAGGAGATTGCGAAACGGCTCGCCTGGTGGGAGGAGCTGCGGCGCAAATCGGAAGAGAAGTCGCCGTAAAGGGAATGGGCGGAATGGGCGGGGGCTTCAACGGGGAAACGGGGGAATCGTGATGAGAAAACTTGCAGTAGCAGTAACCGCGGCGGCGGTGCTCACGGCGGGCGTCGGCTGTTCCACGCTCGGACGCGCGGCGTTCGAGCAACCGGTGGTGCACCTTCGCGACGTGAAAGTGCGCGGCTTGGGACTGACGGGCGGCAGCCTGGACGTGCTGCTCAGCGTCTACAACCCGAACCATTATCGCCTCGACGCGACGCGTCTCACGTACAAGGTGGCGCTGGCCGGTGATAGTGTGACGCTGGCGACGGGAGCGCTGGACAGCCGGTTCACGGTCCAGGATCGCGACTCGACGACGGTGACGATCCCGGTGTCGTTCACGTATTCGGGTATCGGCACGGCGGGGAAGAGCATTCTCGGCACGGGCGCCGTGGACTACCACGTGATGGGCGATGTCACGGTCGCCTCGAGCGTCGGCAACTTCACGGTCCCGTATTCGCAGACCGGCCGCTTCACCACGACAGGAGTCGCCCGCTGATCCACGCGACTGCCCGAGGGTTCTGAGCATCAGCCGCGAACCCATTCTCGTCGAGCAGCCGATCGAGCGTGCTCTGCTCGTCGGCGCTCCGCTCAAACGTCCGGGCGCGCGCCGTGCCGTCGACGATCATCTCCGCGAGCTGGAGGAGTTGGTCGATACGGCCGGCGCGGTCGTCGTCGGTGAGATGACCCAGCAGATCGATCGTCCGCATCCCGGCACCTACCTCGGGAGCGGAAAGATCGAAGAGCTGCGCGATCGCGTCGGCGACGCCGGCGCGACGCTCGTCGTGTTCGACGACGAGCTGTCCCCGAGCCAGGGTAAGAACATCGAGGACGCCATCGGCCGGCGCGTGATGGATCGCGCGGAGCTCATTCTCGACATCTTCGCGACGCGCGCGCGAACGAGCGAAGCCAAGATGCAGGTGGAGCTGGCGCAGCTCGAGTACATGCTGCCGCGCCTGACTCGCATGTGGACGCACCTCGAGAAGTTTCGCGGTGGTATCGGTATGCGAGGCCCCGGCGAAACACAGCTCGAGACCGACCGACGGCTGATCAATCACCGGATCAAGGTTCTGCGCGAGCGGCTGCTGGACGTGCAGCGCGGCCGCGCGATCCAGCGCCAGTCTCGCGCCAACGAGTTCAAGGCGTCGCTGGTCGGGTACACGAACGCCGGCAAGTCGTCCATCCTGCGCGCGTTGTCGGGGGCGCGTGAAGTGCTCGTCGAAGATCGCCTGTTCGCCACGCTCGACCCGCTGACACGTGACGTCGACCTGGGCGACCACGCGCACGTGCTGCTCACCGACACCGTCGGCTTCATTCGCAAGCTGCCGCACCACCTCGTGGCGTCGTTCAGGGCGACGCTCGAGGAGACGCGCGAGGCGGATCTCCTGCTCCATGTGATCGACGCGAGCAGCCCGACGTGGGAAGAACAGCGTGTCGTCGTCGATCAAGTGCTCGACGAGCTGGACGTCGGCGACCGGCCGAAGCTCCTCGTCTTCAACAAAGTCGATCTACTCGATCACGACACGTTGCTCGCGATGCAAGAACGCATCGCTGCGCTCGTGCCGTCCTCGGTATTCGTCTCGACGGTGAGCGAAGACGGGCTCGAGCCGCTTCGCCGGGCCTTGACCACGGCGAGCCGCACGCGTCGTCCGATCACGGAGATCAGAATGTCGCCCGCCGACGGGAAGCTCCTCGCCGCGATCCACCGCGAGGGTGAGGTGATCGATCAGCGCATGGACGGCGAGCTGTTGCTCGTCGAAGCGCGCGTCGACGAAGCGCTCGCCGGCCGGTTACGACGTGCCGGCGCCGAGGTCAGAAACGGAAAAACCTCACACTAAAAGTGATTGGGGTCAGACTCCGTTTACGTAGTTCGTAAACCGGCTCTGACCCCAATTGACTGCGGTGCGGAGTGGTCGCGCAGGGACTCGAACCCCGGACCTCCGGTATGTGAGACCGGCGCTCTAACCAGCTGAGCTACGCGACCCGAAGGCCGAAACCTAATCGATGTGCGGCGGTGCGAAAACGGCGATGGGCCCGGCAGGGCTCGAACCTGCGACCGATGGATTATGAGTCCACTGCTCTAACCGACTGAGCTACGGGCCCGCATTGCGTAGATAGGAAAGTAAGCCCGCCCGCGCAAGTCAGCGCGTGCCGGCGTCGATTGCTTCCGCCGACGCTGCATCGAACGCGTCGAGCACTTCCTGCGGCGAAACCGTCGCCGCGCCGAGCTTCCCGACCTCGATGCCGGCCGCATAGTTGGCGATTACCGCGGCCTCGGCGGGCGAACCGCCCGAAGCAAGGATCACGGCGAGATATGCAGTGACCGTGTCACCGGCGCCAACGACGTCATACACCTCTCGCGCCGTCGTTGCGACGTGCATGATCTCACCGTGCGACGGGATGAGCATCATCCCGCGCTCGCCGAGTGTGAGGAGGAGATTGTCCACGCCGAGTCGCTCGAACGTTGCCGGCAGCGCTTTCGGATGCTCGAGGTCCACGGCGGCGCCCAGCGCCGCCTCGAGCTCGCGGCGGTTCGGCTTGAAGATCGTCGCGCCGCGGTAGAGGAAGAAGTTGCGGTACTTCGGGTCAACGACGATGGGAATGCCTTTCGCGCGGGCTGCCTGGATCGCCGATGCGATGACGCGTGGAACGAGAACGCCCTTGTTGTAGTCCTCGAGCACGAGGGCGTCGGCGCTCGCCACGGCCTGCACCACCGCCTCCAGCAAGCGTTCCACTTCGCCCCCGCCGAGGTCCGCGTCCTCCTCTTCGTCCACTCGAACAACCTGCTGCGAGCGGGCGACGATCCGCGTCTTCGTCGTCGTCGGACGATCGACGGTCACCAGCGACTCGACGGACGCCTCGATCTCCTGAAGCATCGAGCGGAGCCGCGCTCCGCCCATGTCGTCGCCCACCGCTGCCACGAGACGGCAGTGCGCGCCGACCGCGCGGACGTTTTGGGCGACGTTGCCGGCCCCTCCCAAGGCGTGCCGTCGCTCCCGGACACGAACCACAGGCACTGGAGCTTCCGGCGAAATACGGTCGACGTCGCCATGCAAGTAGACGTCGAGCATGGCGTCGCCAACCACCGCCACCCGGCGCTGCGAGGCGGAGTCGAGCAGCGCGGCGATTCGTTCGCGCGAAACGAACTGGGGCATGGGCGCTGAACCTAGCAACCGCAGCCTTCGGCACAAGCTTTGCCCCTTCCGGCCTCGACCGCCGCCGCCAGGCCGTCGCGGCGCGTTGAACGATCCTCGACCGCACTCGCTTGCCCGAACTCCTCATCCGGCTCAACGACGCCGCAAAGTCGAGAGTCCTGACACTTCAGGAATACTTCGTCCTCGCCGGCAAATCGCTCCGGTTCATCTTTGCGCGTCCGTTCTACGCGCAGGATGTCGTCCAGCAGATGGACGAGATCGGCGTGAAGTCGTTGGGCATCGTGCTGCTGACCGGCGTGTTCACTGGGATGGTGTTGGCGCTGCAATCGTCGGTTCAGCTCAAGACGTTCGGCGCGACGATGTACATCGGCAACCTCGTCTCGGCATCGATGATCCGCGAGCTGGGACCCGTGCTGGCGGGGTTGATGGTGGCCGGGCGCGTCGGTTCGGGCATCGCGGCGCAGCTCGGGTCGATGCGTGTGACGGAGCAGATCGACGCGCTCAACACGCTAGGCACGGACCCGATCAAGAAGCTCGTCACGCCGCGCGTGCTGGCGGCACTGGTGATGCTTCCCGTGCTCACGATCATCAATGACTTCATCGGCATCATCGGCGGGAACATCATCGCGTCGTTCGTCGTCGGCGTCCCGACGACGCAGTACTGGCGCACCGTCTGGAACCAGATCGCGGCCGACGGCTTCACGCTGCGCTACATCCCGAACGACTTCGTCCAGGGGCTCTCGAAGCCGTTCGTCTTCGGTGCGCTCATCTCGATCACCGCGTGCTACTTCGGGCTGGGGACGACGGGCGGCACCGAAGGCGTGGGGCAGGCGACGACGCGCACGGTTGTGACGGCGAGCATCCTGATCCTGATCGTCGACTATTTCATCACGCAGCTCCTGCTGTCGGTGCTGACCTATGGCCGATGATCCGACGCGGCGGAGCTCCGATCAAAACCGGTCGGTTCGCGCCGCCATTCGCCGCGAGATCGCCGTGGACGCGCCGGCGCGGGAGGAGCGACAGCCACGCGGCGCAGCCGCCCCGCGCGCGGTGGTCGAGGTTGATCACGTCTGGCTGGCCTTCGATACGCCGGTACTCGAGGACGTGTCGTTCCAGGCGCTCGACGGCGAAACGGTCGCCATCGTCGGCGAATCGGGGACGGGAAAGTCGACGATCCTCAAGCTCATTCTGCGGCTGCTCGTGCCCGATCGCGGGCAGGTGCGCATCGACGGCGAGGACATCACGTCGCTCACGTTCGACGAGGCGCTCTTGGTGCGCCAGAAGATGGGGATGGTCTTTCAGGGCGCCGCCCTCTTCGACTCGATGACGGTGTTCGAGAACATCGCCTACCCGCTGCGCGAGCACACGCAGATGGACGACGATGAGATCGAGGCGCGCGTACGCGAGAAGCTCCAGTTCGTGGACCTCGATCCGGACCAAGTGATGGAGCAGTTCCCGGCCGAGTTGTCCGGCGGAATGCGGAAACGGGTCGGCATCGCGCGCGGCATGGCGAACAATCCCGAGATCATGCTCTACGACGAGCCGACGTCGGGACTCGACCCGCTGACGACGGCGACGATCACGCGGCTCATCCTGAAGCTGCAGCACGAGCTCAACGTGACGAGCGTTGTCGTGTCGCACGACATTCGCTCCGTCTTTCGCATGGCGAGCAAGGTCGCGCTGCTGGCCACCGACCATCGCATCACGTTCTTCGGCACGCCGGAGGAGATGACGGGAAGCGACGACCGTTACATCAACGATTTTCTCGGCGGGGCGTCGGCATGAAGCGATCGTCGGTCATCACGTGGGAACAGCTCAAAGTCGGCGTCGTCATTCTCGGCGCGCTCGCCGTGCTCGGCGTGGCGATCTACAAGCTTGGGCAGGCGGCGAACCTGTTCCATCGGCGATACGAGCTCGTAGCATATCTGGCGAACGCCAACGGGCTGATGCCCGGCGGCACGGTGCTCGTCGCGGGCCAATTCGCCGGAACGATCAGGTCGATCGAGTTCCTGCCCGTGGACAATGATACGACACGCAACCTCCGGCTGCGCCTCGGCATCGACGCGTCGCTGCGCGAGCAGATTCGCGCCGACTCCAAGGCCAAAGTCCGCACGCTCGGACTGCTCGGCGACAAGGTGATCGACATCTCGATCGGCACGCCGCGTTACGGGATGCTCGAGCCGGGAGACACGATTGGCGTCGCACCGTCGCTCGACTACGAGGCTGTCTTGGCGCAGGCCGCCGGCGCGGTCAACGACATGGTCGATCTCACCCATGACCTACGAAAGCTGACGGGCGGCATCCTCGCCGGCGAGGGCACCGTGGGGCAACTGGTGACGAATCGCGCGCTGTACGACCAGTTCGTCGGCACGATGACCCGCGCGAACTCGATGCTGACGAAGTTCGAGAATCCCAACGGCACCGTGGCGCATCTCCTCGACGATCCCACCCTCTACAATCGCTTCGTTACGCTGATCGGATCGGCGGACTCACTGGTCCTCGCGTTGAACAACAAGGACGGTACGATCGGAAAGCTCCTGCGTGACGACTCCCTGTACTTCCATTTCGTCGGGATGGCGCAGGCGGGCGATTCGTTGATGAAGGTGCTGTCGAACGGCCAAGGGCCCCTCGCGCGCTTCATGAGCGATCCAACCCTCTACGATCGCCTCAATAAGCTGACGACCGATCTCGGCGCGATTCTCGACGACGTACGCAAGGACCCGCGGCGCTACACGAAAGGCATGATCTGCGTGTTATGTCGTAAGTAGCGCCGACCCGGTGAATTGACGGCCCGCGTGCGAGCCCGATTAGCTTTCGGTCGTTGGACCAACCCACCACCGAGTCGGTGGCGCGTGGACACCGCGGGCGTAACGGCATGAAAACGATCGAGCTGGACGTGGTCGCCACACGAGGCGACGAGATCGAGTCGCGACATGGGGTGCACGCCGCGATCGTCGGCGCCGACGATGCACTCATCGCCGCGTCGCGTGATCCGCGTCTCGTGACATCCTGGCGGTCGTGCGCCAAGCCCTTCCAAGTGATGCCCCTTTTGCATTCGGGGGCGTTCGACGACTTGCACTGGGGCGACGATCAACTTGCGCTCTCCTGCGCGTCGCACGGCGGTGAGCCCGAGCACGTGGCGATCGCGGACGCCATGCTACGCGACATCGGCCTCGAGGAAGGCGACCTGGCGTGCGGCCCGCACGATCCGCTTTCGGCGCGGGGCATGAAAGTGCTCCGTGAGTCCGGGGCCCGGCTGACCCGGCTTCACAACAACTGTTCGGGCAAGCACGCCGCGATGTTGGCCCGAGCGCAAACCGCGGGATGGCCGACCTACGGCTACGAACGGCGCGATCATCAGGTTCAACGCTGCTGCCTGAAGAGTGTCGCAACCTGGGCCGCGCTCGACGAGAGCTCGATCGGACAAGCCGTGGACGGATGCGGCGTCGTTGCGTTTGCGCTGCCGCTCGAGAACATGGCACGCGCCTGGTCGCGTTTTGCTCGTGGCGATTCGGACGACACTGCGCGGCGCATCCTCAACGCAATGCGCACGAGGCCCTTTCTCATCGGCGGAACCGATCGATTCGACTCGATCCTCATCGAAGAGACCGACGGGCGCGCGGTGGCCAAGATCGGGGCCGAGGGCGTGCACTGCGTCGCGGTTCCGGAGCAAGGGGTGGGGATCGCGGTGAAAGTCGACGACGGCGCTCAACGCGCGCAGTTTCCAGCCGTGATCCGGGTGCTCCAGGCATTCGACGTTCTTCCCGCCGCATTGTCGCCGCGCCTCGACGATTTCCTGCGACGCCCGGTCCGCAACACCCGCGGTGAAGTCGTGGGCGAGATCCGGCTCGTCGCCTGACCGCACGCGCAATCGCCTGTGTCGCGTCGCAATGAATTGATGACGGCTCCAGGGCCGGCTTCACCCATCTTGCTCGAACTCGACCCGCCGACGCGCGCGCTGGTTCGCCTCTCGGCGATCATCACGGCCGGCACCGAGAGCGCGGCGCGAGACGCGTTCGCCGCGCTTGGCGATGTTCCGCGAGTATGGGTCGAAGAACTGATATTGCAGAGTCACCTGTTCGCCGGGTTCCCGCGGGCGCTCAACGCGATGCGCGAGTGGCGGCGATGGCAGCCGGAGCCGATCGCCTCCGGCGCGCCGATGGCCGAACAAAATTGGCGGGCGCAGGGGGAAGCGACGTGCGCCATCGTGTACGGCGAGATGTACGAACGTCTGCGCGGGAACATCCGCCGGCTCCACCCACATCTCGACGATTGGATGATCGTCGACGGATACGGGAAGGTGCTGTCGCGTCCGGGACTCGATCTCGCGAGACGCGAGCTGTGCATCGTCGCGGCCTGCGCCGCCTCGAAGCAGGACCGTCAATTGCATTCACACCTCCGCGGCGCGCTCAATGCCGGAGTGGCGCCGGCGGTCGTGAGCCACGCGCTCGATGCGATCGAAAATCTCCTCGATCGCGATCACGCGCACTCCGTTCATCTGCTCTGGTCGCGGGTTCAAGGGAAATAGCCTTCGTGTTCATCGATCGCGTTGTGGTTCGGGTCAAAGCGGGCGACGGCGGCTCCGGCATCGTCTCCTTTCGCCGCGAGAAGTTCGTGCCGATGGGAGGCCCGGACGGCGGCGAG